>ERZ791893.1-NODE-1-length-371686-cov-18.518420_pt1 | contig 371686 bp, 475 predicted proteins | sample MGYA00510154_ERZ791893 | MGnify/ENA primary metagenome ERZ791893 (study PRJEB30046, sample SAMN00792068) | human gut metagenome | study: EMG produced TPA metagenomics assembly of the A metagenome-wide association study of gut microbiota in type 2...
GAACGTTTAAAGTAAAAGAAAAATAAGAGATAGGATTTTATTTCCTATCTCTTTTTCACACTCTCCGAAATAATCTCTTCTAATTCACCTTCTGTAATATAATCCATTAAAGTTTCTTCGAATTCTACATTTATCCAAGCCTGTAACATAGCTGTATTTTCAAAATCTTCATAACTCAGATTTCTTAACTTAACTATCTGATCTACGGCATGTCTTGTTTCGTGATAAAATGTAGTTTTGATATTCTTAACCAAACTTTTATAATCCTTTTTGGCAATAAAAGGTCTATTTCTTCTAGAGTCAATGTTTACTATTACTACTACTTGATCGAATCCTGTTGTTTTATTAATAATTCTATAAGTAGATGTTCCGGATGTTGAACTTATTGTTTCTATAAGTTCTTCTGCTCTTGAATTTTTCTTTACCGGAATTTCCATTTTATGATTCTTTATAAATCTAGTAGTAAACCACCTCGTCATTTCTTTCTGTGTTCCAATTCCAAAATTAATTTCTACTTTATAAGAATCATGTCTTAATTTACTTGTTTTCATATTCTTAAAAAATTTAAAACTCCTTAAGCTTTTTATTATTACTTAAGGAGTATATTGTTTTACATTATTTACTTTATCTCATTAATAAGGCTTTAAGCCCTCTGAAAACGACTATACAAATAAGTATATAGTTCATCAGCTAAATTAAATCTACTTAAGTCAGCTTCTATATTCTCTTGAATCTGAACTAAATAATAGATCAGATCAAGCCGAGTACGAGTTTCCTGAAGTTGAAATCTAAGTATATCTCTAAAAGTGAAGATACTTATATAATCGATCTTAATTCCATATAAATCTTTAAACTTATCAACAGTCATAGTTCCTCTTTTTATTCCAGAGTTATTAATAAAATCAACTACTTCTGGGATATAATAAGAAATTACAAAGTTTGATAAATTATCTATAGGAAGTTTCGAAGTAAATGCTATAAATGTATGAAGAACTAAACCTCTTAGACTTATAGTATTATATATTACCTTATCTTCATAATCCATCTTAACTTACTGTAGTATGTTTTGTTTTTATTACTTTAGTTTTCACTATTTCATTCAAAAGTTTCGGCATTTCCTCTAAGTTATATCCGATATCTATATAAGTATCAAACATATCTTTAACACCGTAAACAGCATCTATACTAATCTGAATTATTCCGAATCCAAGTTTTTCTGCTTCCTTTACTTTTGCGGCAGTATCTTTTATTGCTGAAATTCCTCCATACCCATTTGCACAAGGACTACCATCAGATATCACAAACATAATACAATCTTCTTTTGTGAACTTTCTAACTCTCTTTGCTACTTCTAGAATTGCATCTCCATCTCGATTTTGGGATTTTGCATAACTCTTAGATAATGAAAACTTAGGATTATAATGATTTCCTTCTCGATACACACTCAGATTTATATATCCGACTGAACCAATATCTGCAGTATGTCCATAAATATATAAATCAACTCCCAAACTTTTTCCGAAGGTTTCATTTAGAAGTATTGCAGCCTGTCTTGCTAGGATTTCCTTTTTTCCACCCATAGATCCAGACTCATCAATAAGAACACATATAGTTGATTTATTGGTTCTAACATGTCCCTGTCTTAGGTAAACTTGTGGAACTCCTTGATACGCTTCTGCAAGTTTTGTCGTATCTAAAATTCCAGACCTACAACCTTGGATATTAAAATCATAGTTCTTATCTGTTCCTGTCAATATCTTTTTTAATCTAGGAACATATTTTTGAACTGCTCTCACATCACGTAAATAATCATTCCTATCCCCTTTTGGTTTTTCAAAGAATACCTTATCAGAATCACCACGTTCTACTGTTCCCTCTAAGATTTTCATTGTTAGACTATCCTTTGATGATAATAGCCTAGATACTTTAGACTTATCTATCTTTCTTCCAGAATCTAAGTCAACTCCATACATTATACTAGTTATAGATTCAGTATCATTAATTAAGAATAATATTTTTTTTAATTCCGCCGGATCTATATCAGATAATTTCTTCTCCTTAATTATCTTAAATATACTTTCAGAAACACTACAAATATCTTTAAGATTTTCTGGATATGGAGTTATCTTTTCTTGAACTTCTTTGTATACCTCAGAATACTCCTCAAGAACCTCCTCTTCTATTAATCCAGGAAATCTAAGTATTCCTATTAATGTTTTAAAGAAAAGAATCAACTTCCTCTCCCTCATTATATTAAGTTTTTCCTCTAGAGTCTTGGAATTATAACTTTTTGCACAATCAATAAAATCTTGAAATCCCGGTCGTTCTGTTAGTAATAAATCCTCAACTCTATTATCCTCAAGAAGATTTATGAAAATTTTAATAATCTCTCCTTCTTCAAAAGTATATTTTCCACTTATAAAACTAAGAAAATTCAAATAAACTCTTAAGTAGGTATATCTTAAGTGTGCAGCCTCATGAAGACCAAATCCACAGAAGGCATTTATTTTTGTTTCATTATCTTCGGTGGAGTCAAATATCTTAGAAGGGACTGCTATTCTTCTTTCGGAATTATCTCTCTTCTCTTCTGAAAAATAATCTGAATACGAACTACTTTCATCACTACCCTCATTCAAATTTACTCTAATCAGGAAAGGAAAATCCATTATAGTTATCATATCTTTTACAGAACTATAAGCCTTTTCAATTAACTTAGATAATTGTGCATCCTCTTCCTTTCCAACAGATGAATATGAATAATAACTTTCTCCATACCAAGAGCTTCTATTTATAGTTCTACTTAGCTCTCCAGAATTTCCGACAAATGATTTATAGGATTTTCTAAATATACTCCTACCCCATCTACCATCATCTTCGTCATCATAGTAATCATCATAATCCTTTCTTTTCCACCAAGGATTATATGAGGTTGAAAAATGTTTACTCATAGTCTATTAATAAGATAATATTGTTTTATATACTGTACTTCTTTCTCCTTCCAAATTAGTTCCTTCATAGATTGGAAGATATACCATTTCCATAGCACTTTTCACACTCCAACCATCTGATACTAACTCTGAGATCATTAGTGTTTCTCGAATTGATATAGAAGTTGAGATCTCCTGTTTCTTTGAGAGTGATCTAATATTATTCGCTATCTTCACAATTGATCTAGCTACTTCTTCATCAATTCCCGTTCTATTAACCAAAACATTTACTTCTTCTGTATCTGGTATAATATTAAGTTCAAGAGGAAAAAATCGATTAAGAAGTGCTCGGTCTATCATATTAGTTCCAGTATATTCAGAACCTATATTAGCTGTTGCAATAAATGTTACCTCTGGATGAATTTTAATACTTCTAACTCCTTTCCCACAAGCTATTTCAACATTCAATTCCCGTCTATCATCTAAACAAGGAAACAATACATTATTAGCCCCAAGAGAAGAACGATTTAACTCATCTAAGAGAATTACACACGGTTCTTGAATTACTTTAGTGAACTTAGCATAATCAAATATACTTTTTCCATCTTCTAAGCGATGAACTCCAAGTAAATTTGAAATAGGATCAATCATAGAACCCATATCAAACACATGAAGAGGTATACCCATTCTAGAACAAACTTCTTTTACACAACTTGTCTTTCCAGAACCTGTAGGCCCTATAATCATCGTATTAACATGTTTTTTTATATTTCTCACTAAGATTCTCCAATTATCAGGGGTCATATAAAATCCATCCTTTGTAGAACTTGGAGAAATTAGTGATGCATCTTTAAGAATTGTTTCGAGAATCGTATCTTTCTTTAAGGGATCTACGAAATCAATTCCAGTCAGAGTTTTATATTCTTTTTTAGCTTCTTCATCTTTATATGTTAATCTTTGAAATCCCTTTTGTGTATAAAACTTTCCACCTGAAGAACTAAGATTAAGAGAAGTTGAGATAAATATAGTACCTTCTGAATAAACATCTCTTATCTTCTTAGGGCATTGTACATAAAGACTTGTAGATACATTAGAACCATCCTTCAATTTTTGTCCAGGGAGTGCTTTTACTTTCAAATTTCCTTTAACTAATACTGTCTCTAAAAAATAATACTTACTCATAATAATTTTTTCTTATAATAAATTAATATTTCTTTTATAATGAGATCAAGAACTACACAATAAAAATTCTTGATCATTAATAAGGATTATAGGGTTCGAAATATTCTCTTGAGGACTAAGGAACCTGGATTGAACAAGAGAATATATTGAGAAAACCTATAGGAAGTATAAATAGAAAATAAAAAGATAATATAGAATAAGAATTGAATAAAGAGATATTAGGATTTTTAAAGAAGGATTGAAAGGAGAGATAGTGGTTCTTAAAAAGTATCTAGTCCTAGCTCTTCCGAGTGCAAACGAGGTAAAGAGCGTTATGGACGATATCTTTTTAAGGTTCACGATAAGTATGAATATAATATTAGGTTTAAATTTTAATCTATCGTGAACCTCCTATAAGAGACGGCTTTTACGCCTTTCCCTAACGGGAGGCGAAGCCTCTCACTATGTTCGCTCTTATAGAAGAACCACTTTTTAACAGAACTTTTTTAATAGATTAAATACTACTTTATGTTTGTATGTCATATTTCCTTTTAAAGTTCTGTTTTGCTCTTCTTATCCTTTCAAACTCTAATAAATGAAGTTAAGGTATCCTTAGTCTTCGATTTTATGTAACTGAACTCTGTATTGATGAGTTTAATAATTAGTTTAGTATAATAATAAAAAAATTAAATAACATGAATAATAAAATGTATAGGGAAAAAGTAATAGTTCCTAGAGGTATTAGATTTATTTCAGAATGGAGTGAATTTAATTTTAGCAAATTTCCAGGGAAGTGTATAATAAATAAGCAATTACCTGGTTGTGGATTTACTGAATACTGTATTAGAAGTGGTGAAAATATTATTCTATGTAGTCCAAGAAAAATGTTACTTAAGAATAAATGGAGTCAACATAAGAATGAAGTTTACTTAGTAGTAAATGAAATGGATAAAGATTCTAATATTGATAAAGATTTATCCAAAATCGATAAGAGCGTAGTAATAGATAATTTAGTTAAGGAAGAAATATCTACTAATTCTGAAATCTATAAAAGATTATATCATGAAATAGAAGAATATTGTATGAATAGACCTTATGGATTAGGTAAGAAGATATTAGTTACTTACGATTCTTATAGGATAGTGAAGGATATCTTAGAAAAGTTAGGATGGTTTAATAGATTTATTACAGTTATAGATGAATTTCAGAGTATCTTACATGATGCTAGATTCAAAAGTGATACTGAATTAAAATTTATGGAATACCTTAAACAGTCCCCCACTGCATATTTTGTATCTGCTACTCCAATGATGGATGAGTACCTAGAAATGTTAGATGAATTTAAAGATTTACCTTATTATGAATTAGATTGGGGAAGTGAAGACACAACAAGAATTATTAAGCCTGATTTAGATGTATATTTAATGAGAACGGTTGGTGAAAAGGCGTCTGAAATTATTCAAAAATATCTTAATAATGATTTTGAAAGTGTAGTAGTTCTTAGAAATGGTATTCCAACTAGGATAATATCAGATGAGGCTGTATTTTATGTAAACAGTGTGAATCATATTACATCTATTATAAAAAAGAATAACCTTACCCCTGAACAATGTAATATATTATGTTCAGATACAGAAGATAATAAAAAGAAAATTCAGAGAAGACTTGGAAAATCTTTTACAATAGGAGAAGTACCGTTGAAAGGAGTTAAACCTAAGATGTTTACATTCTGTACTAGGACTGTATATCTTGGGGCTGATTTTTATAGTTTATGTGCAAGGAGTTTCATATTCTCAGATTCTAATATAGACAGTTTAGCTGTTGATATTAGTGAAGATCTTCCCCAAATACTAGGTCGTCAAAGACTTTTCGAAAATCCTTGGAGTAATAGTGCAATATTCTATTATAGATCTACTGCTAACTATAGAGAGATGAAGGAAGAAGATTTTAAAAATATAATAGAATCTAAGAAAAAATCTACTGAAAATCTATTATTAGCATACAATACTACCTTAGACACTGTTAAGTATGATTTAGCAAAGAATTATCAAAAAGTTGCTAAATCTTATAACTACAAAGATGATTATGTAGCAGTAAATAAAATTCAAACACGGGATGGAAATATAATACTTAAACCTGTTCTTAACAATTTAGTATTAGTAAATGAGATTAGGGCATTTAAAATACAACAAATAGATTATAAAGATAGATTTAGTGTATTTTCCACTATTCATAATACTTTATCTCCAGATGATATAGTTAATCAGGAGGTATCAGAATTTCTTAGAGTATATACTAAATTAAGTACTATACATGATAAACTAAAAATGCTGTGTGAGTATGGTTTATCTAGTGATGCAATTGATATAGTTCTTGGACAGATAGCTGATTCTGATGAAATTAAGTCTTATTATACTACATTGGGCTCTAGTAAGCTTAAATCACTATCTTATAATAGTGCTAAAATAAAAAATCATCTAGGGGTAGTAACATTTAGTCAAGAACTTCTAGAATCTAGTATTTATTCGGAATTTAAAGTAGGGGATAAAATAACACTATCTGATATAAAATCTAGACTTGAGGTGTTATATAAGTCCATTAATTACGACAAAGTAGCCAAAGCAAAGGATTTAGAAAACTATTTTGAAGTTAAGAATTCTAGTATTTATGAAAATGGAAAGAAAGTAAAATGTTATATTATTATTAAAAAGAAAGGATAATTAATCAATGAAATATATAAAATATTTAATTATTTTTCACTTAAAACTCTAATAAATGAATAAAAATAAATAATTATGGAGAATATAATAAATAGCTTTTTTATTAAGCAGAGCAGGATTACGGAACTTACTTTTGAATTTACAGAGAGATTATGGATTCAGTCAGTTCAATATGAAGTTAGTACGGTAGAGCATATTCCTTACATAGTAACAACAGGAGGACGAAATAAACTTTACAAACTAGAAGAAAATCCGGATGTTACAAAATATGGAGAGGATTTATATCATATTAGAAGTATTATGAAAGATTCTATAACGGCCGAAGATGTAGAGATAAACGTTATGTACCAGATTGATAAAGCAACGAGAAATGTTTTTAAGGTTTCTCACTTATACGTTGCTTTTGAAGATGGTACAAAGAAAATACTCTACAATGAAACGGCCGAAACTTATATGTGTATCTTGAGAACTCTTCAAACTAGATTTCCAGAGTTAGTTTCAGGATTATTTGTTAAGATTGGAAATGATTATAAGTATTTCTTAGATATTGAACTATGAAAGTAATATTATCTAGCCATCTTCCTGGAGTTATTGATATCCTAATTCCGATTGCATTGCCTTTTAGAAATGTAGTAGAATTAGCAGGAGATTTACAGACAACCATGAAATCTATAGAAGAGAGGGATTGGTTAGCTCAAGGATATTATCTTAGTTTATCAGATAAGACTTGGAAGTGTTCTGATAGAGATAGAGTACTGTTTGTTCAGAATAATAAACTTCCTGATATAGCTTGTAAGAAGATAGGAATTAAACGATTATCAGATCTATTGTATGATAAATTTCTAGATAAACGTGGTCTTGATATTACTACAGTTGATAATCCTATGACTATTGAAAGTCTCTCTAAAAAAGAATATCACATCGGAAAATATAACCTCAAGAATGCAGATATAATGAGAGATTATCGTAGTGATATTTCCAGAGAAGAATTCGAAACTAGATCTATAACTGATAAACTTATTATAACTATAATATTAAAGGTTATAGATAAACATGGAGTAGATAAATTCTTTGTAGGGTAGAAAAACGATGGGTTTGAAAAGACGTTAAATTCTTATATATGAGAAAATAAATTCTTTAAGATCAAAATTCATACACAAATACAACTATACAAAAACAAAGAAAATAATGAATTTTGATCATTAATTTTTCGCCGTTAAAAATCGAATGGTTTAGAAAACGGTAAAAGCCTTATAAGAGATAAGATAACAAAAATATTAACAAATTATTTTTCTAAAGAACAAGAATTATGGAAAAAGAAGAAACTAAAAAAGAAAAAAAATCTGGTTGGTTTAGTAGAAATAAATACACAATCGGAGGAGTTGCCGTTGGAATGGTACTTGGTGGAATAATAGTTAAATACCACAAACCAATAATATCCACTGGCAAGGGTATAGGAAATGCAGCTATAGGTCTTTTAAAGAGAAAGAAATCAGTTGCAACAACAGTTACCGGTATAGGAGAATCGGATATGATTCCTGAAGTAAAGCCGGAAGTGACATCAGCCCCTACAAATGGAGGCAATGGTTACAAAAACGGTGGTTACAGAAGTTTAAACAGCCACCAAAGAGTAAATAATGTTAACTTATAAGAAGGAGGATAAGAAAATGAAATTGACAAATTTTTTATATCTTGCAGTAGGATTTGGAACCGGAATAGCAGCAGTTAAGCTAGAACAGAAGTACGGTTACTGTGAAAAATTGATTGGAGACGTCAAAAAGAAGATCACTGGTGACGGTATTGAAGAAGTCGAAGAAATTCCCGCTGAGGAAAAGAAATAAATTTTCCTTCTTTTAAGTTTAGAGTATAGAGGTATTGAATTGCTTCTATACTCTTTTTCTTTATTTAGGTTATGAAAAACACAATGATGAAAATAGAAGATGATGAAGAAAAAGAAGTAGAAATAGAACAAAAACATAATTCTTGTTTATTGTTATCTCAGGGGAGGGTTCTGGAGTCCATCCAGTTCCCTTCTTATAAAGAGATATTAAACAAGATAGATGAGTCAGCATCTATAAATAGCATATTAAGCTGACTGCGTTAAATAAAGAATTATAAACTTAAATATTAACAATAAAACTTAAAAGAAAAATGGACATTAAAAAAAGAGAAAAAATAGCGATGGGGAGTTACTCAGTAGCTAATGTATGTCTCCGTGGTATAAAGATAGGTAGTCAAATTATAGCTCTTATATACGTAATAGGATTCGGAGCTTCACTTATTGGAGACTTTCAAACAAAGAAAATTAGAAAAATTAATTCAAAAAGATAAAAATATGATAAATATTGGTTCGTTACTTGGTGTACAGAAAACAAGTACTACATTTTTAAAAGATAATAACAGTACTAAAACAATAACAGCTGAGTATTCAGAAAAAAGTTCTAAGATAATGATAGGAGTTGCGATGCTTAGCATTTTAGGAGTAACATTATTAGGTGTAGGAAGTGCACTATTTTCTAAAAACGGATCTATTAGTAAGCCTCAGGGGGGAGGAAATAATAGACCTCCCAAAAAAGGAGGAATGGTTCGTGGGATTAGCAGTGGACAAAGGGGATAAAAAGAAAAATAAACAAACTTAAAAGAAAAAGAAATGAAACCTAAAAAATTAATACTAATTGGTTTAGGATTAGCCCTTGGTGGTTATCTGCTAGCCAGAGAAACAAAAAAAGAAATAAAAAAATTAGAAAAACAGAAAAAACAAGTCGATAATGCACTTGAAGGTCTTGGAATTTCTTCAGATATATTAAGAGAGAAATCTAATGAAATTGTCAATTCCTTCGAAAATGATAGTGACGAAGTCGACGAAGAAAATGACGAAAGTGATAACTTAGTACTAGCAATGTATAATGTTATCCAATTCGGCGATAGAAAGGGAAAGGTCAATCCGTGGGACCTAGATCTTATTCGCATTCGTAATATAGTAGATGAAGATAGATGGGGTAATAAATCGATAATTAAGCGCGGATTATTGGATTGCGAGAACATCATTCACGTAAGTCAATCTGACACTAGGTTTGGAAAAAGGAAATTAGAATTTATTTTCGAAATTCCAACAACCGCTTATAACAGAAATCTATCTGGTTATCCAAAAATAAATGATTATAAAGATACGCTCAATGAATTAGGAGATACCTTAAATCGAGAATTTATAGGTACGGAGGATGAAAATATTGATCGTTTCTTTATTGGATATTATATACTTTCTTATAAAATAAAGGGAGTAACCTATACGAAGGAAGTAAATGGTGAAACTCGTACTTATGAAAAAGTATTTCAAGCAGCAGTAGAGATTCCGAAAAGAGATTATGAATCTTATAATGTTTTTTGGCCTGATGGAAGACTTAAGTATAATGGTTTTTCAGAGTTTATGCAGGACTTATTCGATTATACAAATGGACGTAAGAGTTTAAGTAAAAAACTTACAGGTCATATTTTCGAGAATATTGCATTTTTCAGTAAGGAATTAAATGATCTTGGGAAAACTCAAGATGATGTATATGATGTGAAAATAGCATCTACATTCTTAGGATATAAACTAAGATTTCCGATGAAGGATGAAATAGATGATGAACCTGGAGTAGATTTATATACAGCTCTTGATATGCTTCATTATGTAACTATTCCTGAAAACTTGACAATCTACAAGAAAAGGAGTAATTTATATGGAACATACTCAACAGAATATAATCACATAATGTTTCAGGCAAGAGATGTAAATCCAATGTATAAAGATCTTGGATTTGACATCATGCTTTATTATACGGTAGATATAGAAGATGAGGATAAGAAGGACTTTGCAAATCGAAAGATAGATATTGAATCCATGGAATATGAACTTGGAGAAGAAAAGTCCCTGGAAGAAAAAGCCGAAGATGAGAAGAAGAAAAATTAAAACAAAAAATTAAACTAGATAGAATTTTACTCTATCTAGTTTTTTATTTTATAGCTAAGAAAATCAATTATCAAAAGAAATTTCATTTATTTTGCTATCACTTTCTTCTTTTAGTCTTTCCCCTGGATCTTTCAATTCCTCCTTCGTATACTGATTATCTATAAAAGAGAATACATCAAGAGGATATTTTCCAACAGATCCGCTATCTTTATACTCTTTAATAGCATTACTTAAAGAATAAAGCGGATCTTCTTTCTTTTTGTTCCTAATATTTTCAAAAAATTTAGATATAATTTTCCTTAGAGTTCTTACTTCTTTATGAAATCTAAAATCTTGTTTCTTCTCTTGGACTATTATTTCTATGATTTTATTAATAATTACTATAACAGAATCTCCTGCAGTTAACTTTTTATTTCTAAGTCTTTTGAATTCTTTCTTAAGAAATGGTTTATAAAGGTATAATATTCTTCCATAAATTTCTATATCTTCAGGTCGAACAGATTGATCTATCCTTTCAATAGTTAACTTAACAGTATGAATATAGGATTTAGTAATACCTATATACCGATGTTCATTTTCTAGAAATTGTGTTAACTCAATAAATAAAAATCCAGTTATATCAAGTAATCCCTCTAAATACATATCCTCAGGAACTTGGATATTCTCAGCTATTCTTTTTTCAATATCTTTCATATTAATATAATTTTAGTTTTACATAATTAAGATTTAGGACCTTTTATAGTAGCAAAATCCTTATTAATGTAGTAATGTAAAAAATAAAACGATTATGGCATTAACTAGAAGTCAGAGAGAAATAATAATTAATGAAGTAAAAAAATTGTATATTAAAGAGTTTGATGAAAGTAAAAAACTACATAATGAATTAGTAGATTTTATTTTTGATGCGATCTTAGAATGTTTAACTCCAGAAGAAAAAGAGTTTACATTGAAGTATCAAGATTATCTAAGTAATATTCAATTATTTGATTTTACAGGTGATGGAGTATTGGGAAAAGAGTTTCCTGATGAAGGTATAAAATGTTTAAGTTGGGGAGATAATCTTTATTATTATTCTAAAAGAATAAGAATTGAAAAACAAATAGACGGGAATTTAATACATGCTCCTAATCTATTTAAAGGTAGTAGTGAATGGAGTAGTTTTAAACACCTAAATCCTAAATTATATAAAGAAGCTTTAAATAAACTTAGAGAATATGTAATAGTCTCTAAAAGAGCATGTGATAAATTATTTGAATTGGAAGAAACCTTAGAAAATAAAAACTTAACTCTAACTGCTTTAAAAACTAATTTTATAGAACTTTATAATATATTAAAATCATGATTCTAGATAAAGATAAAAGTAAATTAATTTCGAGAGATATCTTATTATCAACCTATAAAGAACTTTTAGATAACTCAGATCTTAAGAAAAAATTAAAAAAAATTAGAAAAACTGATTAGAGAATTAACAATTGAACTTTATAGAAAGTATGTATTTTCTGAAGAGTTATTACATTTATTTGATAAGTCCCAGAGAATCGCAAAAACTATGAAAGTTGTTGATATAAATTTTGAAGTTCTAGGATTATGTGATTCTCCTCATGGTTATTATCCTAATAAGATACTAACATTGGATTCTGAAACACCTATCGGATATGCTGTAAATATAGGTAGGTGGGTAAATGTAGAAGATACTTTTGGAATAGGAGGTTTGCCTGATTGTGGTGATGGTACTTATAAGTTAATGAATGTTATAGATAAGTTTACACCAGAAGAAGTAGATGTTCTTAAAAATGCTTATATAGATCTCTTTAAAGCAACTTATGCAATAAGAAACTTTAAAGGTGGGCAAGATAAATACCTTCCAGAAAATATAAAAACTTATGGACAACTACATGATTATGATCTAGAAATTTTTGAAATAGCTTATAATAAATTCATACAACAAAGGGATGAATTAAAAGTAAAAAATAATGAATCACACTTAGATAGAAATGATATTCCTGGAAGTTTACAACGACTTAAAAGAATACTTGAACTCTAAGAAGAAAATAAAAAGAGAGAAACCTATTAAGGCCTCTCTTTATTTTTTTTTAATCTAGACTATTACTACTAAGTATGACTCTAGTAATCGCTTCATCATCTACATCTCTATCAATTCTTGGATAATGAATTACTTCTACTGCATAAAAGTACATAGTCCCTGAGTTTTTGTCTAATGACATGGATATAATATCTGCATATTCTTCTGCATTCTCCACATCATTTGTCATATTTTCTCTTACATACTCTGCAATGTTTCTGCTGAGTACTACCTTATCCCCTTTTCTTGGGATGTTTTCAAATTCTAGGGTGATGTGGATAAAACATTCTCCACTAATTCCCATAAATGAACAGTCTATTCTTTTCATAATTTCTTGTTTTTCTCAATAATAAGGCTTTGAAGGTAAAACTCTTATAGATGTAATAAAAATTAAAGAATATGAATGAAAACTATGTATTAGTAAGATGGCCAGAATCACAAGAATTTATGGAATGTGATTGGTTTAGAGATGAAGCAATTTTAGCTTTGGGACATGAAGATCAGACTGGAAGTAGTGCATATTTTATTCCAGAATCTAGAATCTTAACTAAAGAGTATGTTCAACAAAGAGTAGCAGAACTTTGTAGAGATTATGAAGTTACACCAGAAGAAGAGGATTATTCTAGTAAACAATGGTGTGATGAGGCTTTCCCATATGAAGGTGGAATGTCTTTAAAAGAATTAATTGTAGAAATTGCTCTATTAGTAAGAAAAAGATCAACTCTTCAAGACGATAAAAAATACGACGGAGAGATGTAAAAAAATTGAGAGGAACCTATTTGAATGGTATCCTCTCTTTATTTTTATCCTACTTTTCCAGTTCTAAATGCTCTGGACTTTAAAATTTTACAACCTTTCTCTCCATGATAAACAATTAAATCGAATTTATCAAGATCCGGTCCAGTAAAATTTGTATGACTCAGGTTCATCATAGACAAAGTTACTTCACCTGTCTTACAATGTAGGTCATCATCTCCTAAAATTAATGTGTTAAGTACAAATTTATTCATTTCCTGATTCTGATATTAGTAAATCTAGATTTTCTCTAATTGTTTTCTCTGGATGTGAACCTACTAATCGATTCTGAAGTACTCCATCTTTAAAGAATAGTAGTGTTGGAATGTTTCTTATACAAAATTCTGATGTAAGTTCTGCACATTCATCAACATCACATCCATAAATATTAACTTTTCCTTCATATTCGGTTGCTAATTTTTCAACAATTGGTTTAATTACTTGGCAACCACCACACCATTCAGCAGAATAATCTACCATTACAAGTCCTTCATTAATCAGGTTTCTTTCACTGTCTTTTAATTCTTTCATAATTCTAATTTATATAATAAATCTAATTGTATTCTAGTCAATACAAATACTTTTGTTTCATTTTCTACCTCTCTACATATTAAGTCTTTTTTTGAACCTAACCTAATAAGAGGAGATGTACCTGTAGAGTCTATAATCTCTACTCCACCTGTACTAGTATCATGAGTTTCTAAAGTTACATTTCCAAGACCATCTATAAACGTAACTTTGCTCTTATCTGAAATCCAATCAGGTACAGATCCAACTCCATACTCCCAAACTTCTATGTATTCTGGATAAGCTGAGTTTCTTCCTGATTGTTTATATCTTTTAGTCATAATTTTCCAATATCTAAATCCTCTATGTTATAATCTAAACAATCTATTCCACTTGCCTTAACTAATCCAGCAAAAAGATATCTAGGGTCTGGATCAGTAAAGGTATCAATAAATTCTTCATCTAATTTTTCCAAGAATATTCCTATCGTTGTATTCCTGAAATAAAGTATAGAAGAATTAGATCCCCAAGTACAATACCTGCAATCTATATAATCAGTTGGATCTGGAACCTCTACTCTAGTCCATGGAAAAATAACAGATTTCAGAATATGTCTATGATAAAAATATAAACATTCATCAAAAATACATTTCCATTTCTTTTTCCTTTTTTCTTCAGACGGTGTATAGTAGAAGTTATATAGTTCTGTTGATGATAATCTACGAATCTTAAACACTGGCTTAATAATTCTAGACTGATTTATTTTTTCTAGGTTTTCAAAAAGTTTAGGTGTAGATTCTTGTAAATCCTGACATCTAGATATTGTTATTCCGATGTGCTTCCCAAATATTTCTTTATCATATTGTAGAGCCTTAAATATAGTTCTCGGTAAATTTCCAGAACTATCTATAAAAGCACAAGCCTGATAAAGAGTTGTTATCTTTTCTTTACTAATCTTAGAATTGTCGAAATGGGAATCAGAGAATATGAATACTATATCACTAATCTCAGAAAGTTTACATAATCCAGTATGTATATTATCTGGAAGAGGGTAGTAATCATAATCCATTAATATAATTGATATCATAAGATGACGTGGCTGATTAACTACGTACATCTCTTCTTTTGTTGGTTTCTTAATCATAAAATACTTGTCTAACTTTTTCCCAATCTACATAAGGTCTATCACTAAAATCTGGATTATATATAAGAGGACATCCAAGAGCAGCATCATCTATATAAAGATCTGCATGTACTTTTGGAGAACTAGTCCATCTTCTTTGTCCAGGATCTTGATTAACTCCATATAAAGGGATATCATTTTCTTTAAACCATTCAACTGCATCTTCGAGTTCTTTCCCTGATCTCATAGTATTTAAGATCAATTTATGACCTCTTTCTACTAGCTCTTTAAGAACAGGAACTGCACCAATATCCTTTCCAATTCTAGGATAATCATGAGTAACACAGGTTCCATCAAAATCAATTCCAATTTTCATAATTTTTATAATTTTTTAGATAAACTCCAAATCCAATGTTTTCCAGATTCAGTCCATTTCTTTTGATTCTTAATATGTTTATTTCCATGTTTATCAGTTACAACCGCTGAAGTAACTTTTGTATAACCTTCTTTATCGTAGGGGCTTGATAAATACCACCCTTTTATTCCTGGACGACGATAAATATATTTCTTTTCTTCAAGTTTCTTAAGAAGTATCTTTGTCCCATACCCAAGTCCAAGATCTTTACAGAGTTGTTCAGTAGAATACAAGTTTTCTGAATATGCTAAAACTTCATTATAATAATTTACCTGAGGGAGAAGAGAATTATATCTATCTCTTTCCTCTTTTAAGGCAGTAGTAAATCCTATCCTAAGAAGTTCATCAATCTTAGAATCTACCCAAATCGCAAACCTTGGATCTAACCACTGAGCATATCTAATTGCTACCCATCTATGCATCCATGTACCAGGTCTAGTTCCATTTGAATAATGCCCTTCTATAGTTATTACAGGAGTGATGCGCGTCTCCCGCGCAGTACTTTCTTGATACTTTTCAAATGCTTGTAAATAATCTTGAGTATCCTTCTGTCTCAACCATTGATAGGGCCTTTTGTTAGGTCCGAATAATTTACCCATTTCAGTAGCATTAATCATGGTATCAAAATCATCTGATTGTGTAAACTGAATTAATGCTCCATTAAATTCTAAGTTATCAATAATTGTTTTCATAATTTTTCTATTGTTTGTTCTTCAGTATCTAATATAAAACATTCTCTACAATCTAAACATGCAAATGTCTCTTCTATTCCTGGAGATGGTCCAAAAAATTCCTTGGCTAATTGAGTATGACCAAAAATCTGAAATACTCCAAGAAATGTATTCTCAAATTCTCTTACATCAGACCATATACATGATCCATAAAACCCATAACCACCTCTAAGTCTTGACATATACCACAAGTGATTATACATTAGATGTTGTTCCTTAAGAAGTGTATCTAGGTCATCACAACCACAAGTAATTTTCATCCACTCTTCTACAACACCTGCATGAGAAAATAAATACTTTCCTTCTTTGTATAATACTTGAAATAATTCTTGATTATCATTAAATATCTGTTCGATCTTCTGTGCATTCTTAAAATCATATCTACTACAAGGAAATATTTCTTTTAATAGATTCATATAGTGATAATCATGATTCCCTATTAACAAAATAACCTTCTCTAGGAATTCTTTTTTGAAGTCTATTATCTTCTTTAATTCTTCTATTGCCTTCTTTGGTGAAATACCCTCGACTGGATATGGGTCTAGATAATCTCCTAGAAATACAACTTGATCTACTTCATTAATCTTTTCTTTCGCTAGCCTCCAAAACGTCCTACCATGAACGTCTGGAACAATTATTACTTTACTCATCTCGATTAATTATTTTATATTCAATAATAAGGAAAGAAGGTCTGTCAGAGAGTAAAATAAAGACCCTAAGGATTTTTTCCCTAAGGTCTTTTTATTATTTAATCAAGTCTTTCATCATTATACTTACTTTTTACTAATTCACCATTAATATTATGCCATATAGTTTGATTAGAAGATCCTCTAAATCTAAGTTTTCTATCTTTTAATTCATCTATATATCTTCCATCAACTATATAATCACACAAATTAATAACTTTCATTTGTTCTTCAGTTAATTCAGAAATATAAAATCCAGTCCATAACCAAATCTCTTTTTCTGGCCAAGTTTCCTTTATTTCTTTTAATAATTCACTAAGTTCTGTAGCTTGAAGTAAAGGTTCTCCACCTAAAATAGAAACTCTCTTTACTCCTTCTATTAATTCAAAAAATTCTTTTTTTTCTTTCTCAGTAAATTCTTTTCCTCCATCCAAAGGCCAAGCTACTTGATTAAAACAATTCTTACAATGGAATAAACATCCTTGTAAAAATAATGAAACTCCAATGTAAGGTCCATTAGATATATCTATTTTTCTAATAGTTGCGTATCTCATAGTTTTCAGGGATTTTATAATTCATGATCATCTAGATGAGTGTATCTATCTCGTATCTCGGCTGTACGCCCTTGATTCCAAAAATTGGAACCAATATCAATAATTACTATATTATTTATATAGTTTAAGACTATATCTTTTAATAAAATTTTTATTAATTATTATACTTAGTCGTTGAACAAGTTTATTTTTACTTGATGCCGATTTATATTAATATCTTTCCGGCAATTTTAATAATTTAACGTGAGCTAAATTTAACCCACACGTACGTCTAGATACATGAAGTTTGTGTTGATCTTCACAGCCACATTGAGGACACCTCCAAGACAATTTATTATCCTCATCTATAATTTCTATCTCACCATCATATCCACAGTTAGAACAATAATCTGATTTTGTATTTAACTCTGCATAAGAAATATTATCATAGATGAACTTTATAACTTCTAAAACTGCTTCGATGTTAGTACTGATATCTGCAGACTCTATGTAAGATATCATACCACCAGAACTATATGGTTGAAGTTCTGCCTCAAATTTTAACTTATCAAGAGGATTAATTTCTTCTTTTACATTAATATGATAACTGTTAGTAATATAAGATTCATCAGTTATGTTCGGTATAACTCCGAATCTATTCTTAAGACACTTTGCAAATTTATAAGTTGTACTTTCAATTGGAGATCCGTATACACTATATCCAAGACCATTCTCCTCAGATTTCCACTTATTACAAGCATCATTTAATCTTTGCATAATTTGTTTTGCAAGATCGATATGTTTTGTATGAGATTCCCCAGTTAATGCCATAACGCACTCATATAAACCAGCATAACCTAGAGAAATTGTACTATACCCACCAAATAATAATGGATCAATCACTTCTCCTGGTTTTAATCTTGCAAAAGCTCCATGTTGCCATAATATAGGAGCTACATCTGATTTAATTCCAAGTAAACGTTTATGTCTAATTTGTAATGCTTTATGACATAATTCCAAACGTTCATCTAGAATTTCCCAGAACTTATCAATATCTCCTTCTGCAGATAATCCTGCATCAGGAAGTGATACTGTTACAACACCTTGATTAACAGTATACTTACTACATATTACTATGTAGATTAGACTATCTCTTCAACAATAAAATATTTTTATTATTGCAACGCGCTTCGAATAGTGATAAAATCTATTCTACTGAGTTACATTCATCACTCATAGTCGTTACACTTTTTAACTCTTCTTTATTCTTGATTCTTTTAAATTCTACTATATTATATCTTTTCTTAAACCAATTTTTTGAAAAGAATTTATTTAAATTTCCTGATTTATTGGAATGTCCTGAGTATTTTATAAAATTCTTTGCCGGACAGAAAGTTAATAGCTTATTCTTTTCTTTATCAAAAATTGTAAGATAATAGGTAAATCCACACCAATGATCGTTATTTATACAATCACTTATGTTTTCTTTTTGGGATCCTGCATAAAGATTACTGAAATGATTATTATCTTTGTCATCATCCCTATGATTTATTTGCATTCCTTTTGGAATTTCACCTATCCACACAAGATACACTAGTTTATGTATATGTATATGTTTTTTATGAATATCTACTCTATGATATCCATGAATAGTGATATAATGTTTTAAAAATTTTTTGCAATAAATAGAGTAAACATCTCCATATTCACTCACATAATACATATCATCATACTTTTTTAGTATTTTTCCATCAATTATTAAAGAGCCCTTAATTTCTTCCATATTTTAGAATAATTAAAAGTTTATTTAGCACGGTATTATCCCTCTAAAAGAGTAGGACTTTCACCGTTAGCAGGGTTCATTCCCCACACCGTTTTTTCTTACGTTCACGTTGTTTAATGACGCCTTAATTAGGTGTTATTAAGCGTCCATAGAATTTATAATTTCCATTTTCATCTCTCCAAGATGATAAGAAACTGCGACATCCCCAAAGTTAATAATTATTAACTTTTAGACTATATCATATTCTCATTGCTATTACCACAAGTAAGAACCCTACCATTTCAGAATTTATTATTAATAAATTCTTACGATACTCATTTCCATATTAGTATTTCTCTAATATTTATTTTCTCTAGTCGTTAGGCTTTTATATTAAATATCTTTTATTTAATAATTTAGCACGGTAAGTTAGCAATTAATGCCTTCTCCGTTTAAGTAGGTTTTTCGAGTAACATCACTGTTACAAGGCACAGGATATTCTATGCTCGGGAAACAGTTTCCTTCCTTAAGTTCCTTCATTTTCTTTTCAGAAATATAATCAGGAACTAATCGTTTAGCTGAACACTTAGCAGCGAGTTTAGTAAGATACCAATATTTACTATCTTCATGTATATTATCTTCCTCAAGAGAATATATCAATTTAGGAAATGCAGGAGTTACAAATACTCCATCTTCATTAGGCATTCCTTGGATACGTTGTTCTAGGAATTCTTGAATTAACACGGCTAATTCTTCTTTATATTCTGAAGTTTCGCCTAGATACATAAATACTGTTAAAAATGGGGACTGACCATTTGTGTTTGTCATACTATTAATTTGATAATTAAAAGTTTGAACTGAATCTTTAACTTCTTTTTTCAAATCAATAGTTGCTAATTTCTCGCTAAGTTCTTCATCTAATCCAGCATCTTTATATTTTTTCAGATAACCATTATAACTATCTCTTACAAAAGGTGCTAGATGTGTTAATGTTATTGTACATCCCAAATATATGAAATTTGTATTTTTCATATAACTAGACTATTTCTTATTGAGTTTATGTTCTCAATCAACCCGTTTCAATAATTAGGAATTTCACCAAATTATTTACGTCAAAATGACTAGTCGTTACAATTAATAAATAAATTTAAATGTATGATCTGAACAATTAGTTTCTCCATTTATGTATCTACTTATTTGAGTTTCAGATTTACCCAAAAATTTCGCTAAGGCAACTATTGTTTTAAATTCATACTTATCATCTAGAATTATTTTTCTCCATTTACCTCTTTTAGTAAATGCTTTGGATTTTGCTTTCCCTTTTTTATAAGCTAATTTATTATTATCTCCCATAGACACCCACATAAGATTTGATGCTTTATTATTAGTTACATCATTATCAATATGCTCTATAGTATTTTTTTCCTCACTATGGCCATCCAGAAAAGCAAAACCAACTAACCTAGACACTTGAAGTCCTTTTTCCTTAATTTTAATATAAACTCTGCCAGTTTTCGAATTTATATTTAAAGATAATAGTACATACTTATCATATGTTTTTATATATCTTTTAACACGTCCCATATTTGAAATATAATAACTGGAGTATCCCAAAATCTCTTTCCATTCTTCATCAGGTAATTCTTCCCAATCATAATTTAATGAGGATTTTTCTACTAACTGATTTTTTCTTTCTTGAGCATTTATTTTCTGTCTATTAATATAATCAATTTTGTGCTCATTTAATTCAGGAACTTTCTTTATTATATTACTCAAATATTCTGAGGTTACTTTTAATTCATTAGCTATTTCTGAAATTGAAATATCATTATCAAGTTTACTAATAATTAGATTTTTATTTTTATTAGCAAATTTTTGATTAGATGGTGTTAAGTAAGATACATTACCTTTTTCTAATTTCCAGTCTTCGTTGATAGCTTTTATTAAAGTTTTCCTATCTACTTCTAGTAATCTAGATATATAACTCTTAGATCTTCCTTCGTTACAATACAATTTAATAATTGTATTTTTTAATAATTCAATTTTTTCTCTTTCAGTCATTTCCAAACTTTTTTATTTATTAATCACGAGATCAGACTTTTCCATTCCTTCCTCGTTAGCCTTGATAAGCAAGACACCCACTTTTGTGGTTAGGGTTGTTTTAATACGGCAGATATATTTTATAAACCGTATTGACTGCTTGATACTGCAGTAATTATCTGCGTTGCAATTGTAGTAGCTGTAATTAATTTATGAGGTTTAAATATTTTTGTCTTATTTATACATGTTCCATTTTGAAGCATGTCCTCAAGATTAATCAAACAGCAATTATTCATCGCAAGTTGGCCTATATAGTCAAGATCGTGTATGTGAATCAGGCCTTCATCATGAGCTTGGATAATTTCAGGAGGGAATATTTTTCGTCTAGCCATATCTATACTAACAATTCCAGCCATATAGTCTCTCTGAACTGTTAAGAGCATAGAATCTTTATTAGAATTTTCAGACTTCCAATATTCACTATCTCCTGCTAATAATTCATTTATTTGTTCATCGATAGTATTAGATTGTCGTTGAAATTCTCTAACACTTCGATATCCTTCATAAGCTTTTGCAGTTAACTTATGTCCTTTCTTTATTAACTTGTCATATACTAAATTTTCAATCTCATCAATAGTACATGAACCTTTTTCTTTTAATTCTTCTTCAATTTCTTTAGAGATATTAAAAGCTACTTTTGGACTTTTAATACCACTAGATTTCATTGCATTAAGAATTGCTTTTTCTATTTTTTCAGAATTAAATTTTTCAGATTTACCATTCCTTTTAGCAACTAGTAAATCTGATACTGTATTTACATCTTCACTCATATGTTTTTATTTTTCTTTATTTGTTATTTCTTACTAGGATCAAATTCAAATCCCAAGTCATTTACATATTTTTCTGCATCTTTAATATTAATAACTTCATCAATTTTATTATACTTTTGTGTAAATTCAACATATGCATCTTGATGTTCCATATATTCTTGAACCCCTCCTGGAAATTCTTTTGCTCGGGTAGGTTCTCTAAGAATAACATCTCTAACAAAATCAAAATCTTTCTGAACTAATAATATTCTCCTTGGTGTATAGTACGAATTTTGCTCACATAAGATATCTTCTTCATGAACTACATCCTTAATCCATTTCGAATTTTCACCGATTTCTCTATTATTCTTGTAGTAATAATAAAGCATATCGGATACTCCCCTTTCCACTAAGAGGTTATTCACTCCAGGAGGCCAATTACTTCTTATAGCATTCTTCAAGTTACATAAATGAAGAATAGCATAATTTCGATCATCTTGTTGCGTTCCTAAGATATTTTCCCAATGTTTCCAAGGTTTAATATCAGACCACATAACATTATACAGTCCAGGACACTTTGTTAATACTGATTCTATGGTTGTTGCTTTAAATGTACCAGAACACCCATAATACATAGTTATAAATCTAAACATAACGTAAATTTTCTTAAAAAATCTTTCTTTTCTCTTACAAATATTTTTCTTTCACTCTCAGGAACTTCTACATAACCTTCAGGAGTACAGTGTTTATACTCTTGATAGATAATACAGTTTTCCCATTCTCTTGTTTCTGGATTTTTCATTATCGCATTTTCTTGAAGTACTATATAATGATTCTTAGTACCTTCATATTCTACTATTTTTTCCATATTTACTATTTGTTTTAGAAATAAATTGGGAACCCACACAACACGAATCCCCTTTGCATAAATAAGGAAGTCACGGGTCGAGAGATCACTTTTCATCGATTTGGAGGAAAGATAAAAAAGAGACTGGATTTTCTCCAATCTCTTAATGTATAGTATATATTAACTTTCATATTTAAGAATATAATAACCTCTTATAGATTTCGCGCCGTACAATTTAGCTCCCGATCTGGATAGCTTTTGTGTTACGTGAAAATATGTGCTACCTCCTCCCGAACTAACTCTTACTTTCTTAGGTTGATTCGGCGCGGGAGTCACAAGGTCTTTTTTCTGATACCCTGGCGCTACTACATTCCAAGGTCCATTCTTAAATACATTATAGTAACCTTTATTATGATTTTCATTTTTGAATTCATAGACACCTGGAACTGGTACATTTAGTTCAGTTCTCTTGCCTTTCATCATATTCCCAACAAATTTACTGTCTGGGAGTGAATTATAAGCTTTATCTCTTCTTCGGTATATTGCATATCCTGCTGCAACACCAAGAGATAATACTGTTATGATTTTTAATCCAAAAATCAATCTATCTTTTGTTTTCTTTTTCATTCATTTATTATTTATTATCATTTATAAGGCTTTCAGGGTTCTCTTTTTCCTTCTCTTCGAGATATTCTATAACTTTTCGAAGAACAAAACTAGTTAAAGCTGCTAAAGAAAACACTGACAAAATAACAAAAGTAACAAATGAATTCTTTATCTCTTCATTCAATGCGAAGAAAGCAACTAAATCAACTGGAATTAAATAAAATAATATTGTTGCTTTTATTTCTTCTCTTACGATTTCTCTAATTTTCTTTTTCATAATTTTCTATTTAAATTTTAGTTTTACATAAATAAGGTTGTCAATCCCTTATATTTGCAATGAAAATTTAATTTTATATATTATGGTAAATAGCGAAAATTTTATTATTCCAAAGAAAATTAACGTCGGATATCAAGAGAGATCTGACTGTTATACTAAAAAACTTGGATTCATTACTTACACAGACTCTTCGACAGGGATTTTGAAAAAAGAAAAATCTTGGAATTCTTGGAGAGATCATAAAATCAAAGATGATGAATTTGAGAATGTTCCGATGGAAGGTTTTATAGTGAATCGTTCTGTTGGTGGTGGAAAAGTAGGTTGGAATTATAGACAAGCTTATTGTAGAATTTGGGATCCAAGGGGGTTTGAGATTGAAATAGGAATTGATAATTTCTTATGGATATTAGATTATTGTGATAGCTTGGCTGGAAAGAAAATAATCGGAAAATGTGTTTATTCTTGGATAGGGACAGAATTAGTTCTCCTTCCGATTAATACAGAGGAATATAGAATTTCTTCTGAGATAATGAAGAAACGAGAAGTAATAACAAAAGATCTTAAACCCGCCGAACTTAAACCTGGATCTTTATACAAACTTAAAAAACTACCTTGGAAATATTCAGGAATTTCTAAAAACTATGAAGAAAGGAAAGCAATATTTATTGGAGAAGCTAAGTTTGGAAAAGAACTAGGGAAGAAATATGAAACTAAACTTTTATTTTATGATCCAGGGAGTATAGAAAAAGAGGATTTTGTATTCACTGAAAGTATTAAAAGTGTAGAATTCGAAGTTTGTCCTAGGGTATTATCAGATGGAGAGATTAAAGAAATCATGGATCGTTTTGAAATGACAGCTTATTCTTGGAAATTCTGGAATAGCCCTATAGGATTTATTGAAGAATTTTATCGTCAAGATTCAGCCTTAGAGAGTCGATTAAAGAATGATCATGAAGCTGCTGAGAAGAAATGTCATGTTTATATAGATGATCTTGGAAAAACTATTAATTTCTATAAATCATATATTCAATACTACAATGATAATTCAGGATATACCTATAGTAGTTATATCAGGACAAAGAATATTTCAGACAAATATTTATCTTATAAGTTTGATTTTTCTGGCGGTAATATAAAAGTTTCTGAAAAAATTTTAGACTTGGGAAAAATCTTTAATGAATATTGGAATTATTGTGGATTTAGAACAGTTCCATTGAATAAAACAGTATATCCAGAAGCTACAGAAGAAGATTGGATTAATTTAGGTGAGAATTTAAAAAATTCGGAAGAAATTCCTAAGACTTATATATTTTATAAGACAATATCTGGATATTATTCAGAATCCCTTCAAAAAGTTCTTTCTCAAGAAGCAATAACCTCTGGAAAGTCCTTAGTTAGATCAGATCTTATTATTTATCTTCCTATTAAAAAATGAAAAAACCAAAACTATATTGTTACAGTCATACAGAATTTGATATGATGTGCAGTTCTTGTGGGTGGAATGATGATAATCTTCCGGGTAATAGTTGTTTTATATCTATCATTGGGACTCCTGAATGTCAAAAATATTATTTAGAAGAGGATGAATTACATTGGTTTAAGAAAGATAATCCCTCGGTTGTATTAAATCTAGAGTTTGATGATATACCTTCTCAAGAAATAGAATGGAAAGGTCATAAATTTTTAGGAATAACTCAAGAACAGGCAGCCGAAGTAGTAGATTTTATAGAGTCGAATCTAGGAAAAGACATATATGTTCATTGTAAAGCTGGAAAATCAAGATCTCAGGGAGTAGTTAGATTTATTCTTGATATGTACCCTGAGATTTATGATGAATCTTGTACTCGGCCGGAAAATAAATGTGTCTCCCCTAATATATATGTAGTTGGAGAACTTAAACGGGCTTATTATAAAAAACATGAATTATATGAAACAGATAATTAAAAACGTTAGAGATTGTTATAATCATATCCCCTATACTTGGAAACATTGGATTGCATTTATGAAAACAGAGAAAAAACTTCTTGGATATCATTCACACTGGTTTCATGATTGGGATAAATTGATACTATTTATATTCTTTCCATTCCTAGGCGAAAGAATTATAAATCAATTTCATCAGAGGATAAATAAACACCATCCTACATATACTACCGGAAAGGATTGGATAAAACAATTAAAATCTCCAAGAGAAATAGATTGGGTAGAAGCTGTAATTGATTGGGAATGTGCAAGAATAACAAAACCTGACAAACCACTCAATGCTAGACAAACTCTCGAGAAATATTATCCACAGTATAAAGAATTCGTTGAACCAATCTTAAAAGAACTTGATTTATGATAGCGTTTTATATTGGAATTATAGTATTAATAATATTATACTATATAATAAAACCTGATATTGATGCAAAAGGTTTTATAATAGGAACTTCTCAGTATACCCCAGAGAGAATAATAAAAATAGAAAAAATATTTCTCTCTGATCCAGGTACTAGAAAAACAGAGAGAAATTGGGATAGAAGTATTATTTTAGTAAAACCGATAGATGATAGTAAAGAAGGTAAATGGAAGAAAGATGATATTCTAATCTTCAGAAAATATATCGGACAGTCGATAAAAAAGAAATACATTATCCTACAAAATCGAAGAAAAGAAAAGAGAATAGCTTATTGTACAGCGGAATCCCCTGGTTTTCCTCCGATTTTTGATGGCCCAGAAACTTTAATAGAATATGAAATTATTGGAGTTCTTGAGTCATCCTATACACCTCAAAAGCCTTATAATTGAAGAAAAATATAGTTTTTTATAAACGGTGTTAATTTTTATGAAAACCTACTTGTTCGTGATGAATGGGTAGGTTTATTTTTCTTCTAAAAAAAGAATAATAAAAAAGGAGCGTAAAAGCTCCTTTAATTTTTTTTTAAAACTTATTTAATATTTTTTCATACCAATTCTTATCTTCTTCAAGTTTAGATGATACATACTTATCAGTTAGTTTATTTCCGTACTTAATAACAAAATCTCTAAACTCATCAGAATTCATAGATCCATTTTCTCCAAGATATAATGCAACTACTTTTAGTAATTTTCTCTCCTCTTTAAGAATATTCACTACATCTTGTCTAAGCTCTGAAAATCTAAGAGCTACCATATCTCTTAGGTATCCATTATATTTTTTATATGGGTGGTTGACAAATAAACTTTCATTATCTAAGAATCCAGAAGGTATACCACTTGTACTTTCTTCTGTTAAGTGATTCGTATATGAATAAGGTTCAAAATACCCACATCTATAAGCCATCTCAGAAAAAAAATCCCATGCGTTTTCAATATCATTTCCAGAACCCATTAAACACTTCTCTGGATATTTTCCATAAACTAACTTCTCAGCTTCATAACCAGCAAGACATATTCTAACATCTGAATCAACATCTTCTCGACTATCAATTTCTCCTTCTTTTTTTGGATCATAAGTATTACAAAATCCTCCATCTCCTGTAGAAACAGAAACTATATTAACAGGATAAATTCCAGTTTCATACAAAGCTACTATCGCATGTCCAGCTTCATGTACAGAATTTATAAATCTTGTTAATCTTCTTTCCGGATTTCTTAGTTCTCCAAGTTGTAATGGAATTTCTATATTTACTGTTTTTCTTGATTCGCCGAAAATAATACTTAGTGACGTTTTATCTATTTTTAACTTCTTTTCTGTGAGATCTGTTTCTTTAGTAAGAGTTATCGTCACTTCTTTATCTTCGGTGATACGATTAATCAGAATATCACTTAGGAGAGGTGTTAATAGAGTTCCAATAGTAGTATAAACTGGCCTCACACCTTGTACTGGAAATACTCCCTCCGAATACATAAGATCGATTATATTTTCAGCATAATTAATTTTTATTCCTTCAGTTTCTAAAAATTTATCTGCTATCCTAGATAATTCTTTCTTGATAATCTTAATAAAATGTTCTTTCTTTAATGTTGGATATTTTATTAAATTATTTCCAAGTCTAGCTATCTGTTCTGCTCTAAATCTTTGTTTGAGAGCCTCTTTAATATCTGAAATTGATACTTTACTTGTCTTATCATAGAAAGTATCAGCATCCATATCAGGATCTAAATCAGATTCTACTTTAAAAGCTTCATCTAAGTTTCCAAGAATAAATACTAATGATCTTGAACAATCTAATTCTTTCGGTTTAGATATAATTATAGAAACTTTTTCAAGAATATGACTAAATTCAGATATATTTTTAGAGTTATTTAAATCAGCGATTATCTCATACCCGTATCTAGGTTTGTAGGCATTGAGTTTTTTTACAATTGTTCTCATATCTCTATCCTCCAGAAGTCTAAGAGGTCTGAATATATCTTCTTCCTCATCTTCATCATCATTAGTCTTTATGAAGGGTTTTGATACTTTTACTTTAGCGGAATCATCACCATTTAGAAGTTCTGTTACATTTCTTCCATAATAAAATAATCCAAGATTTTCTAAAACTATTTTAACTTCTTCTCTAGAGGTTACTTTTCCAGAATCTAATTTTATTTCTGGATGTTCTTTAGAAAATTGTTTAAAATCTTCTACAAAATTTCCGAAATGTGTTATATCATATCTATACTCTGAAACACTAACTTTTCCATTATCTATAATATTCCAAATTGGTCGAAGAGGAGATTTAAGAAGTTCACAACCATTTTCATTTAGGGTTCTTGCATATTGAAACTCATCAAATACAAAAACTGCATCTCCAAGTTTATTTTCTCCCGATGAATTTAAAGAATCAAAGTCATCTTCAATATCAAATACTTCTTCTATTTTATCTGCAATACTCCCTGAAGATGATTCATTTGCTTCAAGACCACAATCAAAGAAAGCTGTTTTCCCAGTAAGACCAAGAAGTTGAACTAATCTCCGAACTACACTTGTTTTTCCAGTTCCAGTTAATCCCCATAATGAAATAACAACTGGTCTCTCTATTATTTCTGGAGTTATATACCAAGGAATTATAGATTTTCTTATATTATCTATAATATCATCTAATCCTACAAATTCTGATTTCAATATTGCTACAGCTTCATTTAATTTCTCTTGACGAAGCTCTTTTGTTTTTGGAATTGTCAAGTTTTCTAAATTTTTCTTCATATTATAAGTTTTATATAATCTACATGTATAAGGATTAGAGGTTGAAAGAGGAGAAAAATAAAGAAAGGGATTATATTTCCCTTTCTATTGTTGCTTATTAGTATTCAGGTATTACTTTCACTCCTTTTCTATTACTAATTCTTGGAGTGGTAATATTATAGAACATTGTGCTTCTGTTCATCTTTTTGTAATATCTGCCCCAGTATCCATATTCTCTTATTAATATCTCCAATTCTCTTCTATTCTTTGGAGCTTTAGATAACCAATTATAATTTACTACATTAATTATCAATCTCCAAGTAAAAGATTGGAAAAATTCATCTGGCTTTTTAATATCTGGATCTTTTAAACAATCATCCAGAATATCTACAATAATTTCCTTAATAGGCTCAACACCATTCACGATTTTTGTTCTACTTGAATCTAAAGATAACTGGGATCTTTTTTCTTCTCCTTTTCTTTCATTTTCCTTACCAGTTTTCTCACTAGATTTCAAGGGCTCACTTGGACGGATTCCTATTATCCACCCAAGGACTTCTGTTAAACTCTTGAGTCTCATAGTTCAAATCTTTTCTAAGTAGTTAAACAATTTATATATAGAATACATAAATACTATAATAATTGCTAATAATCTTGATAAAATTTCTATATTATTGATCTCAGGTACATATTTTATAAACAACGCCAATCCAATAAAACTTCCTAAGATTGGTAATACATATTTACAAATTAATAATCCTGTATTCAATGATTTAACTACCCAAAGCAAACCTTCATTTTTAATTCCCCATAATTTTCCTAGATCAAACATCGCATCTCGGCCATACTTATAAATCCAGAATATTTTCTCTAATCCTAATATAAGCGCTCCAATAAAACATAATGCCATATATATTCCTAGGTGTGTCATATTACCTGGGGAGGTAACTTTGAACACGTAAATTAAGTAGATACATAAAAAGTAATAAGCAATACTTCTTATACTAAATGTTAATTCAAATTTTTCATTTAATTTATTTTTCTCTGTCATAATTCTTTTGTTATTGTCTTAAGGTTTTTCTGACACTATAGATAATAAATCATAGTGGCACCCTACTCCGAGAGAAAGCATAACATATAGGAACGCTCATCTCTCATTGCTACATTTAGTTTCACAACTTTAGTGCTAGTTGTCTTCTACACCGCGAAGAGGTAGTAGTTTCGTAGAAGAAAAATACTAGGGATATATAAAATCAAATTCTAAGTATTATTTAGTTAATAAATTTTTGCTATTCTATCATAAATACATATATGCGCACTAACGTATTTAATTAAAAATTTATTAAAGTCTATTTGATTTTATATTCCCTAGTGAACTTTACCTGTTTACCTCGAGAAGATTATACTTCTCGATCTTGATACTCTGGAAATCGTTACAGTGATCAATTAATTTATACTCATAATTATAATTAGAAGTAACTAATAACATAAGCCAGTTATATCCAAATAAAATTCAATTATTTATTATTATATTAATAAGTAGTCTCCGATCAGTACCATATTTTCATCTGATCTTTACTACATATATAAGAATTTGAAGGTTTCTGAGGTATCTTATTTTTTTTATTCATCTAATCTTTCTTGCTTAGACTTCTTAGATATCTCTTCCTCATCCAAATCTCCATAAACTTCCGGAAGCCATCTTTTTAAAATACTGGGAATCAAATCATTTCTCACAACATCCTCTAGACCAAATTCAACAATACCTATTTCATCCATATCAGATAATTTTTCCACAGCATATTGTAATCCTTTTTGATTTTTCCCTGATTTTAAAGAACTCGAATCTAATTGCATTTCATCAGAATTAAAGATATATTTAGAATTAGTTCCTATTCTAGTTAATATCTTAAGAAAAGTATCTCGACTGAAGTTCTGGCTCTCAGATATCAAAACAATTGAAGAATCAATATTGTTTCCCCTAAGAAACTGGCTGCCTTTCACTTCTATTTTACCAGCATCTACTAACTTTTGAACAATTTCTTTTCCATTTTTTCCTGAAGCATTAAATATCTTCTCCATCGTATAAAAATCTGCTTCTTTATACGGCGCGAGCTTTTCTTGCAAATCTCCGCGAAGATCGAATAGGCCTATATTAATTATATAGACTACTAGACTATATCTTAAAAGCGTTTTTATTTTCTCTTCTTCACACATAGTCGTTGAGAAACTATTTAGGTTAATCTAATTAATAGTTTTTGCTGATTATACTTTAATTTCCAGCATTTCTTGAAGTTTTCCTAAGTTTTATACACCTAGGGGACAATCTAACTTATCCAATATTTTCGTCAGGATTAGTAGCTACAGGATAAATAAATACTATTTTTTCATAACCATTATCAGGATTTTTTAATAAATCAAGGGCAGCGTAAACAGAAACGTATGATTTTCCAGAACCGGCAGGACCCTTAACTATTGTAATTTCGTGATCATAAATAGATTTAAGAAATTCTTTTTGATGCTTAGTTTTGCATTTAAAATTAATTTTAAAATTCAAAATACTATCTCTTTCTTTTCGAATTAAATCAAGTTCTTCATCTACACTTGATTTAGTAACAGCTTTCTTTTTAGCCATAGAGTTTAATTATTTTTTATTAATACCAACACTAGATATCTCGGATACAACCTGACATCTAGAATATTTAAAGTCTTCTAGGTTATAGGAATCTGTATATGACATTGCTGATCTAAGATAGGAATCCATGTTTTTTGCCCACCCTGCTAATGTATATTCAATTTCTAAGACCACGCTTTTTCCTTCTGAAGTTTTTAATTTTTCTCTGTCTACAGTTTCTATTGATTTTCCTAAGATTTCTGCTTGTGCTCGTTTAGTTGACATTCCATAATACTCTCGATAAAACTTTTCTCCTCTGGTTATATCTATACTTTCTGGAAGGGATTCATAATATTCGCCGTAATATTCTCTTAGCACTGGACCGGCCGCTTCTAATGCTTTTCCAAATGTACTTCCCATCATAACATAATCTGCTCCAAGTGCTAAGCATTTAATCACGGCCGAAAAAGTGCTAATTCCTCCATCGGCGATAATTTTAGTATTTCCTGAACATTCTCTCTTAACCTGAAAAGTATCATTAATTAAAGAACCCATAGGATAATGAATACCAGTCTGAGTAGAAGTAATACAACCAGCTCCACCACCTATACCTACTCTAAGATAATCAAATCCAGCTTTATCATATAACTTATAGGTCTCGGGATTAGCTATATTTCCACCCATGATTTTTATTGAGAATCCATATAATTCCTTAAGAGCCCGACCAAGTTCTATCTGACTTTTCATATGTCCATTAGCTATATCAATTAAAACATATAATTCAGATCCTGTACTTTGTTGGTGTTGTTCTATAAAATTTTCTTCAATCTCTTTCATAGAAAAAGCACAAAAAACTTCAGAACATAATTTAAGTCTTTCAGAGAGAGGTATATTTCTAGGGATAATACATGAAATTAGATTATCATGGAAAGTCTTATAATTTTCAGGACTAACCACAGATGCCATAGGTGCTGCAATAACTGGAAGGAATTCACTATCTTTCTTACCATCTATTCTAGGAACCCATGGAATACATTGAGATCTACTATTTATTTTTGTTACTACTTCTGGAATGATTGTTATCTCTTCAAGTGAATACAAAATAGTTGGTTTATTTTCTAACATAAATTTTATATAATTTGGTTTCACATATAAAGCAATTAAGGTATGAGGAGAGCAAAAAGTAAATAACCTTAAGGAAATTTCTCTTCCCTAAGGTTTATCTTATATTACTTCTTTATCTCAATGTCCCAAGAAATAAATAAATATGTACTATTCTTAAATTCTGGAACTCTTTCTTTGTCAAGATAAAAAGTTTTAAATCCTTTTTCTGTATAGTGAGTTTTTATTAAGTCGTAAAGATCTCTCTGATCATCTGGAACAATCAATGCTAGTAATCTTTCTTTATGACTGAATTGAAGTTTACTTGTTATTTGTCCTTCAATCTCCTCGATCTTTTTCTTAGCAATCTCTTCTAAGCTTGAATATCCTTGAAGATTAAATCTACTAATAATATTAGCCTGATCTGCTGTTAATTCTTTCTTTTTTCCGATTGTCATAATTTTTTCTTTAAGTCTTAATAAACTTTTAATCATCCTCACACTATCTTCATCTTGTTTTTCTAGTACTTTACTTACCGTTATTTCTTTCATAACTTTTAAGTTTTATTTGTTTTTACATCTATAAGGAATTCAATGGTTCTTAAGATTCTTATATATGATAATAAAATAAATGATTGTGCAAAAATTTATAATTAGTAAAGAAGGAGAATTAATTTTAGGTAATGTAGAGTTTCACTTTGAATTACTTGGAAAAAATTATTCTATTGGATGTTGGGGAGGAGGTTTGGAGAGTTGATAAAGAATCTAAAACTTTAATCCTTGCCGGAAAATCAACAGACTTCGGACCTCCTAAGTGGGAATACTTCAAAGAACCTCCTGTAGGGTATGAAGATTATAAAATTACATATGAAGGAAAAGAAGTAATGATCTCTAAAAAAGAAGATCCAGTAGATAATTATACTAAACATGTAGATAATAAAATATTGGAGGAACTTAAGAAACAAAAATCTTATGATCCGACAAAAGGTTTATTTAATAATTTCAAATTTAATGATGGTTATGAAGTCAAAGCAAAAAATAAAAAAGACGCCACTAGAAAACATAACGCTTGGAAAAGAAGAAATAAAAAAGCCGAGAACTAAACAAGAACGTCTAGAGGCAGGAGAAACATTTGTAACTTCTGAAAAAGGAAATTCAATGACTCCTCTTATTATGTCTGGTCAAAAACATGTCTTAGAACCTGTCTCTGGAATAGATTCAATAAAAGTTGGAGATATAGTTTATTGTAAAGTTCATGGAAGATTTTTTACACATCTAGTTAAAACAATAGATCCTGTTAAAGGTGCTCAGATAGGAAATAATCACGGACATATAAATGGTTGGACTAAAAATATTTACGGAAAAGTAATAAAAGTTTTAAAATCAGATGAGAAATGGGAAAAATAACCAAAGAATCTATTAAGAAATTTTTAGATTACTTAACCGAAAATTCAGATTCAGGAGTTAGAATAACAGAAGGTTCAACGAATGAGACATATACAATTCATTTTCTTGGAGCAGCTCTTGAACAGATTATCTTATATGAAAAATTCTATGGAGTAGAGTTAGCATTTATTACTTTAAAAGATAAATCTGTATATACTCAACACAAACAGGTTACAAATCAAGAATCCCTAGAAAAAGAAGTGTTATGTTGGATTCTAGAAACTACTGAAAAAGTAAAACAAAGAAAACGCTTGAAAACCTTATATGTGAATGTAAAATAGAAACACAACAAATTTTTAAACTCATGAATTATATAGGTTCTAGTCTGTGAAGATCGGAACTTATTTTTTTTTCTTGTGAATAAAAAAGAAAGGCTAGGATTAATTTCCTAGTCTTTCTCTTATTTTTATTTATTCAGTTCTAATAATGATTTTTGAACAATATAATTATTTCTGGTTAGATCTTTTACATCATATAGTAAATCTTCTAAAGGAATATCTATGAATTGTAAAGCTTTTGGATTAGATTCATAAGCATTATGTACTTCATATTTAGATTGTTTTTTATCAACAAAGTCATCATAACCCGAATATTCATCAAAGTTATTTCTATTAAGTAATATAAAATTTTTAGTAAGTTTTTTACAAATACTTAATGGAAATTTAACAAGGATTAATTCAGCAACTGTAATTACTTTATCATCTCCTACTAGATTATCCCAAGATTTATTATAATCGAATATATTTACATCTAATGAATTCTCTAGTCTAAAAGCTCCTTTATAGACTTTTATTAGTTTACATACTTTTAATGAATACTTAGATCGAACTACTTTAAATATCATAGGATAGTAATTAACCTAGAGAACATTTTTTCAATTCCAGCAAGATCGAGAAGTAATGGATAAGTTTTATTCACTACCTTCTGTCTTTTCCATTGAATTAGTGGTATCTCTGGAGATTCAGATGTATATAAGTCAAGTCTTTTCTGACCTGGAATATATACTAAACATCCAAAAATACTTCTTTTATTTTTCACCAACAAGGCGAGCTTATAAATTGCTTGATCTTGTGCTATACTTAAAAGAATCTGATCTGCTCCAAGTCCCCAAAGAAGTCTTGCATTATTATAAAGAGTTCGTAGAGGTATCATTTCTTTCGGATCCCCTGTTTTAAAAAAGTCTGTAGGATTCTTTACATCTGCAAACTCTAACATATTATATGTTATATCCTGTAACATAAGTATTAGTATTATTGGGATTTATATTAGTTGATATTCCTGATGCAGAAGATACAACATAATCTGAAGAACATGTAGATGTAGTTGTCTGATGAGAATATGGAACGAATGGGTTAGCTGAAGAACTATCATACCATATTCTTCCAGAATCTGTCGTAATTGGATTAGTTGTCCACTTTCTATTTGCATCATTCAGTTCTTCCATAAGTTTTTGTAATGTTTCGTTGTCTATATTAATATAGTTTCCAGCATTATAAATATCTTTAATCTTATCTATGATTTCCTCTGGCATTGTAAAGTATACCTCAGGACATTCAGGAGAAACCATAACCAAATAATCTCCTACATTCTGAACGATACCTATTTTAAATTCTTCTACCCAAGCAATGGGTTCAGTTTTAAAAATTCTTATTTCACTAGAAATAAAAGTACCATATTTTGGAAAAGATTGAAATGTTCCTAAAACTCTATATCCAAAGAAATCACTAAATTCGTTAAATCTCTCCTCTTCTTCTAAGAAATATTCTTTTAATTTTTCTTCACTCATCGTATTAATTATTTTATTGTAATATTTGTAACTCCTGAATCATTTAATTCAAGTCTACAAGTTTTATTATTAAATGAAGTAATAGATTCCATATGACTAGAAATCATAATACATCCAATATTCATACTACTAATCATATCTATACAATTATCATGATTTTCTGGGTCTAGGTGTTTTAAGAATTCATCCATAATAAGCAGTCCCATTCTAGTTACTATCTTACTAAGAAAATTGATATCTAAAACTGTTTGTTGACCTGAACTACATGCATCATAAGAGACATAATTTCCATTATTATTAAACCTACTAGTAAGGTCAAGATGATCCTTCTTTCTGAAATTATATGTATCTACTGAATATTTAACTTGATTATCTGTAAATTGTTCAGCTAATCTTGTCATAATTTCTTCATAAATCTTTCCTGTAGGTCCTGTAAGCTTAATATACTCTTTAAGATCTACTAAAGCATTCTGAATTAATCCTAACTCAGATTGTGCCTTTAAGATATTTGCTTCTTCTACAGCTCTATCTTGGATTAATCTTTCATGATCCGTCCAAGCTTTTATTCCAGAATCGATCGAACTCATAATTTCCATAAAGTTATCAGGAAGTTCTACTTTTTCTGGTGTTCCTAAGTTATTTAATTGAGTCTTATAATTTTCTAAGAGAGACTTTGTATTTTCTATATCTTTAGCTGTCTTAGTAATTTTTTGTTTTTCAGACATCAACATAAATATTTGATTCCCTAAGGTTTTAACTTTTTCAGAGGCAATTGAAATTAACGAATCAGCCTGTTGTTTTTTCTCAGACATTCCTCTAAGTTCATCGCCGATCTTTATAGCCTCGGATCTAAGTTCTTCAAGTTTCCCTAAGATTTCTTGTTTATGACGATCTAGAGATTCTGTATTCTTCAAAGTCTGACCACAACTAGGACATACTTTACTTTTTTCGAGGCGTTCTAATTCGGCGGTTGTTTTCTTTCCTTCTACACACACCTGATTATATCTATCTAACTTTAAAGAATATTCAGACTCTATTGTTCGAAGTTGTGATATTTCTTGATTTTCATTATCTACCTCGGACTGAAGATATGCAATTTCTGAATCTATTTCTTGAAGATGTCTATAGGTAGATTGTTCTTTAATTAATCTTTCTAGAGTTTCAGTATAAAGAGAAACCTGTGCTTGAAGTTTTCCAGAATCAGCTAAGTAACTCATCCATTCTTTATTTTTTCTTTGTAATTCTAAGCCTTCCGATTTTAGTTGGGTGAGTTCTGTTTTTGTTTGTCCTGGAAGTTGGATATTAGAAAGATTAGTATCTATATACCTAAGGATTTCTTCTGATTTTTTAATTGCTTCATTCCATACACTTGAGGATTTAGTAACTTGATCTAAAAGAATTCCAGCTTCTTTATTATAAGCATCAATTCTATCCATTTTATAGAACTTACTAATTATCTCTGACTTTCTTTCAGGGGTAATATTTCCAATTAATTTATGATGGTCTGAATCAAATAAGAAAATATCCATATATCCAATAAATGGAAATCTACGATACATATCTTCTTCGAATTCTTTCTTATTATTATACTTAAGAGGTTCATCATCAATCCAACATCCATATTTTTTATTACCTCTCTGAATCTTACACTTCTTTCCTTGATACATAAATTCTACTGCTAAGATACACTCTTTTTCTCCGAACTGTAAATAATCCTTAATATTTCTACACTCTAAGAAAGCATATTTAAGAGCACTAAGCAAAGAACTTTTTCCAGAACCATTTTTTCCAGTTATCAAGATCTTATCACCATCCTCAAAGTAAATATCAGCTTCGTCTATACTTCTCCAATTTTTACAATATAATCTAAGAAGAGTAAATCCAAAATCAACTTCTTCAGAATCTACATCTTTAAGATTTCGAAGAACTTCAGAATGAATTCCTTGAAGATTGTTTTCTATTATAATATTATCAATCAAGTTTCCAATTTCTTCCCATGCTGGAATTTTAATATCTCTTACTCCTCCAGCAATACTTAAGTTTTCTGGTTTATACACACTCCAAGTTCCAGTTCCTTGATTCCAACCTTCATCTTCTCTGATAGGTGTATAAACAAACTTCATAAGGTTATCGTCTGGATTTAGATCTACCCATTTAAATTGTTTAGATACACAATCATATACAACTCCGGTTGATTTATCATAGTCAGACATTTTACATTTCTGTGGAATACCTATACTAACATATTTCCCAATCTGAGCTGGTCTATGAATATCACCACAAATAGCTAATCCAAATTTAGACTCATCCAGAACTTGAGATTGTATTTTATCTGATCCACCATAATTAATAGTAGCATGTGTAAATAAAACATCTACTTGTCCTGAAATCCATGAAAGATCAAATTCAGGTCTCCAGTTACTAAATGCTATTCTAGAATTATCAATTACTAACTCTTTCTGATCAGCATAATATAGATTAGGGGGTAACATCACAGCAAGACATGAATCAATAAGTTCAGAATCTACTGACTTATTATCTTGATCATGATTCCCCCAAATTATATATCCCTCTTTAAAGAAACTCATTAAAGTATCAAGGAATAATTTAACTTCTGCTTGAACATAGGGTCGGAGAACTGATTTTTCGATAACATCTCCTGCGATCACAACTCTTTCAGCTCCTTCAATTGTAGCAGCTTTTATAATATTTTGTGCTACTGTTCTTGCTTGAGTTAAACGTTGTTTATCGTAGGAATTTCTTTGTGGATAATCAAAAATATGAATATCCGAAATTGCTAATATTTTACTCATCTCTTCAAAAATAATTAGTCATTATATATTCTACAACAAATTCACTATTTACATAAAACTGATAACTCTTATAACAACCATATTGGTAAATAATATCCCAATAGTCATTATTAATCTTATAACCAATAAAACTTTGAATATTAAATCTATTTTCAAATAATGTTGCTTTGAGTTCATCAGATTCTGAACTATGACACTTGATATCAATCGAAATAACTAAGTGATTTTTTAATCTAGTAAATGTAATATTAGATGGTAACTTAAATGAACCAGTATATTTTGCTAATATTACTTCTGTATCTCTACTATCTATAAACAACAAACTATAATGAGGTTTTAATTCTATCATTAGTTTTATATAGTTTTCATTATATTTTGGTAATTATTCACTAGATATTGTAAAGCTGCCATAGAGTGTTTACAAAGTAGAGTTGTCGGCGTTTTATCTTTGGGCGCTTGAGTTAATGCTGGACCAAGTTTTATTTTTATACGATCCGACAAAAACAGCGTATTATTCTTGCCCAAAAGATACGCCGATCTAAATTGAAAATCTTTACACTCACAATAAACTTTACATTTCGAATTCTTCCATCCACGTATATCATAGTCAGGGGAAGTTTGAATTATGACGTTATAAGTACTACCTGTTTTAGACGTTACTTCAAATTTAAAAACTAAGTAATAAATCTTAAGTACAGTCTTCCCAAAAAATACAGATCTTAGTTTATCCATGATCGACTCTTCTTTGAGAACATGATATACTTTTGTCAATCTCACTACACATTCAGAAGCTCTATCTTTTCTTCCTTCATCAATGTTCATAATTTCTTGGATTGAGAGTTGTTTTCCAGTCAATTTTCCAAGAATTCCTCCTAATAATCCTGCCATAATTCCTTCTTTTAACTTATTGTATTAGGATCTGTCACTGGAGAAATTTTACCATTAAGAGTTAAGATTGAACCTATATCTTTAAGTAATATCCCTCCAAAAACCGGCTCCTCTGAACTATCTCCAAGGTAACTATAAACCGGTTCTGCTTGTGATGATGTTAAAACTTGGCCTTCCTTAAATATTCGGCCAGTTCTTTCATCATAGCTATATTTTATTCCACGTAGGGTTACAATGTCTTTCATTTTATTCACAATATAATTTTTGATCTAATCTCCCAATGAACTCTGAATAATAACTATCTGAAATTCCTGGGATATTATGAGTTCTACAAAACATTCTAAATTCAGAAACATCTCCAAGGGAACCACATACTGGAAGATAGTTATTAATCATATCCCTAGCTTCATCAATCCCTGGGTAACTGAATATATCGAAAGTTTTATATTGTTTTTCAAAAAGTTCTAGATCTGTTAAGTTCTCGTAATTTCCTGATAAAACCTCTAAGATTACTTTTTCAGACTTCATTCTAGGTTTTACAGTTTTTCTTAGATCATTATGTCCATACCCTAGACTATCTTTAAGGCTGAGATATTGATATAATCCGATTCCAGCATTTCTAATTGATTCTGGAATTGAATAATACATCTCATCATAGGTTATTATCCTAGGTTCTTCATTTTTTCCTGGGAGACGAAATAATTGAGTAGCTGGTGATAAACAATACATCCAATCTGAGTCTTTAGTAACAAAAAGACTAGGGAGATCTGTTTTTCCATAGAGCTCACAACTTAATAGATAAGCCCAATTGTCAGCTTCCCAGCCACTTCTCCCAAGCATTCCGATCCCAAATCTAGGTAACTCAGAAATCATTGTATATTTAGCTGTCTGTTTTACTTGATTTTGATATAATTCCCATGCAGCTTTCTTTAAATCATCGGGGGAAACGGCCGGATCATTTTTCATACCCTCAAAAATCGTTTCATCCATATAATGCCTTGTGTCTTTATATTGTCCCCCTAAAAGATAAGATGTATAATAACCTCCTATAGATTCATCCCACTTATCATAAACTAGAATCACTTTCCTAGCACTAATACCATAATCCCTAAGAACTTTATTGATCGTCCATATACAGGTTCTGATTAATTCCCCGGCCGTATATTCTCCGATGTCTTTTCCTTTACTTATCACGAAGAGGGACCTTGTCAAAATTAGTGAAAAATCCAGGAAACAGTAGAAATATTGTTTATTATTCATTATTATTTCCAACTTTAAACAAATAAAGGTAGAGGAAATCTGTTAAAATCTCTTCTACCTTTTAGTTTTATTATTTTATATTATTCCTTTTCAGATCATTAAAAAGGCAAGTCACTGTCGTTATTACCTCCGAAGTTTGGTTTCTGGAAAGGTGCTTGTTGATTACCTTGTCCAAATCCTCCCCACTGTGGCTGTTGTCCACCACCAAATGGAGATCCTCCACCATTACCTGGATTTACAGGGCTGGCTGTTACGGGATCACTATGATACACGGGAGGAGTCTGAAAAACCTGATCGTTTTTACTCAGATCAACTTGAGGTGCAGAATTTCCACCTCCAGACAGAGAAGCTAACATCGGATCATTTGTCTGACGAAAACCACTTTTATCTGTCGGAACCTGTTTTGCAAGAACTTCATTATTAACTCTTGTAACAGCTTCTTTAAAATCTACACTTCCCTGAGATTTAGCGAGTCTGATGCTTGCCAAAATTTCTGACATATATTCAATGGACTCTTTAATTAACGCCGCATTGAATAAACGTTTCTGACCAACAGGAGTATCGTTATCTCTATTAGCCTGCCAAGACAAGAATGATTGCAATGGATCTGCAGCCAATTCCATATCTTCTTCTGAAATCTGAATTGACTTAAAGTTCTCATTACCAACTTCATGTGTGGCAGTAATAGCAAATCCACCACTATTATCTTTCTTCTTTCCGACACTAAACATCAAGAATCCAGAACGTCCTGTAGCATCACGATTATAAACTTCTGAAATCCAGCTATTATCTCCACCCTTCATCAAAGATTTCTCTTGAATATTATCTTCAACTACTGATGTAAACATTTTAGCTGTCGCAACGAACAATGCTGTAAAATTCTGACGACTAGGGTTACGATTTTCATTCGGATCCCATTTATTAAGACAGAATGCATGGAAGATAGTATAATTCTTCAACCGGACTAAGTTTGTTGTTAATTCGTCGCGGTTATTCTTTGCATCCAGTTCTCGATAAAGTTCATCAAAGATCATATGCGCTTGTGATAATAATTCATCATCTGCGGCGGTCAATGAAGAAACTAGTCTACCCGTCATATCTTTCATTACATAAGCACTTTTCGGTAGGAGCTTAATCCACGCATTATAAGTGTTTTCAGTTCCATCCGCCGCCATGTTTTTACGAGGGATATTAATTTCACGAGTTCCGAATAAAGTAACAAACGGAAAGTCAGTTACTACACTATCCAACGGAAATACTTGATATCTACCAAAATTTCCTGGAAAGTTAAGATAAATTTTTTCTAATGATCTGTTTTTCTGCTCAAAATTGTTTTCTTTTGCTTTTGGTGCTTGCGCTGCCAATTTACTCAAAAAATCATCTACTCGATTTCCCATAATTTAAATAAAATAATAAATTAAAAATAAATGTTTGTTAAAATATAATATAAAATTTGTATATAATTCCGCGCAACACAATAATACGCGGATCTTTTTTTTTGAGATTATTTTATTCCTCTCACATCTATAAGATTCTTAGTGTTTCTGAGAGGAGTATTTTTACTTTCAATTATAAGAACCTCAAGGGGATGGAAGTACCTTTTTATTGATTAGAAAGAAAATATTCACATAATTTCTCTACCTCATCACTATCACCTAAATTCCAAGACTCTTCAGAATAACATAACAATTGATCTATATTTTCGATAATCTCTGTTACTTGTTCATATCCATCTTTATCAATGAAATAACAAAAATAATCTAAATGTAATGACCTGAAAGTACAATCTATTGAATTTGGATTGTGAAGTCTATTACTATCATTTAGAGCTTTTAACCAATTAATTTGAAAATATTTCTGATTTCTGAAAAAATAGTTTTTAAGTTTTTGTTTTGGATAGCCATAAACAGGAAAGTCTCCAATAAAATTCATAAAATTTTTTAAACTATCAATTCTACCTGTTCTTGAAATCCAATAAAAAATATTTTCAACACCAATTAATACTTTTCTATAGAGATCTAGGTCTGATAAAGTAAATAAGTAAATGGAATCATAAAGATTTGATATATGAAAGTTTTTAGAAGATAATACTTTTCTTACACTTTCACTCATTCGATCTAAAAATAATACATATATTTTCTTTTCTTTAATTATTACTTCAACTAAATAATCTTCTGTACTCTCTTGATAAACTATTTTCATTTTATTATTATTTTATTTCATTAATTAGAGTTTCGAATTGTATAATTATATTTACTATCTTTATTTGGCGTAATTCTTGTTATTTTGAATGTTTTAAGTTCTGAGGATTTTCCACCTACTCTACTTAAATTTATAGCTCTTCCTTCTCTTGTTCCTGGAAATAAACTAGTATGTAATTCTTCGTTTTCTCCACTTCTTTTAAATTCAATATCTAAAGTAGTTCCTCTTGGTAAAGTTTTTTCTGATTCAGCTCTATAATCATTCCACCATTGAGATTTTACTGACTTAAATGGTTTAATACTAACTGAATTATTTTTTAGATTATACCTGTCTTTTTGTGGATAATCAGTTCCCCAATACTCTATATCTCTGAATTTATGATCCCAACAATTTTCAAGAACAACTCTAGATTCATAATAAGTTCTTCCATCTTTCGTTATTTGTTTTGGTTTGTATATAGAATAATTAAATCTTAATTGTCCTGTTATTCTTTTACTATATACTAAATGTGGATAATTTCCTGCATATTCATTAAAATCTTCTAGACAATGAGTTTCTTCTTTAGTAGAATTATCTGGATCATCTTCATAAATATATCCATTCATTAAACTTTCTTCTAAACGATCTACAAGTTTTCTAGCATCTTTTCCGATAAGTTCATATTCTTTCTTAAATCTATTAGTCTTTTCTATTTTAGGATATAATAAAAGACTTGGATTAGGAACAGGCCATCTAATAACCAATCCCTCATTAAAATACTTATATCTTAATATAATCATTATTTATAAAAAATTAAAACCTAGTAATCCTTTCTTCCATGAATTACTAGGTTGTTTTGTTATTTTCCTTTCTTACCTATTCCTCTAATTACTTCTGCAACTCTATCTCCTGCAGCATCTTCTATTTTATCTCTTTGTTTCTTGAGATTATTATCACGACCATATTTAGATCCCACTACAGTACCAATAACAGCACCTGCAGCAGCTAAGGGAAGAGCTAATTTTCTCTTAACTTTTATAGGCTTTCCAGAAATTCTCGCATCTTTTAACTTATCTTTACTAACCTTAAACTCAGATTCCAAGTTTTTAAGTTTTAATCCCTTTGTTTTCTCTAAATTATCAGTCTCAACTATCTTTTTTATGGGATCGGATTGTTTTTCAGCTTCTTTTATTAATTTATTATATTCCTTGTCTATTTTCCCTGCTCTCTTTATCTTTCTCTTTTCTAAATCTTTCTCAGTTACTTCTCTATCAAATCTACCATCATCTTCAATAGCTTTACCAATACTAGTTCCAACACTAGAACCACCTGCTGCACCTAACACTGAACCGAGAGCTAAATCCCATTTCTTGTCTGTCTCATCTCGATTATCCTTTTTCGAGAACACTATTCGTTTTAACTTCATTATATTTAAATTTTAAGTATAAATAATTTACTACCTGACTATCATATGAGTCAGTTTCTTCATCTTTAATAGATTTCCAATAATTATATTCTAAATCTTTATTAGAATATTTTGTACAAGTTATCCTAAATTTTTCTATATTTTCAATAAGATAGTTTATACTCCTAGATTCTGTACAAACTTCTATTAAATGTCCTCTTCTATAAATATTAAAATCCGATAAAAATAATTTATATTCCGGATTTTGATAACTTTTGAAGAAATTATCATAATATTTATATTTTTTATTATGAATTAAATAATTCTTTATTAATAATTCATTAATATACTCATATCTAATAATATCTAATTCTTCTTCAGTTACAGTGTTCCAAAATATCTCAGAATTTTTAATATCTGAATTAATATAATCTATGAATTCATTTGATAGCTGATCATATAGAGATCTAGCTTCTTTATCATTAACTTTATTAAATAAATTTTTCATAAATTCAAACATAATTAACACACCTCCTTTCTTTTTAATAGTTTATATACTTTTACACGCTTCTTTTCTCCAGATATTTCTCGTCTTACCATCGTCTCTTGTACTTCAAAATAATTCAAAAGATCATTTGCTTTAGCCACCTTATCATAATTAATGTTACTATAAATATATTCTAATTTAGATTTTATATCAGATAATAACCATATATCCCCTACTTTGAATTCTGAATAAATACTAGACTCTAGAAGTTCTTGACTAAATGTTACTATACCAAGATGATTTTTTATTTTAGTACTATTATAAGATAATGATTTAAGTTTACTAGGACCTAAAGTAATATAATAGGATTTAATTTCATCAGACTCATTTATCTGCCCTAATACAATTTGTATAGCATCTTGAGATAATCCATATTCACATAATAATTTAAGTTTATCATGTATAGTAGTTAATCTAGTATATACTCTAAGAAATTCTGATACCTCTTGATTTATTATATCATCTTTAGTTAATGTATTATGTACTGTGCTAAATACTGTGAATCTATCTTTATAATCAATCTGTTGTATTTTAAATGCCCTAATTTCATTTACTAATACTAAATTATTAGTAACTGGTTTAAGTATTATATTTCCATCATCTGAATGTATTTTATTTACTGCTACATAATTATCTTTATAATTTTGAGATAAAGCAAGAGTTTTATATGTTTTTGCTAATTCATATTTATCTTCATTTAAACTAACCTCAGTATATGCTCTAAGTAATCGTTCAGTAGATTTTTTCTTAGATTCTATTATATTTTTAAAATCTTCAGCCTTCATTTCTCTATAATTAGCCGTAGATCTATAATAAAATATAGCTTCATTCTTCCAAGGATTTTCAAATAGTCTCTGCCTACCTAAGATCTGTGGGAGATCCTCAGAAATATCAACAGCTAGAGAGTCAATATTAGAATCACTGAAAATGAATGACCTAGCACATAAACTATAAAAATCTGCCCCTAAGTATACAGTTCTGGTACAAAAAGTAAACATTTTAGGCTTTTCTCCTTTTAGTGGAACGTCTCCTATTGTAAAACCTTTTCCTAATCTTTTTTGAATTTTTTTGAGATTGTCATCAGTCTTGGAACATAATATATTACACTGTTCAGGAGTAAGATTATTCTTTTTTATAATAGATGTAATATGATTAACGGAGTTTACATAGAATACAGCTTCATCTGACACTATTCTAATTGGTGATCCATTTCTAAGAACTACTATCTCTTCGAAATCATTATTTAGGTATTTTTGAATAATTTCAGATGCTTTTTCACCAACTGTCCTCATTAAATATACATCTAAATCAGGCTTAATAATTCTGGAAGAATCTTCTATCTCCCAATCTAATTCATAATAAGGTAAATCTTTAAATTCATCTAACATCTCTAAATATTCATCCATCATAGGAGTGGCAGATACAAAATAAGAAGTAGGAGATTGTACTAAATAATTCATAAATTTTAATTCAGTATCACTTTTGAACCTAGCATCATGTAAGATACTCTGAAATTCATCTACTACTGTAATAAATCTATCAAACCACCCTAATCTTTCAAGGATGTTCTTAACAATCCTATATGAATCATAAGTAACTAATATTTTCTTGCCTAATCCATAAGGTCTATTCATACAGTATTCCTCTATTTCACGATATAATCTCTTGTAAATTTCTGAATTAGAAGAAACTTCTGAATTAACTGATAAATCTAAAGTAATATTCTTATCTACTTTTGACAAATCTTTATCTACATTAGACTCTTTATCCATTTCATTTACAACTAAGTAAACTTCATTCTTATGTTGATTCCATTTATTATGAAGTAACATCTTCCTAGGACTACATAGAATAATATTTTCATTACTTCTAATACAATATTCAGTAAAACCACAACCTGGAAGTTGTTTATTTATTATACATTTATTTGGAAATTTACTAAAATTGAACTCATTCCAATCTGAAATATATCTAATTCCAGATGGTACTGTAATCTTTTCTTTTTGCATATTATTTATTTTTTATTGTTACAAATTAATCATTAAACTCAATACAGAGTTCAGTTATAAAAAATTGAAGACTAAGGATACCTTAACTTCATTAATTAGAGTTTGAAGTTAATAGAAGAGCAAAACGTCAATATAAATAGGTAATAGAGAGTACATACATAATATAGAATTATTATAAAAAAATAGTTGACACTTAAAGTGGTTCTACTAAATAAGCGAATATAATGAGAGACCCGCCTCCCCTCCAGGGAGAGCGAGGTCGTCTTATTTAGTAGGTTCACGATAGATAATAATATTAATATGGAAATGAACCTTAAAAGAGTACCGTCCACTCGGAGCCTTCAAAGGCTCCGGGGACTCTCACTAACGTTCGTACTTTTTAAGAACCATTAAAGAATATTAATTTTTTCATTTAATCTAATATCTCTTTATTCAATCCTTATTTTATATTATCTTTTTTCTATTTACATTTCCCTATAGGTTTTTTCAATATATTCTCTTGTTCAATCCAGGTTCCTTAGTCCTCATAAATAAGTTACCGAATTTTCATCAATTTTGAAGATAAAAAATAAAAGTGGGTTATTTTGGCTCATTTTAGGGTAAAAAGTAGTAAAAAACATCAAAAATAACCCACCTTTTGAGGGTTAAATTTAATATAAGCCTTATACATGAAATATAAGGAGAATCTGTGTCCTTCCCTCCTTTCCAAACGTGGTAATTTTGTTTTTCATATCCATATATTACTAATAGCGATTAGTTTTCTACTAAGTAAGTTCTTTTTCATAGTTGTTAATAATTTGTTTATTTCTCACATATAAATGGACACAGATTCTTCCTTTTATACTAAGAAATCGATATTATATTTTTTAAGATAATAATTGTTTTCAGGGATTAGGTTCGGCGCTAAAGTTGCTGCGGAGATGGGTTAAGTAGGTTACTTAATTTTGTATCCCGGGACTTAGCTCCGACCTCTTCTTTTTAGTTCTTTGTAAAAATACTATGTTCATATGATAATAAAGAGAAAAACAAAAAGTGTCTCCGATCTGTTCTATATATCATCAAGACCAGACTTAGATGGAGAATATATAAAACCGAAAATTAATTTGTACCCAGATGTAGGATCAGCACTTTCAGGAATATCAGCAGTTCCGGGAGAGGATACGAACATAGAAGGAGCTACTTATTATATATACAAGCCGCTAATGGGAAGAGCCGATTCACTAGTAAAACCTGGAATAATAGAATCTCCGAAGGTATTAGTTCTCCCTGATGAATATTGGTATCTACAAGAACTCCGGCTCAGATTTATAGCGGCAGTTAAAGTCTTGGGGAGAGAAAAACTTATTGGAACTTATAGAACTGGAACTAGACAAACTCCATCTAGAGTATATTCTTGGAGTTGGGAAGAAATTTTAGGGAAATATCAGAAGAAAGGTAAGTTAATAGAGACTGATAAAACAAAGAAAACGTGAATAATTTATTTTCTAATATTTTTAAGAAGAGGGAAAAAGTTATTATTCCTTTGCAAGAAGAAATAGAGAATTTAGAGTTTTTACTTAGAATAAAAGAGAATAATTCTAATATAAGAGATGAGAAGGAATATATAGATTTATTAAAAAGATTATATAATAATATAAGTACATTTGAAATTTTTTTAATAATGAGATATTTATTAATATAAATAATCTGACTGAAACATTAAAAATATTAGATCTAGATTCTTTAAAAGAGAAGATTATTAAAGAAAATTTAATAAGAGATAAAGTTTTAAATGAATTTAGAGTTAATAGAAAACTAATATCTTCTACTCTATTAAATGAATTAGATTTGGATTTTGGAAATAGAGTAAGAGGTATTCTAGGGTTGAATTTTTATAAAAAGAATACTGAAGATTTATTAACATACTATTCTTATGTTAATATCCATGGAGTGTTTGAATTAGAATATCATTACAGCAATAATTATAGAGATACTTGCGGATTGGATTAATAGAAAGGTAAACTATGATGGATTACTTTGAAGATGTTTTTTGGTTTACTGAAGAAATATTAACAAAGGATTTAAATAGAGAGTCAGGGAATATCTACAATCTGTTCCCTAATCTTACATCAATTAGATTATTAAAAGAACAATATTTCTCAGAAGACAAGGAAAAATACTGGGAAACTATAAACAAATTAAATCAATATGAAAATACTACGAAATAAAACATATTCTGATTCTGACAATGAAACTCCAAAGAAAGTCGGAGAAGCTATCGGAACTGCACTAGTCGGAACAGCTGGAACTGTAGGAGCAACAGACTTAATAAAACGTGGGGCTAAGAAGTATATAACCAGTCAGGAATCAAAGAAAGCAAAAAAAGCATTTAAAGAAGGTATTAAGAAACTTGATTCAACCAGGAAAGCTAATAATTTTAAAGCAGAAGTAGCTCGTGGTGAAACTAATTCAGGAAGCGCTTTAGATCTAATTTTCCACAAAAGAAAAGTCAAGAAAGCAGATCAAGTATATAAAGCAGCTACCTCTAAAAATAATGAAGCCTATAAATCAGGTGTTAAAGCTCTTAAGAAAACTTTAATATCTAATAAAGATGCAAATATCGCCAAAAGAACAGGAAGAGTTGGAAAAATAGCTACGACTGCTGGTTTAATTGGAACAGGTATAGCAGCTGGAATGAAACTTAGAAAGAAAGATAAATAATAGGAACGGAGATAGTAACCTATAATGGAATAGGGACTGCCTGCTAAGCAGATCGATCGTGTTTTACGATTAGAGGTCGGAACTCTACATCTCCGCGATAAGTTAACGATATGAATCGATTCCTTATTAATTCATTTTGTGAAAGATAGAGAGCTCGACGGGGCTCTCTTTAATAGAATTAATAAGATGTATTGTTTACGATTCACTGGAAGTAACTTAGTTATTCACAAAATGAACGAAGGTAAATTAAGTAATGTAACAAAAGAAGAATTAGAGAAGTTAATCTTCGAAGAAAAGCTATCCTATGAAGAGATAGGTAGAAGATATAGTGTTTCTGGTTATGCTATTGTAAAAAGAGCTAAAAAGTTAGGGATAGAGCTACCTAAGAAAAGGAAAATAAACTCTAGTGAAACATTTAGAAAAGGAGTTTCTAAGAAGGAAAAGGCTATCTGTAAGAATTGTGGAAAAGAGTTTACTCCTAAGAAAACTTCTTATGGACTCTATTGTTGTAATAAGTGTCAACAAGAGCATCAATCTAGAGAAAAATATGAGAATTATTTGAAAGATCCAGAACCATACTATGGAAAAGAATGTATGAAGTGGACTAAAAAATATATCTTAGAAGAGCAAGATCATAAATGTGAGATTTGTGGTATGGAAGACTCTTGGAACGGTAAACCTATTACTTTTATATTAGATCATGTAGATGGACATGCTAATAACAATTGTAGAGAGAATCTTAGATTGATATGTCCTAATTGTGATTCTCAGTTGGATACTTATAAATCTAGAAACAAAAATAGTGATAGAAAAGAAAGATATCGAAAAAGTAAAAATAAAGAATAAAAATATAATCTATAGAGTTATTGGTTTAGCTCTATAGAACGACTTAGTGATTATTAGTTAATTTCCCCTTAGTTCAGCGGATAGAACCTGGGATTTCTAATCCCATAACGTGTGTTCGATTCACACAGGGGAAACAAATAAATATAAATTACAACTAAATTTAACTAATAAAAACTAAATTAATCATGACAACAATTTTTAAGAAAGTAATCTTTAACCCTCTTAAGAGAGCGGTTAAGTGGTATTTTACTCAGTCTGCTAAAACAGGAAATTATATCTGTATGACTGGAACTTTTCCTCAAGAGTACTATGAAATGATGTATGAAAAGAGGAAAGATCAACAAAAGTAAAAAAAATAATAGAAATTATGGGATATAGGAAATTCCTATATGCCCTTCGTCGTGGTGGAAAATAATAATACATAATAATATAATATCGCGGGGTGGAGCAGTTGGTAGCTCGTTGGGCTCATAACCCAAAGGTCGGGGATTCGATTTCCTCCTCCGCAACTAAACATAAGTTTTATGAAAATAGTAAGAAATAATATTATTCCTTTTCCAGGCTATAAAGCAGTAAATATCTTTGGAATTTTATTTGTAAGGAAGAATGCTAATATAAAACCAGAAGACTTAAATCATGAAGAAATACATACAGCACAAATGAAAGAAATGGCTTATATCGGATTTTATGTATGGTATTTCTTGGAGTGGTTATTATGTCTTTTAGTTTCAGGATTTAGCTTTGGTTATGCTTATCATGATATTAGTCTTGAAGAAGAAGCACATCTAAATGATAAAAACCTGGAATATTTAAAAACCAGAAAACATTATTCTTGGTGGTCCTATATAAAACTAGGAAGTTGGAAGAAAAATAAAAATTAACCATATATACATAAAAAGATTATGATTATACTTAGAAATAAAACCTATTCGCATGAAGAAGAAATTGCGAATATTGCGGCAGCTCCTGGAAGTCCAGAGTATAGCCATGAAAGAGCCGAAATAGAAAAGAAACCGGCTCAAGAAGCATCAGCAGTTCAAGAAGGTTATGAAAAAGCATCTCAGGAAATTGATAAAACAGTAGAAGAAGTAGAAATAGTTCCTGAAGCAGCTGAAGAAGCAATCGAAACAGAAGCACGTGAAGCTGGAGACTCTAACTTGGACTCTAGAAATGATGCATTAAAAACTCTTAATGATTTTTTAGGTAACATCCATTAATTATGATTATCCTCAGGCAAAAGAATTATTCCGGCCGAGAAAAAGTACCTCAGGCTATAGCAGAGAAGGCACGAAAATCTGGAGTAGTTCAAAAAGATTCAAATGGTGTCTGGAGAATTATTAGCCTGAAAACTTCTCCGGCCGAATATTGGGATGCACACTATGATACTCGTGAAGATGCTGAAAAAGCTCTAGCCGCTTATCATGCAAATAAACATTAAGAGAATAATTTTAGAAGCGATGAAAATCGGATATTTTGAAAATTTTTACACTAGTACTTTTATCTCAGAATAAAGGAAATTGAGTAGTTATAGTGTTAGGTTTTTAACGCTTTTACGGGAATGTTGGAATCGGTAGACAAGTAACTCTTAGAAAGTTATGCTAATTTAGCATGAGGGTTCGAGACCCTCTTCCCGTACGATAAGTTAACGATGTGAATCGATTCCTTATTAATTCATTTATATAAAATATAGAGAGCTCGACGGGGCTCTCTTTAAATAGAATTAATAAGATGTTGTTTATGATTCATGGGATGTAACTTAGATTTTATATAAATGAATGAAAGTAAATTAAGTAATGTAACAAAAGAAGAATTAGAAAAACTAATCTTTGGAGAAGAATTATCCTATGAAGAAATAGGTAGGAGATATGAAGTTTCTGGAAGTGCTATTAAAAAGAAGGCTAAAAAATTAGGTATAGAACTTCCTAAGAAAAGAGATATAAATTTTAATGAAACTTTTAATAAAGGATACTCTTTTAAGTATAATAAGAAAGATTTAGAGAAGTATTTAGGTGAAGGAAAGAGTTATAAAGAGATTGGAAATATTTATGGAGTATCTTCATCATCTATATATAGGGCAGTTAAAAGTTTTGGATTATCACCTAAGAAAAAATCTCCTAAGAAAAAAGAGTCAAAAAATTTGAATAAACCTAAAATTATAATAAATTCTGTAGATGATAGTGTTTTTTTCAGATTATGTAAAGGATAGTTTATCAATAGCAGAAGTCGCTAGATCAATTGGAATAGATAATAATAAAATTAATACTAGCGTTTATAGAGAAATTCATAAAAGAATCGATTCTTTAAAGTTAGATACATCTCATTTTACAGGAGGTGCATGGAATGTAGGAGATAGATTTAGAAAAATAGATAAAGGATTTCCATTAAGTGAAGTTTTAGTAAAAAACTCATCATATAAATGTACTAATTCTTTAAGGAAAAAGCTATTTAATGAAGGTGTAAAAGAACGAAAGTGTGAATGTTGCGGTATAACTGAATGGAATGGAAAGCCTGCACCATTACAACTTCATCATATAGATGGAGATAATACTAATAATTCTTTAGAAAATCTTCAAATACTTTGTCCTAATTGTCATGCTCAAACAGATAATTATTGTAGTAAAAATAAAAACGTCTAATATCTATAATAACCTCTTTTCCTCTTAATAATTCTCTCTAAACAAGGGGGGGGGAGGTAAAATAATTAACACTTTAAACAATTATTATGTACATAAGAAGAAAAGTATTCTCACTACTACAAGACGGTGAGACAGGAGAAGAGAAGTATTTTTCTACGACCGATGTAACTTTGGATAATCTTGAAGAAAGAATTTTTAGTATTTCAATTCCAACTGAAGAAGAATTAGAACAAAGAGAATTCGGTGCTAGACAGAGAAAACAGAATAGAAAACTAGCTAGATCTATTCACAATGCCGAGATGCAAGCAAATAAAGCAGCTAAGGCACAAGAAAAAGCAGCTAAAATAGTTTCTAATCCAGCTAATTTAGTTGATGAGAAGAAAATGGAAGAAGCTCAGAAACTTACTAAGAAAGCACAAAAAGCAGTTGAATCTTCTAATCGTAATGCAGATCAAGCTTCTCAACAAGTAAAGAATATCTCAAAAACCAGAAAGTCAGTTGCGACAAATCCGGGAGGTCTTGAAATTAAAAATCAAGGTGCAGGAGATATAACTGTTAAGAAAGAAGGTGGTAATGTAACTGCTCATAAGATTGCTTCTAAGAAAAGTGGTCAGACAACAACTACTGTAAGAACAACGTCAACTAAGCCTGATGTTGTAGTTGATAAAATGACATCCAAAGGTTCTAAGAAAGTTTCTACAGAGGCAGTAAAGAAATCCGCTGAGAAAACTCAAAAAGTTGCAGAAGTAGCTCAAAAAACAACAAAAGACTCAAAGAAGATTCTGAATGGGGCTAAAAAATTAATGAACACAAAAGCTGGTAAAATAGCTGGAGGAGTTGCTTTAGCTAGTGGTGCGATGATCGGGGCTAAAAAGTTATATGATCATAAAAAGAAATAAAAAAGATAATCTATAGAGGTAGTGTAATCAATCTCCTCTATAGAACTTAATATAAATATTATAAAATATGAAATTTAATAAAACTCTTGAAGCTGTAAATATTATGGTTATGGCTTCTTATCCGGCCGCTAGATTCTATGAAGCGCAAGGTATACTAATTGAAGAAAATAATAGTTTTATCCCTGAAGTTTCTGGAATGGTAATTGTTTATTCATTACCTCTTGGAAAAACGCTTCTTGTAAATGTTGCGGCCGAGTCGGAAGAAGCCTATGAATTTAAACTAATCAATGAAAACTGGCTTGAAGATAGATCTATAACTCCTTATGTAGGTATGACTCTAGAAGATGCTTTTCAAGAATTAGTTAAAGCAGAAAAGATTATTAAATCTAGAAATGTAGTTCTCAGACATCCATTACATCCATCTTATACTCGTCCTGTTTATATATTTGGTGATGTTCGGCGAGGAGGTAATAGTGTTGATGTAATGACTGGAGAAATAAGAGAAGAATAAAAAGATTTGCTTTAGATGATTTAATAATATTATGATGAAAGTTAAAAGATTTTCTCAAACTCAACCAGATATAGAGTGGCATAAAAACAATATAAATCCAAACTCAGGTAGCAATCTGGAAGATGGAAGTACTCTTTATAAAGCAAAATCTGGAGATTATCTTTATTTGTATAAAGATGGTGAATGGGTTATTATGAATGGTGTTAATAAATTTATGCAGGATTCTAAATTATATCAAATTTCAAAATTCGATAAAAACATTCATAATAAGATTGGAGCCGCAGGAGCAGTTATTGGTGGTTTTGTTGGGAGTTTGCCTGGATTAGCAATGGGTAATTTAAAAACAGCTGCTACAGGGGCTGTGATTGGATCAACTATATCTGGATTATATAATAGAAATAAAGCAAAGAAACGTGCTGAAAATATAGTAAAGGATTACGAGTCTAAGTATGGTAAGAATGCTTATACTACATTTATGAAAAAGAAGTAAACTATCTTTAATTTTAAATTACTTTTACTATAATTGAATACCTATTCCATTTTAAGGATGTAGTAAGGAATGATATTCAGTTTATTATATATTTCTAATAATAAAAAAAAATGAGATACACTATTCTCACGAACTATGTATCTCTTGGCAAGTTACTACAAAAATTAATGTAGCAAGTTTAATCCTCATAAAAAATGAGAATTAATTTTTTAAATCATATATAAGGCTTTGAAGTGATAAAAATAATACTGTCTTATTTTCACAAACTGTACTGCCTTTTACGACAAATAATAATAATAAAATTACCTTACATAGGTAATTAGTATAAGTTCCAAGTTTTATTGTAGTAAAAAACTTATACTGATTTATTCTACTACATACCTTAATGATAAAAAATGAGATACACTATTCTCACGAACCATGTATCTCTGCGTAGCAAATTTAATCAACACAGATTGTGAAGATTAAATTCTTATATTAACATATATAAGGCTTTGAAGTCTTATTAAAAATGTGGTCCTATCGTCTATCGGTTAGGACGCGAGATTTTCATTCTCGAAAGAGGAGTTCGATTCTCCTTAGGACTACAAAAGTCAACGATGAGATATCGCAAAGACTTATTTATCAATCATGTTCTCTTAAAGGAGTGGAATTAGCTACTCTGCTCCTTTACACTAGATAAATAAAGTCATAATAAAACTAATTGATATCTCGGGAAGTGATGTATATAAAACAATATGATTGATAATAAATTATTACCTGTACCATTGAAGTACACTTATCCTATAGTTAGAAGTATTTATTTACTAGATGATAATTTAAATAAAATAGTTAAGTATTATTTCATTCCTGAAGTAAATAAATGGTGGAAAATTACTAATAGATTTAGTGATAGATTCTATTCTAGAGGATTAAATTATGAGAATTGGTTAGAAAGATGGATATACTATGATGATTTGAACAATAAGTTAGATTTAGATGAAATAGAATTAATCATAAATAAGTATTATTTTAGATGTTTTAATACTACTAAAGACTATTTAAGAAATATTTTATCTAATAATCCATCATTTGGTAAAAGAGAAAACTTTTTAGGATTAACTGTAATGACTAAATATGATTTTATTAAGAAATATGAGGAATCTAGATCAAATTCAGTTATTAAAGCAAATTATGATTTTTCATATTTACCTGAAATAATACATTCTCATAGAGAAATGGTAAAAGTTTTTGTTTTAGATATTAATCCAGAAACTAACTCTCCTATTGGTGAGTGGAGTACTTGTTTTGATTACTTGGTATCAAAACATCAAGATCATCCAATAATAGGTGTAAAGAAAAATAAACAATGTACTAGTTTTACAAAAGAAGACTTTATAGAAAAAGCAGAACTTATTCATGGTAAAGGAACTTATGGGTATGATAAAGTCGAATATTTTAATAATACTTCTAAAGTACTTATTTATTGTCCTAGGTGTAACGAATATTTTTATCAAGTTGCAAGTAGTCATCTCAGTGGACATGGATGTAATAAATGCTCTAGAAGGAAAATAATACAATCTACTATTGATAAAAGAAAACAAGATTTTATTGAAAAAGCAACAAATCGATTTAAAGGAATTTTTGATTATTCAGAAATAGATTATATTAATACTGATATTCCTATTAAAATAAAAGATAATAGAACTAATCAATATTTTTATCAAGCACCTTCAGATCATTTAAAAGCTTCAATGAAAAGATTAAATGGAGATTCTATTGGAGAATTGTTTATAAAAAATTGGTTAATAGAAAATAATTTATCTTTTAAATCAAGGAAGTATGTTAAAGTAGATAATAATGAATTTAATATAAAAAATATCATTCCAGATTTTATATTAAATATTAATAATAAAATAATATGGATTGAATATAATGGTAGACAACATTATGAATTTGTTAGCTATTTTCATAAAGATGACGGTAAAGGATTTAAAAGACAATTAAATAGAGATAGGTTTGAAGTAACATATTGTTTAAAAAATGATATAATATTAATTAATATACCATATACATTTAATTCACAAGATAAAATAGAACAATTATTAAATCGAGTAATTTTAAATGGAGAAGATATAAACTCCATCATAGATTATTCAAAATTATATAAAATATGAAAAAATCAGAAACAATATTTCAAAAATTGTTTTCAGGAATTAGTTTTGGAAATTCACGAATACCTTTACGTTCAAATGTGTTCAGTAAAGGCGGTGGAAGAGGATATTCTGTTATTGGAGGAACTGGAAATGGAAGATTTTTGGATAATGAACGGTCAAGTCCATTGTTAGGAAGTGCCCAACCAAGTTCTAGATTATCAGGATATCTTGATAGGATGGCAGAACTTAAATCATACTATCTTCTAGATATTACAAAAATGGCCACGAACTTTTTTTCAGATTATGTGGTTAATTTTATATCTCAAGATACTCAACAAATAGTTTCTGTATTAAATCCTGAAGATTCTACAAATAATGAATCTGTAACTACTCGAATAAATGATATACTTCTAAAAGATATTAAAATAATAGATTATATACGAGATCATATAAATGACTATGTATTTTATGGAGGTTATTATAGTATGCTTCAAACTCAAAGAGATGAAAAAGGTCATCTTGTATTTAGAACAGAAGAACTTAATAATCCGAATGCAGTAGTTATAAAGAAGAAAAAGAATGAGGATGGAAATATAGAAGATATATTTTTAGCAATTGGAGATGATGGAAATCTATATGAAATCCCAAGTACTGAAATAGTATATATAAGTAATCCTAAACTTCGACTTACAAATGATCTCGAAGAGGGATGGAAAGAGAAGTCCAAACCGGAAAAGCCAAAATTAGAAAGAAATAAAGGATCAGAAAATAGAAATAAAGTTCTTAGAAAAGAATCATTTATGGCTTCTGAACCATTATTCTATTCAAGTATTTTAAAGATAAAAGAATTAGTTATAAAAGAGCTTCTAATATCTCTTATTTCATTAAGAGATCTATCAACACCTCAATTACTGGGACTAAACGCCGATTAAAATTTGTCGGATTAGATAAATAAAATCTAATAGAACTTTGTAGATTGCTGGAAGATCAAACAGGATAAATCAGCAAAAGATAGTAAAAATTATCTTCTCAACGACTAAATACAAAGAGAGAATTTATATAAATTCTTAAAGATATAGTCTAGTTTAACTAAATAATTGTTAATATTCGAAAAGTGTCCCTCTTGAAACCATAGATTTTGTGGCTTAAGTATATAAATAACTTAAGAAAATTTCATAAAATGCTGGAAAATATAAAATATAAATCAGCATCATTGAGCATAAGCGAAATGTTCAACGACTATAGATGAAACTTAGATAATATAGTCTAAATTTAATAAAGTATATTAAAATAAAATTGGAATGAATTATGTGCTAGAATTCAGAAGCTAGGAAATAACTACAACGAACTTGGAAGTTTCCTTTGATTATGTAGAGGCTTAAGATAGAATAAAAATCTTAAGAAAATACCTTAAAATGCTGGAAAATGTAAAACATAAATCAGCAAAAACTATTAAAAAAAAAAATAGTTTCTCAACGACTATAGTAGGTACTAGATAATATAGTCTAAATTTAATAAAATATATTAAAATAAATTGTCAGCTCAGTTCGATGTAACTTCTTTTATAGAACAAGCACTTACAATGTCAATACGTGCTTTTCCTGATTATAACGGAACGATTAATAGCTTAGTCGCTTAAATAATAAAATTTAAGAAAATTATACTAAAATGCTGGAAAATGTAAAACATAAATCAGCAAAAAGGATTATTAACTTAAATAAATCCTTTCCCAACGACTAAATGTATAACTAAGTTTGAAATATAATTTAGATGATATAGTCTGTAATATATTTAAATATATTAAATAACGAAGCACGAGAACTTCTTTACTTCCACTTGATAAATTAACTGATAAACTTTTAGATCTCATACAAAATCTTGATTATGTAAGAAATAGTGTTCTTTCTCCTCTTGGATTACCATCTACTATTTTAGATGGAACCTCGGGTTCAAAATGGCAAGTACTTCAACAGTCAGAAAGAGCTAATTCAAGAGTAACATCATTAATTTCAGGAATAAAAGATTCAATAGTAAATCTTGTTTGTAGTATTTATAAGGTAATATATAATGAAGATTTAGATCCAAGTTTAGTTCAAATTCATATATTCCAGAAAACAACTGTAGAGTATAACAATCAGATAAATGAAGCTGAATCAGTTAGTGGTTTAGTTCAAGGTATCTCTGGAGTTTTATCTAATGCACTCCAAACTTTAGAACAAGCAACTCCATTAATTGAACCAGAATCATATTTAAGTTATATTCAAAACTTACTTAAAGATATTGACCCAAGTACAGAATCTCTAATAAATGAAGATACGATTAAGCAGTATATAGAATTTCTTAATCAAAAACTTCAGGCACAACGAGAACAGCTTGGACTCAGTTAAAATTATTCAAAGAAGATGATAATTAAACGTAAATTATTTGCTTCTAATGATCCCACTCCAGAACAGTCTCCAGAAATTGGTCTAGCTAAACAAGAAATGACTTCTAAGGACTTGCAAATAGAACAAATGAGACTTCAACGTCAAATCCTAGAAACTCAGAGAATGCGACAGAGAATGCAAGCTGAGGAAAGAATGCAAGAAATGAAGCAAGTCAATCAAACTCAGAAACTAGAACAGAAAAAGGATGAAGCTCAAAAAGATAATCAATTAAAAGTAAAGAAAATTGACGCTCAGAATAGTAGGCAGGAAGTAAATAATATAGGATTGTACAAAACAAAATCAAAGCCTACGCCAACAGTATCAATGAAAACAAACTTGTAAGATTATGATTAAAGAAAAGACATTTACAGAAGGAGTGGAAGATTCTAAAGAACAAGAAGAGAAAGGATTTGATCCACTAAGACCGTATATAAAATGAAAATTAAAAGATTTTCCGGTTATTCAGAAGCTGCCCCTGAAGGTGTAACTTATCAAAAATCAAGTCAGGTAATTACAAGATATATTCTTGATCCTCTTGATTCTAGTGTAGATACCTTAGAAGAAACAGATAAACTTGGGGTAACTAAACGAAAGAGTGATAGAATTAAGAAGGTAATAAAACCTCTTAAAAAATATTTTAAATATAAATCAAATAAAAACAGTAATTAAGTATGTATATTAGACGTAAAGTATTCTCATTACTACAAGATGAGACAGGAGAAGAGAGATACTTCTCTACTACTGATGTAACACTGGAAAATGAGAAAGAGAGAACCTTTAGTGTTGCAGAAGATGCAGAAAGTTTGGAAGAAAAGGATTTCTCTGATAAAAAAAAAGAGGAAGATGATGAGCCAAAACTTACAACTAGTGATAAGATTAATATTAAGTTGAATAAAGCTCTGACTACTAAGAAGGATCGCGAAGCATTTGTTGAAGCTTATGAAGATGGAAAATCTCATAAATACGGAAAACAGGCAGCTAAGTATGCAGCAATTGGTGGTGGTATAGGTGGCGGTATATTAGGTGCTGCAGCTAGTGGTAAAAAGGGTGCAGCTATTGGAGCCGGAATTGGCGCTGTTTACAGTGCAGCAGGATCTTATGCTGGTACTAGAGCAGGTGTTGCACTTAATAAGCTTGCTAGAAAACATAGTGGTAGTCTTGATACTAAAACAAAATTAGCAGTAGATCGAGTAAAAGTAGCAGATGGAAAAATGACAAAAGAAGAATTTGCTAAAAAATGGAGATCTAAGAAGTAAAAGAAATAATCTATAGAGGTAGTGTAATCAATCTCCTCTATAGAACAAACGCGCTAGATTTTTACAACCGAAAATTAATCGCACTAGGTGCAAAAAGTAAACGGTTGATAGTTGTAAAGCGCGAGAACTATAAAATAATAAATGTATGATAGGAACAGTTAACCCATTTAGTGACCCTGAATTTAAGAAACAAATTTTAGGGAAAGAAGGGAGAGCTGTTGATGACCCGGGAGATTATGAGATTTTGCAGCCGGAAGAGGATGTATCTAAAAACCTAAAAAATATTATAGGGTCAGCTCCAGTACTCCCTAAAACGGCTCGCAATATTATTATGGATGCTAGTGCTATTGCGAGTAATCAAAAAGAACAAAAAGCACTAGAATTAACTCATAAATTGAATGAAGTTTTTACTAGTTATAATAAAGAATATAATATAGATCTTCATGTTGATTTCGGAAGCCTCTCAAATACTTTAGTTAATGTGGCAGATCCAAAGTCTAGACATATATTAGAATTATATGTTTCTGAGGTATTTCAAAGTATAAGACCTATTCTAATTCTCAATATGATTTCTAAACTTTGTCTTTGTATTGATTATATACTCGATCCAATGAGACTCTTTGATAGTTCACAAATGACTTTACAAGATTCATTTATTGCCGTTAATATATCTGCGGCTTAGTTGAAATACTAAGAAAATTATACTAAAATGCTGAAAGATAGTTAAAACATAAATCAGCAAAAAGGATTACTAATATAAATCCTTTCTCAACGACTAAATGTATAACTAAATTTGAAATATAATTTAGATGATATAGTCTAATTTAATAAAATAAATATTAAAAATAGATATGAGAAAAAATTATGCAATTTATTCAACAATTAGAAGATATGAAGAGTCAGATAATTGTTAAAGGTTCTGATCTTGAATTGAAAAAAATTGCAGAAGAATCTGGAAATGAAGAGTTGAATAGTGAAGAGTCTAAGCAAATAGTAGCAGACTTTATGAGATTATTTCAAAAAGAACATGGAATAGAATAAAAAATGAGATACACTATTCTCACGAACTATGTATCTCTACTTTAAATTATGATAATACCTACTACGACATAGGTAATTAGTACTATTTCTATATAAAAAGTGTAGTAAAGAAATAGCACTCGTTTATTCTACTACACATATATAAGGCTTTTAAGTTTTATGATATTTTCTGATTTATATTTCATAATTAAATCAGAATTGCCTCTTTAGCTCAGTTGGCCAGAGCACGTGATTTGTAATCTCGGGGTCGTTGGTTCGAATCCGACAAGAGGCTCAAAAATAATATTCTCCGTTAGCTCAGAGGCAGAGCATTTGACTGTTAATCAAAGGGTCGGTATATCGTAATTACCACGGAGAGCTGTTTTAGGAGAGGTGGCAGAGTGGTCGATTGCGGCGGTCTTGAAAACCGTTGTACTGCGAGGTACCCGGGGTTCGAATCCCTGTCTCTCCGCAATAATTTTAAAGATAAGAAAAATTATAAAAAAAAACAATTAATTATGGGAAAAGAGAAATATAACAAAGAAGAATTAATAAGATTATTAATTCATGAAGGAAAATCTTATAAAGAAGTTGCAGCTATGCGGGGTGATGGAAGCACTGGAGAAGCTATACGTAAAGCAGCAAATAGATACGGGATAAAAGTATCAGATAGAAAGAAACTAAGAAAATGTGAATATTGTGGTAAAGAGCATGATGGTTCTTTTGGTTCTGGAAGATTTTGTTGTTCAGATTGTGCAAAGAAATATTCACTTAGTTTCAGCAAAGGTAAAAAACGAGGAAATTCTTCAATTAGTAGTTTAGATGCTAAAAGAATGAATTTAAAACGGTATAATTCTCATAAAACAAGATCTTTGGAAGTAACACCTACTGCACCTGGACAAAATGAGTGGGTTAAACGTGTAAAAACTAATGGACAAGCTAGGTGGGAAAATAATGGGTTATATATTCCTGGTTTTGAGAAATTATAAAAAGAGAAAGGATCAAAATTATGATTAATTTCACAGACCATTTTGATCCCACTAAAAATATAGAAAAAGATTTAGCAAAAGTAGATCTTAGGGATCAATACACATCATTAACAGAAGATGAAAAGATAATGGTATTTCTTCGTCTCAAAGGATTCACACACAGACCTCCAACGATAGAAAGATTATATTCTGATGATTATTATTTAGGTAGTCAGGAATTTTTTGATCATGGAGATGTAATATTTCCTTTTTGGAAAGATGGATTGAAGAGAATTTTTCCAAATGAAGTTACAACAGCAAAACCATTACTCTGTTTGTCAGGAGCTATTGGTATAGGTAAGTCTACGGTATCTAAATTAGCTATGACAAATACACTAGCTAGGTTAAGTTGTATGGCTAATCCGTGGAGAACATTTAAATTAGGTAAAAAACCACTTAGTTTTATCATCTTTCATAGAGATGAAGATGTAGCAAATGCTGAATTTCGAAGATGGATGCTAGATGATGTATTAAAGCAGAGTCCATTTTTTAGAAATTTACCACACAGACATAATATAAGAATATTAACTTCTGGTCCTAGGGGTAATGTAGTATAAAAAGTTGCCCTCCATATTAAGAAATTATATGGTAATAAAGTAAGTAAATTCGGTGAAAGGATAATCCCAATACCGAGTCAAGGATCTTAGATAAATCTAAGTAATCTTTGATGTAACGAATAAAGACTTACTAACTTATATAATTATATAAGTTAAATTTATATTCTAAACTATAATAGAGTATTATAGAAATAGATTGGCAGGTGGACTAGGAACTGACTTGATTTTTGCAATCATGTCTGAGGTCAATTTTTGGCCTAACGAAGAAAAAGCCATGGAACGTGTAAATAGTACGTATATTCGTATTACATCTCGTTTTGATGTAAAAGAAAGTTTAACATTAGCCGGAAATCTAATAATTGATAGTTCTAGTAGAGGTGCAGGTGGTCCAACTGAAATATTTCTTGAGAATGCAGAACCTCAATTTACTTGGGATTGTAGACCTTCTCATTATGAAGTTAGAAAAAATCTGTACGAACGTTCAAGGGGAATAACTTTCTCAGTTTATACTGGAGATGGTAAATATCCTCCAAGAATATTAAATAAAAATGATAAAGAAGAGAACTATAAATTAGAAGATGATCAAGACCCTGATAGAGTGGAACATGTACCTATTCAATTATTTGGAGAATTTAAATCTGATTTGATTAAAGCTCTTCAAGATAAATCTGGTATTAATACAGGATCATCAGATAGTTTTTTTGGAGGTACTATAGAACACTTATCTAAATGTTCAACAATAAAGAATAGAATTCCTGAAATTATTACAGTTGATTTTTATGATAAAGAAGATAGGATTATTAATCATGTAGAAAAAATGATTAATCTTATTCCAAGAGGTACTCCTATATGGCTAGGTCTTGACTTAGGTGTAGTAGATGATACAACTGGAATAGCAGCAGTTAGTTTTGATCATTGGGAAAATATAAATGGTACTTTAGTTCCTAAAATTAAATGTCATTTTGTTTTAGGTGTATCCAGATTAGAAGGACAAGAGACGAGTTTATTTCACATAGAGCAGTTTATAGAAGATCTTAACAAGAAATTTAATATTATAGTTAGTGCTGACCAAGCTTTTTCTAAACAAATACTTCAATATTGTGAAAGAGAAGGAATTAGAAATAATGGGAGAATTTCTACAGATAATACTCCTTGTGAACCGGCTCTTTATTTGAAGTATATAATAAACAATGAACTTCTTGAAATTCCTGAATATAAAAGATTACAAAGAGAGGCATATGATTTAAGATATGTTGGTCCAAAACGTAAAGTAGATCATCCTAAAAAAGCATCAATATCTCCATTATTTGATAATCCTGATGGTTCTAAGCCAGGAAGCAAGGATTTATGGGATGCTTTAGCTTCTAGTGTTTATTCTTTAAAATTATCTATTGATGAAGGAGAAGAGATGGGATATTCTTCAGGAATAGCTAAACAACTCGAATCTCTTACTAAAATAACAGCTGATCCAAGAGAAGAGTCACAAAAAGAACTTCAAAACATGTTGGAAAATATATTTTAAGATTCTTTTTCCATAATATATAATCAATTCCTAGGATGGCCAGAGGAAAGTGGTCTATTGTTCGATCAAGTCCTAGGAACAGAAAAAAAAAGAAAAGAGATATATTTCAATCTCTTTCTTCCATACGTTTTACAAATTCCCATTCTTCTGGAGTAACATAATCCAGAACGCTTTTTGGAATTTCTACTTCTCTATCGTTTAACATTAATTTAACTTTAACAAATAATTTATTAGGAGTAATATCTACATCAGTTACTACTCCATAAAATCCTGTTTTACGAGATTTAACTTTATCTCCTACTTTTAAATTTTTCATAATTTTCTATATTTATTATTACACATATAAGGTTTTTAGAGCTTATGATAATACTACGAAAACAAAAATATAAAGAACTTCCCTGGACCAAAGAAAATATAGAAAAATATAAGTCACAGGAGAATATGTTAAAGCACGCAAGAAATACACCAGGAAAAACGGCTGGAAAATTATTAATAAACCCAGCCAAAGATGAGTTGGTGGGATATATAGCGTGCGAAGAAGATACTATTATTGCTCTAGAAGTTTCTCCGGAGTATAGAGGAAAAGGAATAGCAACTGATTTGATAAATTCTTCTGGGGCTAATAAACTTACAGTATCAAAGAAAAATATAAATGCGATAAATTTATATAAGAAACTTGGATTTGAAATTATATCAGAAACTCCAAAAATATATTTTATGGAGAAATGATTGAACTATAGTATAATTGGCAATACACCAGATTTTGGTTCTGGGATTTCCTGTTCGAGTCAGGATAGTTCAACGAAAGAAAATAATAATAACTAATAAAAACTATGTTGAGAGTTAAAAGATTTAGTAAAGTTACTGATAAAGTTAAAGAAATAGGAAAATCTATTGAACATACAGTAACTCATCCTAAAGAAACTGGTAAGAAGGTGGTGGAGTATGTAAAGAAACACCCAGATGAAGCTATAGTTCTTGGAGCATCTGATATTGTTCCTGGAGTTGTTGCTGCCAAACTTGCAAAAGCTGGAAAAACAAAACAAGCAGCTATCGCAGGAACTATTGCAGCACTTCCTATTGGTGGTGCATATGTATCAGGGAAAATAGCTATTCGAAAATGGAATGAAAAAAGAAAGAAAAATAAATAAGATTCGAGATGTAGTTCAGTAGATAGAACGCTTGGTTTGGGACCAAGAAGTCGCACGTTTGAGCCGTGTCATCTCGACCTAGATAAATAGACGATGAGATATCGTGGAATTTATATTTAATTTTCATTTATTCAAAATCACTAAGGAAGAGTAAAAGTCGCGAGTTACTCTTCCACTAATGAAAATTAAATAAATTTAGAGTTTGATATCTTGGGAAGCTATAAGTAGAATAAATGAAAAGAAAGATAATTTTATATTAGGAGCTTATAAAAGAGCTATTAAACATAAAAAGACAGATAGTCAATTTTTGGTAGAAGCAAGAAAAGTACATGGAGATAGATATACATATTTAGATGATTATATCAATTACGTAACTCCAATAACTATTTTAGATAATTGTACTGGAGATGTATTTAAAATGTCCCCAGTAGATCATATACATAGAAAAATGGGAAATCCTATAATCAATAAATCTACTGGAGAATTATTAATTATAACCTGGTTAAAAAATTTTCAAATAAGTTATTTAGATGAAGTAGTTGTAAATAATATTAGAAAAGATAAAACTAAATCTGTTCGAATAGATTTCTCTATAGTAGTAAATAATCAAACTTACTGGATTGAATATCACGGAGAACAACACTACAATAAATTTAAAAATTTTTATAATTGGGTAGAAGATGATTTTATCAAACAGTTTCAACGAGATACAGACGTTAGAGATTATTGTAAAAATAGTAATGGAGATATTATTCTTTTAGAAGTTCCGTATATATTAAATACATATGAAAAAGTATCTGATTTTTTAAATAAAACAATAAAATATGGAATAGATCCAAATACATTAATAGATTATAAAAGTTTATATAAAATATAAATAAAAAAATTAATTATGCGCTGTAGAGTTAAATTATTTTCAACAAGCAGCCAAATTTTAGCAAGTGATGGGAGTCATATTCCAGCACAAGTTCTTCAAGATTATCTCAATAGTGATGCTTATAAAAGCTCTATTGAATCGAAGAATATGTTGGGAGGTTTAACTCACAGAGCAAGAAATTTGGCTAATGCAAAAAACTCAGGAACAGCATTATCTAAGACTGTGGGTAAAGATGATATGATGTTACTTTGTACAGAGGCTGCTGCTCCTGTATTTTATGTAACAAAATTAGAGCTTATGCCTGATTCTTGGTGTTATGCTGAAATAGAGTTATTTGATGAAGCCTTAGCAGATGATGAGGCTGCACAAAACATAAAAAGATTAAAGTACTTATTAAAGGCCGGAGTTCGTCCTGGAGTAAGTGCAGTTATCCTTAAACAATATCTGAGGCATGAATTCAAAGTTAATTCATGAAAATGTTTTTAATTGCTGGAAAAATAATAAATTAAATCAGCAAAAACTATTAATAAAAATAGTTTCTCAACGACTAGAGTAAACACTAAGAAATTTTCTTAGATAATATAGTCTACAATTAATTATAAATTAGTTAAATAATTGGGATATTGGGATTCATCTACTTCTGGAGTAGATACATTACGTAAATTAGTAAGTATCAAGGGATTAGATGTTACTTTGAACCCTTCTTGGAAACAAGCTCAAGTAGTACAGACTTGGGATGATGAAGGAAATCTAATATCTGATGGGGAAGAAAAAAACTTTTCGGATATAGAATATACTCCAAAGGATTTTGAATTTAAAGGACTTAAAGTAAAAGCTTTCTCTGATTTAAATTCTCTTGGATGTGGAGATATGTTAAAATCATCCAAGATTGATGGAAAATTTACAAAGTTAAAAGCAAAAGTTTTCTCCGCAGATGGAATGGTAGAAGAAGTTTTAGAATCCATTAGTAAGATGCCAAAAGAACCTGTTCAAAAAGATTTCTCAGTAATTGCATTAAGAGATAGAATTCGTGAATCAAAGTATTCAACTCGTCAAAGATTTCGTGTATTGATTCTATCTTACAAACAACTTCTAAAACAGCAAGGCGGCCCAGAGAAAATAGATCCAGAAACACTTAAAATCATGAAGTCTTTGTTTACTACAGATCTTTTGGATATTATGAAGTCAATTACACCAGAAATCATGAATGGAAAAAATCCAGGAACATTACTTGGTGCTTCTAGTTTAGGTAAGAATGTACGTAAATAATATGCGTTTTTTATATGAATTGCTGGAAATATCTAAATGAGATAAATCAGCATCAAATCATACTTAGATAAATCTAAAGAAGTGATTTGTTCAACGACTATGTATATAAACTGTCAAAATAGACAGAAGATATAGTCTAAATTATAAATAAATTTTATAAATACATTGATAAGTGTACAAAAATTGTTCTTACCATATAAGATGGCTATGTCTGAGGTATCTAAAACTAATGCAATATCTAAGGCAAGATATCAAAAAATTCAAGCTGCTTATTCTGACTTTGTTAATGCAATGTTAGAGGAAATATTCGCGCCGAAGAATGGTACGAAGAAAGAAGAGCCAGTAGAAGAAGAAAACCCTGAAGAAAACAGTTAAAAGATTATGAAAGTAGAAAGACGTAAATTATTCTCTTCTTCGATTTCTCCACGGCGCAAGTTATTTTCAGGTGGAGTAACTCAGGCAGAATATAAGAAAATTCAGTGTAGAGATTGTGGTTATATTATGGATACTTTAGCCACTACAACTAACTTCTTATGTCCTAAATGTGGAGCTGTAAATAGATTTAATGTTTTAGAAGTTACACCAAGTCCTGAAAATACTCCTGAAGCTGTACAAGTCGAAGTATCAAAAATTGAAGAAGTAGAAAAAGGATTCTCAAGACGTTCGTTATTCGGCGGAGATAATAATGCCGCTGTACAAAAAGAATTTTCAGAACCGTCGAACGAATTTGAGGTAAAATTAAAAGAATTTTCTGGCAAAACTTTAAATGAATCAGAAGTTGTTAAGGCATTTGGTATTTCCGCCGAAGATTTAGTTGAAAAAGGTTTTGCTAGTATTGATGAAGATAATAAAGTTACTATTCCTGAAACTGCATTCTTACAATCTAAATTATTCTCTAAGTTAATCGTATCAGTGACTAAGATTTTGGATTTAGACCCAATAGAAGGACCTAAGGAAGACATAATTAATATGTTAGAATCTAAAGGATCTTTAGGACCGAAAGGTATAATGCTAATTAAAAAAGCTCATTCTCTTCCACTTGAAGAAATGAAAGAAGTTGAGTTCTCTAGCACTGAAGAAGTAGAGGATTGGATTAAAGACTCTGGAATTATTGGAGACTTAAAGATAGAATTTGGTAATTCTGCAATGGGAATCAAAGAATTTACAAAAATCCTAGAAGAGAGATATGATGATGCTCCAGATAATATAATAGATATATTAATTGATCGTGGAGTAATCAAAATTCAAGGAAATCAAGTTGATATAATGAAATAAAATATTTATAAAACTCAGTATGAAAAATACAAGATTTATGGAAGTCCTATTCTCAGCTGTAGAGGATAAGGATGAAGAATTAGCAAAGCAAGTAGCCAAAGATATTGAAGATGCTAAGGCTAATGGCTCTGTTGATACTGAAGAAGTAAAATATGAAAATATCGGTGACGGTAAAGTTTCAGTAACAGACAAAGAAAATGGCGAAGTTACTATCGTTGAAAAAGCTTCTGACGAGGACGATACTTATGATATGTATCCAGCTGAACAATCTGAACAAATCGAGGGATATCTTCATCCGGAAGGGGATGGAGTAACTCCGGGTAATCAGGTAGGTGCAGTTGACGAGGAAGTTGAAAGTCATATGGATGGTAGTGCTGTTATTGCACCGAATCTTCCTGATGGTGGTTTAAATCCAGCAGCTGGTCATGAAAAAAGTGTAGAAATTACTGCACAAGAAGGTCCTGAAGCTGTAGAAGAATGCGAAGAAAAAGAATTCTCTGTAAGTACTGATAATAGCGTAGTTCTTAGAATTTTCTCAGATCAAGAATTTTGTGAAAGATTATTCTCAGAAGTTATTGAATCAGAAGAAACAGCTAAAGTAGGTGATCTTAAAGTAGAGAAAACTGGTGAAAATGAAGTAGTTGTTACATCAGAATCTACAGGTGATCAAGCAAAGGTAGAGTTTAATGGTGAAAATATGGATGTTACTGAGCTAGAATCTAAGAATTTTAGTGAAGCAGAACAGTTTGATCCGTTGTTTGTAGTAGGAGTAGATCCAGTAAATCATGTTATTGTAGATGCTCCAGAGTATGACGAAGCATCAGCTCAAGAATTAATTCAGAGTTTAACAGAAAAAGGAGTAGCAGGAGTTAGAATTTTTGATAACCCCGAAGACGCTCGTGAATATGCTATCGATCTCTTGAATGGTCTTGGTGTAGTTGAAGATGAACAACTTGGAGAACCTGAACAAGCAGAATTTTCAGATCATACTATTTACTTAACTGAATTCCAAGCTGATAATACAGACTTTATGTGTCGTTTCTTCTCTGAATCTGTAGATAGTATTAGTGCAACTCAGGATGCTATTGAAGATGCTATTGAAAATGGTGATGAGATTGAAACAGATTCTGAAGTTATTACACCTATCGATTCTAAGACTGCAGTTATACAGGATAAAAATAAAGATGAATTTACTAAAGTTAGTTTAGAAGGTGAAGAAATGGAGCTTGAAAAGATAAGCGAAGATCAAGCAGAAGAGTTAACAGATCATATCGTTGTTTCTGAAGAAGAGGAAGACGAAGATGAGGAAGAAGAAAAAGAATTCTCTGATGTTTGGTGTGACGAAGCAGAAACTAAATTTTTCTCAGAAAATGAAGAACTTACTCAGTATATGATTCGTTTGTTCTCTGAAGAAGCTGATTCTGCTGAAATTGAAAGCGCAATCCAAACTGGCGAACAAGTAGAAACAGATAAAGAAATTATTACGCCTATCGATTCTAAGACTGCAGTTATACAGGATAAAGAAAATGGCGAATTTACTAAAGCTGAGATGGATGAAGAAGTTCTTGATGTTAATCCTATCTCAGAAGCAGAAGCCGATAATCTAACAAACAGTATTGCAGTAGAAGATAAAGTTGAAAATCATGAAGAAAAAGAATTTTCTGAAGATATCTACTGTAATGAGGCAGAAACTAAATTCTTCTCTGAAGGTGAGGAATTTACTGAATATATGGTTCGTCTATTCTCTGAAGAAGATGGTCATTGTCCAGTAGAAAAAGCTATTGAAACTGGTAAGAAAGTAGAAACAGATAAAGAAATCATTACTCCAATTTCAGCTACAGAAGCAATTATAGAAGATAAGGAAAATGGTGAATTTACTAAGGCTACTATGAGTGAAGATGATATTGAATGTCATCCATTATCAGAAGAAGAAGCTGACAAACTTGAAGAACATTCTATTGATAAAGAAGAAAAGAAATTCTCAGGAGATTATGAAGATCCTATTCTTAATAAATTCTTCTCAGATGTTGTAGGTGCAGTTCCTGTTCCTGCTGGAGAAGTAGATCCTAATACTCCTGTAATTCCTTTAGCTGATCCTAATGCTGTAGCTCCTCAGGAAGTAGCAGTTCCGGCAGGTGTTGCTCCTGCACAAGGTGGTGCTACTAGTGTTGAAGCTATTGAAGATAAAGCACTTCAGGCAGTTCAAAGTATCCAAGCAGTAGCAGAAGAAGCAGCTCAGCAAATTATGGAAGCAAAACAAGCTCCTGCACAGGCTCAAGAACAAGATCTTCAGGAAGCTCAGTTCTCAGAAAAGAAATTCAGTGATACAAATGATACTCTAGTATCATGGTTGACTGGAAATAGTTTTCGTAAGTAATTAAATATAAATAGATAGGTTTATGGTTATCCTCAAAAACCATTTTACATAAACTAAAAATAATAAAAACATTATATACATTATGAATACACAGTATTTGCAAATGATGCAGACTCCTTCAATGATGGAGGCTCTTATTAATAGCTCAGTATCAGCAGAAGATGCTAACCTTCGTTCTCGTGAATATGCTAAGATGTTCTCTCGTAACGATGAAATGAAAGATTTGTTTGGTCTAGGTAATGCAGGTAACTTGCTGCAGAAGACTTTCTCTGGTTATGCAGAAACTCCGTTGCTGTCTACTCAGTATTTCAATGCTTCTGTAGCTTCTTATGTAAGCTCATTCGCAGGTTATATGTCTATCGAACGTGACTTTGATCAGCCTAATGGTTTGTTCTATTGGTTCGACGTTTTGGGTGTAACTGATATGCGTTCTGTTATTCCTAACTTAGGTCCGGATAACTATCAGGATATTCAAGCTATGGGTAACTTTACTTTGAATATTACTCCGACTACTAATGCTGACTACTCTTCTTTGATTGGTCGTAAGATTATCCCTGGTACAGTACGTGTTAAGATTGCTACTGCAACTGAAAAATTCGAATTGATCGATAATGGTCAGGGTGCTTTCATGGCTGTTGCTGGTAAGATTTCTAACGGTACTATCAACTATTTGAATGGTCGTGTAGAATTTACTTTGGCTACTGCTTTGGCTGGTGATGCTGCTACAGAAACTATCACTATTGTAGGTAAGGAAGATGTTACTGGTACTCCTTGTAATACTATTGGTGCTTCTAATGCACATGCTAATGATAAGAGATTTATCGCTAAGATGCAACAGCTTGGTTTGGCTACTGTACCTGATATGTTGGTAGCTGAATATAACATTGCTGCTTTAGGTGCTATGAAGAAAGCAACTGGTACTGATATGGCTACTTTCTTGTTCACTAAGCTTCGTGAATTGTATACTAAGGTAATTAACTATAAATTGGTTTCTACTTTGGAAGAAGGTTATAATGGTAACGTTATGGCTGACTTGGATTTGACTCAGGGTGCTATGACTGGTCAGTTCATGGATTATCGTTCTAGAGTTGACTTGTTCGATGCTTACTTGATTAATGTTGAAAGTGCATTGGCAACTAAAGCTGTTAAGGGTGTTGATGTTACTGCCTATGTAGCTGGTAATATGGCATCTAATCAATTCCAGAAGGGTGGAATGATTGGTAAATGGGAACGTAATACTAAGATGACTTATATCAATGATCTGTTGGGTTGGTATAACGGTATTCCTGTACTTCGTTCTACTGATATTGCTGAAGCTCCGGGTGAAGGTACTTTCTATGCAATTCACAAAACAAAAGATGGTCAGATGGCTCCGCTTGCACGTGGTATCTATATGCCTTTGACTGATACTCCGACTATTGGTAACTACAATAACCCAACTCAGATGGCTTCTGGTATCTACTATCAGGAAGGTACTAAGTATATGGCTCCTGAATTAGTACAGAAGGTTACTTTCAAATTCGGTATCTAATTAAACCATAAAAAATCATTTGGATCGTTAAACTCTCAGATCCCTAAAGAATAAAATGATTTTAAACAAAGAGAGGGATTCCCTAGGTCTTATAGACTTAAGGTTCCTTCTCTTTTTAATTTTTTACAATTATGGCAAATACATTTAGATTAAAGAGAAAATTATATTCCGATGATAAAGGCGGAATGAGTACTGGGAAAAAATTAGCTTTAGGTGGCCTCGCAGCAGGTGCAGCCATTCTTGGGGCTAAAAAAGGTGCATTTGGTGCTAACATTATGGCTAAAACTAATACTGGACTAATGAAAGCTGGTAAAGCTGTTGGAGGAAAAGTTGGAGATAGAATGATGATATCTGGAGCTAAGGATTTTGGAGTTGCACGAGCTAAACAAATTGATAATGCACTTTTAAAGAAAACAGGATCTCAGATGACAAAACAAGCTTTTAATGCAAAAGCTGATCAGAAAGGTATGCAGGCACTTGGAAAAATTATGAAATAATTATGGCAACTTATAGACTTAAAAGAAAAAGTTTTGCATTTAATCTAGCAGGTCAAGCTTTCAAATCTGCCGGACAAGCTTTTAAATCTGGTAATACTATGCAAGGTATTGGACAGGTAGCAAAAGGTCTTGGTAGAGGTGCTATTGGAATAGGTAAAGGATTAGGTGTTGCTGCCGCTGGTACTTCTGCATTAGGTGCTGGTACATTCTTAGCAGCAGAAAATAAAGCTAATAGTTAAAGAAGAAGTTAATCCCTGAAAATTAATTTTAAAATATTAAAATAAGTTTTATGAGTGATGTAATTTACAGAGGTCTTAAACTCTCTTCTAATAAATGTAGGTATTTTCAAGTAAAAGAAGGACAAATAAGCTCTATAGTAGAGGATACTTCAAGATCTACTCTCACTCTAACTTATTCTCCAGGAAGTACTTCTGGAAGTTTATCAGATCTTTTAGGAATACCATGTACTGAGAAAAGAATTGACATGCTCCCTACAGGACTTCCTAAATTATTTAAAAATACTTATGTTACATTAAATGGACTTAAGTTAAGAAAATTAACTTATGATCCACATACTATTAATATAGTTATTGTAAATGACTCAGAATCCAGAGTTATCCAAAACTATAATTATACAACAATAGTAGTTTCAGAAGGAGATTATAAAAATCCTGAGTTTATAAATTTCTTATTTTATTCTGGAAATCTTATATATCTTCAACCTATTGGACCTAGACCAAGTTGTTATGAGATAAGAAATTTTCCTAAGATTATAATTAGTTCAGATGATGTTACACTTGAATCTGAATCTGAAACAATATTTACATTAAGAAGGAAATATAATGATTATGTTATAAGAGCTGTGGATTATCAAGATCAATTTATTCTAGAATTACGTAAAATTTTAGATGACTATGGTTTAGAGTTAGTTAGAATTAATAAAGAAACTACGTTAACTAAAACATCACATGTTGTTTATCAATTTCTTCAGACTCCAGTAAAAGATAATCATCCTAAATATTCTGATGATAAAGTAATGCAGCATAAAATACCAGTTGAATTTTACTTAAGAAGTACTGATATGCCATTATTCTTTGACTTTAAGAATAGATATATGAATGTCACATTACTTACTAATTTTTGTGAATTCAAGACACCAGATAGATATGGACAAAGATGGACAGCTGCAATAAAATGGGGAGGAATAACTGAAGACTTTAACCAGACATATCAACAAGATGATAATTCAAATTTCTCTTATCAATGTCAATTCAGATGTGAACTATTTTTCTATGAAGTAATTGATGATAGATATAAATTCCTAGAAGAGATAGTTCAGAATATAGAGTTTGAACGAAATAATCCAGATTATCATTATGAAGTTCCGGTTGATACTGAAACAACAATTATAAACAAAGGGTTATGATAAATTTTAGAAAGAAGAAATACCTTATCCAAAATTTAATGCCGGACGCTATTGAATATTTAAAAAAACAAGGATTGCGACCTAACATTATAACTCCAGAACAAGCAGATAGCGTTAGTAGAGTTAATTCTAAGGCTATGGTTTTAGTTTCATTTATAAAAAATGAGTCTGGATATTATCAAATTCAAGTACAGGATAAGGAATTATACAATTATACTCAAAAATTAATCAAAGATATTTTTAGAATGAGAATAACTGATATCAATAAAGAAACTAGAGTAATCACAGCAGAAACTGATCACTTAGGAATAGCTTTTGATATTATAGAAATTCTCGCTACAAAATATAATTTATCAGTTGTAGCATGATTAAATTTAGACAAAAAGAATTTACAGAATATGATGCAATGAGAAGTCTTTACGTAAAACTCATGCGATATTCTGATAGAAATAAATTCGGAGTGATAGATACTAGTGCATTAATTCCTGTTCTTAGGGGGAATAATGTAGTAATTGAAAGATTTGTGATTAGTACTTCTATGTTTGGAAAAGATAAATATAGAATGTATCTAAAAATTGGCGCTAAAGCAAAGTTACCAGATGAAGTTAGACTTCCAGGTAAAACATATGATAAGCGTCTTGGAAATATGCAATTAAATGTAAGTCATTCTATATTTGCGCCAAAAGATAGTGATCCAAATTGGAATAATAACAATAATAATGGAGGAAATAATACTTCTTTAGGAGACACTTCTGGACCTGAGAATGATAATCCTAGAGGAAGAAGAGGTGAGAAAAAAGAAAAGAAATATTCAGAATTTCCTGGATCAATTCTAGAGCAAAGAGAGTTTAAAAGTAAGGGTGGTGACAAACAATATCCCTACTTATCTGGTTCATTCTCTCCTTCTTTTGATTTATCTTATGAGGTCTCTGAATTACTTGGAGAAGCCGTTAAGTATGATAAAAAATCAAGATCATTAGTTTTGGAATTCAAATCTATCGAAGATGCTATTAATGCACTGAATATATTACCCTTCGGATTAGGTTATAAGATATATTTACTTAATGCATGATGATTGTAAAGAGATTTTCTCAAACCAAGATATTAAATACTAATAACCCAGCTCTTGGTTTCACTAAAGGGAGAAAATATGATACAGATATGGATAGACTGGGTAGAATGAATACTTCTCAACGTGAATTAGCTGGAATCGGTAATTTAGGAAAAGAAATGAGAAAATTAAATCAAGAATTAAATCGTGGAGGAAGAGGTAAATGGCAAGATACAGATTAAAAAGAAAGTGTTACAATGCACTAACTGAAGCTGCCGGAAATACACTAGGAGGAGTTACAGAAGGAGTTGGTAAAGCTCTTGATAATAAAGTAGCCGGAATCGCTGGTGGTGTTTTAGGAGCTACTAAGTTAGGAGGAACTATTGGAACAATGATAGGGGGACCATTTGGAAGTATTTTAGGTATGGGAGCCGGTTATCTTTTAGGTTCTGCAGCTACTAGAGGTCTTGGAAAAGGTCTTAAAACTGCTGGTCAAGATATGCAAACTTAATTATAGGAGGATTTAGATTATGATTAAGTTTAGACAAAAAGAATTTTTTTGGGGAATGGCTTTAAATGCTGCAGGGGCTATTGGTACAGGTCTTTCTCTAAAACAAGGCTCTGATCAAATGAAACAAGCTGAGGAACAAGCAGCACAGGCAGAAGAGCAGAATAGAAAAATGACCAAAGCTTTAAATAAAATTGCTGAGAATGCAAAAAATAATCCACAAGCAGCACAACAAGCAGCAGATGTAATGGGACAAAAACAATTTGCTCAGATAAATTTTGCAAAACTTACAGCAACTCTTAAAAATAATAAAACTTTAGGAAATGCTAAAGGTCTCGCTAAAGATGTTGGTAAAATTGCATGGAAAGAAAAAAATAAGCTGATTGGTGGAACTATGATGGGAGCTACAATGGCAGGAGCTTCATATCTTACTGATAAAGCAATTCAAAAAGATATGAAGAAAAATGGAATGCCTCTTGAAAAAACCTATTCTGCTGGATCTATAATGAAAGCAGTAAAAGGTACTGGAAAGGTTTTAGGAGAAGCTGCAAAAAAGAATAAAGGAACTTTGATAACAATGGCTGCTCTAGGTTCTGCTCCCATGGCTCTCGGATACTCTGCTGAAAAAGCTCAATATAAAGATCAAATGGCATCAACTCAGAGAAACTATGCAGTTCCTGGAACAATGGCAGTTAAAAGATTACTTACTGGTGCTTCTAAGTCTGTAAAAAATTTACAGATATTTAAAACTCCTGGACAAACAATTTTAGGTGGACTTTCTAATTTATCTGGCGGAGGTGGTCGAAAAGGTGTATACAAATTCGGTCATCAGTTAAATAGATATGGAAAACATTCAGGTTCAGTATGGTCTCAAAAAGCAGGTAAGTTCATCATGGATAACCCCAAAACAGCCTTAGCAGGTAGTATTCCAGTCGGTGCTGCAGTTTTAGGAGCAACATGGGGAACTGGAGAGAAGATAGTAAATAAAACAGCTCAGGCTCTAGATAAAGATGCTTTCAAATATCAAGATTCTAAAAATCAAGAAATACAATGATTATAAAAAGAAAATTATTCACTAAATACGACGATACTGATAATCTTAAGAGAATGAAAGATTCAGATATTCTTGCTGAAAAACCAAAACAAGCTCCTGGATATGGTTCTGTAGCTGGTGCTGCTCTTGGTGGTGCTGCTCTTGGTGGAACAGTTGGTGCTGTTGCTGGAGCTTTCGGAAAGAATAAGGCAGGTCGTAGTTTACTCGGAAGAATGGGTAAAGGTGGAAAAACTGGATTAGTTGTTGGTGGTCTTCTAGCAGGTGGAATGGCTCTTCGAAATAGAAATAAACAGGCTGAAAATAATGAATGGTATAATAAAAGACTTAATTATGCTCAAAGACAGGCTAGACGAAGAGAAAAACAAGATTGGAAGACGAATATGACTCAAAGAGATGGTTATTCCTATTAAAACTAATAAAAATTATGGCAAAATTTAAACAAAAGAAAATAATCAGAGATGTAAAGGAGTTTTATAAAAATAATCCTACGGCAAAAATTACTACTACCACTGCTGGATTTTCTGGAACTAATCTTGCTATTAATGCTACTAGAAAAAATTCTGATAAAAAATATCAAGAAGAACAACTAGAAGCAATGGATAAATTAACTAAAGCACTTGGAGGAGTTAATAAAACTTTAAAAGAGGTAGAAGTAAAAGAACCAAAAAAGACAACCTCTTATAAATTAAAAAAAATCTTTTCCGAGAGAAATGATAATAATATGATTACATTTAGAAGAAAAGACTTTAGTATATTATCTGATACTGTTAAAGGAGCTATAATTGGTGGAAACGTAGCTACCCTAAGTTTACCATTATCCGGAAAAGATGCTAAAAATATTAAATATGAAGGGAGTAATCCTACTTTCCGAAAATTAAATTCTCTAAGTCCATTTGCTAAACGACTTGGAGTAGTAGCCGCCGGAACATTAGTCGGAGCAGCTCTTGGAGCCTTAGTTGGTACTATAAAAAAAGGTGATGAAGCTATTTCCAGAAAATTAACAGTTGACAATAGATTAATGGATAGAGTAGTAGAGGATCTTAAAAAAACAGGCTTTAAAGAAGGCTCCGATTTTACAAGAGATCCTAAAACGGCGGATTCTCTCAAGTCAGCAATAAGTGTAGCTATAACAAGAAATTCTGGTGAACTTAGACTTCTAGTAAATACAATAGCAGATAATAAACTAAAAGATATAACAAAAAACATAATACGAAACTTACCAAACTCAAGTGCAGTGACAGAGGAAAGTAAAAGTAGATATAATGAAATTTCTATAACTACTATATCTGATGGAACCGCTGATGTTGGTTTAATAGCTGGAATATGTGAAAAATTTATAAGAAATAAATATCCAGTATATCTCGTAGAAGTTGGTTAAAACAAAACAATTAATTATTATATTTAAATTATGGCACAATGGACTGAAACTCTCGAACCGTATGTAAAAGTTATAGAGAGAGTACATACCGCAGCTCTTAATCCTACTGCAGGTGAAAGTTTAATTATCGGAGTGACTTTAATTTCTGATGCAGGCCCAGCAGTTCCTACATTGATTTCTAGTCAATCTGAATTCTTAAAAACTTATGCTTCAGGGGACTTAACAGAAGATTATATGGCATCCTTAAATAATCTTTATCATGATGCTAATAATACAGGAGATAAAAATGTAGCTGCAACAATGTGGATGAATGCTTATAGATTAGCAGGCTCTAATGTTATGCTGGTTTGTAGAGCATCTAAAGCTAACGATATCTACTACGCTAAACCCATGACTAAAACTGATTATAGTACATATATCCTTAGAGATGGTGCTTTAATGAAGGGATTTAGAGATGCTGATAAAGGTGTCGTTAAATTTGTTCTTGATATTGATGGAGATGATGCAGAACATGATCAAGATGGATGGTCAATTAATTTGAATGGAGTAGGTATTCTTGGTAATCGTACCACCGATGATGGTCCTCAGTATGACTACTATGTAAGAACTCTCCCTGACTTAGTAAATCAGATGAATGAAACTAATAAATTCTTCTCTCCATCTTATAAATTCTTCACAGATCCTAATAATATCGTTCCTGAAAATGAAACGACTGATCCTGATAAAGCAAAGGCAGTTGTATTCTATGAACTTTACCTAGGACAGGATATGCTAGATACTTCAGATTCTAGATGTCCACTAGGAAAGCAGTATATCGTAATTTGTGAACCTGATTGGACTAGTGATAATCCTAATCAAAAACTTATAGATATTAATGCTTCTGCTTGGTCTGGTTTCGAAGAACAAAAATATTATGCAGTTAATCAATATAACTCTAATACTGATCTGAGAGTTAGAATTAGACGTTTTAATCATGATGCAGTAGTTACCAAAGAATTAACTAACCCTGCTTTGAATGAAAACTCTGATTCTCCTTATATGGTACTATCGGCCGTTCTAGATACCTATACCAAGAAAGGAACAGTAGAACCGTCAGAAAGTATCCTACAGCGAGATTTTTATGAAGTCGCTGTTCTTGATCCTAATATTTCTGACGAAGTGCAGTTCTTTAATATAGGTAAAGTAACCGGCCGTGGAGATATGGAAGTATCAGAACTCAATGAACTCCTAAGTATGATTCAACTTCAACTCCCTGACGATATGAGAGAGCTTGGATTGAACTACTATGGATACGGAGCTGATGATAAAGTATGGGTAGAACTTGATTCTAATGACCCAAATGCAGGTTCTTATAAACAAACAGTTTCTTCAATGACTGATCTTTACAACTCAAAAGGTATGTCAGTTGGAGATGTTTACCGAGTTGGATCTGGAAGTTCATATAAGTACTATGAATATCAAGAAAATGGTGGAGATCAAGTTTATGCAAAATTAGGCGTAGATCCAACTGAAACAGATATTCTTGATGTATCTGAATCGGATCTTAAGAAAGCACTTGACGAAATCAACATTCAGGAAATCTATGTGGTTGAAGGATTATGTGACCTTGGAAATACATCACTAAGTTTCCAGAATTACTTGGCTAATATGGCTATCAATTCTAACTATTTCTATCCAGTATCAACAGTTCAGAGCACAAATTATATGACTATCGCTAATAATGCAACTAAAATAGCACAAGATTCATATAAACTCTATCTGTCTGCACCTTGGGATATCGACTCCGGTACATTTGGATGGAAATATTATTGCTCACCTGCTGTTGTTTACTGGGAAGCTGTAGCTAGAAACCGTAAGTTATTTTTGCGGTTTATAAATTATACTAAAATGCTGGAAATACATAATAATAAAGTATAATCAGCAGAAATTGGAGTAAATTCTAATTTTTCAACGACTAAATGTATAACTAAATTTGAAATATAATTTAGATGATATAGTCTAGATTATTAAGTTAATCTTATTAAATATCGAGAAATAATGCAGAATTTGCTCCCGTGCTTGGACAAACTAATGGTATTGTTCAGTATCAAAGACCTATGACTGAGTTTAATAAGAAAACTCGTCAACTTCTGCTCTCTAAACGAGTAAATACTGTACTCTGGAATTATCAAACTAATGCTTGGAATATGAATGATAATTATACTAAGCAAAGTGTAGATAATATTGTTTCAGATGAAGGTAACTCTCGTTTAGCTATTCGTATCTCAAAAGCTATGCCTGTATTACTTAAACAGTATATAGGTTGGAGAATTGCACCAAAACTTTGGGAAAGTGCGATTGGAACTATCGATTAATTATGTAGTCGCCTATTTACAATATTATAAATAGGAAAATTATACTAAAATGCTGGAAAGAATCTTATTATCAGTTAAGATAATCAAATCAGCAAAATATCTAAACGAAATAGATGTTCTCAACGACTAAATGTATAACTAAGTTTGAAATATAATTTAGATGATATAGTCTGCTTATTAATAATTACTAATAATTTAAAAGTACTGGTTCAAATCAACTATTCTCCCAATGTCTTATAATATTGATGATTACCGTATTATCATTGATGAGACAAATAACCCTGTTCAAATCCAACGACAAAATAAGATGGTAGTTAACGTTCTTGTCCGTTAAACAAATAGCGGCTTATAAAATTAATAAGAAAAGTAAGAAACTGCTGGAAATTTATAATTAAATATCAGCAAAAGGTAGTAAAAACTATCTTCTCAACGACTAAATACTTACACCAATAAAAGGTATGATATAGTCTGAACTTTAATAAAACTTATTAAGAAAATTATTAACAAATTGTATCAAAGAGCGTTAAAATATGTAATTGTCTACCATGATATCTTTAAACAGTTGAAGCATAGAAAATTAAATTCTATGAAAATGTTTTTAATTGCTGGAAAAAATAATAAATTAAATCAGCAAAAACTATTAAAAAAAATAGTTTCTCAACGACTAGAGTAAACACTAAGAAATTTTCTTAGATAATATAGTCTCCTTTTAATAAAAATTAAAAAATTTGGGGACGTTGGTATGCAACTTGCAGTCTCAGAGTATGAAGATACAAGAGGAGCAGCTCTTGAATAACGGGAAGCAAATAAAAATAATGATAGTATGTTGGAGAAATCTGACATACTATCCTTTATAAAATATTTAAATTACTATGCCAAAAAAATTGACAAAAGAAACAGCTAAGGAAATTATAGAAAATAAGCTCAAAAAAGAAACTCCTTACATATTATTTATTGGATTTGAAGATAATGTTTGGTTAGGTAATAGAAAAACAAAAATAATATTAAAATGTACTAAACATAATATAATATCAAGTATATTATATAAATCATTTATCGCTGATGGATGGAAATGTAATGAATGTTATCATGAAAATCATCGATTAACTAAAGAAGAAGCTGAAGATAGAATTGAACAAGTTCATAAAAATAATCCATTCGGATATAAATATATTATACCAAAAGATTTTGATATAGTTAAAGGAAACAGTGATATTATTGGAATATGTCCTATTCATGGAGAATTTAAAATAAATTATAACTATTTATTAAAAATAGATCCAAATAAAAGAACATGTGGTTATTGTAACAATACCATTCCTCTAACAGAGGAACTTGCTATAGAAAAAATTAATACTATTATAAATAAAATAAATCAAGAATATCCAAAAATAACTTTTATAGGTTTTGTTAATAATATTTGGTTAGGAAGTAAAACAAAATTGATTCTTAAATGTAATAAACATGATATATTAGGAAATCCATCATATGATTCTTTTGTAAAAAATGAAAGTTGGAATTGTCCCAATTGCAGAAAGGAATTAATAATACAGTCCAATCTTATTACGCCAGAAGAAGCACAAGAAAAGATAAATTCTATCTTCAAAAATAATAATCCTAATAATTATGGCTTTAATTTAATAAAGTCTACTTATACCGGATATAATAATGGAGTTATTATTATATGTCCTATTCATGGAAAAGTAAGTATAAAATATAGAACATTAATTAATCACGGAAACTGTCCAAAATGTTTACATGAATCGAGAATTTACAGTATAGATAAATCAATTAAAATAATTAAGTCTCTGGTTAATCAAAAAAATAAATTAGAAAATACTAATATATCTTTTATAGGTTTCATTAATGAAGATAAATGGGATGGTATTGAAAATAGTAAAATTAAATTAAGATGTAATATACATAACATTACTTATATAATTAACTATAAAACATTTTCTAGAGATAAATGCACAGGAGGATGTCCAAAATGTTCTAAAATATTATATAAATCAGAAGATTTTTGTTTTGATATAATATCATCATGTGTTAGATCTGAAAATATTCAGAGAAATTTCTATATTTATTTTAATAACAACAAGTTTATAAAAGTAGACTTTTTTATTAAAAAACTTAATTGTATAATTGAATTTGATGGAATTCAACATTATGAATTTGTTCCATTTCTTCAAAAAACTTATAGTAAATTTATAAATCAAGTTAATCGAGATAGATGCTTAGAACAATATTGCAAAGAAAATAATATATGTCTTCTTCGAATTCCCTATAAAGATAATAATAGAATCCCTGAAATCATAAAGATATTTTTCGAAGAAGGAAAAGATATAACAACAAAAGTAGAACCTAAATTATTACCAGTATTATATCATGGATAAAACATTATTAATAGATCTTAAGAAGAAGTTATTTATACGAGCAGCATTAGTCAATTTAACTTCTCTTGACGAAATTTTAGATTTAAATGACTACCTTAGTGCAGATGAAATACTACTGGAAATAATTAAGGAGTCATTAAGAGAATTTGAAAATACTCTACCATTAGTTCTGGAGATGAAAATGAACCGTTCTCAGATGTGTAGTTGTGAGAACATGGGACTTGAAGGATATTGTGAGATTAAGAGTAATTTTACATTATTTCTTGATTGTAAAATATCGGAAGATCAGATTATATTAGTTCCAAATTCTATTCCTATGTACAGAATAGGTTCTATATCTTATCCAGCTCCAGGAAACTATACTTATTTTACGGATTATAGACGTCCATATGTTTTTATGATGGATATGCCTAGCTATGATCAATTTTATGTTAGGGGAATATGTAGTCGACCAATAATTCCTGACTTTCTTCCTGATAAAACGTTTAATCCAGGATCATCTAAAGCAGCTATTTATTGGCTGAATATAGAAGAAGGATCAAGGGGTACATTTTTCATGGACCTTACATTATGTCATTTATTGAATTACATCAGAAATCTCAAAGCTTCTTTATTGCTCCCTGGTGTTTCTATTGACGTTTTATCTAATATCGACCCTGCATATCAAGAGCTTAGATCTAGGTGTGATAATTATATACTCCAATCTGGATGGTATGGAGATTTACTTGTTTAATATATAAATTTATGATAATAAAAAGAAAGTTGTATTCTCTTGCAGGAACTAGAATATTAGCTGGATTTAATAAAAAAGTTCTTAGAAAGGCTCCAATGGCTGCAAAAAGATCTGCCATAAAAACACAAAATAAAGTTCTTTCTGGAGTAGCAAGAGGTTTAAATAAGGTAGAAGGAGTAAAAATGGCGGCAAATCAAGCAGCCATTAATCCAGGAAGAGTTGTAAATACTAAAGTAATTCAACCATCTATAGAAGCACCTATAACTTCTGTAGCTATGAAAACAGTACCTATTCCTGGAACATCTGCTTTAGTTAGTGTAGTAGGAAAACCAGAGAAAACTATGTGGAAAAAGATTGGGGTTGGTGATAAAATGTCTAAGGCTGCATCTAAGTATGTAGATAGTAAAGGAGGCAGAGTTGTAGAAGATGTAGTAAATAGCTCAACTAATTATTTAAAAAATCTTATGGTATGACAAAATTTAGACAAAAACAATATACAATTCCGGAGGGTCACTATACAGGTCCAAAGGATATGGATAAGGTTCCAGGAGCTATAGAAGTAATCGGAAAATCTGCCTTAGCTGGTGCTGGTATTGGAGGAGTTACAGGTAGTCTCCTAAAAGATGCTAGTATTACCAGTGGTGCTATAACTGGAGGTAAATATGGAACTATAGCAGGTGTAGTATTAAAATTCTTCTTAAACTATTTACACAATCCAATGTCATCTATTAAATTTCAAGAAGTAGATAAATTAATTCGTCGTGAGTTTGGTATTTATAGAGCTTCTGGAGTAACTATAGGAGATTCATTAGATAAAAGAGCAAAAATAGATGAGAAGTTTAGTTTTAATGATCGAAATGTAACAGCTTATAAATTAAATTTTTCAATACAAGATAATTCCATTACCATGTATACTTTTGGAATGACCTCTAAGGAATTGGAAAAGACTTCAGATAGTTTAGACTATTATTGTAAGAAGTATACAGGGATGGAATATAGTAGTTATGCAATCAATTCTAGAAATAATTCTTATTCAGTGGCTATTGTATTTACAAATTATCAAGTTATAGCCAACTTTATAATGGAACTCAGTAATACTCTTGGAGTAAAAATAAATCTTCTTGATAACAAAGCTTTAGTTGAAAATAGAATTAAGGAAGTTGAACAGAAGGATTTTTCAGTTAAGTCTTTAAATAAATATGATTTAAAGAAATTCATTGGAAAGACAGGAAAATCTCTATTTTCCGGTAAATCTGAAGATCTTATCGGTTTAATTTATAGTGCTGCAGTAACTTTTTCTAATGATCCTGATATAATTCCTACATATCGAGGAGATTTTGGAAATAAGTACTTAGAAAATAGCCTTAAAAGACTTCGTTATGTTGAAGGTTTAGATTATACTGTTGGGGAATTTGGTGGAGATATAGGTATTAATATGTCAATGATCTCTGGAATATTCGTAATAACAGTAAATAAAGAGGATACCGACGAACTTAAGAAGATTGATTCTATTTTCTGGAATCATTTAAAAACGATAGTAAATAGGGTAGATACTGGAAAAGTAGTTGTATATAACTACACAATTAAAACAAGAAATGAATTTGATTTTATCTTAAAAAAATTCATGTCAACTGATGTAAAACCTAATATATTTGAAAAATGATAGTACCTAGAATTCGATATTTTTCAGATTTACAAGCTAGAAAGATGATAACGAAATTAACAGAGAAATTGGATAAAGACCGTATCGGGGATTATGAAGTTTCTAGTAAAATTCCCAAAGATGTAATTAGTATATATCCTGATCCATCTTCAATTAAAATATATATTCCAAAAGATCTTGAATATAGTCAGTACGAAATTGATGATTTCATTAGATCTATGGCAGCTCATATTAGAACAACTACGATCCTAGAGAGAGATATATATGTAATGAAACTATCAGGATCTCTTACTTTTGAACAGATATATAAATTAATACGTGAAATAATTGATACAGAAGAATTTTGTACTATTATTGACTGTGATTAATCTTTAAACTAAATATATACTATTATGGCGGATATGATTTCAAAAAACTTAGATAAGGCAAATAGGCTTTATTCTATTGGAATGAAAAATATAAAATTACAATTAAAACTTCTTGGGACTGAATTTGTAGTACTCAGACCAAAGAGTAATTCAAAATGGAAAAATGTTTTTGGAGGTACATATTCATCAAGTAGTACATTAGAGAACGATTATGATCAATTTACTACAATATTGATATTAAATCAGAATGAACTAAGAGATGTATGGAATCGAAACAGAGATAATCTAGAAGTATATACAGATGATGGATCTCTTGAAGTAGGGGATGAATTACAATATACTCGTGGAAAATATACATTCAGATTTAAAATATCTCTTAAAATGGGTTACTCTGAAGTAGCTGAAGTATTCTATGTTTATACATTGAATAGTATTATTGAAACTTTAGATATGTAATTATGAGAGAAAGAAATATAGAAAATGAGATTCTGAAGCAAAATAAAATTCCTGGATGTGATCAACTTACTAGACCTGAGGAAGTAAAAGCTCTTAGTAAATATCTTAAAAGTATTAGAACAACTCAAGAAAATCATACTTCCCTAGAGAAAGATAATCTAGAACTCCCTGGAAGAACAACAGGGAGGATTCCAGAAATTAATTCTCTCGAAGATCATATAGAGGGATTAGATGGGGTTCGTGGTATTAAAAGTCTATATAAAGAATCATCACGAGAACCACTTTCTGATAATAGAAACTCTGACTCGGCGGAAAATCATGGGTTGTATACAGAAAAGACACGTGAAAATCTGTATGATCCTAGGAAAACAGAACTAGAGAAACATCGTGAGGATATAGTAAATAAAAAAAATATCCTTGAACCAACCCTAGAAGACCGCCGAGAAGAATTAACTGAGGAACCAAAAGAATTAAAATCTCTAGGTACAGAAAAGTTAAATCTAGAAGGAGTTAGAGATGTAAGAAATCTTTATATAAATACAAAAGAAAATCTTAAGGTTCCAGAAAAAGATCTAGAGTTAGGAAAAGAAAGAGAATCTCTTATTGATAATCACAACCTAGAATTAGATCTAACAAGAATAGACCTTGAAGGATTTAAAGATTTATCATACAAAGAACAGCTCGAAGTAGATTCTAAAAATGAATTAGATACTACTCGAATATCTTTAGAAAAAACAATTGAAACTTCTGAATTATCTAGTTATAGAGAAGATCTTAAAGAAACGCCGGAGGAATTAGATAAGTTAGAAGATCACAGAGAAAAATTAAATAGTGGAAAAGATAATCTAAAAGAACTTGAAGATACTAAAGTTAAACTCAGAAATCCAGTAGATGATGCTGAACTTTCTAAAACCAAAGTATCTTTAGAGAGAACCGTAGAAGATAAAGAGTTAGAAACTTATAGGGAAAATCTTAGGAAAACGCCGGAGGAATTAGATGAATTAGAGAATCATAAAGAGTCTCTTAGAAGTGGGGAAGAATTAAAGAGTTTACCTGAAGATAAAATAACTCTTGGAGGTACTGTAAAGGTATTAGAAGAACTTGGAAACACTAAAATAGATTTGGAAGGTACTGAAGAATCTGAGATATCTACTTTAGAGGATTATAGAGAAAACTTAAGTGTAGAAGATAATAATTCTCTTGAAGATACTAGGGTAGATCTGAAAGGTACTGTAGAATACGAAGCTTCTGAGTTAGAAGATGCCAGAATCAACTTAACCGGAACAGAAGAATCCGAACCTAAAAGTCTCGAAGATAAAAGGATAGACCTAGAAGATACAAAGGAGTCTGAACCTAAAGCTCTAGAGAATGAAAGAATTGATCTAGAAAATACTGAAGAGTCTGAGATATCTACTTTAGAGGATTATAGAGAAAACTTAAGTGTAGAAGATAATAATTCTCTTGAAGATACTAGAATAGACTTAACTGGAACTAAAGAAGCTGAGATGTCTGAACTTGAGGATTATCTTGATGATCTAGAAAATACGAAGGATTATGAGGCTTCTGAGTTAGAGGACACTAGAATAGATTTAACCGGAACTAAAGAATTCGAACCTAAATCTTTAGAAGATGAAAGGATAGATTTAAAAGGTACAGAGGAAGCTGAACCTGAAAGTCTTGAAGATTTTATAGATAAACTTGAAGATACTAGAGATTTTGAGTTAGAAGATGAAAAACTCGAACTCCCTGAAACTTCTGGAGATGGATATGAAGGTTATACTCCATTAGGTCCGGAAGAATTAGATAGTCTTGGTGGAAATATCAATAATTTCTATGATTCTCTCCTTGAAGTTCCAGAAATAGCTGATGCTCCTAGACAATCTGGAGATTATACTCCTCTTGGCCCAGAAGAGTTAGATAGTCTTGGTGGAGATCTTGGGAATTTTTACGATTCTATTCTAGAAGTTCCAGAAACAGATAATGAAAATTATCTTTCTCCAGAAGAAGTAGAAAAAATCATAGAAAATCCAGAACAACAATATAATTATAAAGATAAGTTACCTGAAGTAGCTAAAGGAAATTCAGCTCCTAGAGTAGAAACAGAAGGATCATATAATTATCTTTCTCCAGAAGAAGTAGAAAAAATCATAGAAAATCCTACTTATTTCTATAACCAACAAAAAGAAATTCCAGAAACAGATAATGAAAATTATCTTTCTCCAGAAGAAGTAGAAAAAATCATAGAAAATCCTACTTATTTCTATAACCAACAAAAAGAAATTCCAGATGCACAAGCTCCTGATGGACAAGAAATTTATAAATATTCAGAAAATCCTGAACTATCTTCTGAACAAGTAGAAGGTCCTCCTATGAAATTACCTAAATTTGGATTAGAATCTCTTAATTTAAGTAATTATCTTAGATGGACTGCTGAAAAAGCCGTGGGCTGGACTGGAGTACATGGAGAGGCAAGACAACTTCTTGTTAATGAAACACTAGCTGGTTTGGTAGTAGCTAGAGACGAGCTTGAAAAAGTAACTAAATCAAATCGATATAGACTCCCTGGAAATGATGGCGGTTTATTGGGTGATTTAGTATCTGGAGGAGTTTCTGGTGCACTTGACAACCTAGGAGACAAGCTCGGAGATGCTGTTAATAGTATCGTTGGAAGCAAATCAGTAGATATATCTAATCCTTTGAATAGACCAGATGAAAATAAATTTAAATATAATGGATTTGAAGAAGCGAATACACGATCAACTAGTAGTAATGCTTCTAATCCTATAAAAAGTCAATCTGTATTTTCTTATGATGAAATCGAACTCTTAAGTAAAATAACTAATGAAGGAGCAAAGAAAAATTCATCATCATCCTTTTGGAAAAAAGCAGGTAGTGCTTTAAAAGATATGGCTTTAGGATCTTCTGGAGGAGAAAGAACATACAGTTTTAAAAATAATTATATTTCAGGTAAAGGTATATTAATTACTCTAGAGGAATTATGTGGGATATCTAGCGATACTGACGATACTAATACTGTAGAAGGTTTATATAATGTATTAAAATCTAGCCCATTTATTACAACTCCAGATAAATTTACCTCAACAGGGTATTCAAATTATAATATTCAAACATTAGATACTAATGCTTTCTGGGAAATTGCTCTTGAACCTTATGCAGGGCCTGAAAATGGAGATCTTAATTATCTTCCTGGAATCCACGAAATAAATATAAGAAATATCGTAATGCATGGAGTAAATACAGCTTATAATAAATGGATTCCATTTACTAGTTTTGATCTTCAAAAATCTAAAATGACATCAAAAACACTGAGCTTGTATGATGGTGAAATTAGTTATCCTGTTTCAATGGAATTTACTAATGAACTTCGAATAACTATCGCCGACGATCAATATAAATCTTGGAGACGATACTTTGAAGAATGTGCTAAAGCTGCAATTTATAATAGCGAAGGACATACATCTGATTATTATATACTGCCCCCGGATGAATATTCACTTACAGCAATAGATACTAATAATGTGTGTATTGCTATGTATAAAAATATATGCTTCAGATGTAGAATATATGTTATGACACCACAATATAGTACAATTCAAAAATTTGATTTGCTTTTAGTAATGAAAGATTTCTCTGAAGAGTATACAGGGGATATTGGAGACGGTGCAGGAGATCTTACGGTATCATTTAGTATCGTAGGAGAGAATCCAAATGAAGGAAAAATTCCAGAAGTTAAGGTAATACAACATAAAGCTCCCGATAATTCTTCAAAAACAGATTACGGTTCTATAGTAGAAAGTGGAGTAAATTCAGTAATGAAACTAATTAAATAATATAAAGCTATGTATTTAAGATTAGGAACAACTAATATAAAGTACTCCACTGAACAAGATGATTTTACAGTATTTTCTGAAGTTGTAGATTCTAAGATGTCATATGAGAAACCAATACTTGTGAGAACTCCTGATGAACTTGATATTTGGTTTGGATCAGATTTTCCAGGGAAAGATTATTATGATGAACTTTTAGAATCTGGAGTTACTTTATTCTTATATAGACCAATTAAGGTTGAACAAAATACTAATGCTCCTGACTATGTTGACCTAAAAGAGTATTCTATAGATCAAAAATTATACTATAACTTAACAGAACTTCCAGAAATCGGAGAAGATAAAGTTTTGTATAAGGTAGTAACAGGAGAAGGCGAATATAAAGAGGGAAATTTGTGGTATACTCTTTATATATATTATCTAGGAGAATATATGAAAATCCTAGAATTACCACAAAATCTTGACACTAATAATACGAGTTCTCTAGAAAATAGGGATGTATTAAACATAAATTATCCAGGTTTTATTGGACCTGAATATTGTTATCCGAAATATATAGAGGAAGGAGATGTTGATTATACTGAAAAAATTAATGAAGAAATATTATTATCTCATCTTCCTGACTTGCTAAGAGTATCAAAAGGGTATGAAACTTTAGCTTATTCTTTAGTATATAACCCTGAGATAGATTTTCACCCGATAGACGAGGGATTAACTTCTAAATATATAATCCTGAAAAAACTTAAAAATGACTCTTATGAAAATATAATGATTTGGTTTAAAGAGGAAATTAATAGTATCCCTAATATTCCAAGTCAGTATTATGATGAAGCAGTCGAGGTCGAAATCAAAGCCGAAGAAAGTAATAAGGAAATTTTCAAGAGGTTAGTAGAAGTTATAATTCCAAGTCAATTAGGTTATACAGTCGAAGGAAATATCTCGGAGGGTTACAAAATATACACATCATATTCTGTTCAGGTTACTTATTTTACTAATATTACTGATCTATTATTCGAACCAGATTTTAACACTACACACAATATACTATCAAAAATCTCGAGCGGAAGTACTAGAGTGAGATTTATATCTAAAACAACTGGTACTGAAGGTGGAGATCCCGAATACTTAGATAGTGATATTAGTGTAAATATTGAGAAACTGAAAGGAGATGATAAGTATAGAGTAACAATCGAGAGGTATAAATATCAAGAAATTTATGAAGGTGGTTTATTTACTATTGGACAGGAAAGACTTGATACTATAATTACTTCAGAGTCTAAGTTAGTTAGATGTATTCTCTCAACATCTTACATAAATCGAGAAACAGGTGAAGAGGTAGAATATAAAAAAGGTACTAAAGAATCTGAATTACCTTCTGGAACATGGTATCTTAAACGAGCCTGGAAAGAAACGGCCGAAGATATAAATGGGGAATATTGGAAAGCGGCAGAGGCTATTTTTGGATCTGACAACGCTGGAATTATTGATTATTTCTTAGTCCCTGATATCTATAAATACTCGGCCGGAATGAAGACAGGCTCAGAGACTAGTTATTATCCAGAATACGAGAGATTTTTAGGGTATGCAAGGAGTTTAGGTTTTCAAGTATTATTCCAAAATTCTGATAATGGATGGACCTACGTAGAAACTCAAGAACTCCCATCGGCCGAAAATATAACCTCAGGAACAATTTATATAGTATCACAACCCACTGGAGGAGTAAAATTCTATAAAGTGGAAAATGGAAACTTAATAGAAACAACTGATCCTGAGGAAACTAATACGGCCGGAAATAACTACGTCTTTAATTATACCTCTGACACTGATAATCGACTCTTATATTTTTATCGAGGGCAAACAATTTTCGGACAAGATAGACCTGGATATTATTTACATATTAGAGGGCTCTTACAAGATATTTACTCAATAACTAGCGATCAGATCTTATATCAAACACCTACAACAGATCCTTACACCTTTGAATCACCAGAAGAAAAACTTGAAGAATACAAAAGTAATTATCTAGTATTTAATAACCAGATATATTATTATAAAAAATATCAAAATGGACAAGACTTCAATACTTCAGGGTGGATGAGATTCTGTATAGGAAAAGTGGCTAGAGAATTGGAAAAGAATAAATGGAAAATTCTTAGTACTAAATCAGCCGGAGATATAAGAGCTAGAATAGAACAGATCTTAAATAGAACATCAGCTGGGTACTCATATATAGATTCATTAGTTATTACTGGATTTTACCTAGACTTACCAAATAACAGACTAGGACTTGAAGTGGAATCTAGAATGAGCGACTTAGTAGATAATGATATGACGATCGATATAACTTTAAATTACGATAAAAAATAATAAAAACTATGGCAAGCGTAGCAAGTTTAGTCCGCGGAAGTGACGGATACATGAAATTTATTGACTATCAAAGTACATATAAAGATAATAATAAAGAATTCCTTCGTGGTGACATGTGGGAACTTCAATTCATTAATGTACCTAAGATAAATAATTGTCTTAGTAAAACTTTGTAAACTGCTGGAAGATCAAGTAAAGATAAATCAGCAAAAATAGATAAAAAATCTATTTCTCAACGACTATTAGCAAAGAAAAGAAATAGCCATAGATTTCTTTTATGATATAGTCTAAACATAGAACAAATGTTTGAGTTTATTTCCCTGGTACTGATATTTTCAATGCTAGATTAAATGCCGTTCAGGTAGGTATTGATTATAGTGTATCAGGTTTTGAAAAGAGAATGCGTGGTAATTATACTATCATTCAGAAGACAGGTCAAAACACAGCTGGAACCCTGTCGTTGGCTTTTGTAGATAAGGAAGATCAGGCAATTACTTACTGGTTTGATAATTTAAAAGTTGTCCATTAAGAGATTAAAAGTTCCTTAATGAATCTTTGTGAACTGCTGGAAATATCTCGTTATAGTTATCTCCATCGCTTAAGATTTAGGATTAAGAGCGATGAACCTAATATAACGAAAAAATAATCAGCAGAAATAGATATGATTCTATTTTTCAACGACTAAGTACAAAGAAAGAGGGTTAAGCCATAGTTCCTCTTTATGATATAGTCTAGTATGATTTAAAACAAAAACCATAAGGACTATCGCCAGAAAATTGCAGATCGTGATACTAAATATTCTTTCAGAAAGGATGACTTAGTATGCGACCTTAGATTAATCTTAACTAACTCAAGCCGTATCAAAGTTCGTACTCTTAATTTCTATAACTGTATTCTTCAGGATGCACCGATTGATGAACTTATTCGTCCAGATTTTTAACATAGAAATCTGAATCTTTATGAATTGCTGGAAAATGTAAAAACATAAATCAGCAAAAATAGATAATAATAATAATAAAAATCTATTTCTCAACGACTATGGATAAAGAAAGAGAAAGTCATAGTTCTCTTTATGATATAGTCTGAAGTGATATAGGAACCTCTCTTATAACACACTAAATCGGAAAATGGTTTGTAAATAATTACTGGCCGTTTAGAGAAGTAATTCCCTAAATAATTAGTAAGTAAATTCGGTGAAAGGATAATTCCCAATACCGAGTTAAGAATAGTAAAAATTCTTAATGTAACGAATAAAGACTTACCAACTTAGAGAACCCTAAGTTGAATTTGTATTCTGGGCTATAATAATATAGTTTTATTATAGTTAACATAACCACAGACTGAAGATGGTCAACACTGGGCCGTCTAATAGAGCAATCCTTTAGATAATTAGTAAGTAAATTTGGTGAAAGATCGAAAATCTAATGCCAAGCCTTAGATAAATAAAATCTAAGGTATAACGAATAAAGACTTACCAAGATAATAAAATATATCTTGAAATTATATTCTGTTCTTATAGTGAAAACTATAGATAACAAATAAAGACAGATAGAGCTGATATTCAAGTAAGCTTTTTCAAACGAAGAAGCATAAAGTAAATCAAAACTTTATGAAAAATTCTATTAAAATGCTGGAATATAAATGAAATAAATCAGCAAAAAGGGATAATAAGATCCTTTCTCAACGACTAAATATAGAACTCTGGTGAAATCTAGAGATGATATAGTCTATTCATTAATAAAATAATTAATGACTTTATTAAAGCAATTTGAACATTTTGGAAAATTTCATGGTGTTTTCTACAAGAATTGCTGGAAAATTTGTATCTTTATGTACAAACAATCAGCATCCTAGATATTTGGAATTTAATCTAGGTTCAACGACTATGTATGTAGACTAAGAAAATCTCTTAGGTGATATAGTCTGTCATGGGATAAAACTCATTGATTAACGTATGAAAGAACTTTTGATAATATTTAAAAAATAAAAATAATAAAGGAGAGTAACTTTGATCGGTTACTCTTCTACTAAAACAATTATTTATTATGAACTTACTAGATATATTACTTCCTAGACGAAGAATGTTAGACCAAGAGATAAAAAATCTTGAAGAAAAACTTGGATTAATCGAAAGAAATACAGAAACTCTTTTCTATGATCCACATTATATTAGAAATAATTCGCTTCAAACAAGAAAAGATTACTTAGAGGAATTAAAAACTATAACTAGAAAAGATGAGGATGTGATACCTACTCTAGAAACTTGGCATATCCAAACCAGAATTTCTGGTAATTTTCCCACTGAAGTTGGTTTCCTCCTAAGAAAAGAATTATTTAAACTTCCAGAAGGTATCAATTTCAAAGAGTTATCTTCAGATAAAGAATTAACCACATTATTTAAATGTGGTAATTTAAATAATTATGACTTTATTAGATTTCCAATTCTTGATTTTTCCGGAAAATTAGATTATCAAACTGAATTAGAAATAAATAGAGTAAGAAAGTATATACTAATCAATTGGAAAAAGGATGATAACAGGTAAACAATTAGTCGAAAAACTATATTCTGAAGGTTGGGAATTAGAACAACGAGAATATGGATTACTCTCTAAAATGAAAGGCTTTATTTCAAAAAGAAATTTAGAGAAATATTATAGATATAAAGGAGAACTTAATAGATTAAAAAATGAAAAAAGTAAAATACAAGGAGAATTGAGTAACTTAGATGAAAGAGCTCCTAAAAATATGAAATTAGAAAGAGCTATTCAAAGAGAAGCTATTAATGAAAATTCTTTTGTTACTAGATACGCAGAGAATAGTAATGTAGATATTAAAGATAAGAAAATTAAAGAAGTACTTAAAAACTCGATTAATAATAGTGATAGAGTTTCTGAAAGAGATAAAAGAAAATTATCTAAGTTAATAGATAATAGAGATCATGCGATTTATTATAATAGAAATCAAGGAGGACCTGCTTCTCTAGCTCATGAAGTAGGTCATATAAAAGGAGAAAAAGATAGCATTAAAAATAGAATAGCAAACTCTGATTCTATTAGAGGTTAAAGCAGATAAAAGAGATGGCGATACATATTTTGAAAGTGATAGTAATAACTCAAAATTTCCTAAGTTAAAATCTTGGAAACGAAAATTAATTGACAAAAGATTAATCCTGAGTAATGAAAAAGACGCTTCAGACAGAGCATTAAAGTTAATGAAAGAAAAAGGAGCAACACCTGAAGAATTAAATCATGCAAAGAAAAGTTTTGATAAAGCACTCGAAGGATATGAAAAAGATTTAGATGCATATTCAAAAGCTCCACTTCTAGCAAAATATAAAAAGAAGACAGGAAATTAAAAAAGAAGATCAACATTTCTGTCAATCTTCTCTGAGGTGATATTATACTTCAACCTTCTCTTCTTTTGCTTCTAGAGCCTCGAGTTTCTTTTTGAGGTTCTTTGTATAAGTAATACCATCACTCACACTCATACTTTTATTAGATTTATTAAGATTTTCTACTATTTTTTCAAATCTTAGCATAGGATTTTCTATAGAGCTAATATCTTTATCATTCATAATTTTATAATATTTAAATGTTAATTTCAATAGCATAATAACCCTCTGGAATATTCCATATCTCAGAGGGTAATGCATTTTTAGGTACTTCTGTATTTTCGTTAATAGGATATAACATTACTATTTTATAATTACATTCTAAATGAGATCTTATTATATCTTTCTCTTCATCAGTAAGTTTTTTCTCAATTACCGCTTCTTTGACTATTCTTTTCATGATTCTACGTATTTAAAGTTTATATTACATATACTAGGCTTTCAAATTGATAAAAGGGAGGTTTTATATAGGTTTGTCCCTTATTTATGAGGACAAAGGAGCTTCCCTTATCCTACACCTCTAACCGCTACCGCTAGAGGTGTCTTAGAAAAGAAACATTGAATAAGATATATAGGAAATTTTAGTATAATATTATTTTAATTATTATTGACACCCCTTTGGCCCTTCAGGCCAGGGGTGGTGTCTCCATTAAAATATAATAAATGCTCATAAGAAATCTTGAACATGAATATTCCATGCCGGAGGCATGATCTTATGTTCTTTACTTATATGAGCAATGTGACTAATTTTTTCCAGATAAATTCTTTTATAGTGTAGAGTCAATAATTATAAATTAAATAGTCATTTTGCTTATAATATCCTTTCAATTTTAATTTGTCTACTTTTTAATACTATATTCATTTTATTATACTGTACCAAAATGATCCAATTAAAGTAGTCATTTTGCTTATAATATCCTTTCAATTCCTTATTTTCGAAAAGGGAATCCTCCTATGTCTTCAATTTTAAAAGACATAAAATTATTTTTAACTGGATTCTTTATTAAGATTATAATTAATAAAAAAGAATATTATATGTCAATAGTTAAATTAAACGATTACATTGTTCCAAGAGGTATTAGATTTATATCAGAATTAGGAACAGACTTTAGATTTTATAAATTCCCAGTAAAATGTATTATTAATAAACAACTTCCAGGTTGTGGATTTACTGAATATTGTCTAAGAGGACCAGAAAATGTAATCTTATGTAGTCCAAGAAAGATGTTATTAGAAAATAAAAAGGATCAACATAAGAGAGAAGTATATCTGGTTATAAATGAATTAGAAAAGGAAGTAAATGTGGATAAAGACCTTAGTAAAACAGATAAATCTCAAGTATTTATAGATACTCTTAAGGAGGTAGTTCATGGGAAGGATACGGTCTATAATAAATTAATGAATGAAATTAAAGATTACTTAGGAGAAAGAAAGTATTTAGGGAAACCAGCTAAAATATTAGTAACATATGATTCTTATAGAATAGTAAAAGATATTCTAACCTCTTTAGGATTATTTGATGGATTTTATACTGTAATAGATGAATTTCAGACTATTCTACATGATTCTAAATTCAAATCAAATACAGAACTAGATTTCTTATATCACTTACATCAATCACATAGTGCATTATTTGTAAGTGCAACTCCTATGTTAGAAGAATATCTTAATATGTTAAATGAATTTGATGGCCTTCCTTATATTAGTATGGATTGGAGTTCTGAAGATCCTAATAGAATTATAAAACCAGCATTAAGAGTATTAACAATGAAATCTGTAGGTGAAAAATTACCAGAAATTATTCAAACTTATAAGGATGGTAATTATGAAAAAGCAATCCGAATGGTTAATGGTTACCCTAGAGAAATAATATCAGACGAAGCAGTATTTTATGTAAATTCTGTAAATCATATTACATCTATTATTAAAAAGTGTAACCTTCAACCAGAAGAAGTAAATATTCTTTGTTCTGATACTCCAGAAAATCTTAAAAGAATTCAAAAGAAATTAGGAAAAAAGTTTAAAATAGGAAAAGTACCTTTAGAAGGAGTTAAACCTAGGATGTTTACCTTTTGTACTAGAACTGTTTACCTAGGAGCAGACTTTTATTCAGAATGTGCTAGAAGTTTTATATTTAGTGATAGTAATATAGATTCCTTAGCGGTAGATATATCAGAAGATCTTCCTCAAATACTTGGTAGACAAAGATTAAAGAAAAATCCTTGGAAAAATGAAGCTACATTTTATTATAGAATTACATGTGATTATAGAAGGATTAGTCAAGAAGAATTTAGTAAGGAGATAGAAAGAAAAAAGAAAGCAACTAATGATTTATTATTAGCCTTCAATTCTACTCCTGATAATGCTAAATTAACACTAGCTGAGAAATATAGAAAAGATGCTAAAGCATCTAATTATAAAGATGATTATGTGGCAGTTAATGAGCATCAAGGAGGAACTCTTGTACCAGTTCTTAATAATCTTGTTCTAGTGAATGAGATTAGAGCTTTTAAGATACAACAAATAGATTACAAGGATAGGTTTACTGTGTTTAGTTCAGTTCATAATACATTAGATACAAATGATTCAATTAATGGAGAAGTATCTAATTTTATGAGTGAGTATGAAAAGTTAACATTATTTAAACAAAAACTTAGATTATTATGTGAGTATGGATTATCTGATCAAGCTATACAAATAGTATTAGATCAGATAGGAGAACATGATAGTATTAAATCTTATTATATATCACTTGGACCTGATAGACTTAAAGCTCTTAGTTATAATAAAACATATATAGAAAGAGAATTAGGAATAGTAACGTTTAATAAAGAACTTTTAATAAATACAATTCTTTCTAGGTTTAATGTAGGAGATAGATTAAATCAAATAGATATAAAACAGAAACTAGCTGATCTATACTCTTCTATTTCTTATACTGCAACTCCAAAGGCCACTGATTTAGGAAATTATTTTGAAATAAAAAAATGTAAAATAACTCTTTTGGATAAGACAAGAGTTAATGCACTTGAAATAGTAGGAGTCAAACCAGAATACCAATTTATATATAATAACTTAAAGATAATAAATAAAGGAAATAATATTTTATGAGGTAGGGATATAATTCCCGAGTCATAATAATTCTCATTCGCCAGGAAAAGGTGGGTGAGAATTTTGTTTTGGAAATTCTAAGAAGAGAAAATAAAAGGACGAGTTTCCTCATCCTTCTTGTATAGTAAATAGTTCTAAAATTTTATCTAACTTTTCTTGCTCAATTATTCTATTAGTTTCTGTATTCATTCTCCAAGTCCCAGGAAGTTTTATGGTTGTATCTGTTATTGAATTATCTGTATCGAGTAGTATAGATTCCACTTCAGAGGGTAATACAATTTCTGCAGGCTCGGAGGTAAAGATAGATTGCTGATTTATTATATTGAGCAATTCTTCTAGGTTAGTGAATTTGTTATGATCTATTATTACATATATTTTACAATCTTTTATTCTTAGATCAGCTGTAGGACCTGTAAGTCTAATAAATTCATCTATTACGTTTGTTGTTTTTATTCCTATCTTCATATTCTTTGGTTTTAATTTAACATATATAAGGCTTTGGTATAAAAAATAAGGTAAAAGATAATAAATTTCTTAAGTGATGATAATAAAACGTAAATTAATTTTTGATAATCCTGAACAAAGAGAATTTGGAGTTCCGTGGAAAAAATATATAAAATATGGAGCAAAGTCTATTAAAGATCGAGGCTTAAAAAGAGGAATAAGAAAGCTCAGATTTAAGATTTCCGATGATATAGATAAGTCGATTAAGGCAAATGATAAAGCTCAGATGGCTCTTGATGCATACACTGAAAATACAAAATTTCCTAAAAGACCTGAAGTAATGAAAGCTTTAGGTCAAGAAGCAAAGAAAAGAGGAATAGTTGTAGTTAAAGGGAAGAAAGAGTATAAACCAGTAACAGAAAAGGGAGTAAAGTTATCTCCTGATAGAAGTGAAACTTGGACATTACCTAAAAAATATACCAATAGAAGAGATAGAATTAGATATACTAAGTCAGATTTTCCAGAAGACAGGGAACTTGGAAAAGCTTTATCTCGAGGTAAGCGAGCAGTAATAAATCAAAAGGGAAGTCAGGCCGTGTTTGCTCATGAAATTGCTCATGTTATGAATCAAAGTAAGTTAGGTACAGGAGTTGTATCTAAATTAAATGGTGTGACAAAGCCGATTTATCATAAAAGTAGAAATAAAAATGGATTAGGAAATTATCTTTTAACTTCTGCAACAGGAAAGGTTTTAATAAAAGAAGAAAAGAATGCTACCAAGACTGCAATGAAACTTTTAAGATCAGCTAATGCAAATCCTAGTGAAATGATTGAAGCTAGGAAAGAATTAGGAGCGGATCTTGGAACTTATATGCACGGTTATAAATCTAGTAAAGGAAAAATTTTAAAAGGGATAATAAAACCTAATAGAATAAAGAAGAAAAATAAAAAGAGACCTTAAGCCTCTTTTTCACGAATCTTAGAAATTAGATCATCTACATATTTTTCCGCTAGTTCTTTTGTTTTAAACTTATTATCTATAGATCCGATTGTATAATATCTCTCAGGATCTTTTAGAATTATATCGTAGAATGATTTAAAAGTTTCTAAGTCTTTCTCTTTGATATTTAATATTTTAATACCATTAGGAATATTATACTTTTCCTTAGGTACTTGAATCAATGTAATAAACGAAATTCCTTGTTCAAATACTTTAGCTGTAGTTGATATTTTTGAATTTTGTTTATTAGGTTTTACAATTTTAATAATATCTTTTTTCATAGTTTTATATATTTTGATTTTCTTCATATATAAGGCTTTTAAGTAATAATAATTGTAAAGTTCTATATACCTTTAATGGGGAGGGTGGTGTATAGACTTGTTCTTCTCCTCCCGTGTAATAATATTTTTTTATGATTATTAATAGAAAAGAAGATGATAATAAAACGTAAATTATTCTCCAAGACAAGTAAGGAGAAAAGAGAAATGGCTGCAGATAACCTTGACAGAACTAGAAAAGGTGTAGCAACAATCTATGGAGGTTTGGCTGGTGCTGGTATTGCTGCGGATGGTATACTTGCATCTAATTTTATCAAGGATGAGAAACATAGGGGAGTGGATAAGCAAGTAATTATCCATAATCTTAAGGGTGAAAAGAAACTTGATAAGGAATTCGAAAAGATTAGATCTACTGGTGATAAAGTTCGGGAATTAGCAAAGAAGAGAATAAAAACTGGTAATCCTATAGTAGGTTTAGCGAATGAAATCGATATCAACGAAAAGGTTAATAGAGTTGAGAATATCTACATGAATAATGCTGTAAACAAGGCACATGCAAGTGAGGAGTTGACAAAGAAAGCAGCAGAACGATTAAAGGACCGGATATCAAAGAAAGCCTCTAAACGTAATAAGAAGATAGCTATTGGAGCAGCTGTTGTAGGTACTGCAGTAGATTTAGCTTCTAATCATAAGATGAAGAAGAATGCAGAAAAACTCAGAGCAAAGAAATTTCCCAAGAGTAATCCAGATGAAGAAACTTATCTTGGGGCATCCGAGGAGTTTGATGATTCTAAGTTTGCCAGAAAATCAGATAAGTGGCTAAAAGAACGAGCTAGATATGATGGTGGCTTAACTGATAAGGAAAAAGAAAATATTAAGAAAAATAATAAAAGACTTATAGCTGTTACTGGTGTCTCTGGAGCTTCGATAGGTTTAGCAAAGAAATTATCACTTAAGAGAGGTTTAGTAGGAGCTGGTATAGGATCTGCTACTGGTGCTGCTATAGCTACGGCCGGACATCTACATCATAAGTCTGAAGCAAGAAAGGCTCGTGAAGAATTGAAGCGTAGGGGAAAAGAATAAGTGATATAAAATGAGAGTTTAATGTAAAATTTGATAAAATTATGAATATATTAACAGCACAATTGCCATCAGGAGGATATGGTTATAAGTTTCCGAGTGTTAAAGTTAGTCCTATGACATTCTTAGAGATAACTAGATACCTTGAAAATCTACCCTCTGATGATCCGTTAGAAAAATACTTATATGATATTAACTTACTTATTCAGGAAGATGAAACTATCTTAGATTGTTACTTAATGGATGTAGATTTCCTGATATTCTATAAGAAGCTATGTACTGTATCAGGGGAATTATCTTATGAAATAGAAGTAACATGTCCTGAATGTGGTAAGAAGATGAAGAAAACTATATCCTTCGAAAAAGATATTCACTTTAAACAGATCGATCAAAAGATTATGAATGGTGCTTTTATTGAACTTGGAGGGCATAGATACGAGACTATAGTTCCGACAGTTAGAGAGTTTATGAAGGTATTTCAGACTTACCTTAGATATCGAACTGTAACTGACTTGAAGATGATTAAAACTATAGCCTTGATTAAAGATTTTGATTATCAGGGAACACAGATCGAGAAAGATGTCTTAGGGGCTACTCATGGTGATGTTACTCTCTTGCTTGCTCTTCGTGACTTATATTACGATAGACTTGAACCTATTCAACTATATTGTCCTGAATGTAATAAAGGAAAGAAAGCGAAAGAAAGGAGGAGTGTGGCAGTAAGTGTAGAATCTCTTACTGTCGACTTCTTTCGAGACATCTGTAACAATTCCCCAATTGATGGATCTAAAATTTTATTTAAATAAGTTTCTCAAGGCAGATGGGATAGAAGGTTATACTCTGAGTTCTCTTAAGGCGCTTCGAGAGTGTTATGAGAATTTCCTTGATACTACTGAAGGAACTGATCCAGATTTCCCACTTCTTAATTTTGGTGGAAAGAAGGGGCAGAGACTTAAAGGTATATCAGCAGCACAACGTCAAGCCTACTATGAATCTGAAGCTGAGAGAAAAGAAATGATGGGGTCTGGACAAAATATAGTAGATATAATGGATTTATAATAAGCAAAATCATAAAAACAATAAATCCTGGGAAAGTTTGGGATATAACTACCCAGGAACTAATTAAAATAAAATATTACATATATGGCACAGTGGATAGAAAATTTATATGAGTGTGATTATTATAGACATATAAATATACTAAGATTTGGTGATTATTCTAGTTATAATCATAGTAAGATTCGAAAATTTCCAGAAGAGAGTGATATAGTTTCTCTTATTGGTGTTAGATCTGAAAGTATAGATGTGTTTATTTTACTCAAGGAAGGGAAATTTGATAATATTCCGGAAGATACATTATTTATACAAACCAATGATTTTAAAAGATTGGTACTTTCAGATCGTTATGATGATGTATTTTACAAAGGGAATATTAATAGCATCAATAATTATTATGCTTTCGAATTATTAGGTGAATATAAATTGATTTCCGTTGAGTTACTTAGATTTATAGAAGATACAAAAGAATATATAGAAAATAATTGGAGGAAGAAAAATGAAGATAGAAAAGACTAATTTAATAGATTGGTTATTTGATGATGGTGAATGGCTATCTTGGACTTTATTGTTATTAATTCCAGGTATCATTATATTTGTGTTAGTTATTCCTGGATTAATAATTTATGGAGCTTTACTATTAATTCTTGGTATTATAGATTTTATTACAGGAATTTTGGAGAAGAAGATTAATAAACAATCCATTACAGAAGAAAGTACTAAAGAAGAAAAGAAAAATTCCCCTAGGTTAGTAAGAGGAGTCTTAATTGATTCTAGTGACTATGATGGTTCGTTAGGTATTAAGAGATGTATTCCAGTTGTTATGATAAGATCTGATAAATTAGACAAATATACTGTTTCTAATGATATTGAAATACTAGCTACAGATAAATTAGAATTAAATCACCTAATAACTTTTACAGATTGTAATAAAAGTTTATATAATATTCTTAAAGTTCCTGGAAAGTTTTGGTATGATAGTCGTTTAGAAGTTATACTAGGTTTTGGAAATAAAGAGATAGATAAGTTTATTGAAAAATTAAAAAGTAGAGATTGTTAGTCTCTACTTACAAATCATATTTACTTAAATAATCCTTTATTGTTTTTAGATCTCCATTATCAAATTCAATTATATTATTAAGTATGTTGAATTGCCATCTTCCTGGTGCAGTATAAATGTAGTTACACTCTATATTATTATCTTCTATAATCTGGATATCTGAGGTATTACCTTTATACTCTACCATTGGTCTAGATCTAATTATTCTTTTATCACTACTGATTGGATTTTTAGTAAATATGAATAGTTCTACTGGTTTAGGTTTATCTTTTTCATTCCTAAACATTAATTCGGCATCTTCAATAAATTCAGATTGACATGAAGATACTTTTAGTTCACTTTCTTTAATAAATCTTATTCCTATTTTCATATTCTTATATATTTTCTCATATATAAGGCTTTGAAATTATATTAGGACAGGAAATAAAATTATAAATAAATTAAATTATGATTATAGCAAGAAAATTAAATACTAAATCTTTTACTGGCAGAGATTTAGTGGAAAAACTATACTCTGAAGGTTGGGAAGTAGAACAACGAGAATATGGAATAGGTAGTACTGTTAATTCAGTCTATAATATATTAGCAAAAAGAAGTAATTCAATTATTAAACATACTAAAAATAGGTCTAAAAATTTATTAGAAACTTTTAGAAGTATTAAAAAATTAGGTCCTATAAAAGGGATTAAAGAAAGAAAATTAGAGGATATAAAAAAATTAAAAAATTTTGAAAATAAACTTAAAAAAGATATAGAGTCTTTAGATAAACAAAGGAAGCCTAATAATATCTTAATTGATAATAAAGAAGCCAAAGATGAATTGAAAAAAGTAGCTGAGTCTAGAAAAATAGATGTATATAAAGGAAATATAGACAGACATATGTCTAAAAATGATTATATTGATGTAGCAAAAAATTCTCCTTTTTCAGAAAGTAAAAAGAAAGAGATTATAAAAGATATAAAGAAGGATCCAAATAATGATTATATATCTTTAGTAGATTTTGATAGTGGAAAAAGTCCTGAAATTTTAGCTCATGAAATGGGGCACGTAGAGACAGGAAAAGTTTTAAAAAATCCTATAGATGCCTATACTAAATGGAGATCTAAGGGAAGAGAAGCTAATAAATTTAGAGAATTTACTTCAGGAAAAGGAAAAAAGAAAGATAAGATAGATGATAAAAGAGATTATAAAGGATTAGGTGGTTATTTCAGACTTAAACGTAGAAATAGAGGAGTAAATAATGTATTAATGGAAGAGGAAAATGCTTCTAAAAACGCAAGAAAAGATCTAAAAGATTTAGTAAAGAAAAATAAGATGACTGAGTCTGAATACAATAAAGCTTCTGAAAATTTAGATAATTCATTAAAAACTTATAAAGATGACGCAAAGATTTATAAGGATTATGCAAAATTAAAGAGAAATAAAAAATGAGGAGGCTATACATTATGTTTGGATTTTTAAAAAGATATATAGAAAAAAATAGATTTAGATCTAAAGTAGAGATAGAACTGCATGATATACTAAGAAACTATTTTAATTTTGATAGAAATATATACATTTATTTAAATGAATTTAGTACAGAAAAACTATTAGATTGTATAGAAAGTTTGAGACATCTTCATTATAAGTATTCCAATAAAGATATTCAGTTTTTTTATAATTGTGAAGATGTTCGAAGTATTTTATATTCTGACATTGATAAATTAAATAATATAGTAGAAATTGATATAGAATCCAGAGAATATCTATATAATTTTCTAAAAGATTACATATCTAAGAAAGTTTCTCTTAGTGAATTAGATCTAAATAGGAGATATAATAAAGAATTTTTTGACATTTTCTCAACTATTGTAAATATAATAGATGATAACGATATTAGTTATAAAAAGTTTATTAAGTCTTATTTATATTCATCAAATATATTATTCAATGAAATGAATGATATATTAAACAAGTACGTGAAATTATATCCGTTAAGTAATAGAGATATAATTCGAGAGAAGATAGTTGTACGTGAACCAAAAATAATTAAAGTTTCCGGTCATTATATACCAACAAATGAATTTATAGATTATTCAATATTATATATAAAAGTCCCAAAAGATAAGTATGAAATACTATCTCCATACTCTTTTTTAGTAGAAGAGAATGAGAAATTTTATATTAATAAAATTCATGAAAATAATGATACTGAAGTGAAATTTAACTTAAACAATGTACTAACTATTGAACATTTCATAAGGAACTTTATAAAACAAAAATAAACAATGGCTGCAGAAGATATTGAAAACAAAGTAAGAAAAATGTCTTCCCAGAAACCAGAATCCGGGAAAGACTTACAACAATTCCAAGAAGCGCAAAACCAGATTGTTCAGATAAATGCAGAACGTCAGGGAAACTTACAAACAGCTAGACTCGAAAATAATGCTGATGCGGCTAATAATGAAACAATGAGTCAGGCTGTTGAAATGGCTGCTCTTGGAGGTTTAGGTGGAGGGGCAAGTGTACAACAACAGGTACAATCAATGAATCCACAAACTCAAGCTGTCTTAGGAAAATATGGTCTTGGACAACCTAAAGTACAGCGAACATCTTCAAGGAGTGTACAAGTTACTCCACAGAAGATAACAATAAATAATAACACTACGAACACGACGACTAATAACGTTGCTGTTCCCGCTGCTAATATTGGTGGTCCTGTCCAAGGGAGAACATTAGCAGTAAAACAAAATCCAGATGAAGGACAGGCTCGATTTAAAACTTGGATATCTAATGCCTTTGCTAAACAGAATCAACAAGCAGCGGCCAGGGAAAAAGAATATCAACGTCGTGAGTGGTCCTTAACAAGAAGTACTAATAAATTAATGAAACATTTATCTGACTTAGGGAAGAGTGTTTCAGAGAGATTAGACCCTAGGAAATTAGCATCTTCGGTAGGTGGACAATTTAAAACTATTCTCTTCCTCTTTGGTACTATGTTCTTAGCAAAAAATTGGAAAAGAATTATTAAATTTGCTGCTAATGTAGAGACTTTCTTTTTTGGAGAACCTGATCCAAATGATCCCAAAGCTCCAAGAGGCAGATCTGGATTTTCTAAAATGTTAATTAGTTTATTTGGAGGAGATCCTAATAGCAATAAATCTACTATACTAGGTTCATTAAAAGACTTGCTTTATACAGGTGATGAAAAGCGTCCTGGAGCATTCGACTACTTATTTTTAAAGATAAAGAATTATTTTTCAGAAGGTGCAGAGGCGATAAAAAATTTAGAGTTGCCAAAAATAGATACAGATGATCTTTTAGGTTCTTTAAAAAATATAGTTGGATATTTTGGAAACGTTATATCTACGCTATTTACTGGAGCAGATGGATTAAAAAAAGGAATTGATAATCAGATAAAAGAGGTTTCTAAAAATTCTAAATATGGATTAACTAGTGATGGTAAGAAAGATTTATCGTGGATAGATGATCGTGCGGATGTTAATGAAAAATTATCAAATTTTTATACACAACATTTTAGAGAATCTTATGGAAATTTAAAAGGTTATGAAGACTTAATAGATTCTAAAGGTAGGTTAACTGATATTGCTAGAGGAGATATAATTCATACAAGGGATAAAGATGCTAATAATTATGTAAGATATTCAGATGTTACTGAATCAGGAGAATTGACTGGTACTGTAGGTTCTACATTTAGAGCTTCTAATGCTGTATCAAGTATGTTAGGTGATAAAAAAACTGTCAATACTGTTGGAGTTACTAGTTTACTTGGAGATATTGAAAAGGCAGTAGATAAAAATGAAGAATCAGGAGATAAGAAGGGTATAGCTATCGAATCTTCAGAATTTTTAACAAGAACAGGACTAACTTTAGATGATATTGATGAATTGAAAAAACGTGGAGATATCACTGAAGGTAGTTTTAAATATGTTTTAGAACCAAAAACTTTAGAGGAATTAGCTTTTGAGTATAAAAATCAACCCCCAGGACCAGAAGAGGCTGCATTAAAAGCTGGATTACAAACTCATTTAGAAAATGTTACTGGTATAGGGGATTTAAAGAAATGGGGTTTTAGATTGGCAGGGTTAGCTGGAGGTATTGCACTTTGTTTTGTTCCAGGAGGACAAGCATTAGCAATTCCTTTGATAGCTGGTGGATTAACTGCTGGTGAGTTAACTGCGCAGGCATCTCAATCACCATGGGTTAGAGGTGGATTAGCTGCTTTAAATACAAAAAAAGCAAGAGTACTTCCTAGATATACTATGAGATTAGTTGATGTAAATGACCCTAGACCAGGAGTAGATTTAGGTCGTATGGGAGATATGTCAACAATTACTGTACCTAAAAATCAGAAAGATGCTACTATAGTTAATGGTTATAGAATTAAAAAAGGGGTAATAAATAGGATTAAAGACAGAATTGGTGGTTTTAAAACGAAAGATAAAGATGGAAATGTATCTTATAAATCATTTGATATAACTGATTCTGAAATAAGAACTAATATGGATAAGCATGTTAGAGGCATACAAACAGCTCTTCATGGAAAAGTGGCTGAAAATGTAGATTATGATTTGAATAATTACAAAGGCATCCAAAATGTACTGGATCTTAAAGCCAAAAATCGTGCTTATGAACAAGAAGTATGGAATAATTCTCCTATGAAAAAAAGTGGCGAATATATAGGTGATGCAGTAGATGGTGTGAAAGGGTATATTACAGGAAATAGACCACCTGAAAAGATAACTGATGAGGTGAGAAAGGCTAGAATACTAAAAGCCATGGATTTTGCTATGAAGGAACTTGGGATGACTAAAGAACAAGCTGCCGGGTTAGTTGGTAATTTTTTAAGAGAGTCTCAATTAGTTACTACTGCTAAGAATCCAGACTCTCCAGCAACTGGAATAGCTCAGTGGTTAGGAGTTAGAAGAAGAGCTTTTGAACATGGTAAACTTAGTGAGAAAGAAAAAAAAGCTGGATGGAAACATTATGATGGACCAGGTTCAGGTAAATCTTTGGGAGATGCATCCTTTGAAGAACAACTTCAATTTGTTAAGTGGGAAATGGAAAATATTCCGGCTTATAGAGAAGGTTTGAAGAAAATAAAAGCTTCAAAAGATCATCTTGAAGCAGCTCGAAATGTTTTTGGATATTATGAATTTTCAGCAGGTCCAGAAAAATCAGCTCAACATATGGAAGATAAAGGGCAAGATGGTTGGGGATCCTTGAAAAAAGGAGAAAATTTTGCAGGAGATGCTTTATTAACTTACAACTCTTTTAAAGGTGATACTCTAGAAAATACCAATACTAATTCCACAAATTCTGAAGAGTCTATTTATATGGCTGATGCTTCATCTACAACTCCAGATAATTATGTAGAACAGAGAACAGATAAAGGATCTAGTATATCTACTTATGATTGGAGTACTGCAGGTGTTAATTCTTTTGGAAGTGATTCTGGATTGATAATGGCTCAGAGTAGTATTTTAGCTCCAGAAAAAGTTACACCAACTACACCAACTTCAGAAAAATCTATTCCAGGTAATACTTCAGAATCTGCTGGACGAGAATTAATAGCTGATGCAGAAAAAGATAAGACGGAAGATCTTTATATAAAAGTTTCTGATATTAATGAAAATATAAAACTTCTTTCAAAAACATCTATAGCACAAGCAGAAGCAATTAATAATGTTTCTACAGCCATAGCATCTCTTAAGTTTGGAGGAAATATAAATATGGGTGGTGGAGATGGAAGAACTAAAGTACAGAGTATTACTACTCCCCCTTATAGAGGATAAATTATTTAAACAATCATAATTATGGCTGGTATTACTGATGAAGAACTAGATAGGGAACTAGCAAGATGTGGATTTAACCCTAAGGATGATAATAGTGGGGCAGTTGTTTCTAGACATCATGCATTTTATTATGATAGACAAATAGATAAAGTTCTTACTCATATAACTCTTCATGCTAATTCTTATTTAGATGGAAAAGGGGAATGGCAAAAAATGGGTTCATCCTATTCTTTAGATGAAGAAGGTTATAATACAGTACCTCTTTATAAAGGAATTCTAAATGAAGATTTTATTGTTCAAGCTGGTAATTCCTGGACTGATTTTGGAGATGATCCTATAGGTGGTATGTGGAATAATCTAAAACCTTATGCTCCATATGCGAAAGAACTTACGAAAACAGCTGAATCAATGTTGAGAGATACAACTGGAGACAGTACTGTTGAAAAACTAGCAAAAAAAGTATTATCTGGTATAGCTACTGCAACTGGTACAGCATCTAAACTTCTTAATAGATCTCTTGTAACTCAGGGGTGTAGATTTTCTTACTATTCTGGAACTAGTACTAGTTTTGGAAATTTAGCTATGAAATTTACAGTACTTCCTGATTATTCTGGTGGAGTATTTAAAACGGTTTCAGAACAGCTTCAAGAGTTATATCCATATATAATGGGTAAATATACTCAAGGAGTTGTTGATGAAAATGGAACAGTACTAGGATCAAAAATTGAATCTAATAAAGAAGGCGTTAATACTGGAATTACTGGAGAAGATGGAAAATTGCTTAATACATTTTTTAGTTGGCAAATGCCTCCTGCTGGATATGAGCCGGATCTTTTAAATATGGATACTATCTTAACTGGTACACTCAAGCTAAAATTTGGGGCTTTTTATGCACTAAATTCTCTTGTATGTACTAATGCTCAATTTAGTTTTTCAAAGCAAGTAGTAAAATATTGGGATACATCAAAGAAAATGAATACTTTAAGTCCATTATATTGTGATGTTATTCTTAATTTCCAACCATCTACTAAATACTCTGATATATCACTTCAGAAATTCATTAGTGGACAGTCGACAAAAGATTTTATTACTGCTGCGAAAAATAATATGAGAGATGGTCTGAAAAGAGAAAAAGATAAAATAGATAATTTATTAAAATAATAATATGCCATTAAATACAGCAGAAAAACCAGGGAAAATAGAAACTCCTAATCCTCCATCATTAGGAAGTATGATTAAGTCATCTCCTCCCACTCCAAAGATAGAAGTTCCGCAACAAAAACATTATGGAGAAGGAATGAGTAGTGGAACTAAGGTTAGTGGATTTTACTATGATACTAATCGTGGTAATGATTTAATGTCAGTTTCTCTTCATTATAACTCTGTTCTTTATGATGATGGATCTTGGGGTGAATATCACGGTGCTAAAGACGATGATGGGTATTCTTATGAACCATTATGTAGAGCTATTATGACAGAGGATTATCAAGCTGCTATTTCTAATTCTTGGTCTGAATTTGGAGATGAGAAGATTAATGATATATTTAATCAATTTAAACCTTATGCACCGTATCTATCATTTTTCTCCAAAGAACTTGAAAAAATGAATAGTGCAGAGGAGGAAATGAAGACTGGATCAGAAGAGGATAGAATGGCTATATTTAGTACTATCGGACAAATATTTGATAAAACAACTGATGTTCTAGAGAAGTTATCAAAAGCAGGAACTGATTATTTAAATAGAGCTTTAGTAACTAAGACTGGAAGATTCTCTTACTATTCTGGAACTGGAGTTGGATTTGGTAATCTAACAATAAAATTTACTATATTTTCTGATTATGTAGATGGGAAATTCAAATCTGTATATGATCAGGTTATGGAATTATATCCATATTGTTTTGGAAAATTAGTTAAGTTTTTAAATGATAGTGGAGAGCCAGCAAGTAAAGATGATACTGAAGTAGCATTGATAAAAGAATTGGTTGATAGATATTTCGGTTGGCAGATTCCTCCTGGTGGATTTAAAGCTGAGTTGGATAATATAGATAAAGTACAGTTTGGAACTCTTAAGCTTAAATTTGGCTCACTTTATGCTATTGATAATCTTGTTTGTGAGAGTGCTACTTTCCAAATGTCTAAACAAATGATGAAGAGATGGGATACTGGATCTAAAGAAAATGATCTATGTCCTTTATCTTGTGATATTACAATGACTTTCAAACCAGCATCTAAATTTACTGATGTTAGACTTAAGAGATTAATAGGAGGAGATGCTACACAAAAAGAAAGACAAGCGATGGAGTTAATATTACAAGATAATATAAATAAAAAAATAGAAGAAAATAAAAAATTATTAGGAGGATAAAATGTATACTAAAAAAGATGAGATAATTAGCAATAAGGAAAATCTTTCAAACTATATAGATGGAATAGATGTATATAACTCTAGTATATTAGTATACTTAAATAATCCAATTATAGAAAGAGAATCTTATGAAATAACAGCATATGAATATAGACCAGATCTTATTGCAGAGGATTATTATGGTTCTACTTCATATGCTGGCCTCCTAATGTTACAGGCTGCTAGAGGGCTTGAAACTTATAAAAGAGGCGCAATTTTAAAATTAATTCCAAAAAGAGTATTAGATAACATATTAGGAAGTTTATGAAATATATTAATTCTTATAAGGTTTCTATTAATTTCACTCCATGGTTTGACTCCGGATATAAATTTGATAATATCCATATGTACGAAGAACTTGGTGGAAAGATAGCTAGTGGGGAAATTAGTATGTCACATGATGGTTCTGGGGAAGCTCTTAAATTAATTACAGATCAATATACTGGACAGATAACTTTGGAGAAGGAAGGTGGAAATATTTATACTATTGATGTTTTCATAATTAATAAAAAATATTTTAAAAACTTTTTAACTCTAAACTTTATCTGTATAAAAGATAAGAAATTTTATACAGAACTTATACAAGCTGAGTGGGATGATATTACTTCAGCTATTGAATCTTTATATCCAGGGAAAAAGGATATAAGATGTAAATGTGATATTAATAATAAACTTACAATTTTCCAAAACTCGGAAACAAATCAATCATTATGCTCTAAGTTATCATATGGATTTAAGAAAAAATCTATATTTGCTTATGGATGGGAAGGGTATTTAATGAAAGAGATTATAGGTATTGATCATGGAGGAAATCAAGAACCATATTATAGCATAGAGGGTTCTTCTGAATTCTTACAATTAGATTCTTATAATCTAAACTATAATCCTTTAATTTATTATACTCCAACTAATCCATGGGAACCAGTTAAAGGAGATGAGAATAATGGAGAGCAAGCAAATAACAGTACAGATGATTATACAGATCTTCAACCTAAAAATTCTAGAACTCTTCAGTTTTATGAAGATTATACAATAGTTGGAAAAGATTTTGAACAACTTATGCATAATTACTGGAGAAACTTAGGATATATGAATTCTGATTTCTTTACTGCATTTAGAATAAAAGATTTTGATATGCCTAAATATAAACTTGGTGATATCTTGAAGTATAAACGTGGTGAGCAAAAAACAGAATTACCATTTAAGTTATTCCTAGTTCGATCTAATGAATTATTTATGGCTATTGAAGATTCTAGTTCTGTAGGCCCTGATGGAGAGAGTTTTTCTTGGACTTCATTGTTATCAGGTGTAGAAGAGAAAGAAGAAATATTACCAATTGTAGATCCAACAAATTAAATAGAAAAATATGAAAGAAGCAGATTTATACTATACTGGAACAATTGTAGAAGTTTTAGATAAAGTATTGTATGAAATAAAGGTGGATATCCCAGGAATAAAATCGGGAGTTAAGGCATTTCCATTTAGAGGAGAAGTAGATGAGCCAAGAGTAGGTGATTTTGTATTTCTTAAGTGTCTTGATCCAGTATTTCAGAGTTATTACTTATATCAAAAAATAAAAGAAAATGATTATATAGGTTTTAGAAGTAATGGAAAAATGGTAGATATTACACCTGATTATATAAAGGTTGCTATTTTTGATCCAGGAACTGAGTATAATGATCCAGATAATAATCCTAGACCTGAACCTACTGACTGGATAAAGCTTGATAAAGATGGAAATCTAGAAATTTATTTAAGAAAAGATAGGAAGGTAACGATTAATGGAAATTCTGATACATTAATAGAGGGAACAACAAATGTAGAATTAACAGGAAAAGCTACTGTTAAAGGATCTAATATAACACTTAAAGGTCCTGGTAAATTAACAGTAAAAGGAAAAGTAGTAGCAGGTGGACATACAGCTCTTGGACCTTTTGTATTATCTCCTACTTTCTTAACTCCAGGATCTCCTATACCTACATCAGATACATTATTATTAGAAAGTTGATATATTATGGAAAATTTATTGAGTTCATTAACAGATAAGGCAACAGAAGCAATAGTAAAGAAACAGTATGAAGATTCACTCCCTGAATTTGAAGATGAATCTGATAAAATAAAAGATCCTGAAGCAAAGAAAGAATATAAAGAGGCATTTGATAAGGCTAAAGAAGATATGAAGAAGAGAGGGGAAGATATGTTAAATGATGCTAATGAAGCAGCTGGTGCATATATTCGACAATTAAAATCAGACTTTAATGATCTTGGAACTTCTTTAGGACATCTTTCTATAGGAACTGCTATGTTTGCTGCTAGAATTGCTATGGTTCCACCAGCGATAATTTCAGCAACTCCTATGGGTCCTGGTGTTTCTGCTCAACTAGTTCCACCTCTTCTTCAACAACTTAAAGCAGAAGGTGATAATCTAAGCAAGGTTTATGATGATTGTAATTCTAAAATAAATAAACTTGGTCTTAGAGCATTAGCATCTATGGTTCCTATAGCTGGATCAGTTCTTTCTGTTGCTGATACTATATTTGGAGTTGCAGTTCCTTTAATTACTATGGTAGGATCTAGTGTAGCTGGAGCAGCAGGTAGTATTCCTGATATAAAACCACCTATCTCTATCTCCTATAATCCAAAAGATTGTACTAATTTCTCTTATATAGTACCACCAAGCAGTCCTGAACTGGAAGGAGATATTTCAGCTTCTAACTGTTCTAGATTCACTCCAATGACAGATCAAGATACGAAAGTTAGTTGTGATAATTGTAAATATTTTAATAAACGATAAACTATGAATTACCTACTTTCAACAGGTCAAATAACAAATCAAGTAGAATACTATATTATAGATCTTTTCAAACTCTACTTAAATATCTGGCCAAAGGATATTCCAGGAGCATCTAAGATTGGATTTAACTTTATTTTTACTAATACCAAGAAAAAGGATTTAGCATCTGAAATTACTGGTAGAGTAGAACAGTTAATAACAAAAATAAAAGAGAAATTTACAAAAACACTCGATATAAAAATTGTTTCACTCGACCTAATAGATGAAACAAAAGTAAAACTAGTAATAAGTGTTAATCAGGTAGAGTCTGATGATATACTAGTTGATATAAATGAAACAACAGGATAATTATTATGAAATCATTACAAGATTATATAGATATTTATAGAGGAATAGCTAATAAACTTAATATTACCGGAGATTCTGTAGAGATTTTGTCTCAGATGTTAGCTAATGCATCTTTTATTAGTGAAGTAGAAAACATAGCCTATACACAAGAAGCATCTCTTGAGAAATCTACACTTATCAATTCAAAGATTCAACACTGTGTGGATGATATGTATTCGGTATTTCGTGGTAGTTGTCCTCGCGTAATTCTTAATATAAAACCTACTAAGTATTTAAGCTTTAATATTTATGATGAAATTATAAGTTCTAATAGTTTTAAGGCTTACTATTTAGGGTATTATGATAAAAACTATACACGGCCGGAAGGTTATGGAGATGATAAAGACATAGCTGGAGATGAAGGTTTTGTATATTCTCCAATTACAATGTCTCCGGCCGTAAATGATACTGATACTTATACTATTATATGTCTAATTGCAAAAGAAACAATTTCTAGGAAGTGGATCTTAAATCAAAACAATACTTACTATGTTAATTGCTTAGAAAACGACCTATCTGATGATTTTTGGGTTAAAGTTAATGATAATTTTTTCCCAACAACTAGATTATTCTCAGGACATATTTTAGATGGTAGTATTTTTGATCTTACTCTCCCTGGATTTGGTTCTAGACTTTATGTAGCAGATATTTTTAGAACAGTAATGGAAAGAGAAGAAACACAGACTCCAGCAAATACAACAATAGAAGCTCTTTATTATAAATTCTCAACACTCTCGGGATATAATACTTCAGAACTAAAGAAGCTTAATATTCGTGGAGCTGAGATGGTAGAATTTGATCCTTCTTGGTTGAGTGGACGAAATTATGAGATCTTAGGAACTGGTCTTGCTAGTATGTCTGAAGTTGATAGAGATAACTTAATTACTATTCATTACAAAGCTAATCGTGATAGATATGTAAATTCAATTTTACGTAGTAATTCTGATATCGGTACTGTACTTGAAGAAACTTATCCAAATAAAATTATTTCAGGTGGAACAACTTATAGATTTAGTAGTTCAGCACAAAGTAATTCTATCACTATCTACTATGTTCCATACTCTAATTCTACAATCCTAACAGAAGATGAAAAAACTAATTTCATTGAAACTAAAGGAGCTTACTATATAACTGATAAAATTACTATAGAAAGAGGATCTCAATATACAGCTATCTTTAACTTAGATGTAGAGATATATCAGAATAGTAGTATAGATTCAGAAGTTGGTGATATCTTGGATAATTATAGTAATAAGTTCAATATTAAATTTCCAGAGTTAACAGAAGAAATAAAATCTCTTATAAGTAAAATATCTAATGTAAAGAGAATAATTGACATGGAAATAACTTATACTAACGAAGATGGTTCTGTAGTTTCTCCTGAGATTGTATATGGAGAAGAGAATGTTGTATACTTCTCAATTAACTACATTATTAATTCAGTTATAGAATCATGAAAATATATATACCTAAACACTTAAGAAATATAGAAATCATAGATCAGCTTTATAGAATGATTGAGGATTACGAGGAACAATATTCTTCGGTAGTTTCAACTCAACAAGGTTCATTCGATGATTACTATATTTATTCTGGAAGTGATCCGGTGAAGAATTTCTTGAGATTATGTATTCCAAAATCAAGTCTCCCAGATAACCAAGATTACGAAGAAGTTATAAACTATCTTAGTAAATTATTTTACAGTGTAAAGGGAACTATTCAAGTATTTAATTATATGATACAATATCTTCCCTTAGATTTTGATGGAGAGATTATATATGACTCAGGAGAAATAACAGTAAACTTTGAGAACTTAAGTGTAGAAAATGAAAGCTTATTTTACGAACTTCTTAAGAAATTTTTAGATGCACTTATATACTATACCAGACTAAATACTAATATAGGTTCTGGAAGTATAGATCTAACAATTCAAAGTAAGTTCCAGAATTATATTGGAGCAAACTTAAGAAGCTATAACAAAATGACAGTAACGCCCTATGAAATTGATTATTAATAATAACAATTTTACGGATATCGGAACAGTAGTGTTTTACAGTCAATATGACCTAGATAACCGTGAATACAGTAAAGTCCAGTACAGATCTAACAGTTCTTTACTTTACAATAGAGACTTTAGTGAGTATGACTTTTCGTATAATATCACTAAAGATAAATTTAATGATAAGTTTTTAGTAAATTATCTAGGAGAAAAAACCTTGAAAGAAATCGGAGAGACATCAAATTCCCTAGAAAAAATAGAATCAATAATATTCCCAACATCCTCTAGAGAAAATTTAACAGAGGAAAATGATAGATATTTCGGAACTACTATAATATCCAATCAGGTATTCGCGCTTTTTAAGGCCGCCGCTGGAATTAAACGTCTGGAGTTATACGAGGGGATAATCGACAAGAATAATAACAATTCTAAAGGTAGTGACTTTATAGATACTGATTCAATGGCCGCCGCTGGAATTAAACCTACTTCTACTCCTAACTTTATATTGATTTTAGGAGAACCAGACGAAACTACAAGCGGCGAGGATTTAGTAAGCGAGAAAGAACTCCTCGATGAAGTTACTGGAGAGAAGATGATTTGGATGCTAATTTCTAATAACTCCGAGGTGGAAAGTGTAAATCTATCTTATAAATCATGGGTAGATAGTACGAATCCTAACAGAAATATGAATAAATATCTTCTTAGAAACGATGAATATTGGTCTACGATAGATTCAGTTGGGATAATAGAAACTGTTGAGGATGTTCCAGAAGTTTTAATTGATGCAAATTCTAGTACTCTCTTAGGAAATGAGAAAATAGAAGATAGTAGATTATTAATTCTAGGTAATAAACGAGGATTAATTGAAATGTATAAAGGCGCCGAAGATTACCCCAAGTATTTTCCTTTTACTACATACAAGATTGGAGATAAGGTAATTCTAGGTGGAAAAGTTTGGGAATCAGTATCAGATAACAACTTTAATAATAATCCGGCGCTTTCATCTAAATGGATTCTTTCAGAGTTTCTAAATATAAATAAACCAATTAGAGTGGTTGTATCAGTAACTCCAGAGATTGGAGGAACTTGTAACCCTATCGGAATAATATCTATCCCTTCTGTCAAAACTCCTATTGATTTTAAGATATACCCTAATCCTGGATATGTTTTGAATGAAGATGTACCGTGTTTACTTGATGTGAAAGATTTAATTCCATTTCCACCAAGTAATAACTTTAATTATAATATTCCAAATAACCTAATAACAGTAACTAATTGGGAAGAAGTTCTAAAAACAAATCACCTAATTTTCAATCTAAAATATACAGGTTCTTATATAATTCTGAAAGCTAAAATATCAGGAGAAAGTGATGTATACGATTATGGTGAATGGAAAAGAAAATTTGGAGAAAATAATTTTATAGTATCTGAATTAATTATAGGTGATGAAACTAAATATGATCCCTTTATACAAGAGGATGGTAAAATAGATGTCCTAATTAATCAGAGAGCAGAAATTAGAATACCAGAACTTTCAGGGTATATTATTTCAAGAGTCTTAGCAAAATATGAAAATGGAGATCCAGATGCGCCAGAAATATATTATCCGGAACAAATCAATACTACTAACAGTATTGTAATTCCCGAAGTTAATTTCTCGGCAGCTACTCTTACATTAGAACTTAGCAGTAAACGAGTAACTATTAGTATTATAGAGTTCTCTGGGTTTGAAGTATCTAATAATTCATTAAAGATAAATTCTGGAGGTAACGCTGTATTTAAGTTTATTTCTGAAGATTATCCAAATAGTAACTTAGAAAAAGTTATTATAGAAGACTCTCAAGGAAATTCATTAACTATTAATAAGTTTACAGCAAACGGAAGTATTCAAAGTTTCGGTACGTCTCAAGTATCACTTAGGGCTGCAAATATAAATACTCCAGAAGAAGGAGAGTATACCTTGAAGTTAATGAATATATATTATAATACAACTATAAAACTTATAAAGAGATAATATGATACTAAATAATACGCACGTTCAAGGAATGTTTTTGTATTCAGAAGAAACTGAATATGAGAAAGGGGATTTTGTTGTCTATGGAAATACTATCTATATTTGTACAGCTAAAAATCCAACTAATAAAACAAATAATACTGTTTCTGGTGTTATTCCTGAAGAAAGTTCAGATAATTACTCACCATATTTAGGAGATAAATTAAATAATATAGAAGAGTATTTTAATTATATAAATCATTCTGAAGAAGAGCAAGGAAAGGAAGATAAATTAATTACTGCACATCTTTTATCTCAAATTTTATCTACATATATGATAGGATTTGATGAAAAGGGTATAATTTCTGAATACGTCTATCTTAATTCAGGGAACGATTCATTATCCATTTCATCTGAGTTATCTGATTTTTTAAATGGAACTGGAATTGATTCTAAAAACGTCTTGTCAATGATCTTAATCTCTCCGGAAATTAATAATGCTGTATTTAAGATATCGAGAAATCTTCCGGAAATAAGTGAAGTTATATTTAATGATGCTTCTAGTATTTATCCAGAAGATGCTAATTATGTAATTCTACGACAATATACTTATACTAATGAACCTAATTCAGATTCTATTTACAGACTTCAGGAATTAATAGATCCTATGGGTTCAGTTGTTAGGTATAGGTACGGAAAAGGTTATAATAACGGAGATCAGAATACTTTTGATAGTGTTACTTCTTGGTTGCCTAGTAGTATTGATAAAGAATGGATGGAGAATATAAAAAAACTTGAAAAACTTTACTTGGATAAAATCGAAGAATTAAATAACTTAGAAAAATCATTAGTAAATAATTTCCGTTTTAAAGAATATCCAATTCCAGAAACAGCTAATGTAATAGAATTTCAATGTACTGATAATACAAAAGATAATTACCTTCCTGTATCTGGATTTGATAAGGAGTCATTTATTCTTACAGTAATTACACAGGAGAATAATATAAATACAACGATTTCCATAGATCTTCTTGACGCTTATATGAGTCATGATGCAATTTCTAGTTATTATTTAACAGATAGTAGTGCTCTTGTTATAGTTCCTGGAAAGACAGAAGGAAATAAAGGAGAAATTGTTAGGCTTTATGTAACTAGTGGAAACATAGTGAATATATTTTATAGAGATAAGTACAAGAAATGAAAAAGATAGAATTAATAACCACTACTTCCGATAATATTTCTATATCACAAGTAACAGGTCAAGAAGATGAGAAAGAATATTACTTAACTGGAAATAATCGAGCATTAGTATGTAATGATTCAAATTACAGAATGACTAGAATATCTGAGCTAAGTAATAAATTAAAACTCAGAGATTGGAATGTAACTAATCGGAGGTTTGTTATCCCAGGTGAAGATGGCTCAGAAGGGAATTTACGAGTATGTATTGATGATTATTCTAAAGGTTCTGGAATAATAAATGAGGTTGATGAAAATACGAAAAGTATTGAAATTGATAAATATGAATTAACTGAAAAAGAAAAATCTCAATTTAATTCATATCTAGATTACCTCAAGAATAATAAAAATAATTACTTAAAAGAAATATATAACTTATATAATAGTATGAATAATAACGAAATTTATTTGTATAGTACTTCAAAAAATGTGGTTGATATTCTAAACAATTCTATTACTATCGATGTTATACCATTCAATTCTGATATCTATACCAATACAGTAGATTTAACAGAACTAATGAATTACTCTGTTAGTCCTGGAGTTTCTACTAAAATTGATCTTGGTATTCAATATTCTAAGTATGAAACTAGATATGTTGAAGATCCTGAAGACAAAGAAAAATTAATCTTAGTAGGTAACGAAAAACTATACTCTAAAGAAACAACATTCTCCGGACCTAGATATAATAAACAAGGAGAATTAATTTCCAAAGATTATATAGAAGAAATTGGATCAGATATTGTAATTGAATGTGTTAATAATATTATTAGAGTTGTATCTAAATCAACTGACATAGATGAATGTATTATTAGTAATTGTACAATAACTTATGGAAAATTATAATACAGGATATAGTACTTACGTTATTGGAAATTCTAGTAATATATCCAATAGCTTAGAAGTAATACTATATAATAAAAATGATAATTGGGATCCTAAGTTACCAAAAATATCTCTCTATAATATCGAACAAGTTTACTCAGGACTACTTACTTCCTCTGGCGGTAATTATATCAGATTAAATCGAACTACCCCAGAGGAACCCTTTAAATATGAAAATAATCTTCCTTCTGGATTTACTGTAATAATTTATATGAGTGTAATAGATAACACTCCTATTGGTTATACAGAGTTTCTAAATTCTCAGGGAAAAGGTAGTAATATAAATATTTATATATCTTTAGACTCTAGTATATCTAGCCAAATCCAGATAAATCTTAGTAATTCCTTAGATCAACTAAAGAATAACTCAACAACTGGGAAAAACTTCTTAGATAATGTAAATTTGTATAACTACTCTGGAGCACAAACTATAAAGCAAGACCTAGGAGCTGATAATTATCCAAGATATACCTCTCACGTATACCATATTCAAGATAATGAACAAATGAATCTCCTCTTAGATTATGGTATTGGGAATAGTACTGGTTTTCATAAAATTAATTTGAATCATGATGTTAATATAGATCCATACTCACATAATTATGAAAATCATCAAATTGGATTTTATGGAAAGGATATTGTATTATATTCTTGGACAGGTAATAAGTATTCTATCAAATCTTTAGTGAAAAAAACAAGATTTGGTAATCCTGAGGTATATACAACTTCATCGGGGGCAGACTATTCTATTTTCGAGGATATGAGAAGTAATCAAGAAATATTCTATTTTTCAGGAAGATTTATAATTACTATTGGAACTAATTATCCTAGTACTCTTGAATTATATGATATAGAGAAAAGTCAGTGGATTTCAACAGACTATCAAAACTTTTTCTTAGATACTCTTGATCCTAGAAGTAGAATTATATCTACTCCTGGAAATATCTCTAATAAAAGTATTACTAATTACATTCCAAGTATTAATAGTACTTTTCTAAATTTAACTAATTATACTAAATATACGAACATTAATATTATCAAAAAAGTTGGAGATTGGTATGTTTTTAAAAATAAACAATCCTCACAAAAAGATTTTCATATTTATAGTTGTATTGATAGATTAGTATATACAGTAAATACAGATGAAAGTCCAATACTGATTAATAACAGTCTCTTAATGATTCATACAGTAGATGAAGATCTGGGGTTAGATTATTATACTATCTATTATGAACCAGGGATTAGTTATTATACAGAAAAAGCTAGGGCAACATCAAGAAATTCAGAATTAGAATATTCAGAAGAACTCGGGATATTAGTTAGTAAGGATGAAGAGTTTGAAAAGTATAAGGGGTATTATAATGAGGGAAAAGTATTGGTAATTCATCGAAATAATCCAACAGGTATATTTGGAACTATTCTTACGGGATTTAGAAGAAGCTATTTCAAAGCATCTCTTAAAACAGAAGTACCGAAAATTATAGCATCTATCTCTGGACTACTTTATTATATCGATGAAGATGGGTATTTAAATTATATATAAAATTATGAGAGTTATTTTTGAAAAAGAATTCTTAGAGAGTATAAGGAGGATAGATAACACACTAAAAATAACCAAATATGTAATAGGAACAATTTATAATTCATATACAGTTGGAGAAGAATTCATGGAGAAATTATTTTCAGGATCTTATCTGTATAATGATGTTAGAAAAACCTCAGAATATCCTCTAAATTCAATCTGGGATAGTAATAAAAAACTCTTAAAGATTAATATTGATATCCCAGAAGAAGAAAAAGCTGCCTTAGTTGAACCTAGCTCAGAGTATTGTTTTATTTATTGTTATGGTATATATCCAGATCGATCGGAAAGAATAGCATTTATAATAACTGAGCTAGAGGCTGCTGAAAGAAAAATAATTAAGTTCAATAGATTAGATTTAAATATATCATCTAATCTTTTTGAATTATCTTTTCCAGAATATAATACAGAAGCAAACATTGAAACAATAGCTGATAGTGATACTGTATTTTTGGAAGGTATAGGAATTGATTATGGAGTTAATATCTTTACCTCACTGGAAGAAAAAATAGTAACAAAAAAATCTTACTATAAGTATATAAGAAACAAGAAAACAAGTGGATATAGTAGTTCGTTCTTATACAATAATATATCTGGTGAGAAAATATATAATAACTCTGTGATTAGACAAATTACATCTATTCTATCGTTTTCAGCATTAGAAGATACTAGTAGTCTTAAAAAATCTGGAGGGTATATAAATCTATTAGGAACATTAGAATGTGATATGTATAGATTGATAAATGATTATAATATTTCAAAAATAAAGGAAAAGGTTAAAATAGATATAACATCTCTTCCTGTAATTGAAATCTTGGTGAAAGAAAGTAATGGACTGGAGTTTAAAGTAGATCAGGTGAATAAAAGATTAATATATTCTGCTAATACTACTGGAAAAGAGTTAAATTTAGTGATAGTCTTAAAAATTACTAATCTAGATCCAATAACAAAAAAGACGAGTACTATAGAATCAGGAGAGATTAGGTTAACTCAATTTGCAATATAATAAATCATGAAACTATCTTTAAAAGAATTCGTTGAGGCTATAACAGAGATAGATAAAAACATAGGATTTTCGAAGTTCGTGAAGTATATTTTTATCTTCTGTTTAGTCTTAGCTATATTTAATTACAAAACTATAATAAAGGATACTATAGAAATATATTCTGAAATTTCTGATAAGATACACTCCGAAAAAATGGAACTTAGGGATCAGTTATTAGCAGAATTAAAACCTCTCCTTACAGAATTTAGAAGTAATTCTAGAGCTGATAGAATATTATACTTCGAATATCATAATTCTAAAGAAAATCTAGTATCTATTCCCTTCAAATACGTAGAACTTCTCCAACAAGATAATGGTTTTGCTGTACCTTCCATAGATCCAGAACAGTATAAAAGTATAAATACTGGATTAATTACTAGTATCTATGAAGATATTAAGTTTGGAGAAATTGTATATTGTGATGGTCCAAGAGATAGCGTATTTATGGAAAAATATCCTGGAATATATGAATTAGTAAATAGTAGAGATGGTTCTAAAAGACAAATATTTATTAGTATTCCTGGAATTAATCAACCTATTGGATTAATTATTCTGGAATGGATAAATGAATCTAATATAGAGTTGAATGTAGAAGAAATTAAGAAAACTGCTACTTATAATTATATACCACGAATAAATGCCTTAATTCTATCAAAGTCGCCCGATAGAAATAAGTGGTTATAATTATGAATAAAATAAATAACAATAATTTTTATAAAACAAAAACTTATGAACGAAGAAGTTAAAATTTATGAAGATGCTGCTTGGGGTAAGTATGGAAAAGATATTATTCCTAGTAGATTTTATCAGGTCTATAAAATTGAAGGTCCTTGGTTAGGAGATGATGAAAGTACTTGGTATGAATTCGATAGTGAAGATAAAAGTGCTACAGTTTTAGAACCTGTATATCCTAATTACGAAGTCAATAAATATGGTTTGACTGGTGATAAAGAAGTGGTTAAAGTTACTATTACTCCTAGCGAAAAACTTAAATCACAATATCCAGATGCTTTAGTAAGTATTGATGGTAAATTCTATGATCTAGGTATTCTTAATAATCCTGTTGAATTCTATATGGATAAAGATCATAAAATTTCTATTATTTGGTCTACTGCAGAATTAGTTGAATCTTTCCGAATTATCAAAATTAAATAACAGAAATTCTCTTCTGAAAGCTTCAAAACCTAAATTATGAGAATAGACTTAGAAAAATTATAAAACTAAGTCTATTCTTTTATTATTTTATTCAATTATAAATAAATAATTATGAGTAGTTTAAATTCTTTTCAAATACAAATTTCCAGAAGCAAATACATAGAACGAGATAGAAGTATAGCAAGATTAAGATTAAATCAACATGAATTCTTAATCGGAGAGCCTGTTATGGTTAGATATTATTCTAATCCTGAACAAACAGAAACAGATACTATATTCGCTCTAGGTATTAAGAATGGAATAGGAGAAGACTGTTATCAAGTTGTTACACTTAGCGGATTAGATTTAGTTCGAGATGTAGTAACTGAACTTCCAGATGTATCTCTTCTTGTACATGGAGAATTATATCTTTACAAGGATGAAGATGGAATTTGGAATTATGTATACGAAACTGGTGGGGTTAGACAAATAGAACCTATAACTGGTGGTCCTTTCATTTTTAGTAATATAGAAGATAAGTATAGATGGTTTTATCGTGATGGAGTATTAAAACGTGAAGATGATTTTTATACTAAGTCCGAAATTAATGAAATGATTTCTGGTTGGGATGTTAGTATTCAAGATGCTCTTAAAAGTCTAGAAGAAATTAAGGAGTTAACTTATAAAAATCATTCAGCTACATTCCCATTAAGAGTTAGTTTTTATGATTCTAACAGACAAGATGATGGCACTACTCCTCTATATCAAACTGGAATTAGAACCGCTGTTAACTTCTTAATCAGAGTAACAATCCCTGATATAGATATAAAAACAGGTGAAGCAAATACATATGAAGTTACTAATGATTGTATTTTAGAATTAAATGGTACACAAATAACTCTCCCTGAAAGTAATAGATATACAGTCTTAGGTCTTACAAATACAACAGAATATAGATTATCTGTTAAATATACGGATCCAGATACAGGAATTATAAGAACTGCAACTTCATATTATACAGTTAAGTTTGGTTACAATTTCTACTATGGACAAATTCCTGAAAGTGGGTGGAATATAACAGAAGCTGCTTTAAATTCTCTTGAAAACACTGTAGTTGGAAATGAGAAATCAATTGTTACTTTCCAAGGAGATCTTAACTCACAGAAAATAGCTTTTGCATATCCAAAACTGTACGGAAATCTTATGAGTATTTATGATACAACTTCTGGAATGAATCATATAACTGATTATTCAATAGAGTCTTGTAAAGTAAATGATATTGATTACAATGTTTATGTAAAAGATGTTGCATTAAATTATAATAATTTTCAACAAGTTTTTTCATTCTCATTACCAACATTCTTCGAAGGAATATCTACAGAAAATTCTAGTGTAAATGCAACTGACTTAGAAAATCTGAGACAGGAGATTTTAGGTGGAGCTAGCATAAATTATAATACTCTTGGAAAACTTGAACAAATTATTAAAGGATTATCAATACGTGAAGGCTTTATTGGTGGTCCTGGAATTAATTTAGTACAACTTGAAGATGGTAGTACAGAAATTAGAGTCAATGTTGATAATTCTAGTATTGTAACTGATTCTAATATGTCTATAGCTGCTAAGAATATAAGCGGTGGAAAATATTAATAAATAAAATAAATTATGGCAAATAAAATAGGTTCAAATTTTTTATTACCCGCTAAAGTATTCCTAGATAAAAGACAAGGTATAGTTAGTGGAATAGGAGAATTAGGAACATGGGATTATGATAAATACCCTATTCCTGATGGATTTGAAGTATTTGTAGATGGAAAATGGTATACTTACTATAAGGATATAGAAAAAGATTCAATTACAGGCTTTTTCAGAATTCGAGGTGGTATTAATGTACTTCAAACCACAGGTTCATCTGAGGATGATGTTATGTCTCAGAATGCTGTAACTAATGCATTAAACGGATTAAATGAGAGAATTCAAGATATTATACACAGTCTTGGAACAGTTCTAGAGATACGATTACTTCCAGATTATACAATTTCGGGTAATCCAACAGTAGATGGAGGGCTTTATGAAAATGGAACTAGAATACAACCCTCTTTTGCTTGGGAAGTTTGGTATAATGGAATGAAATTAAAAAGAAAAGATGTTAGTGTAAGTATATATATAAACGGAAGTTTTTATTCTGGAGGAATGAATAATCCTAGCGAAGATGAAGATGAGTATACTTGGGTATGGATTTATAATCAAAATATTTCAAGAGATACTGTAATTACTCTATCTGTTTTATACGGTAATGGTAGTTCATCAGACTCTATTGGATCTGTTAGTATCTCTAAAAACATTACCTATGAATTTATTAATTCTAGAATTTGGGGTAAATCTAAAACAAACGATATTAGTAAGATTGTAATTGACGGAAAAACTTACGGAAATAGAAGTCTATCTAAAGAACGTTCAATTGTTTTAAATAATGTAGATTGTAGCGTAGATGATGAAGGTAATGATTATACTTCAGGATTATACATATATTACATGATTCCTACTGAAATTTATGGAGAAGTTAATGAAAGTGAAGATCCTATAAGACTTTTAACAGGAAATATGGAAAATAATGCTTTCTCTTGTAAATTTGGTGAAGAAGATTATTCTGTAATAGTATTTGATTATCCTCAAACAGGAGTTTTAAATATAGAATTTAAATAATATGGAAAAAAATAAAAAAGGTATAAATGTTTCAGCTCCTATAGTTCCTTATACTGATCAAGATACATACCCTACCCATGAAGCAATTTATGGAAAAGGTGGTTGGAAAAGTGTTAGAACAATAGAAGATCTTAAAGCTATTCCAAAAGAAAGACTTGAAGATGGCTGTATAGTAAGAGTTGTGGAATCAAGTAGCTCTTCAGGATCTGCAGTTGAATTTTATTACGATAGTAGTATAAAAGATGGAGCTTCAATACCTAGTTCTATCACTGATCCAATTGAGAGAGAAGTTTATCCATATAAGTTCAGAAAATGGGCTCCTGGATATCTTCCTACAAAATTGAGTGATCTTGAGAACGATATGGCTTTTATTGCAGAAGTTCATAATACTGAAGAAAATGGAGATTACGTATATTTAGATCCAAATAATGCAGATGATAAGAATGCTATTGAAAAAATTCTAGTAGGTAGAGCTAGAGGTATTTATCAAGAATTAGCATTAGCATTTTTAAATAAGAATTCATCTACTACAGTTAAAGTAGATACTAATGAAGATGGCGTAGTAGATGGAAATGATAATAGTATTCCAATTCATGGTTTAGTTACAGTAGATGATACTGGGAAAATACCAAATGATCTTCTGGAATATCCCGGAAAATATGTAGAATCTCTTGTAGCAATATTTCCTGATGATTTTTGTTATGATCCTCTCGATCCAGCTTCTTGGTGGGATACTGATGACAAAGGAGTACTTGTAAAAGTTGCACCAGGAGGACCAAAACCAGCAGATTATCCAAATTCAGATCAATCTGAAGCTTTAGGTTGGGATCATCCAGAAGTAACTGAAAAGGATCAAAAATATTATATCTCTGAATATTACAAAAGCAGTGGAAATAGTAATAGTATAGTAGATAATGCTTATCGAAATAAAGTAGCTGTTGTAACTTCTAGTGATCCTAACGATTTTTCTTGGACAGCATCAGATCCAATCTGGAATGATATTATTTATGTAGATGAATTTAGAAGAACTGCATTTATTGTTAAAAATGATGGTATTATTGTAGAAAAAAGTATTGGACGTGATTTAATTCGAACTATAGAAGAATTAATGAGACCAGCTACGATTCTAGAAGTACCTACAGAATGGAATAACTGGGGAATATCTGCAAAAGTAGCTTATCAGATTCTTCTTGAAATCGATAAAATAGTTGCTTGGGGAGAAGATATATCCGATGAGAGAAATCAGAGAAAAGAGGCTGATGCTGCAATAAATGCTAGAATTGATGATCTTTGGGATAAACTTAATGCTCATATTCAAGACAAAAATAATCCTCATAATGTAACTCGTGAACAACTTGGTGTTGGAGAAAGTGATGAAGTTACGTTCTCTAAAGTTACAGCTAATGGATTCTTTATGTCTGTCGGATCTGCTGGAAAAATGGCCTCGAAAGAAGTAATGATGAGTGATCTACCTGCTGAAGAAGAAACTCACGAGGAAGAAGTTATTAGTGCCGTTAGCGAAAAAACATCCTCGGCACAACTATTAACTCCTCGTGTAAAAATATCCAGCAGTAATAATCCATCACTTAGAGTAGGCCCGAGTGATGGATCTTATGAATGGCAGGAAGAACTTAAAAATGAAAAAGAAGAACGTGAAGCCGCTGATGCTGAATTAAATAAGAGAATTGATGAAGTAGAAGCAGCTATGAACGCTCACATTGCTAGAAGAGATAATCCTCACGAAACTAATCGAGGACATCTTAAGATTGATACTACTGATGCTGTTGTATTTAGTAAAGTTAATGCTCCTAACGGTTTCTTCCAAGCTAATGGAACTCCAGCAGTATTTAAAGTAGCAACTCTCGATCCAAAAGAAGAAAAACTTAATGAACTTGAGTCTAAGATAAAAGAACTTGAGGCTGAAATTGCAAAACTTAGAAAGGTATGATTTCAAAATTAATAAAAAACGGAGAAGATATATTTCTGCAAACAACAACTAATGCAGTAATTGATTCTAGTAATAAAACTCTAACTACTATCATTCAAGACCTAGAGAATAATATTTCAGCACTTGAAGCAGAAAATGAAAAACTCAAGGAGACGATAGAGACATTAGAGAAAACACTTACTGATAAAATAACTGAACTAGGAACTAATCTAACTACAAAAATAGAAGAGGTAAATACTAACCTAACTACTGAAATAGGTAAGATTAATACTAGTATCACACAGATTAATGGTAAGATTACAACTCTTGAAAATAATGGAACTGACTACGAAGAAAGATTACAGATGCTTGAAAAGAAAACTCAGAGATTGGGTGAATCTGGAAACTTTAATCAACAAGTTAGCGCTCCAGGATTTTTCGAAAGATAATATAATGGGGAAGAACGATTATAAGTTCTTCCCTTTATTTTCCTTATATATGTTATGAAAGAAATTTATATAAACTCGCCATATTCGATTTGGAACGAACAAGAAATAATAATTCCCATAAAATTTCCATTCAGATCTAAAAAACATATGATGGATACTATAGGATCTCATTGGGAGGATCCAGAAAAAGTACTTAATATTCTAGATAACAGAATTAAAAAGGGAATACTCTTCGATATGGTCTTAAAAGTTAGTAATCGAGGAGGACAATATAAGAGATTTGGAATTAAACAATTTAGGTACTGGATATCTTTTCGACCACATATATTAAAACTTGAGGAACTTAGACTTCATGAGAAAAAGATTAAGAAAGGTAAGTATATCAAGTACCTAATTCCTAATCCTAAACAAATTTCACCATATAAGATGGATCGAAAGACTTTCTTGGAAGATTACAAATATATGAATAAATATTATGACTCTGTTTTATTTAAGTATTCTCTTCACTATGTCTTATATAACTTAAAAGCCTTATAAGTGTATTATAAACTTAAAAGAAAACAGATATGGAAAAAGAAGAAATTTGTTTACGTCTCATGGAATTAATGAGGGTAGAGACAATAAATCACAACTTGTTTTTAGCTAAGCAAGGAGATTATGAAGAAAAATCGGGGAAAATTAAAAGAGAATATTTCTTCGAGAAATACAAAGAGTACAAAAATGGAACTTTCAATTCATTAGAGAAAACGAGGAATGACTTCAAAAAGGAGTATTTTGATAGGATAGAGGAAGTAAGAAAAAAGTACAGTGAAGATTGCATAAATTTTCAAAGAAATCACGAGATGCTTATTTGGAAAATTAAAGATCTGTTACACACTGCAAGATTTAAATGTCCTGATGAAAATGTTATAAAGGATGTTGAAAATTTCTTAAAAACCTGTGAATTACTTAGAAAAGTAGCAGAAGAAATCAGCCTTGATCAAATTGATAGTGAAATGAAAATGGAAAAACTTAGGGAGCTTTTATAAGCTTCCTTTTTTATTCTCCTCAAAGCCTTATTAATGATAGTTTTGTTTAAATCAAAAAAAATTCCCTGGTCTGTGAAGATCGGGGTTTTTGTTTCATTCCTTGAAAGCCTTATATATGTAAAAAGAATTTAAAAGAATATGGAAAAAGAAAACAAAAAGAAAGAGAAAAATTATTGGAAATTAGCATTTATAGGAATAGGTCTAACATGTGCGGTTGTCAGTATAATTAATTCACATAGAACCCAAAAAAAGTTAGACATTGTCCGTGGAGAAAATCAAAATCTCCAAACAACAAATAAATCCCTTCTGAGACAAATTCAAAATTTAGCCTATCAGAATGGGAAATTGACACAAAAAAGAACTTAAAAATAAGAATATGGAAGAAAGTGTTAAAAAAGAACAACGTCAGTATTGGGCGGTTAATAGAACTTTTCACAGTTCTATGTTCGAAGAAGTATTTAAAGTAGGAGGGAAAGTAATATTTTATACTATCTCTCTTGAAGAACTAAAAGAAATTAGTGAAAATACTCCAATTAACATGAGATTTTTAGGGAATGGAGTCCCTTATAAGAACGCATTAGATAAAATTGGAGTTAAGTACAAAACAATAACAGATGATGTAGTGTTATCTCCTAGTCGTAAGGATGTACTTTACACTATTATTGGTAACACGACTGTTAAAGAAGATCAAACGGAATTTCCTGACTATACGATCATAGAAGTATATGTTTGTGAAATATGCCGTTAATTAAAGTAAAACAATAAAAATAAAAAAAATGGAAAGACTAGAAAAAAATGCTTACCAGGAAAAATTGGTAAGAGGTCTGTTAAATTCACTTAGAGAAAATAAAACTATCTCAGACGTACATGTAAAAAACTTAATTAGCGAAGTTCATAGTGAAATTGGAAGAAGCTTGGATAAAGCTTTAATCAAGAGAAAAGCTGATGAGTTGTTATTCACATGGATGAACAGTGAATTAAATATAGTGAAGAAAGAAATGAAAGGAAAAAGAACTCCACTTGTTATTAAGCTGAAAAATGAAGAAGCTATGAATGACGAGGAGTTTGAAATCTTCACTGAAAAAATACTTGAAAAGGTATTAGTAAAAGAATCGGGAAGAGTAAGAAAAGAGCCGGAAATAAAAGAAGAACCGGAAGAAATAACTACTCCCTCGAAGAAAAGGAATAAAGAAGAAAGAATTAGAATAAACACCTTAGACAATATCATGGAAGCGCTAAGTTATTCTATTACATATAACAGAGGTGACGGAGTAACTGGAAATAATGTTGCCAAGGTATTAGGTGTGAAAAGAATAAATCAAATCCAAATAAAAACTTGGGTAAATGGTTTATCAAAACATTCAGTAACGCTAAATGTATATTATGACGGAAGAAATGATAAGTTGGTATTCAGAGAAGCGGAAAAAGACTTATCTATCTGTTGTGAATTATACAGAAAGATTACAGGAAAAGAACCAAAAAGAGAATATTTAAAACTCTTAAGTGGTAAAGAAAAACCGAAAGTATTAGTAAGTAAGACTAGTTCTGCAATAGTAATGAAGGAATCAGTCATTGATAAGAAAATGATTAAAGAAGATTCCTATGAAGATTTATATTATTACGCTGCAGGAATAATTGTTGAACATAGCTATAAAGCGGTAGATATTGATTCATTGTGTACTAATTTGAGAAAATTAGGATATGATGTATCAAAAACTGAACTTCAAGGAATCCTAAGAAAAAGAGCTGAATTTTCTGTAGTAAGATATGGAGCAGCAGTAGGATTAAATGAAGGAGGATGGAAAACTTGGGATGAAATCAAAGAAAAATTCAATCCCAAGAATAACATAAAATGGGTAGATTGTAGACTATCACTAACTCTGGAAGAAATAAAAAATATCTTTCCAGAAACTGAAACATTGTCTATGATAACCGAAAGAGATGGATTTTATAGAGTATATTATAATGGATCGCTCACTGAATTAACGAAGTGGATCCAATTAGCGACAATATCCATCGGAGCAGAAAACTTAAGCAGTTATATATTTGATCAAGATTTAGTTAAGAGAATCAAGACAAGAATAAATCTGCTTAATGAATTTATGCTGAAAGAGGAATTAGGATGTAAATTAGAAACATTATAATCCCACTAATAATTGATGAAAACCGAAAGTCTGTGAAGATGAGTAGGTTTTTATTTTTTGTCCCTTCAAAGCCTTATTAATGTATGGAACAATCTATAGAACTTGATATATAGTAGAGTTTTATAGATTTTCTTTTTACAACCCTAGAAACAATAACTTAAAAAATTAAAATATTATGGATTTATTTGGAAGAAATAAAAAGAAAGAAGAAACTGCCGAACTAAAAAGACAGTGTGAAAAAATCGAAGATAATATCATAAGATTATCAATGGCAATATCAGATAATCGACAAGATATTTGGGAGATTTCAGAATTGGTTAAACAAGGAGACGCGTTAACCGAGAAAATAATTGAAAAAATTAATGAACAAGAAAAGAAAGGAGGAAAGTGGTATGAAAGAATTTTTAGAAAATTCTGGTAAGGTTATAAATAAACTTACAAGAGATCAGTCCTTTAATAATCAACAACTAATAAATCTAAGGAAATCTGCAGAACAAAGAGTAGCATTTCTAGAAAATGTTTTGATTTCTAAAGGTTATCATGAAGACGTTATGGAGATAAGAGAAAAATTTGCTCTCGAAGAATTAAACAATAAGATGATGGTTCGAGAGGAAAAATTACTAATTCTCCCTAAGTTTGAGCACTTAGTATTAGCAGCACAACAAGAAATAAACCCAGAACCGAATTTTAGTGGTATATATCCCTGGGCAGAATCTTATAAAACATTAGATCAGAGGTTCAAGGATACAGTAGACTTAGACCAAACTGAACATTTAATTTGTATAGGTTCAGCAATGGTAGGTTTTGCGGTAGATATGGTATTTAGAGGTGGTCCGGAAAAAGTTTCAGGAATTTCGGGAATGATTCAGAGTCTCTTCGATAATAAACTTTCAGAAGAGACAGTGAAAGAACTTGAAAAACAGGCTAAAGTAACATTTGATCAATCAGTTAACTCTCAGAAATTTGTAGAGAGGGCTGGACATAAGATTAAAGGACTATCACCTAGTCTTCATCATATTACTGGAGTAGGTCATGATCCTAGTCCCGCCGGTATAATAACAGGTGTAAAAGACGTGATGAAAAATACGGCGACTTTTATGGACTCTGGAGAAATTCGAACAATAGACATGGAAGGATTTTTTAAAGATGGAAATAAAAGAGTTGCTAAAAAATTAGTAGAAGCATTTAATCTAGTAGTAAAACATCAACTCTCGGATATAAATGGAACCAGAGGATTACCAGCGCCGTTTACTTTCGTGATTGGATACCTGGAAAATTTCGGCGACTATGGACAATTAATTTTTGGAATAGTTGAGAAAATGTACCTGGAAGGATATGATTTTAGATATCACCTTTCAACATATCCAGCTGCATTAATAACAGATATCCTAGTAAGAGTATGTTGGGCAATAAAGCTAATAAATGAATCTGAAGGTAAATTAACAATAAAGAAAGTAATCCCTATGGTAAATTTAAATACTATAGAAGGATCAAAACTCGGAAGAATGTTATTTTATACTCACTTAGAAGCTGTAGCACTTAATACTGGATTTATAGCTGTTACTTTTAAATGTACGGCTGGAAAAAGTTTACTCAAATTTAATTATGGAGAATGGGTTATGTTAGCAAGATATGGCATAACACAATCTAGATGGTTAATCATAAAGAAATCAAAACTGAGAGATAAATTTAGAGAAGGAAAATTCGAAGAAGCAATGAAGGATTTTGAAGAAACTTATAAAGATTTATTTGGAGGTTATATTATTAAAGTAGAAGAGGAGGGTTAAAATTTCCCTCCTTTTTATTCTCCCCTCAAAGCCTTATTAATGTATAAATAATTAAATAAAAATTAAAAGATTATGAAAGAAGAACAAGACGAAAAAAAGAAGAAAGGATTAAGTAAGAAAACAGTTAGATTACTGATCTTTGGCGGAATTGCAGTATTGGTGATCGGAGGAATTGTGTATAGGTTAAAGACTTCGAAAGGAAAGACGAAGTTGATCAATGAAGGAAAACCGCTAGATTACTATTACAGACAATCAGGAAAATATAAACTGGCTCCTCTTACAATGGATACAGGAGTCGGAACATTAAATCTTTCAAACCTAGAGAATACAAACGGAGACTGTTTTTCTTTAGGTTATATAAAAGATGTAAAACCTCTTGGAGATGCAACAATTGAAGGAGGTGATGTAATTAACGTAGAATCTGGAAAAACTACAAAAGTGAATCTAACAACAAAAGTAGTATCACTTGCCAGATTATTATGTGGAGCAGAGTTCGTTAAAACAAGTTTTGAAGTAAGAGGACTCTAATAAAATATAGAAGATAGGACATTCAAAAATCCTGTCTTCTTTTTTCTCCTCCCCGAACAAACAAAAAAGAAGAAGATATTTTGATTTATCTTCTTCTTAATTTTATTCTATATTACAGTTCCTTAAGAGCAGCTTTTATTGAACCTTTAATCATTTCTTGAATTCCTTCTTCAGTTGTCATTGCTCCTGATAACGAGAATTTCCAAGAGTTTCCTTCTCCAGTTCTAACAAAAGTACCAAGAACTAATGCTTTCTTACCAATAAAGTCTGGATTATTGTCGATCTGGAAGTCGGCGAAAGTCTTAAGTTGATTAATCTTATTACTATCTGTTACTTTCATATCCGAACTATAGATCTTCATAGTCGCCGAAGGAATATGATCGAATACAAGCGCTTTAGGATCTCTTCCCATGTGCTGATAAATATTCAAAATCACAGCCATATATTTTACTTCCGGCGCAACTTTTCCAAGCTCCATTCGAATTAACTCATTATCACCTTTTGAGTTATTCTTTCCAGTTAAGTCATCACCAAGTAAACTAGCAACTGAACCATCTTTAGAAGTTTGATGTCCGTAATAAACAATATCATACTGTTTCTTAGACTTATCAAACATTACAACGCTAGCATCAAGATCAATATCAAGTTGTTTATCAGGTCGGAGTGTTCCAGGATTATCTACTACTTCAGTTTCGATTATCTCTGATGGACCTGTACCAAATAGTTTTTGAAAGAAGTTACCTGTCTTAACTGTCTTTCTTTCGGTATGAGTCTTTCTTCCAGTTACTCCACCTTTGATTACTGCCGGAGACCATCTAAGCCCTACATAAACATAATCAAAGTTTTCACCTTCTGTTTCTTGATTTTTTCTTAGGCTAATTGTTCTTGTACCATTTTTTCTTAAGCTAATTACTCTTTCTTCCATAATTGTTTATATTAAATTAAACTGTTTTAATAATTTCATTTCTAAGTATATCCCGAAATTAGGAGTTGTTTCTGGGTTTATTAAGATTTCTAGAAGTGTTTCCGGAGTTTCTTTTAAAAAATCTACTTCATCTTTTGAAATAATACTTTTAAAGAAACTATCATCATTGATATAATCAGAACTTATCCATTCCGCATAAGAATTTCTAAGTAAACGACCTAAATTATTTCCTAAAGCTTTGTGTGAATGAATCACAAACATAATCCTTTTAGAATAATCATTATACCATCGTAACGGACCTGCATTTTTATAAACATTCACAATACTATCACTATATATTCCAGGACGTTTTAAAGATTCTATAGGAAATCGTAAAGAAATCTTATCGAGGTTGATATCTTTCAAAAGATCATTATATCTAGCTTCAAACAAATCTCGACGGTCTTTAATTCTCGAGTGATCAGTATTATAATCCATACTCCACTCAATCTTAAACTCCGGAAAGATTAGATATTGATACATACTTCTCGTTTTTTCTACAAAGCCTATATAATGAATTGCCCTCATTAAATATCAGACTCTTTGAACTTAAGGCCATATTTTACCAAACTCTTAAATAAAGTTTGATTAGATCCTTCTCCGAGTGCTTGAAATTCCCATCTGTTTCCTTCAACCCTAGAAAGTTTCCCGAAGACTAGAGTAGTATCATTCTTATAGTCATCGTCTAATTTATACACAAGTTTAGCAATATCTTTCCCATCTTCGTAAGCTCTAACTTCTGCACCATCAATCATTTTAAAAGTCTGTTCTCTAGTTCCAGAATCATAGATATTAACCAAAAATAGAATATCAGTTATATCTGGATCAATTTTCTTTGGATAAATTAGAACTTCCTCATTACAATAACCATCATCTCCAGATTCATCTTCAGACCCTGTATTATCTCCTCCATACTGTACAGCTTCGAATGGATCTGTTAACATTCCTTCCGAAGTTTGTAAGATACTAGAATAAAATACTAAATGATCTGGACTAGGACATTTACCCATTTTATTGAGCTCAACAGTAATTAAATCTACGTCGAAATCATAATTACTACTTCTAAGAGCTCTAGAATTAGGTTTCCAAACAATTTCTACTTTTAATTTACTCAGACCTTTCTTTAAACTTACTGATCTTTGTTTTGTTAATGTAATTTCTCTTTCAATTGTTTCCATTATTGTTTTATTTTTAATTACATTTATAAGAATTTCAAGGATTTACTATTTTAAGCCAAATATTTAACTAACTTACCTGCTGGATCTGAATAACCTTTAAGTTGATATAAACAATTTGAGATTATTTTAAATAAATAATCAGTGTTCATATTTATTATCCTCTTCGAAAAGTCTATTGTGGTTCTAGATATAAGATATAAACCATCCCAGAAATTAATAGATAAGTAATTTAATTGTCCTGTTAAACAAAGAGCAATATACTTAAAAAATGATCTATAAGTCTCTGAATCATAAGTAAATCCTCCATTTGATCTTATAGCATTTACATATTTTAATTCTCCGGACTTTTTCATTTTAAGTATATCATTCTTTAGACTATTTATATAATCTATTGCAGAATCTTCAACATATTTTTCTACAAAATCTGACCCTAATTTATTTTCTATTATATTCCTATCCTCAATTTTTATAAATCCATATTGAGGTGAATTAGATGGAACAGCTAGTTTTCCTTGAGTTTTAATCTTGTCAAAGAACCCATCTATTTGTGTCATCCAATGTTCTAGGTCACTGTTTTTATCATCATAGAATTCAATCATTTTGATTATCTCATATCCTATTTCATCATTGTACTTAGATACATAATGTAATGAATCTGCTCTAGTTTCTGCAAATTCTTTTTGAATTAATTTTCTTTTTATTAACATATATAAAATTAAAAAATAATAAATTGAAGAGAGTAAACTTAATTACTCTCTCTCTTTCTCCAAATTTCTTCTTGATCTTTCTCAGCTTTTTCTATATCTAAAAATCCTGTTTTCCGATTTATGTATTCTCCCACCTTATGCCCTGTATCTCCAAAAGGATAATCTGATAATGTCTTCAATAACCATCTCTTAGCTCTTTTATTCTTAGATATTAATAATAACTTAAGAATTACATTAATATCCTCGGAACAATCCAAAATAGCACTATCTAATACACGAACACTATAAGCATACATGTCATCCGTCTTTCTTTTAATTTTTAAGAAAATAATGTTAATATAGAATGTTGGAGATTTATCTAATTCAGAAATTTCTCTTTCTACTATTTCAATTAGTATCCTTCGATCTTTATAATAATCTTTTGTTTCATATTTCTCAAGATCGCCAAATGTCATTCGTTTCTTTTTTCTCATAATTTTTTCTATTTTTATTCATCTATAAGGCTTTTAATGTTATTTTCTTTTTAATAATTCATAACCTCTAATCTGCTTTCTAGTTCCATCCTCTTTCTTTTCATACATAACTACTGATTTAACGTCAAAATAGTTTTCAATATCACTAGCTTTCGGTGTAGCATCATAATTAATAGAATTATAAAGATTTCCAAGTTTTACCTTGAGATCTGATAAACTATACTTCTCTCCAGGATTAAAATTTAAAGTAATAGTATTAATTAATAACTCTTTACTAAACGTTACTATTCCAAGTTCTTTTTTAATATAAGTCTTACTATAAGTTAAAGCTTTAAGTTTCTTAGGCCCTAGAGCGAGATAGTAAGATTTAACTTCATCAGAATCAGCTATTTGTCCAAGAACTATATTTAATTCAATATCAGATATAAAATTGTATTCACATAACATTTTAAGTTTATCATGCATAGTAGTTAATGTATCATAGATACAGAAAAATCTTGTTACATCTCTATTTACTATATCATCAGGAGTAAGTTTGGAATGAACTGAACTAAATACACTAAATCTATCCTTATAATCCACCTGCTGTATCTGAAAAGCTCTAATCTCATTAACAAGAACTAATTGATTAATAACCGGTTTAAGAATAACATCTCCGGTCTGAGAATTAATAACTTTATTTACAGCTATATAATTATCTCTATAATTTGCTGACTTGGCTACATATTGATAAGTTTTTGCTAAATCATATTTATCTTTATCTAAAACAGTGTTATATGCAGATAATAAACTTTCAGTAGATTTATTTTTGCTATCTATTATATTTTGGAAATCTTCTTTCTTCATTTCTCTATAATCTGCTGTAGTTCGATAATAGAAAGTAGCACTGTTTTTCCAAGGGTTATCAAATAAACGCTGACGTCCAAGAATCTGAGGTAAATCCTCCGCTATATCAACAGCTAAACAGTCTGAATTAGAATCACTGAAAATGAAAGATCTAGCGCATAAACTATAAAAATCAGCACCTAAGTATACAGTTCTGGTACAGAAAGTAAACATTTTAGGTTTAACTCCTTTTAATGGTACTTCTCCTATAGTAAAAGATTTTCCTAATTTCCTTTTTATTCTTTTGGCATTATCTTCTGTATTGCTACAAAGTATATTGCATTGTTCAGAAGTAAGATTATTCTTTTTAATCATACTGATAATATGATTAACACTATTTACATAGAATACTGCCTCATCTGATACTATTCTAGTAGGTACACCATTCTTCATAACAGTAATTTCTTCAAAATCGTTATTGAGATATTTTTGAATTACTTCTTCTGCTTTAGTTCCTACTGATTTCATCGTAAGAATTTTAAGAGAAGGTTTTATAATTCTAGATGAATCTGAACTATACCAATCTAATTCATAGTAAGGTAAATCTTTAAATTCATCTAACATCTCTAAGTACTCATCCATCATAGGAGTTGCACTAACGAAGTATGCAGTTGGAGATTGTGCTAAATATGTCAAAAAACTAAGTTCAGTATTACTCTTAAATCTAGCATCATGTAGAATACTTTGAAATTCATCCACTACTGTCACAAATCTATCAAATATTCTAATTTTCTCAAGAATATCTTTAACAATCCTGTAAGAATCATATGTTACAAGAATTTTAGCAGGTTGATTATTTAGATATCTTTGATAGGTATAAGTATCGATCTCTCTATATAGTCTTTCATAAATTTCAGAATTATCTTTCTTTTCTGGTTCATCTTCTTTTGGATTCTTTATAGGCTTGGAAATATCTTTATCGACTTCTGCTTCTATTTCCATTTCATTCACAACCAAATAAACACTATCTTTATGTTGATCCTTTTTATTCTTAAGTAACATTTTCCTTGGAGAACATAGAATAACATTTTCTGGTCCTCTTAAACAGTATTCAGTAAATCCACAGCCAGGTAACTGTTTATTAATAATACACTTTACTGGGAAATTAGAAAAACAGAAATCTTTCCATTCTCCTATATACCTAATTCCTCTAGGTACAATAATTTTTTCTCTGTTCATGTTTTATAAAGTTTTTAATTAATTTAATTTATTATAGATTCTTTTTAATACAGAATCCAGTTACATAAAATTGAAGACTAGGGATACCCTTTATAATCTTCATTCAATTGTAAGGATTTAAAGTTAGTAGAGACGCATTTTGATGATTTAAAATCGGTGTATTTGGTAATAGATAAAGTATATATTTTCTTATTAAAAAATATCATCAATTAATATATTCGATCTCCCTTTGGGAGGAGATCGAATTCTTATACTCCATTTATCCCCTATATAGTTTATTCAATCTAGAGCCCGTAGGGCCCTGGAGTGAACCCTTTAGTGGTGAACGGAAGGTATGATAAAGGGTTCCTTAGTCCTCAAAAATAAATTACAATAGAATAAAAACCTTATAAGTGCTATGAAGTTACCAATAAAATTTTACCAGTTTATCTCTAATATAGATTATTTTTCAGAGATACACAAATATCATGAACATGATAATAATGAAGATATGATTATTGATTATATGATAAGTAATCTAGCTTTTCTTCTAACTCCTTCCAATTTTAACCAAAGAGCGTCTTATTGTTTTAATAATTGGTTTTCTATTCTCTTAGAAATAGATCCGATTAAATATGGTTGGGTAAAGAAAGTTGACCTACAATTCTTAAATAATACATCTGTAACTAAACAACAGATTATAGATTGGGAAGTACTCAATTTTACAGGGAAGAATAGGATTTTCACAGTAAAGAGAGAAAAATGAAGTTTTGCTACTTTAAACTTCTAATTTCCTTATATGTGGAAAAAAGAGCCCCAGACTTAATTGTCCAGGGCGTATTTGATTATTTACATAACCAAATTGAAATTGCTTTCAAAGTCTTTAATAATTTAAAGCTATGAGAAGATATCACTAAGATTCTCTCAAAAGTCATGAACACTGTAATGAGTATGACTGATGAATAAAACTCAGGTGTTTGCATTTTAATTGAGTTTTTAAAAGGAAGGGTAGTTTTAATACTATTCTTCCTTTGATTTCCTTATAAGTGTAGTAATAATTAAAAAATATAAGACTATGGAAGAAAAGATCGATTTACCAGAGAAAGGAATAGTAGTTGGCTTTGAACTTGAGAACTTAGAGGATTACTTGAATTGTACGGAGCATTTAGTACAGGTTCATGGAAAGTTTGAGGTCCTAGCAGAGATCGAGAAAAAAGTGAAGTATGAAAAGATTAGACACCTCGCCAAATTTCTCATGACGGAATATAATCCAGAGTTAAAAAGGAATGTGGTTTTTAGGTTGTCTAAGTTTAAAGAACGTCATGAACACAACGGCGAGACGGTTTATATAGCTTATTATAGGTTTGATGGATTTGTATCACTTTAGGAGATATAGGGAGAGACTTTTAAGGTTTCTCTCTTTTTATTTTTTAATCCCAAAACTCTTATAGGTGATGTATAACAATAAAAATAAAAAATATGTACATGACAGAAAAACAACAAGTCTTTTATATTAAGAAAGTAAAAGAATCATTAGAGAAGATTGACGAAATTACATGTTTAATCTCTGGATTTATGGAAAGGTATGCAGATCACTTAAGAGATACTGTTAATACACTTGAAGGAATTGAGTATGTAGATACTGAAACAGGGAAGCGTTATAAAATAGATGATGCTTTAGTTTTTTCGGAGGTTAGTGATAGTATTAATGATTTAGTAGTAGGAGACTGTGGTATATCTATATTTATTGGATCTCATGAGGTTACTGGTAAAAGAAAAAAGAAAGAAAACACAAAATATGATCATACAATTCGAGCTTTGTGGAACTATGAGGACTTAAGTGTTCATGAACTAGATGAGGTAGATGAATTAATTGCGGATATAGTGGAAAGAGATGCATATAGTAATTTAGAATTTAAATTGTAATGAATAAGGAGGGATTTAGTTCCCTCTTTTTCTTTCAGGTACGACAAAAAAGAAACTACACCTATCCATCTCGGACCAGTGTAGTTTGATTAGAATTATAGTATTTTAAGAAGTTTATCTGAGACATTATCGATCTTTATAGTTTCGTATGTTCCATCTCCTTTAAGCCAAATTAATCTTCTCCCCAGGATCTTTAAGCCAATTGATTCTAACATTAATTGATACATGCTAAATTGTAGGGTATAATGTCCTAGGGGTTCATCTATTAAATTATCAAAAGGAGGATACATTGTGATTCCCTTCGACCTCTGATAATCTTTCGTAAGTTCTTCATTTGTTTTCCAGTCTCCTATAATAAATCCAGGGTTATCAGGGGAATCATAGTAGAATAGAAGGTCGGTAGTTCCACAAAATTTAGTATTAATTTCTGGGATATACTTTGATGACATCCTGAATTCTGCACCGACCGGAATTATCGAAGGCGGTAACTCAGAATAAAATTTGAGGATACTTTCTTCTTTAGGTGCGAAGGGAATTAACCAACCCTCCTCTGGAATATATTGCCTTCGGATATTGGTCGGAATTAATTCAGGGTAACCACATTTTATCCATGTCATTGCTTCTCCAAATTCATGATACTTCGTTCCTTGTGTTACTGATTTTACATTTTTATATTTCCATTCTCTGAGGACATCTTCTTGAGTTCTTCCATTCTTTTTTGCATATCGTTCTGAGATTGTATGTTTATCGAAGGGTCTAACAAAGTTTTCGATTATATTAGAAACTGGTGTGTATTCTTCAGTTCCTATAAAATACTTATGTCCTTCTTCTATAAATGTTATATCGGAAAAATGTTCGGATATTAAGTTTCTTGTTGTTTGTATAATTTCTTCTGTAGTCATATTCTTTTATTTTATTATCATATATAAGATTCACCTGGGCAGAGAAGAGCAAAATCCTTACTTATGATATGAAAATAATGATAAGTTTTGCAGACTTCGAGGAAATATTAGAAAATCGAGCTGAGTTTAATTTAGTAAGTAAATTTAATCGTACGAAAGATCCAGAATTAAAAGCTATAATTTCTCTAATTCTTCTTGCCGAGACAGTATCTAATGGAGCAATAATAACTTTAAAGAAATTAACATTTGCCACTGCTCTAGAGGGTGTAGATTTATGGAGAGGGAAAGTTAATACTAGAAGTTATGCGAAGATTAAAACAATAGGGGATTTGAAAGAATGGTTAAGATGTAATTTAGTCGGAAAATTGATAACAGTTAAGAGATATGGAAAAAATAAAGTTAGAGTTATCGATTTATTATCAAAAGAAGAGGAGAGTTAATCTTCTCTTTTTCTTTTTAAGGAGAAGAAAAAATAAACCCGACTTTCACAAGCCAGGTTTAATACATGAAAATTTAAAAGAAAACAACAGTCGATTTTTCCTGTCGTTATTTTTTTACATATATAAGGTTTTTAAGGTTTGGAAAATAATAGAAACACAAAACCTTATATATGTTATGATATCAATAATAGACATTTTAGAAAACGGAGAAAAAATTGTAAAGTACTTAGAAGTAAGATTTCATACAATTAAATATGCTGATGAATATTACCATAAGTTTATTTTAATTCATTCTTTGTGTAAGTATGCAGCTAGTTTAGATACAGTTTACTACGACCTTATAATATATCACACAAAGTTGATTGGATGGTCTAATGAAGTCGATCTTAATAGTGTGAGTAGTATAAAAACTAAGGAAGATTTAGCAATATGGCTTAAAAATAATTTAGTGGGAAAAATAATAACACTTAAGAGATATGGAAAGAATAATGATTTCGTATCCTGAATTCTTAGAAAATCTAGAAGAGTATAAAAATAAATACTCTGATTCTAGGGGTTCACTTCAATATAGAGATAAAACAGAAATTATGTTGATTCAAAATTTAATATATCGTTTGGCAGATATTCATCTTTATATTCTTAGTTTAAAAATTCAAGGAGCTGGAGGAAGTTTTATTAGATTAAGTATTCCTAGCATTAATAGGATTATAGATGAATTAATAAAATTATATCCAGAAAAATATAGTAAGTGGGGATATATAGACTTAGACTCATTTAATCTACTTTATGGAAGTGATGAAGTTATCTTAAAGGAAGTAGTTAAATTTTTTATTGGGAAGATTTTTACAATTAAGAAAATAAATGAAAAGAAGTCTTATACCGTTTTTAGAATTTCTTAAGATATTAGATGATCCAGAAGTAAATTCAGCAGGACGTTTAAATCGATACTTTTCTTGGGGAGAAGATACAAAACCAGCCGAACGAGGAATGTTAATTGGGATAGGGCTACAATTAATAAACTCCTATATATTTTTTGATGAGTCTCATAAATTTTCTAAGAACTCACTTCAAAAAGTTGATAATATTATAGGTCATCTTATATCAACATTTCCGAAAAAATATTCAAAGTGGAGGAAGATGAGCCCTGAGATATCAAGAGTTTCTGAAAATCTCTCTTGAATATTCATCAAAAGAGGAATTTATATCCGAGATAGCTTGGATATTTGCTGGAAAACTTTTTAAATTAAAAAAGACAAGAGTTTAATTCTCTTGCCTTTATTTTTCTTTTTGAAAAAAAACAATAGAAGAATTTCAAGACCTTTTCATTTTACTTGATTATGTACTCTTGTAAAATTACTTATCTATTATTCTTCCATCTACTTGTAGGACTTTAGCATGAAATTAACTACTTAATCCTTCTACACTGTTAACCATATACAACAAGGTAGCTTATAAGAAAATGTTAACTATCATAAGCATATAGTTAATTTAGGTTAGGCTACCCGTGACTTCCGCCCGGACCGAACACCTAATTCTTTCATATATAAGAATTTCAGGGGTTTAGAAATTTCTTCTGAAAAAAAAATGGTAATGGACCAAACTTATTTCGCAATCCACTACCTGACCTGATAAATATTCCAAAAAGTCGTACTTACTTTAAGTTCAATTTATCTTAGCTAACCTTTATCGCTACAAGGGTATATCTTTTTGAAGTTCTAATAGTTAATTTCTTAACTATCATGAGTATTTCCCAAAGATAATAATTACAAATACCTTTATAGAATTTTACAGTGACCTTAGAGGTATATAAAATTTCTATCTTCTACCATATATAAGAATTTCAGGGGTTTAGAAATACCCAAATTTTTGTAGATTATTTATTAATTCTTGTATATTATCATCTATCTTTTCTTTTTCCATGTTGTTCCAATTAACTCTATCATTTTGTTCTGGATTACCAAATATTCGAGTTATCCAATAGGGGATTTTAGTTCCTCTTATATTATCCCATCTAGATGTGTTTGTTTTTTCAGAAAGTGCCCATAATACTTCTTCTATTGTATATAACATAGATTGGTGAATATGTAATGATACTTTAAAAACAGATCTCATTATTCCTATTATATTATCTAGGAACATATTTAATTGATCTTTATTAGTAAATACTCCAAAATTTCTCGAATCTATATTATAAATATCTCTCAAAGTTAGTATTATTCCTTTTCTAAACTTAAAATTATTATAACCTCCGATATATCTATAAAGTTTATCTATGAATTCTAAGGCTCCTTTATTACTAATGATAAAGTTATTAACAATTATATCAGAAAAATCAAACATATAGTTATTATATACATTTAATCCAGATAAACTACTATAACTATTTTTAATATTTTTCTTGATAGATTTATAGAATTTACCTCTTACTATAGTACTTTTTCCATATTCATAAAAACGATATGTAGGAAGACCATATTTGAAGTACATATAAGTATCTCTAACTCTATCATCAATAGCTTTTTCATCATGAAAACTAGAATCAATTTCTACAATGAATTTCGCTTTATAAAAGAAATAATCAGAAAGTATATAATGTTTCTCCCAAAGTTCTGTTCGAGTTTTTGGAACTTTCTCTTTAGTTAATATTTCTTTCCAGAGCTCTCTATCCATTATTGGAACGGGAAATTCTTTTATATACTTTGTAAAATCTTTTTCTTGCGTTAATTCATTTTTTATTTTTTCTATATCTTCTTCAAACTTTTTTGAAAAACTACTTTCATTAGCGATAAGAGCATCTCTTCTATTTTTAATAATAGAGATGTGAGTGTTATCTTCTTTTAAAAGATACGTTGGAATGATATATCCTTGTTCAATCTCTTCTGCATAATATTTGCATCCCATAGCAAATATCTTAATTAGGTCTGTATTCATAAGTTATATTAATTTTATTTCTATTTATAAGGTTTAGACCTTAAGAGCTTTATATGTGTAGTTTATTACATGAAAAACAAACTTAAAAGAAATGAAAATTGAACAAGAATTAATCGATGAATCTTATAGAGGATTCGTAAGAAAAGACCTAGTAGATCTATACCAAAGATTTATAGGTGAAAGAAGTGGAGGGAAGGTACGTAATTCATCATTATCTAAAGAGGTAACTTCTAGTACTGTAAATGTTAGTGAAAGATTCTTAAATAAACAGAAAAAGAAAAGAATTAAATTATTGAGATTTCCGAAAACTATTCAGGTAGTTAAAAGATGTTATGAGGAAAGGTTTGGCGGTTTTGTTGAGTCCGTCTATACTATTGAATATGGGATCTTACATTTAATGTATTTTGATGAGAATGTATTAATTGAATTCTCTAAAACATTTCGATCTCTTGAGAATGATAATATAGATGTATTGAGAGAAAAACTCAGAACTGTATTATCTGGAAAAATTATAGGAGATAATAAATTCATTTCTGTAGATAGAATAGAAAACCTAAGAATCAGGAAATAAAAAAATTGAAGGAGAACTGTAAAAAGTCTCCTTCTTTTATTTTTCTTCTTAAGACATGAAATCTAGCTTTTTTGTTTTTACCAGATCTAAGTCATTAAATGGAGTACCTTCGATTAGATTTACTCCTGTCTGTTGTAAAATCCATCCAAGTCCGGTCAAGTTTCCATATTCATCTACTACAATCTTCTTATCCCATATTGTTAGTTTAGGAAAATATAATTTGTAGTCCGGGAAAGTCATACTCCATTCATCTTCATCTCCTTCTAAAAATTTATCTAGTTCGGCATGGGTATTTATCTCTTTCATTCTCCCATTCCATATCACATCAAAACACGGCCGAAGAATATATGGACAAACTTCGACTCCTTGATACTCTCCTGGTTCTGATATTCTAGAAATAACTTTACATTTATTCCTTACCAGAGTCGCTATCTTGTCCATTGAGTAGTCGGCCGTATTAATTATCACTATCTTTCCAGTTATATATGTTGGATTCTTAGGGTTGACATGGATTAGACTACCTACAGAAGGATCTATCTCTTCTTGTAAGTAAATAGCCTCAATAAAAGCATCTAATCCATTCCCATAATATACGGAATTCATTTTTTTATCTCCTTCCCTAGTAATATCCCAGCAAATTCAGTAAGATCTACATCCCTAACGAATACATCAACTGGCTTAATGAATATAACAGTCCTTTCTACTATTGTCCCATCTTCTCTTACTGCTGATACATTATATAGGTTTTTTGATATTTTAGGGAGAAATGATTCAGGTACATATTTCCAATCAATTGCCATAGCTTCATCATCAAACATCTCTGATACTAGGTATTTTTCTTGTTTCATATCTTATATTTTTTAAAGTTGATTAATAATTTGTTCAGTATATGCTACCGGATCGAATTTCTTAAGCTCTTTCAATCTTGTCTTGAGCTCTTTTATACGATCCGAAGTATCTTTATTTTTTCTAAGGTAACTGATAGGCTTTGACATAACAGAACTAACTATTTCCTGAGGCATTCCAAATACTTTCATAATCTCTTCGTCAGTTGCTTTTGGATTTTTGTTTAATATATAATCCGAAATTAATGGAATAGCCTCTAAAACCGCAATATCAAAAGTAGTTTTTTCTATCTTCTTCTGATTTACTTTTACAATTAGATCTATGTAATTTTTATAAGTATAATCTAACCAATCATATAAACCAATTCGAAACATTGTGGATCCAGTAGTTACGTTTGTTGTGTAGTTTGTAGCACTATAGCAACACTTTCTTGCTAGATCTTCAATTTCTTCAATAGATATTCCTCTTGCTCCTGGAACTTTAGATATTACCATTTTAGGACCATTAATATCAGTAAGATCTTCCATATATACTTTTCCTTCTTCTGCAAGTTTTTTAAACTTTTTAAAATTAGGTGTAAATAAGAAAGTATCTCCTTCAAATAATATTCCTGGATTACCAAAATCATCAGTTACTCTTGTTAATTTGTATGAATATATTACTCTACCTTTACCTGTTTTCCATAATCTATCAAGTTCTGAATTTTCTTTGTCAATTATTAAGTTTGCATTCGGTTCTAGGAGTAACGGGTTATTATTTATATAGGCTTGGTATAATGATTTCGGACTAAAATTCGGATAATCATTCTTAACACCTATGCACAGACCAGTTACCGATGTTTTCATGTAAAGACAAAGAGGTATAGGAAGTGGAAGATAAGATATTTCCATTGGTCCTACTGGCGATTCTACCATAGGAACCTCTTTCCACAATTCTCCAAGTACTCTATTGTATACATCTGAAACCATTTGTTTTGTATATCGAGGAGCGGCATACTGATTGTATACACCATTTATTTCCGTATATCCCCATGAACCGTGACCTTCAAAAACTCCAGTATGTACGAGATTAGCATTAAGTTCTTCAATACCGGAAAGACTATGAGGATGATAGTTTGCTACACTTGAAATTACTGTAGTACTAGGTATCATCTTCCCTTTTGGAAATTGAAGAGCTGAATATATTAATCTTCTATAACTAGGTTTACAACCATCTTGTATAAATGCTGTATGTCTTTGATTATTAATATAATTACCAAAATCTAAAAAAGCATCTCTTGCTATTTCTCCAATAGCTTTTTGTTGAATTAATTCTTCTTGTGTAATTTGTGGTAATTCTATTTCTTTCTTTTTTCTAGCCATATTATTCAATTATTCTAAATTCATCTAAATTATACCAAAAATCTTCAGATACTCCTGCTTTTACTGAAATCGATTTCTCTGAATTAAGATTTGTTATTTTTATTGAGAAAGACATAATTCCTCCTCCAATTCCACTTTTAGATATAACTATTGGTGGATATTCTAGAAGAATTAGGTCTCCTTGTTTAATATCTCTTATAAATTTTTCAAAAGTTTTACTCGTACTGTAGCTCATTTCAATACATTTGTCCATTGAAATTACCTGAACTGTATATTTTACTGTAGGTAATTCTTGTGTATTGAAACTTCCCATTTTAAATGTTTCCATGATCTATTACTTGTATTTCTTTCATAGCATCCCAAAATTCATCAATTGCACTTCCAGGAACTATTATTGATTTATTACTTCTAAGATTTGTTATCTTAGTTCTTACAGATCTCATTCCTGATTGTGCACTACTTTCAAGAATAGGAGGAATTTCTAGAAGAATCATATCTCCTAGGTTAATTCCATCTAAAAATATTTCTCTTTTCTTATTACTTACGTAGTAGGTATTTTTACCCATCTTAGAAATTACTTTAATTAAATATTTCATTGTTGGTAATACATCCCTACTAGTTTCAATACCATTAATTATATAAATCTGTAAATCCATTATCAATTATTTTAAATTCTCCGAAATAATAATATAAGATATTTAATTCCGGAATGCTAAATTTCATACTCTTTTTATTTTCTAAATTGGTAACTGTAATATATCCTTGAAATAATAATGAATATGAAATCATTACTAAATCTCCTTCATTCAGATACAGATTTATGAATTCTTTTTTCTTCTTATTCATTAATCTATAAATTCCAGAGTTTTTATTAGTTAATATTTTCTTAGCTCTATCACAACATATATTTTGTGGTTCACCAAGTAATATTACTATTTTAACTTCTGGAATATTTGGATATTTATAAGTCTGTGAATCCATATGGATTAGTTATAATTCCGGCATCAAATAATAGTTTTTTTCTTTCTTCAATATCTTCTGTCAGTTTCATACTATAGTCGAAACCATCCGGAGTTACTTGAATTAATTTTCTAGTTGCCGGATTATAAAAGATATCATAAATATCTTCAGAATTAAAAGCTCCTAGACCTTTTCTGCGAAAAAATGGTTTACTCGGATCTAATCCTATCGGAAATATTCCATTATCTTGTAATGGATCTCCAGGATAGAACTTTTTATCACCTTGTTCAAATATTGGTGACATTATTTGATAAACCATTCCAAAATCTATCAAAAATCTTCCGAATTTTCCAAATAAATATAGAATTAATTTTTTTATCTGTTCGCCATCAGGGTCCGCATCAACTGCGATAACAATTTTACCATAACGGCTGTATTTTTTTATCAATTCATAAGCTTCTTCAAAAGATTTTGCATCCTTTGTTACGTTATTTACATCCATACCAAGTCCAATTACTTTGAATATAGTATGAATTTCTTTATTATCTAGTGCCTGATCTACAGTCTTATCTAGCACCGAAAGTATCTTACCTCTTAACGGGAGTACTGCGTGGAACTGAGTGTTATGTCTTCCACTTTTTAGTGATCCTGCTGGACTTAGACCTTCACAGAGGAATAATTCACAATCCCATCTGTTTTTTCCAGTTGCGTCACTAAAACCCTCTATTAATTCAACCCTTGACTTAAACATATTTCTTCCCTGAGCGTCATCAATCATTTTCTGCGCTTTTTCGGATGCACTAAGAGATTTCATTGAATCAGCTAAGTAGTTTAACCTAGCTACATGTTCTTGCCAATATTCTGGATTATTTCTGAATATCTTTTGAAATTCTTTAGTAATATCTCCAAAATCAGACTGTTTTACTTTAGATATTGATTTTAGACGTTCTTTAGTTTGAGAAGAGTAAACAAGGTCGCCAGCTATAACTATAATACAGATTCTAAGTCCATTCAGAAGATATCTATGTTTTATTTTAAATTCATTTTTTAATGCCTCTTCATAACAAGTCTCTATATATGAAATATGAACTCCTTGATCCACTGAAAGACCACATGCCGATCCTGCTTCTACTTTTTGTCCAAGTTCTGGATCAACTTCAAAAGTAGTATATACAGTTACAGAACTATTTTTACTTGTATCTGCTGGAATTATTGTTTTAAATATTTCAAACTGATATGGTTTAAAAGTTCCATTAACTAATTTTCTGTTAGCCATTACTTCTACTTTTTTCTTGTATAATTTTTCTTGAATAAGTAGAAAGTATTGAATGTTTTTAATGGGAATATTTGCACTAGTTGATTCAAATATTTCTGGATCAGGTTTAAACATTGTAATAGTACTAAATCCCCTAGGTAAAGGTTCATACGGTTGCCCAGAAGCTCCAAAGATCATCTTTTCAAGATTATCTAATTTATCACATCCTTCATAAAATTTTTTTCCTTTTCTATAGGCTACAATATAAAAAATATCTTTCTTAGATCTTGGGCCATAAGAATTCCATGCTTCTTCAACAATAGGCAAGGAAGTATTATAATTCTCCTGAGTTACTTTAGACATTATAATAAATTCTTCCGATGTTGAATTAACCGCAGTTAACCCTATCCCGTTTTGACCACTTCTAGCTATATTAGTATCTAGAAATTTGCTTCCAGAATGAGCATAACTAACTGCGGTATCACAAGAAGTTTGTCCTGGTTTATCTTTCGACATTGAAATTTGAATTCCTCTTCCATTATCTCCGACAATAGAATACCCATTCCAATTCTGATCGATAAATATTTTATCACAATGACTACAGCTTACACTCTCGTCCGCTGAATTATCCCAAACTTCTTTCATTAAGATATCTGCATTAGTAACGCCGCCGATATACATCTTTTTGTTAACTATAATAAGATTTATTATAGAACAGAATATAAATTTAACCATATTATTTTTTATGGTTAGTAAGTCTTTATTCGTTATACTAATAAATTACTTAGATAAAGTCTAAGACTATTAGCTTGGTATTAGATTACTTAGATACTAATTCTCTAAGGTCTTTCACCAAATTTACTTACTAGTAATTTAAGATATTACTATCTTAAACGGCCTGTATTTTGACCAGGGCGACGTCTAATCGCTTCAATAATGTCTAAAACTCTAATTTCATTACTATTTTCTTCCATAAAATAAAATTTAGTTTATTAAATTTTTTTTAATATTAAATATATTTTCATTATAAATAGTGGGAAGATAACATAATTATATCTTCCCATCTATAAGGTTTATATGCCTAATGGTTGGTTGTTTTTAATATCATAAATTAATTTATCTATATTATGATAAATATAATATGGGTAATCATAATTTGATAAATTGGTATTTAATGAAATATAATAGATTTCAATAGAGTTATTTTTCGCAAATCTATTTTTTATTATATCATGTTTTCTACATATTAGAAATTTTTTATATACTTCATCTTCATTAAATCCATCTTTATGATAATCTATTTGCATAAAATGTCTAGGTCCTTGTACTTCTATTAGTATTTTTCTGTTATTATATATAAAATATAAATCAAAAGGTAATGGTCTTTTATCAATGCACTCAGTAAATTGTTTCTGAATTTCTAAGTTTTGTATTTTCAGATTTAATTTTATTGATTCGCATACATACATTTCCCAAGAAGATCCATATATTGATCTGGGAAATGATAATTTATTTAAAAATCCTTTATTTCTGCATTTTTGCCATAATCCTCTAAATCGTTTATTAAAATCACCTTTCCCAATTATATTATTATCGTTTATAAATTGTTGAAATTCTTCAATAGTATCAATATCTTTCCAATGATTAAATATATTTTTTGGTTTTCTTTTAAATACTAATTTATCTAAAATATGCAATTCATTTTTACATTTTCGAAATAATCTTCTATATTTTTTATGAAATTCGTATGAAGATTTTATTCCTTCAGAGTCAATTAAGTTTTGTACTTGATCTAAAGTTACTGTTGAATAGTTTACTTGAGGGTTTGGAAATATTATATTATCTTTTCTAGGATCTTTTCTAAAAATATTATATATACTTCCAAATCTATTTTGTAGATCTTTTTTATTTTTTATATTATTCTTATCTATAAAATCTTGAATAGTTTCTGTAGATAAGAATATATCATCATACTTACTCATAGTTTAAGTTTTTTAATTAATTCTGTTTTTTCTTTTGCTGTAAGTCCTGAAGAGAGATTAGTTACTTCTATTTTTCGGCCGACAGATTCAAGTAACTTAGATATTAGACCGAAAGAACTTAAACTTATTCGGTCCTTTCCTTCAGTTACTATAATATCAATGGCCGGAGATAATAGTAACTTTTCTAATTCAGGTGTATCTTCTGAATCCGGTCCAATATTTTCTTCGATTATTTGACTTACTATATATCCTTTAGCTGAACAGTATAGTAATAATCTCTCTTTTTGTTTTTCTAATTCTTCTTTTTCTTCAGAGCGTGTATATATAGCTACGGTCGGATTAGGCTTTTTAGGATCTTCTTCAATAACCCAGACTCTACCTTGTTTATCTGTTTCCATTGAGATTATACCTTTCTCTTTCCAACTATATACTGTACCTCTTGAAATCTTTTGAACTTTACAATATTCACTAATTCTATATTTCATAACACAATAAAATTAAAGATTAAACAACTCTGTACAAATATAAGGCATGCATTAGAAAAAGGTAGCGAAATGTGGGTTATTTTTGATGTTTTTAGCCATCTTAACCTATAAAATGAGCCAAAATAACTCACTATCCTAAGAGAGGTTGATTTTGCTCTTACAGATGGTTGAGTTCCTTAATAATGAAGTTAAAGAAAAAATAAAATCCCTAGAACCGTTTAAGTCCTAGGGTAAAAGAATTAATCTACTCTTTTATTTTTTAATTTATCACACTCTATTTTTGTTCTTGCCAAAGCAATAGCGTGATTGAATATATCTATGAGAATGTTATCATCCTCTAGAAATATCATCATTAGTGTCATGATAATTGCAATGATGATATGTTGAATAATTTCTTTATTATTCATAGAAATAATCATTTTAATTACGCCTTTTTCTACGGATTAAATTTATTCTATGAATTTTTCTTTAACTTTAAAAAATTAATGCTAGCTTCTTTTGTATATCTGCAATATATACTTTAGGAGCTAGCTCATTTATTTTCTCTTCATATATAAGGCTTTGAAACATTTTTAGGCGGAACTAGTTTTTAATCGAATTCTATATCACTGTGCAGAAAGAAAAAATAATACCTTCTAAGAAATCCTACTAGCCTTATATATGAGAAAAAACATACTCCTTAAGCAATAATAAAAAGCTTAGGGAGTTTTAAATTTTTATAGTATGAAAAAGACAAATAGAGAAAAAATCAGAAGAGAATTTCAAGAGTTAAAAGTTAAGTTTGAAAAAGGAACAATTACTGAAGACGAATTTATTGAGAAATCAAGAGTGGTCTTTACATTAAAAGCGAGGTTTGAAAAATTACTAGAAAAAACTAAGTGTCTAAAATATCAAAGCAAGGCGATTAAGGAACTTTACGGGTCAATGAGAAAATATTGCATTAAGAGTAATATTATTGATCCTTGGTATAAAGAGATAATAAAAAATTTACAAGTTCCATTTATTTTAGGATTAGCCTTAGTAGCTAGAGATCGAGAACTAGTAAAGTTTAGTAAATCATTTATTAATGGAATTAAGAAAGTAGTTGTTTAGAAGAGGGATTAATTTCCCTCTTTTTATTTTGTACGTTGAAAAAAAAGATAGATATAGTAAGACTATATCTATCCTTAATAATTTATTTATTCTTTCTATAAGAAAGAGTTTCCGGATTATTCATATTTTCTTTTTGAGTTACTTCTCTTAGATTAGAGTATTCATTATTAATTGTCTCTACAGATCGAACAGGTTGAATATGATCTATTACATTATTTTCTTCTATCTTTTTCCCAGAAATAGTTTCATAAACTAATCTATGAACTAAAATTGATTTTCCTCCGATTTTTATTCTATAGTTATTATAATTTATGAAAATCAATGAAATTATAATTTATAATTAAATAATTTTAATTATAGGGTGAACTACAACACCCTTTACACCATTATTTTTGATAGTAAAATTATCAAAACATCCTGGTTTACATTTTCTAAGAATATTAAAGGATCCATTTACATCTGCATTTATTAACTTACCACTTCTAGATCTAAACAATCCTCTATGAACTCTTTTACCTAAATATACATTATGCTTCCCTATTACCTCTAAATCTAAGAAACTACATTTACTAGTATACTCTTCTGTTACAATATAAAAATTAATTCCTTCTAACCTACACTTGTACTCTAACATAGAAATTAATTTCATAAATGGGATTTGTACAAAATTCTGATTTCCAATTTTCCCCAAAGAAGTGTCTTGTTTCCAACCTTTATTATTACCTATCACTAGTGTATTAATATGTTTAGATACTAGGTGATTCACTATGTCTTTGGAAATCTTATGAAAACAATCATTTATTCTAAGTTCCCTTTTAAGAGTTATTCTCTCTAATCTCTTACTCCATTTCTTTCTTTTAGATTTATTTGTTTTATCCAATACTCCTTTATAATATGCTATGTCCTTGTTATATTTATGATTCCAAGATTTAATTCTCTTTCCAGACCATACTACTGGAATATCTTTTGGAACATTAGTAGTTAAAGTTACTAAATTATCTACTCCTAAATCTATTCCTGCATATCTATTATTATCTGGAAGAATTTGCTTTTCTTGTTTTTTATATACTACTTCTACTACTATATGAGAACCCCTTGGTATTATTCTAACTTGACATAGATCTTTATATTGTACTTTTGTGGTAATATATACATTATTTACTCCACTAAATTTTATTCTACCATTATTTTCTAGTTCTTTTTTAGATATAGATTGATATGTATATATTACTATAAACCTACCATCCATTGAATCTAAATATCTAGGAATTCTAGGTCTCCCTTTAAATTTCTTAGGATTTCTTTGATACTCTTTAAGGGCTCCAAAGAAACTTTTAAAATTTTTATCTACTAACATCATAGTTTGCTGTGATGTTTTAATAGGCAATTCTCTATAATCAAACTGATTGGTTTTTTGAAATTCTTTCTGAATAGAGTAGTATCCTAAGTATATTCCAGAATTAAAGTATTCCTGTCTAATTTTATATAATGTAGAATTGTAAAGATTTTTAGATTTAAAACAAAGTTCATCTAGGGTTGGGAAGAGTGGATTATTCTTTTTTATTACATGTCTCTCCGTTAGTGTCATTTTCTTCTAGTTGTTTAATTAATTTTTCAGTTGCTCTTTTACTTCTTCGAAAACCATATATTCTAGCGCAAAAACTAGTAATAATAGAGATAAAATCTTGTACTAAATCTTCTTTTTCCGATTCCAAATCATTTACTATTTCTATTTTTCTGTTATCTAGTTCTAAAAGTTTTTGAATATAATTTAATCCGAATCTAGCTAATCTATCTTTGTGTTCTACTACTATGATATCTACAGTTCGATCTAATAGTATCTTTTCTAATTTTGGCCTAGAATCATTTAATCCAGATCCAATTTCTTTTACTACCTTAGAAACTTTATAACCTTTAGCATTACAATATGAAACTAATCTAGAGGCTTGAGTTTCTAGATTAGTTCTATTTTCACTAGAACTTACTCTAGTATATACTACTACTTTAGGATCTTTTTTTATTTCTGGATCATCTTCTATTATCCATGTATGTCCTGTAGAGTCTTTTTCAGTTTTTACTATACCTTTAGAAATCCAATTCCATATTGTTCTGTAGGTTTTTCCTTGAAGTTTTGCATATGTACTAATTTTATATTTCATAATAATTTAACTTTAAACGTGAAATTTACAAATAATATTCCTTATATTTCATATATAAGGCTTTCATAAAATTTACTACTTAAAAGTGGGTTATTTTCATAGGTTTTCACTAATTTTAGCTTCAAAAATATTAAAAATAACCCACTTTTAATTTTTTGCTCTCAAAACCAATAAATACTTGGTAAAAAAGAAGGAATGATTTCTCAATTCCTTCTTTATATTTCTTTACTTAATGAATATGATCTCAATACCATTCTTTAATAACTTTTTTATCTTTTGGATCGATTTGAAGATACTTGTATTTATGACAAAAATTATTTAATCTATTCTCTGCCTTATTGTTTTCGCTATAAGTAATCCACTCCAGATTTTCTTTGCAAAAATTTAAGGGATTTAAATCTTTATGGTTTATTATATTATTTACTTCTGGATATAAATTAGGAATAAATAGATAAGCGATTAAAGAGTGATTATAAACATGAATACTAATATCAAATAAAGAAAAGCTTCTTTCGGGATATATTCTTCTATTTGAAATTTTATTTTTAAGATTAGATTTTCTTACTTTTCCTTTATAATTACATTGAATTGCGCCATACTTATTAATAAAGTATATATTAGATAAATCATAATCTAATAATTTCTTAAAATTTTCATTTCGATCAATTAATTCAAATTTAAAAAATTTTTCAAGATCTATCCATTGATTATCTGGAATATCATCATAATAGTACTCCATAAGATCATCCGTTTCACGATTTAAAACTAAAATTTTCTTTTCTCCAGAGTTTAATTCTACTTCTGCGACATCATAGTAGTCTTCGGGGTAAGATTCGTGATGTTTAAATAGGTTTCTCCATTCTGATGGAAGTTCTGTTTTTAAATGATTCTGTAACATAATTTTAATAAATTTTAAGGTTATATAAATTATATATCGAGTAACACAATAACAATTAAAGAAGGGTTTTCTTATAAGTAGCTAATTTATAATACTCACCCTTTTATTATGTTACTAGATCAAAACAAAAAGAACAACTACAAAATTTCTTTTATAATTGTTCTATGTCATGTATTAGGGTTTGAATTCCTCAGGCCCGCAAATTCTTATATATGATATGAAAACTTATATAAACAAAATTAATAACAGTTATGATTAAAAGTATTTTAGAACAAGATCTTTATTGTTTTAGTGTATCACATTTCTTCTCTAGAAAATTTCCAGATAGTATTGGAGAGTTAGTATTTTTTGACCGAAACAACACAGAGTACACTGAGGAATTTGTAGAAGAATTTAAAAGAAATCTTTACACAATTAAAAATCTTAAACTTCTTCCAGAGGAGTTTGAATGGGTAAAGAATAGAATTAAATACATTCCAGAATTTTATTGGGAATGGTTAAGACAGTGGAGATTCGATCCAGAGAAAGTTAACATTTCTTTAGACGAAAAACATCATCTTAAAATCAGTGTTATCGACAAAATGTATAGAATGGCACTTTATGAAATACCAATTCTTGCAACATTGTCAGAGATGATGCATAAAGAAGACAAGGTTGATATGTCTGAAGTCTTAGGAAAACTTGAAAAGAAAATAGAACTTTCAAATAGAGAAAAGCTTTGGTTCTGTGAATTTGGCTTACGTCGAAGATATTCATTCAATGTTCATGAAGAGGTAATTAGAATGTTGAAAGAGAAATCAACTTATTGTACTGGAACTAGTAATGTTTATTTTGCTATGAAGTATAATATGATTCCTCAAGGAACTATGAATCATCAGCTTTGTAGTTTTATGAATAGTATGTATGGATATCGTCAAGGATCGTACGTAATGATGGAAAATTGGGAAGATGTATATGATTCTCAGCTTGGTTGCGTACTTACAGATACGATAACTTCTAAAGCATTTTTCGATCAGCTTTCTAGAAAACATGCATTCTTATTTCCAAGTTTTAGACAAGATTCTGGAGATGAATATATGTTTGTGAATCTTATGATTAATCGTTTGAAAGAGCTAGGAGTTGATCCTAAAGATAAAACAGTGGTATTCTCTAATGCACTTGATATGGAAAAATTCAAAGACATTTCTGAATATTGTGCAGGAAGAATCAAAAAAGCTGTCGCAGGAATAGGAACTAATCTTACTTGTGATATTCCAGGAATTAAACCTGCTAATATAGTAATGAAATTAGTAAGATGTAGGATGAATGAAAATAAACCTTGGATTCCTTGCATAAAACTTTCAGACGACTTAGGAAAACATACTGGTGATCCGGCCGAAATTCAGTTATGCAAAGATACGTTAGGAATAGAGTAAAAATAATGAGCCTGGGGATAATTTCCTTGGGCTCTTTTTATATCAATGACTTATGTTAATAATATTAGATCCAATAAAAATTAATCTTAAGGATGCAAAAGTCTATACAACACAAGAAGAATTAGAAGAAACATGGAAAACGCCCCTAGATTCTATTCTCCCTTCACTAGGTTATACTAAAACTTATTCTGAATTAATGAAGTCGAGTTTAGGAGGCGTTACAATAGGATCTGTTTATTATCGAACTATGGAGGATCAAAATACGGCCGGAGATATTATTGAAAGAAACACATATATAAAAGTTCAAAATATAACTTATACATATTCGAGGTATTATGCTTTTTTAACAATTATAGAAGACGCGGCCGGAATAATATCTGTTTGTCAAGGTTATGTAGAGGCAGAAAAATTATTATCTGATCCTTGTATTGTTGAGATTGATAGAATTCCTATATCTATACGTGAAAGAATTATAAAACTTATTAATGTATGACAAAAAAGCGTGAAGTATATAATGAAATAAAATATGGTCTATGTGAGCTATTTCCGACAGAACATGGAAATTTCATGATTAATAATTCAGATTGTTCATTTACATATTCTAAGTTTTCTGATTCTGGAAAAATTTTATTTTATGGAGAGATGTCGATAGGTGATAAGATAGAATTTTCAGTATTTAGAACTAGGGAGGATTATCCAGATTGTATTGTTCTCTATTTTTCTTGGATGAATGTTTCCGAGATGAAGAGAGATGTACAAAAAACAGAAGAATGGTTGGGAATATTAAATAATGGATTTGAGCATGAAAAAACTAATAGAGTCTCCTAAAGAATGGCTTGAGTTTTATAAAAAACTAAATGAACTATACAATTTTCATCTTGAATACTATGGTCCAGAAAATGATTGTATTAAGGGATATACAAATCCTTATTTCTTACCAATCAAGTATCCTGTTATTATATCTGGATATAGTACTATTAGTGGTATAGATAATTGGACTACACTTACATTTACATTTATTTATTTATTTAACTGACTTTTTTAAAGATGAAGACTGCTAAAGATTATATAGATTTCTTAGTACAGCGAGGATATAGTTCTGCAGGAAATCAATTTATATGTGGTTACTTAGAGTATACCGATTTAGAAAAGAAAGATACTTTAGGGCATGTTACATTATTTACAAGATATACAGAAGAATATACCAAAGAACTAGAATCTCTTCCTGAAGGGACTGAATTTGAGATTGATTTTTCGAGAGTAGAAGTCACAGGAGCATGGTTTAAGACTTTGATTACTTATCCAGAAAAGACTAATTCTTTTTGTGATGAAGGAACTGGAATAATAGTAGAAGGTAAAGAGTTCGAAGATAATTTTGAGAAAGTATTATGGATATCAGAGAACCCAACCGAACATGAATTAGGAACTATTAGAGCACATTATAGAAACTTAGAATACTTTATGAAAAATTTTAAACCAATTCTTATGAAGTATGATTTTTATGAGTGTTATGATTCATTTTGGGATATCACCGAAAGACATTCCTCGGCGCCTAGATTTGATTATAGGCATGTAAATACTAGATCTGATTTTGATATAGATTTTATATTTACAACTAATCCTATAACTGGAACTCTTGAATGTAATGCGCCGAGTAAATTATTCGGTGATAAGTCCAAGGATTTATGTAGTTTATCTCCTGAAGAATTTGAAAAATATTTAATCGAGAATTATTTTAAGGATAATTTAAAATTTGAATATATTCTCAGTTCTGATCCTAGATATACAAAAGATAGTTACATTGAGATTATGAAATTAATGTTTTCTTTGAGATATATGGAAGATGGAATAGGTCAAGTATATAAAGATATAGATTTTGGGAAAATACCAGAAAAGTATAACGATTTAATTAAAGATTATAATGAAAAGAGGTGATATAGGATTATTATCTATTGGAATTAAAAGAAGATTTAATCCAATTATAGGAATAGGATCAAGTCAAAAAAATATAGTAGAAGTAGAAAGTTTATTAGAAATTCTAGCCGAAGAAAAGAAAGTACAGAAGTTTATAGATTCTTTACAACCAGGAGATATTATATACTGGAAAGATCTTGATGTGATAGAACTTGCATGGTTTGAAGTTAAATTCCTAGAGGTATTTGACATAGAAAGACGAGAACTTCGAATACAAGAGATTCATTCTTTTAAACAATCTGTTAAATTAATCAGTGCTTATGATTATCTTTCAGGAAGTTTATTAACTAAAGAAGAATATGATAATCAGACTATATAATAGATAGAAGAAAGAAAAAGAGAAGAACAATTAAAGTTTCTTCTCTATTCTTTTTTTACTTCAAGATAAATTTTGAAGTTGGATCATCTCCGATCTTATATTGTAACTTTCTGAGAGATCTGATAAATGCTTTTTTAGAACCGTATGTTGATCCTCTTTCTAGTATCATTGTATCTTCTGTTTCTCCTTTCCATTCTAAAATTTCAGGATCATCTTGAGATATAGATTTTTGTGTCCTTGCTATCACTACATTCTTCTTCCATGCATTCCTTCCATTCTTTAAGTTGATTCTTTTTAGTGAATTTACTGGAACTATACACCTAGGATTAAGTACTAATAAGCATTCTACATCCCAACCATAAAGATTAAAACTTTTTCCGTTATAGTATAATCCATTATACTCAGGCATTCTAGTTTCATTTTGACCATTCTCTGTAAGTAATATTCCATCATAACCTTCGGATACCATCTTTTCAAAATCAATTAAATAATCTGAAAGAGCAGGTTGAAGTTTTAATATTCTTTTAAACGGTACTTGATATAAATCTTCTAATGTATCAATGATATAAATTTTAGCTGTAGAAGAAAGTTTGAATTTAAAATATGTTTGTAGATCTTTCTTCCAGGATTCCATTACAGATATTATAAAATCTCTCCATCCCCATTTAGAGTCTATCGGAGAAGCCCATAATCCAGCTTTAGGTTTACACCATCCTTTTCTGTTTTTAATTTTTCTGAATTTCTCTGGGTTAAATTTCTTTTTCCCATATACAACAAATTCTTTTTCCATACTTCTCTTTTATTTTGTACACTAATAAGGTTTTGAAGCGAAAAATAAAAACCATAGGATAATTTCCTACGGCATAACAAGTTCTTTCATAAGTACGTTGTATAATAAATTTATTATTTTCGGAAGGCATTTTTATACAACGTACATATATATTTCTTCTTTATTGGGTGGTGTAGCAATTAATTAATCTTTAGTCCTTCCTTTCCTTAAGATTTTATAATCGACCATAATATCTTGGATCTGGTGTTGACGAAGCTTCAATGATGTATGGAGATATTCTATTCCAATAAACGCCATTTCCCATATCAATAGGCTGTCGATATCCCCAAGGGTCACCATAGTAAGGTTGACTTAGATAACTATTTCCATCATTTCTAAATATTCTGCTAAAATTATCTACTACCATTGTCAATGATTGAACGAAAGTAAATAATCTTCCACAAGTATCCTGAACATTTTTCATTTTCTCGACAATATTACTATCATTCTTATCTCTCTTTACTTGTTGGATCTGAGTATTGTTATTTGATTGAAACTCTGATCCTGAAGAGAAACTTGGATCGTCAGGAATACTTTTTTGTCTAAAACCACCATTTTGATTGCCATTATTAGTATTGATTTTATCTACACCAATAAATACAGCTACGCCTGCAACTGCTGCAACTAATACTTTGAAGCCAACGCTTAAGATTTTACCGTAATTCATAAAGCTACTAATTTTTTTTTTATTAAAATGTTATACTACCTCTCAGTAGCTTTACTCGTGGCTTCTCGTTTACACTCACCCGAATTCATACTAAATTTTTAGCATCAATTTTACTTGTTTTTTTAATCACTAAATTGTTAATTTTTCTATTTGTTTTATAGACAGAAACTTTAGCGCTTATTTTTCGTCCATATATAAGAATTTCAAGGTTTATGCTCTTTTTGCTTTATTTTTTAAGTGAAAGCCTAATTATTGATAAGAAACTCTGTTTGAAGAGTTGATTAATAACTAAAAAAATAAACTATCTAATGATTTATGGTTATATACGAGTATCTACAGAAAAACAAACAGTAGAAGTACAGAGGTACGAAATAAACAGGTATTGTAGGGAAAATGGAATTGAAGTAGATGCATGGATAGAAGAGAGCATCTCAGGGGCTATAAAACCTAGTGCTAGACTTCTTGGAAAATTAATATTAGATCGAATAAAGAAAGGGGATTTAATATTAGTTACTGAAATTTCTAGACTTGGAAGAAATGTATATATGGTGATGTCAATTATAAATCATTGTATGTTAACTGGAGCTGCTATCTTACCTATCTGGAAAGGGGAAATAATAAAAGAAGATTCCCTGTCCGTATATGAAACTTTCTTTGATATAATTAGTGCTCAAAAAGAAAGAGAATTAATAAGTCGAAGAACAAAATGTGCATTAGCTATGATGAAATCTAATGGCGTTAGATTAGGTAGGCCTGTTGGAATCCCTAGGAAGCGTAAATTAGATGGAAAAGATAGTGAGATTACGAAATTACTTGAAAGAGGATTGAGTAAAGCAGAAGTAGCTAGAAGGTTAGGAGTTAGTCAAACAACATTATCAGAGTTTATGAAAATAAAACATTTATAAATTAAAAAAGTTATGAATAATAAGTTTATTTTGAATTTGGAGAATCAATTTCATGGTATACACACGAGATTGAAAGAACTGCATTTCTCAGCACCCACTATGAGCATCCATAAATTAATTGATGATTTTGATGGTGAATTTCAGGATTTTGATGATGCTCTTATGGAAAATGCTCAAGCTCTCTGGGGATTTATCCAACCAGGAACATTAAATCCTATTCTTCCAGAAGCATTAGAATTTGAAAATCTCTTAGTAGATATTAGAGGATTACTAACTGGAATAAAAAGAGAAGCTGGAGATGATTTAATGTGGTCAGGTATTATTAACAGAACAGATGACTTTTTCGAAACTGTTAATAAATATATTTACTTGATCAAAATATGTAAACATGACGCTGCAAAAAGCGAATAAAAAAAAAAAGAACTAACCTTGGAAATAAAATCCTTGGTTAGTTTTCTTTCTCTTCTAAAATAAACCTTTTTCTCTAGATAGTTTAAGAATAGAATAATTGTAATTGCTCATATAATAAGCAGTATTATCATCTATGTTTATTAATCCCTTTTCATAATTCTCTATTATTGCTAAAGAATTATATAGGATGATTCTAATAAATTCTTCTTCAGGAATACTTGGTTTTTCAATAGTAATAATATCCGAATTAAGTTTTTTAAAATACCTAAAACTTTCTTTTGTTATTAAATCCAGTCTATATATGTATCTTGTCATATTTTTTGCTGTCCAGATTTTTCGAAATGGTTTTTCAAAATTACTTAAGGTAATTGAAATATAGTATTTACTTTTACCTAAGCGATTATTATCCTTTAAAAAACTTACAATCTTTGAGATTTCTAGAAGACGATTTCTATTTCTATTTCCTATAAATGAAAATACACTAAAACTATTTGATATTGTTTTATATTCCTCAGAAGTTAGATAATTTTGAGCATTATGTATATCTACTAGTTTAAGAGGAGTTTCTATTATATAAGCTCTAAAGTTTGGTGTGAAAGTTATCATGATAATTTTTATAATTATAATATAGTTCATTGAGGTTATCTATATCTTTTTTAACACTAAGAAGTCCAGTAGTAGTTTTTATTATTTTAATTAAAACTTTTCGAATATCTTCTGAGTTGATTCCAGATATAGTTTCTTCTTTTATTTTTACAGTATCATATCTTCCATAATAAATAAAACAAATCTCCTTATATTTTATATGGTGTAATAAATAATTAAATGAGATTCTCTTTAATCGATTTCGAAATAAGAGACTAATTCTATTATCTATTATTACAAAAGTGTATTTACTATTAGTCTTAACAGTGCAATAATAATATTCAATTTTTATACTTTTCTTATTCATAACAATTATAAGAGTTTAAATCCTTAATAATGTAATAAAATAAAAAAGAAAATGTTAAAAGATTTATTAAATCGATTAGAAGAAGCAGAATTTTTTAATAAAAAGTGTTACCAAGAAAACTTAAGAAAGGAAGTTGGTTCTAAATATGCATATTATGATATTTCTATATTTAATACAAGACTAACTACTATTCAATGTTCTCTTGAGGCTTTTAGAGGTTTATATGGGATTATACCAAAGCCAGAGGGATATGAATTAGCTGTTAATAATCGTGGAAGTTATTTAATCACTATCTTGTCAAATCTAACTACAAAAGAAAAGGTAAAGTGGATATTTAGAAAAACTAGTAGATTTGTTAATAGAATCACTTCCTCACGAGGAATAGTTGATGATGAAACAGAAGCTTATATCTTTGGATATTTAGTTTCTCAACAACTTTTAGATTTTATACACATAGAAGATCTTCTTTTAGGGATAGAGAAGAAAAAAAGAAATTTCTGGAAAACTATCTAAGGGTGATTTAAGTTATGTAATGTCAACTTTTGGAACTTATTATGATAAAATAAATAAAAATATTATTAAGATAGCTCCTCCTCCAGTAGATGGTATGGTTTATTCAACTGCTGGAGAAAGAAAATTTATAATGATGATTCCAAAAAGAAAAAGAATGACAAAATCTGAACTTTTAAATACTTGGTCTCATGAATTATATCATATAGCTAGAAATTCTTTTGGAGTAATGAATCGAGAATATTTTTACCTTGAAGATATTTTAGTTGAATATATGGAGAAATCTTTACCAATCTTAAAAGAACTTATATGGAAACGGAGGAATATGTAAAAGTAACTGGATATGTATTCTTGTATGATCTAGAAGAAGATTTACAAGTTGTTACTGTAATAAGACTAGAAGATGAATTGTCTCGTTTAGTGCTTACTCCATGGGATAATGCAGATCCTGAAGAAGTATTTTTTGGGTGGACTGATAATCTCAATACATGTTATATTAGTATTTCAAGTTTTGGTGAAATTCTACTCTTAGATGCTTTCTTAGATAATGTTAAAGATCGTCTAATGGCAGTTCCAGGAAAATTAGTAGTAATGAAAGATAAAACTTATAAAATAGAGATATGATGAAGGTTATAATTTATTTAGTATTATTAGTTGCATTTATCCTATATTTAGGACAAACAGAAATATCATTTTCACCGTTTAGAATTAAAATAACTGAGTGGTATAAGCCTTTAGGAATAATTATTATGATTATCGGGTTTCTTATTTATACAGGAGGAAGTGAAAGAAAATCATTTAAAGATGGTTGGACTAAGGCAAAAAATGAAATAATCAATGGGAATAGATAGTTGGACACAGACTAGAGTCAAAAATAAAAATACTGGAGATATAGGAGTTATTTACAGTAGTGGTTTTGATTCAAAGGGACATTATTATAAAGTATGTTGGGGATCATCTATACTTCCAGAAAGAATGAGTATAGATGATTTTGATAAAAAATGTGAAATTATAGAACATGATTATACATCAATTATCCCTCAAATAATGGAATATCTTAAGGAAGAAAGATTAGCCAGAATTCCTCAAGCAGTAGCAAGAAGGTTAGATCCAGATTATTATAAAGTAGGTGATATTGTTTATTTTCAGTCTCCTGGATATTTATGGGGTAGTGGTGAGTATGCAGAATTTGGACCAAAATACCCTTTAATAATTACAGAAATAAGACAAGATTGGGGTAATGAATTTAGATTTAATATTATCTTAGATAGATATCGTCCGGAATCACCTTTAAATCCCAAAGGAGAGTTTTCGATTTTTTTCGATCTAACTAATTTTTATAGTACAGATGCATATAATAATTTAGCACGTTATGACAAAGAATACTAAAAGGAGACTATACTATCAAAAATATCTTCCAGGAGATATAATTACTTGGTTCAATAATGATATCTATATCAATGAAATCAATCTTATTAGATTAGTAACTGGTGTAGTAGGTTTTTTTGGAAATTTTAGATATGAAACTGTAGATTTAGAATTAGGACGTTCTTCAGAACATAGATATTATGGAGAAAGAACAAATATATTGGTATCTAATACTGATATAGTAAATAGTAGGTTGATTTTTCGATCTTTCCCAGGGATTTCTGATATAGTATGTAAAGAAGTATGTAAATTTTCTGGAGAATGTGATTTATGTAATTTCAAACCTTCTATCAGACCTAATAAATTCTTTTTCCCTGGAGATAAAATAAATAGCACTCTACTTATTTCCTATCCAGTAAATAATCGTAAAGGAATAGTTAAATGTGTGAGAATAAATGAAAGTGTTCTTATAGACTTTGTAGAGGAATTAAATGAAAAAAGTATTGTTACTTTGGATTTCATAAAAAATAGAATAAAAGAACTTGTAACTCTTGAAAATCTTGAATATGGAGTTTTTATGGAATATTCATCAAAGGAAATAAGTCATTTTTCGAAAAACCTTAGATTATTTCAAAGAAGAGGATATACAATAGATTCAGGTAAATTAAATTACTGTAGTCAATGTATTCTCTCAAAGGATAATTGTAATGAGTGTGGGATTGTGAAATATAATTTATTAGATAATTCAAAATCATTAATGATATGAAAACAAAAGAACAATTAATTAAAGTTTTTGAAGAAGTAATAGAAGATATTATTTCTAGAGAGTATGAATATAAGGATAATTATATAGAATTTCCAGAAACAGATAGATTAATATATGAATCAAAAATGTATAAGTCTATTCAAAAAGGAAATAATAAACCTAAATTTCAAACTCCTCTTAAAATATATGTACAGAATATAGATACCTTTGAAAAAGCAAAGGAATTGGGTTCAGAGTGTGCAGTTCTTAATATGGCTTCATCTAAAAGACCAGGTGGAGGAGTTGAAACAGGTTCTAGAGCTCAGGAAGAAGAATTATGTAGAAGAAGTAATTTGCTATTATCCCTATATTTATACTCTCCTGAAAAATGGGATGAATACTTTGGAGATTATTATTCAGGAAAAGTTCTTAATGACTTCTCCTACCCTATTCCAGTTTATGGAGGAATATATAGTCCAGGGGTATGCGTTTATAGAAAACCAGGAACTTATGAAACTGTAGGTAATTATTTTAAATGTAATGTAATTTCAGTGGCAGGAGTAGTAAGACCTGATATTGATAAGAATACTGGAGAAATGATGAAAAAATATGTTCTTGTTGTAAAAGGAAAAATAAGAACAATCCTTAGAATAGCTTTAGATAATAATCATACTAAACTTGTTCTAGGGGCACTTGGATGTGGAGCATTTAAAAATCCACCTTCTCATGTAGCAAGATTATTTAAGGAAGTTTTGGAAGAACCAGAATTTATTGGAGCATTTGAAGAAATATGTTTTGCTATTCTCGATGATGGAAATTCAGGAAGAGATCATAATCCAAATGGAAATTTAAAACCTTTCGCAGATGTGTTTGGAGAAAAGATCTAATTTATTAAAAGAAATTTGTAGAAGATTAAGATATAAACCTATTATAAAAACAAGTGATGGAAATTATACTAGAGTTACAGGAGTTTATTTTGATGATTCTGGTAGTCCTTGGTTTAAGTTGATAGGTTCTGATAATTGGTATACTTTCTCAGTAATAGATAAGATTGTTCTTTATTCTAAAAATCTCATTAACAAAGAAATTCGTATATCCGGAGAAACAATAAATCCACTTGTAAGATTTGCAGAAGAACATGCGAAAAAGAATTTTACAGATGAGGGAATAAAAGCATCATTGGATTCTAAAAATGAGAATTATGTAAAAGTAGTAAATGGTAAAGGAGAATCTATTGCATCATATGATAAAGATAAACCTTATTTTTATAATTATGGTGTAGACTTACTTTTAAAGTATATGATAAATTTAAAAGATTGTTCTGGATCTGATTTTGAGATAATTGAAGAAGATTCAGAAGATAATCCATTTTTATATTTTGGATGAATTATGGAAGTAGGAAAGATTTATGTAGATTATAAAGATGGACCTGATGGTTGGTTCGGTTTATTTAGTGGATGTGAAAGAGGAGTATTTAATTTTCCAAATAATCTTTGGAGATGGTATGTAATAGATTCAAGGATTGTTATTAATTATCCAAGAGTTGATAATTATTATGGTCGAAGAGTAGCAACTGTTAAAGAACTTGAGAAGATTGAGTCTATTCTTGAACATCTAGGGTATACTTTGATACCAGGAACTTTAGAGATTTCAGAAATACCTGTTAATAATATTTCAAAAATTATAGAAAAATTAGAAAGAGGTGAGTGGAGTCTTCTCAAAGAAACTGAAAAAATAAAAATAATAGAAACACTTAAAGGCTATGTTAACAACTGAAGAATTATTTAGAGAATATATTAAACTATTCACATTAATAGTAGAAACCGCCGGACAAACGGAAGGTAATAAGAGTTACAAGGAAGTTACTAGAGTTCTTAAAGAAAATGAACATATAGTGAAAAAGATAATTGAAGAAGAAATGTCTTTTACTCCATTTGTAGCTTCTCTTATATTCTTTATAATCAAAGATATTCATGGGACAGAAAAACTTAGTGGAGAGAATTCTATGGAAACTATAAAACCACTAGTAGATGATTTCTATGTGAGATATATAAAGAAACCTACTAGAAAATTTACAGCAAAGTATGGATTACCAGCTATAGAAGATTTAAATACTTATATCGAATTATATCTTGTTTAATTAAGAAGTGGATATTTTTAATTTTGATATAGTTAATCAAGAAATGATTGGTGGATTAGTAGTTGTATCATATTCTTTTCATTACAATATGCTAGATTTCTCATATACTTCTCCAAAAACTAAGAATATAAACTTATGGCCATTTTATAAGAAGAGTTATAGTATTCCAGGAAAAATAAGTGATAGTACTGGTAAAATAGTAATAAATGATATTCTTAATCCTATAGAAGATGGAAGTATCTTAGAAATTAATGATACACCTCCTGGAAATGGATATAATAGTAGTTATAAAGTAGTATTTTATAATAAAAAATGTTTTCTGCTACCCTTCATAGAACTAGTTTTTGGAGCTAAGAAGGAATTAGATGAGAAAGCATATACTCTTATACCTACTGTAAAAAGATATGAATTTAACTTTTCTACTATAAAAGATTGGTCATCAATTAAAGATGATAGTGTTTTATGTAAAAAGAACATCATACAAATTCTAAAGAAGGTGAAAAAGACAATCGGTAATAACCTTATAATTGATAAACAAACATTGACAACTGTTAATAATTTTTATTTATGAAAAATTTTAAAGTAACATCAAAAGAAAATGGAAAAGAGTATTGGATCTCTAGAGCAAATGCAGTAGTAGGAATTGTATATACTAGAGATAGCAATGGTCGAGTAATGTTTTTAGTATCTAAACGAGGTTCAGGATGTCCAGATCATGTTGGAAAATGGTCAGTTACTTGTGGTTATCTTGATTGGGGTGAAACAAGAAAAGAAGCGGTAAAACGAGAACTTTATGAAGAACTTGGACTTAATCTTGAAATTTATCCCAATGAAGCAATTGATCATTTTTGTACTATAGATGATCCGTCTCGAGATGTTAGAGAAAACATAGTTTCTAGATATCTTATTCATGTAGATTACATAGCTACTCGGAAAAAATTAGCTGATAAGGAAATTAACTGTGATACCGTATCAAGAGGTGGAGAACCTAATGAAGTAGATGATATTAAGTTTGTCCCAGCAGAAGATATTGATAGTTATGATTGGGCGTTTAATCATGATCAGGTACTTAAAGAGATTTTAGAATACTTAGAAACAGGTCGAAAACCTAAATATTGTGAAGAGTAAAGAAACTAGGGATAAGCTCTTCTTATGTTTAATAAAGATTAATAATCAGAAAAAATCCTAGTTAGTAATCAAACCCGAGGAGATAATTCTTCGGGTTTATTTTCCTTATATATGATAAATATAAATAAATATAGAATTATGAACAGATTTATTAATTGTGATTGTATTAAAAATAAGAAAGGTGAATTAATACCTTTATGGAAAATAGATTGGAAATTAGATAGTGAGTATCTTGATAAGGATGATCTAGAAAATAGTTTTATTGTTCCAGAAGATAGGAATATTGGTGATTTTATAGCAGAAACTGATATTGTAAAAGCTTTATGGGATTTGATAGATAAAAAAGTAGTTCCATGTAAAAGAGTTATTAAAATTTATTCTGACTCGACAGGAAGGGTTGGATTGAAAGAGGGTGATGAAATTTATGTTAAACATAAATTTAGCTCTAATGAAATTTACCCAACTAAAATAAAAACAATAACTCAAGGAATACAAGAAAATGTTTATTATACTACAGAAAATCATCTAAAAAAGAACTGGTTAGGATCAGATACTGAAATTATAGAAGATACTATAGTAAATGATATTCCTGGAAATAATGTTGTTCAGATAATAACATACAGGAAACATTATGTTCTAGAAAACGGAACTGAAACTGATTACGATTATGATTTTTTTAAATTAAGAGAAAAATGAGAGAATTTATTTATGCTAGTTACCTTCGAATTACACCAGAAGAGTTTTTTGATTTAGCAGCTAAAGAGATGAGTAAAGCTTATGAATCTTATAAATCTAGTTCAGAAGATTATAAAGATCCTTTCCTTCAATTTTGGGTCTATATAAATCCTAATCTAATTCCAGATAGTTATATTGATACTTTAAAGAGGGTGTTAATTGATGAATATGGATGGAGGATTGTTGATATAAAAAAACAATTTGAAGAGAGGAAAATCTATATAAAAACTGAAGTATAATGGTAGATGATGAAGTCCTAGAAAAATTAGTAAAACTTGGATATAAACAGCCAATAAAAGAAATAGAGAATTGAGGTAGAAATAGTAGAATGGATAAGATTACATAAGGGTATTATCATTCTCGTATATCCATTTACTAATAAAGAAGAAGAGAAAAGATTTATATTTGCTATCCCAATGGAGAATGGTTCATTGAGTAGTAATAATCTAAACTATCCTTCTTATGAACAAGCTAGATTAGAAGGAATAAAGAGCGTATGTAATGAATTATTAAGAAAGTAATTATGAAAAAGTTATTAATCATTATCAGTCTTATTATAGGATTAGTGAGTTGTGTTAGCAAAAGGAAAGATTTACCACAATATAAAGTAGAATATAGTAAGGAATTAGTTATAAAATCTATTGATAGAGGATTAAATTCTTACGGCGTTAGTACTATTTATTACATCGCTGGGGACGAAATTGGTTCTAATGGAGATATTAGATTAAGTGAAAGAATTCCTAGTAGTAATAATCCAACATATAAAATAGGAGATAAAGTATTATTTTCAATTAAAAAGATAGAGAAAAATAAATGAATTTTTTACTAGTTTTAATAGCATTATTATTAGTAATTGCAGTAATTTTTAAAATAATAGTTATTATAGGAGCTCTCACCAGAAATAAAGAATCTGTTTCTGGATGGGTTTCTAGATTATATACACCAAATTATAAACCGTATAAGAAAATGGAAAAAGATAAAAAAGATCAACTTCTTGAAGAGTTGTTTATGCAAAAACTAGAAATAGATCTCGGAAAAGCAGATGGAACAAAAGATGAGGTTTATCTTGCTGATGTAGTTGAAGATGCTTTGGTTGATATCGAACTAGCCATAGAGGAAGAAGTTTCAGAGCAGAGATTTTTCATATGGCCAAAGGAAAGGGAGCGTCTAATTAAAACATGGGCTAAATTTATTCCTAATCCAGCTAATGGAGGAGATGATGATTTTATTGTATTTGATTCTTTCCGAGGTGAGTATACATTTGGGGAGAATGGATTTACTCCTTTATGTAGCTCAAAGGAATTAAACGGTTACTATAAAGACAATAACTTAGAATATATAATTAAACAACCTAGATATTAAATGAAGAGGAAAGATTATTTATATAGTATTATCTTAGATCAAAATACACCAGAACTTAGGAAAGAGTTTGAAGATCTAGGATATTCTGAAATGGTTGGAACTGGTTTAGCCTTTAATCCAGATAAAGGAAATTGTATTATTACTTGTGCAGAGACTGGAGAATATACAGCTATAACTCGAGAAGCTATTAAATTTTCTTCATCTGGAAAAGTATCTCTTGTAAAAAGAATTCAATGTGGAGTAACTAAAGAACTAGCTCTTGGGATAGCTGCTCTTAGAGGAGATACAGATTTCGGACAATGGTTTACTAATGGAGAAGATTGGATAAAAGATAATCAAAAGAAAGGTTATCATAAAGCAACCATAAATGAACTTCAAGATAAATTTCCTAGAGAAGGTATTCAATTTCTTAATTCAGCTTATATCGGAAAAGTTAGTAAGGATATAATTGAACTTCTAGAAGATGTTGGTTATTATGATAGTAAAATAATTGATGGAGCACGTGATATTAAAGATTGGAAGGATTTTTCAGATTGTGGAATATGTACCTCTAATCATGGAAGCTACACAATTATTCATAAATCATGTTGGGAAACAGCAAATCCTCATGTAACTTGGAACTGTGCAGGAAGAATTGATTGTGGGATTGATGAAGTTAGATTTTATCAAGTTATTACACCTAGATTATAATGGTTAAGGAGTTAGGTATAATTCGAAGTGGTTCTGGTGGAATAATTGGATGTAAATCAGCGGCAGATCAAGTATACTATTATAATTTAACTATAGAAATCTTAAAATATTTCTCAGCATTTCAGATAGATAATAAAATTATAGTTACTTATGAAGATGTAGAACATATAGATAGAGTAGAATTATCAAGAATTAGCTCTGGTTTTTACTTAGATATTTATTATGATTTATTTATTCATACTAGATTAATGATCTTAGATGATGAAATTCCAAACTCTCTTAAGTATAATTGGAATGTGAGAACTGAAAGAAATTTACATGAAACGATATTTATTTTTAATTAAAGAAAGATGTTAGAATTAAAAGCTGTAGAATTTTTAAAAGAACTGTTGGGATCGTATAGTCCTAGCGGTTTTGAACAGGAAAGCAACTAGGGTATTTAAAGATTATTGTTCTAAGTTTGCGATAGAAGAGTTTACTGATAAAATGGGAAATGTAGCATTTAAGGTAGGTTCAGGGAGTAAGAAAGTAATGATTTCTGCACATATTGATGAACTTGGAATGATGATACAAAATGTTACAGACCAAGGAATGCTAAATATTATTAATCTTGGGGGAATAGATAAAAAAGTTCTCCCAGGAAGTATAGTTAAAATTTCTAAAATTGGTCACCCAGGAGAATATGTAACAGGTATTATTGGGAAAAAGCCAATTCATGTAGAGTATGATGATAATAGCAAAAATGAATTAATTCCTATTGAAGATCTTCTTGTTGATATCGGCGCTGAATCTAAAGAAGAAGCTATGAAGTTAGTAGAGATAGGTAGTAGAGTTGTTTTTGAAGCAAATTTTATAGAACATCTTGGGAAGAATCGATTTGCATCTAAAGGACTAGATGATAAGATTGGAGTATTTATTGTTGCTGAAGTCTTAAGGAACGTGGTGAATTATGAAGACTTTAGGGAACTTTTTGATGAATATACTTTTTATGGCGTGGCGAATACTCAGGAGGAAGTAGGTCTAAGAGGTGCAATGGTAACAAGTAAAAGAGTAAATCCTGATATTTCGATTGATATAGATGTTACTTTCGCCACGGATGAAGGTAGAGGAATAAAACCTGAGTCCTATGGAGATATAGAACTTGGGAAAGGACCTGTTATCATGAATGGACCTGATAAATCTTGGAATCTTCGCTGTAAAATGATCGGAGTTGCTGAGATTAATGAAATTCCATATCAACTTGCAGCTTCATATGCAGGAGGAACAAATACTTCAGCAATTCAAGAAGGTGCTTTTGATTGTGAAACTATGTTAGTATCTATTCCTCAACGAAATATGCATACTCAAGTTGAAGTATGTGATTATCGAGATGTGGAAGGTGCTATAAATCTAATCTCCAAGACATTATTAGAGATTACAAAATAAAGAAAAATAATTAGAGGACTTTTTACAGTCCTCTTTTTTTTTATATTTCTATTTTCCCTAGATTAATAGGTTTTTCATAATTTCCATTTACTTTAGAATTCCATATATTATAAAATAATTCTCTATAATTTTCTCTAACTTGATATACATCTCCATAAATAATTCCTAGTACATTATAGTTATTTTCACCAAACATTCCAATCACTTTAACAAGTTTAGAACGCATTTTATTTTCAGAGAAAATGGATTCTTCATAATTCACAGGATAAAAATTAAGAATCCTTCTCTTATAAAACCCTAATTGTTTTTCTTTTATTGAGTTAAGAAAGTAAATAACATGTCTTCCTAATAATCTTTCTGAAAAATTATTATCTACTAGTATATTATCTCCAAACACTTTTTGATCTTTTATATAAAGTCCTAATACTGGATGTTGATCTACTGATGAAGAATCTATAATATATTTCTTCAATTCAATTCCATAAGTATTTCTCTTCTCCATCCATTCTTTCATGATAAAACTTCTAACTCTAGGGTTTAAATTTTTTGATAACTTAGCTTCATAACATCTAATCATAATTCTTTTATTTATTTTCACATATAAGGAACTTGGATTTCCTTATAAATGTAATAAAATAATCATATGAAAAAGAAGAAAAAGAAATTAATCTCCCTAGCCGAAAAAGTTAGGAGAGATAATGAAATTAAAGAAACAGGAAAGTTAGTATCCTTAAGACCTAGTATCACTCATAAAAGTAAAAAAGATTATTCACGTAAGTGGAAACTCGAAGATTATGAATAATAGGAAAGAATTAATAGAGTTAAATAAACTTTATAGGAAACGTTTAGTAGATTCAGTAATAACTAAATTACTTAAAGTCCTTGAATTTACTGGATTAGATACACTTGAAGATCTTGTGTTTGATTATAAGAGTTTAGAATCTAAATCTATATCAGGAAATATTCAAAAATTATATTATGTAAACAAAACATTTAATTATATTAAAGTTGATATGGATTATGGAGAGTACTCTAAACATAATTTGGATATAGAGGATTTAGATACTACAGATTTAGAGATTATTGTATTTAATAATATTATCGGATATTATAAAGAGAATAAATTAATAAAAATAGCAAAAGATTATGAAGATTAAAAAACCCTTTACAACTGCTGGATCTGGGAAGATCTATTTTATTTCAGATCTTCATTATGGTCATGAAAATGTAATAAAATATGATTCTCGACCTTTTAAAGATGTAACTGAAATGAATAATTATATCTTAGAGGAACTTAAAAAAACTAAAGAAGAAGATATTATATTCGATTTAGGTGATATGTTTTGGAAAATGCCTGTTGACGATATAAAAGATGTCTTAGATCAGATTCCTTGTAAAAATATTTATAAAATTGTCGGGAATCATGATAACTATGGACTTTATTTTGATCAGGCACCACTTAAAGGGTATTTCAAAATAATCTCTGATATTCTTGATGTTCATATAGAGCATTCTGGAAAAGATTATATGGTAACTATGTGTCATTATCCTTTTGTATCTTGGAATCATAAACCTCATGGATCTATTCACTTATTTGGTCACGTTCATGGTCACCTTACTGAATATATTAATAGTATTTATGATCTTAAAGTTGATGTAGGTTTTAATTCTGAGTTAGCAAAATCTCTTGGAACCTTCTTAATACCATTCGAGGAAATTATCAAGCATTTCGATACTAAAACAGGAGGAATGAATTATAAAGAGTGGACTCTAACTAAATGTAAAGAATTATGAAAACAGTTTGGATTTATTCATTACAAATATCAGATACTGGAAGAGTTTATAGAGATATTCCACCATCTGAAGCTGAAGTTGTTGATGAATTCGGTGGTGCTCCTAGGATAGTAAAGATACTGAATAGCGGGAAAATAATAAAAAACTATCAACTTCATTATCAATTCTTTAATACTCCAAGTGAATGTATTGAACACAGGAATAAATATATCGAAGATAAATTGAAACTCTTCGAAACTCAATGGAAATCCACCGAAAGAAATCTTAAAAAACGGATAATAAAATGATAACACAATTAACAGCGAAAGAAATAATGAATCTCCCTAAGGATAAAACATTTTGGTATAGTTGTATTAGTTTTAGGGAGAAAACTTTTAGATGCTCTAGTATCATAAAACCAGCGAAATTATTTTAAAAATTGATATAGATAATTTATTATATCTTCGAAAAGTTTCTGATAATTCTGTAATTGGATCTTTTCAGGGTTATAAAGAAAGAAAAGATTCAGAATGTAAATTTTTTGTGAGAATATTCGATACTGAAGAAGAATGTAAAGAATATTATAATGCTCAGATTCATAATACTGTAGATCGACTTCAACATTTTTATGAAGAAAAGCTTAAATATATAAAATCCAAATTAATATGATAACAAAAGAATTATTGTTAGAATATAAAGAAAATTCCAAGTCACTTTGGTATTTTATGTTAGAATTTTCTAGTAAATCTTATAAATGTACAAGGTTAGTAAAACCCATCGAAGTCTTAGTAACTAATTGGGATGAAAAAAGTGATTATTCTCTTATTTTAAAAAGTAAAAATAAAAATCTAGTTTTCAAAAATTATCACATAAGATTTTTTCTACCATATCTTTTTGAAACGAGAGAAGAGTGTGTAGAAGCTTATAATGCAGTTGTTCAGGATCAAAAAGATAAACTTCAACATGATTATGAAGAAAGATTGAGATATTTAAATTCTAAAATAGAAAAATTATGAAACAGCCAGAAACATATGAAGAACTTGATAAACTTATAGGACAAATATTCTGGACTTTTGGATTCTATATCGGTCCGTATAGTTATAAACTTGAAAATATAAACTCTCCGCAAGAAGTAGTTTTAGGGAAAGAGGAAAGATCTGGATATAGAGGAAACACTACCTGGTATCCTTTAAGAAACAAAACTACTAATATGATAGTTGGTTACTTTCAATTAATTCCTAATAGATATAATCTAGATAATTATAAATTATATGAATCAGAAGAGGAAGCCATTGAAAGTTGGAATTCTATTATTCAAAATCAACTAGATCGATTAGAATTTGATTATGAGAAGAAAAAGAAATATTTAAATAAAAAGATTATTAAAAAATGAATAAGATAATAATTGATGGATATTATAAAGAAAAGGAACACTTAGGAAAAATTTCAGGTATTATTTTTAAAAACTGGGAAGATAGTGAACCTATAGATAAAATTTCAATTATTATTAACAATTTCGATTCTTATATTCCTGGAGAATTTTATAAAAGAGAACTTCCTGGGATTGTAAAATTATTAGAAAATATAGATCTTGATAAATTCGATACAATCATATTAGATTCTCATGTTTGGTTGTGGAATGATGAAGAATCTTTTGAAAAACCTAAACCAGGACTAGGAGCACATCTATATGAAAAACTTGGAAGAAAGAATCTTAATATTATTGGAATTGCAAAAAGTTATTACTGTGATAATAATATGCATACTTTTTCATGTTTTCGAGGAAATAGTAAAAATCCTTTATATGTAGATTCAATTAATCAAGATAAAGATTATTCTGAAGTTATTAAAAGTATGTATGGAAATTTTAGAATACCATACCTTATAAAATTAGCAGATACAGAATCAAAAATAAATTTCAAATGAAAATGATTTATGCAATAGAACAATTACCCAAGAAAGAAGATACTTGGGTATTTTTGGGAGGACCTATTCAAGGAGCTCCAGAGTGGCAAGAAACAGTTCCAGATATTCAGGGAGTAACTTGGATAAACCCTAGAAGAAAAGAGAAAATTTCTGGAGGTTTATCTGATGCTGAATATAAAAAACAGGTAGATTGGGAAACAATTGGACTTAGAGTATCAGATTTTATATTATTTTGGATCCCTGAAGCTGTTGAAGATATACCAGGAAGAGATTATGCACAAACTACTAAAATCGAACTTACCGAAAATTTAGTTAGAAAGAAAAATATAATCTTAGGAATTGCGCCGAAAATACACGGAAGAAGGTACTTGATCGAAAAAGCTAAAGCATATGGAATAAAAAACGTATATAGCTCTTTAGACGAATGTATATCTGAGTTAAAGAAAGAAATATCTAATAGAGAGTCCAGTTCAAGAGAGTTTTTTACTTCCGATACACATTTCGGCGCAGAAAGAACTTTGGAATTATCTAAACGTCCTTTCATGAATGTTGAAGATATGGATTGGACTATGGTAGAGAGATGGAATACTAAAGTTCCTCCTAAAGCTATCGTATGGCATCTTGGAGATTTTGGTGATAGAAGTTACTTGAAATATTTAAATGGAGATATTCGATTAGTTTGTGGAAATTATGAGATTAAAGAAAAATCTGAAAGAAATCTAGATATACCTGATTTTATAGGAGAGCTTATAGATTCTGGTTTTTCAAAAGTATTCCTAACTGAAGCAGAAACAAAACTCCTAGGAAAAGAGATAGCACTTGTACATGAACCTATGAATTCTACAAAAAAGTATAATCTTTTTGGACATATTCATGGAAGACAAATGATTAAGAGATTTGGATTAGATGTAGGTGTTGATGTTCATGGTTTTGCTCCTATGTCTGCAGAAGAGGTTGAATTTTTCTTAAATGCACTAGAAAAAGGCTATTACGACGCTGAAGTATTTTGCTAGTCTGATATTCCTTGAAAGCCTTATAAGTGAGAATAAAAAACAAACTTAAAAGAAAAGGAATATGATAGAAAAACTTAACACACTAATGACAATATTAAGTGCATTAGGATTATTAAGAGACGGAGTAAAAAATTACATAGATGTCTCAGTTGAAAATAGTTTATCCAATGGAATAGTAGATAAACTAAAAGATAGTTATGACAACTATACAGCTATCTTAAACAAGTATGCGATTGAAGGAAAGGATTTTGATGTTCCTTCGATTAATAGAGATTACGTAATAAGAAAACTGCGATTAATAAAAACAATAGTAAACAGATTAGTCGAATATTATATCAATGAGCCAGAAACATTGAGAGATTATAAACAATCCCTCTATTTGATTGGCGCTGACATAGATAGTATATATCGAAAGTCTGTTGTTGATTATAAAACGTTTTTGCTTGCAGTTAAGTAAGAAAAGGGTGGGTAATTCCACCCTTTATTTTTCTACCGTCTAGAAAAGACTAAAAACCTTATATATGAAAGGAAAATAGAGTTCCTAAGAGGTTAAAATAATACCGTCTAAGAAACCCTATTAGCCTTATATATGTAATAAAAGATAGAAATATCTGATATTACCTAAAGACATAGTATATCTAATTTAAAGGATATATTATGTCTTTTATACTTTAGCGTTATACATAGATATAACTTAGATATATTACCTATACTAAAGGTGCCAGAAGGGAAGGAATATATTGAAATTCAAGATTTGCTAACTTGACATCGGCTTGGCGATGTAAAAATAGTTCTGGGAACATACTTACTGTATTTAGAATTTAGAAACAGGAAAAGAGGAAAGTTGTTATAGCCTCAGTATGATTCATAGGCCAGCGCGTAAAAAAGGTTGGACACATAACTTGGCAAGCACTAACAAATTTTATAACGTGCATTTAGCCGAGTTTAACAAAATAAATAAAAATTAAATAAATTCCTTATAGTAGATAATATTATAAGGCCACGATATATTGAGATAAACCTGATAAAGGATTATCAAGAGGAATATATCAAAGACATGTAGCCAAATATATGTGGTGAACTATGAATATAATAAAGGACCTGTATAGTCTAGAGTTATTAGTAATAGGATGTGAACTTATAGGGATTTAATATACAGTTAAATTATTATATATAACCTATGATAAATACCGATGAGGAAATTATAAAGATTATATATAATTCTAAGTTAGAAATCTTTAAGAGAGAAGCTTAAAGTAAAAACAACCATTTCTAAGTAATTTACTTAGAAAATAGAGACAAAAGAATATTAACAACAAAAAATTATAAAATTATGAAAGCAGTTGTAAAAAACGTTGGAATTTTTGTAGCAGGAATAGCAGCAAAAGTAGTATTTAATTATGGTTATAAGAAAACTAAAAAATGTTTAAATAACCGGAAAAAAGCTGAATAAGCTAAAACAACCAACCTGAGTTATGGATTAACTTGGGTTTAGAGACAATAATTAACAAAATTAATAACTTAAATAATAGGAGGAAAAATTATGAAACTAATTAACTCAGCAGTAACGAAATTTGGTGCAACAAAAGTTGTAGCAGTAGCAGTTGGAGCAGGAATGGCATTAGGAGTAGCAACTACCTTAGGATGTCAAAAAGCTTATAAAAGACTCAAACCGAAAGGTCTTAGAGATGAGGATTTGGAAAAATTGGTAGAAGAAGCTGTCAACTTAAAACCGGATGCAGAAAAAGAAAAACCTGCTGAAGAAGTAAAAGCTGAATAAGCTTAAAACAACCAGCCCGAGTTATGGATTAACTTGGGTTTAGAGACAATAATTAACAAAATTAATATATTATGAAAAAGATAACAGAAGTCATTATTTTTATGACAATGATATTAGCAGGAATTGCTTGGATATTAGGATTTGATATAATTTATTCAATATCAGCAATAATTATGGGAACTACTGGAATTTATTATTGGTTTAGATATATGATTCCGGAACTATTTAACAGCAATGAAGAAGAATTCATTGATGACTAACCGGAGGGATAACAAAATTTCCCTCCATTTTCATTTTTGTAGTTAGGTGAATTCCTAACCTGATGAGATCACGAGGTTAAACTCAAGATCGAAACAGAAATGGAAACTAAAGATTTCCTTTTGATTTTATATATCAAGAGACTATAACTAAACAAAAGGAAATTTACAAAGAAAAAAAAGAGGTCTTGACTTTAATTAGTCAAGTTGATCCTCTTTTTATTTTTTTTCTTCAGAATGTTAAGGAATTTGATTTTGTAGCATATAAAATTCATTTTTTAACATATCAATTCTACATTTGATATCAGCTATTTCACTTGCTATATCACGTAGTGGAGAATTACAGAAAAATTCTTGATTACTATTCCAATAAATATTATTTCCTGTAATAACACTATTAATATTAGTTATAGCTGTTTCTATATTATGTAATCTTTGCATTAAATTAAAATCTCCAAAGATTCTTTTATCTATAGTAGATACTAATCTCTCTTCATTATTTACTATTATCTCAGGATTATCCATTATTTTCTCTAGATAACCTCGAAGATAATTAATAACTATATCTAAAATCTCATCCGATTGTGCAGAGGATAGAATTTTTTCAACTACAGCTTTTACTACAGAATCAGAAATTTTGATATCATTACTTAATTCAATATTTGTATTACTCGTTTTCATTGCCATTTTTCAGTTCTTTTAAACAAGTTTTCTTAGATTCTAATTGAGCTTCAAGTAACTCTATTTCTCTTTTTAATGAAGCGATTCTTGTACTCTTAAGGGATTTATCTAGCGTCTCTATAAAAGAATCTTCAAGTTGAGAAAATTTTAAATCCATATAACAATGACAACTACCACCATAACCCCAACTATCTGTATATTCTAAACAAATACTTTCATCATTGATAGCATCCTCATTGTAATTATCATCTAACCAAAGACTTCCTCGAGTAGGATCATATTCATCATACCATGAATTAGTTAATCCATATTTTCTATAAACTTCATAGATCTTATCAAATCTCTCCTTACATATCTCAACAATCTTAGGTTTAACTTCTTCTGATTGTTTCTTTGAATCTCCTAGAAAAATACCTAAGAGCTTAATTAATTCTTCTTTTCTATCCATAATTCATATATTTTATTTTACGGTAGCAGAACACAACTATCTACTACATCATTAAGAGTTTTAAGGGAAGAAAAATAAAAACTATACCTATTATTTTAAGTATAGTTTTATATAATAACTCTATTTATTATTCTCTGTAACTATCATATCCATTTTCCCAAAGAATATCAGCTTCTTTAGGTATACCACAATCATCTGCAAATGAATAATATACTTTTCCGATAACCCCGTCTATTAATGGCCAAATAAAATCAATAATCTCTCTATCGGTTTTACCTGCATCGTTAAGTTCTTTCCATTTATCTCCTTTACCATATTCAGTATACATATCATACCACTCATAAACGAAATTAATAAGATTGAATATCTCACTATTTCCGTATCCCCCACTATCCTCTTCTTTCTGATAAAATTCAACAGCACGAATTACATCTTCTTTAGAATTTATAATAATCACTTTATCAGTTATATTATTTTCATTTAGAAGATTTATTAATTTTTCTTCAATATCTAAGAAGAAAACTTGAGTACTTGAATTAGTTATTACATCTGAATAACTAGTGATTAAACGTCTTTTGCTCATAATTTTTTTTATAATATATAGTAATTCTTCTGATAATGTTACTTTTGTCCCTAAGTTACGAATGAAAGTTGCTTTATTAATATATTCCTTCGTTGTAATTATCTGATTGAACGTTAGTAATCTCAGGCGCCGTGATATAGTTCCAGCATTACTCTTAAATTCTTCTGGAGTAAGTGCAACTATATCAATTATACTTTTGCATACCTTAGATAATGTTAGTTGTTTTAGGATAGGTTGTTTTATTTCGAATCTTAAACAAATAATATGATCTACAGCATAAATATTTTCTTCAGGGTTACCTCCAAATAGGTTCAAAAGTTCATTAGGGAGAGATAGTTTTACCTGACTCCCAAGTCTAAAACAACAAATAGAATATCGAGGGCTTCTTTCATCTGTATATACATAGAATTTATTTGTTGTTATTCCCGAAGTATCAGTCAAGACTCCATCCATATCTAAATCCTTTTGTTTCTAAGTTATCTAACTCATAAGAATAGTCTTTATCATCAGGATACAGTTCATAAAGTCTATTCATAATTTTTTGATTATGTTTAATATCAATATATACAATAGTTCCCTTTAATCTCTCCATAATCTTTGGTTTAAACATTTCCCAAATATCATCTTCTTTATCAGGGAATTCATTGTTCATATCAAGGTATAAGTTAAATAGATTTCCTAGTAGAGGTTTTAAATCCCATATTGAATAATTATGATTAAATCCTTTCTTTCCTTGAAATCTAAAGAAATATTCAACATCTTCCTCAGTTTTTAGAACAAGGAAATCTTTTTGATATTTTTTATATATTCCAGTACCAATCATCTGTCTTAATGCATCTGGTCCTTGAATTAAAAATACTTCAGTGCTTGAATTTGTAATAACATCTGAAAAACTAGTTATTATTCTTTTCTTTTTTCCCATAATTTACATAAATAAGAAAATGAGGGCAGCCATAATCTCACGACTTGCCACCCTCTGTCTTCAAATACTCTATATCTTTATTATCAGAACATTAATCCACCTCGATATAAACTTGGATTACCTTTCTGTCTAATTATCTTAACTAATGTTTCGCCATCCCCATATATATCCTTAACTAGAATAAATCCGTCTTCATCAGGATCTTCAAGAATGGTTCCAATACTAAGTTCTTGATTTTTCCAGAGATTTGAGAATTGAGATGTCATTCTAGTTTTCCAACCATCTAGGATATTACTACAATAATCCTCATTTGTCTTAGTATCTGAATCTTTATCTTCCATCTCACAATCTTTTCCAAGCCATTCTGGGAAATTAGCTCTTCCTGGACGAAGAATTTCCTTAATCCTTGTTACATCTTCCTCTGTTTCAACAGGGAATTTCATGATATCGAAAACATATTTAGCCAAAGGAATATTAAGGCAAGTATCTTCAGAAAGTTTTCCATGAATATTTACTTCATCAACAATCGAACCAAGAATATCAATAGTAGATATCTCAAGAAGATCGATTTTTTGAAGAATATTCTCTCTCTCTTCTGGAATTTTTAAATTATCGTCCAAATATTCGTTTATTGCTTTTTCTGACAAATTTCCGAATTGTTTGATATATCTAATTCTTCCAGGACGTCCAAGTAAATTCTCATTTACGTTAAGTGTATTTGTTGTTAGAATATATAATTTTCTTGATCTATTATATACCCCATCAATTAATTTTAGTAATACTTCATCACTCTCTCCTCGCTTAAATGTTTTCTCTGCTTCATCAATCAAAACAATACATTCAAAGTCGAGTTGTTGAATAAAACTTACCATTCCCTCTATTTCATTATCAGGAATGATTATGACAGGAATGTCTAATCTATTACATAATAGTTTAGCACCAACACTTTTTCCTGTTCCTTTATATCCTGTGAAAATAACACCAAGATTCTTATTCCCTTCAATAAATTTATCTGATTCCCAAGTTTTTTGAATTATATCAAATAAACTATCACAACCTACATCATATATTTTGTGATTAAATTCAAACTTTTCTGAGAGTTTTTTTAAACCGATTCTCTTATCTTGACCTTTTCCTTGATATAATTCAAAAATTCCTGAACCTGGAGTTGGATAAAGTACTGTATTTCCATCAATCGGAAATAAAGTTCCACATTCATCAATCCATTTTTGTGCTACTAAATTTTTCATTTTTCTATTTGTTATATTTTATACATTTATAAGAATTTCAAGCTTTCAGAAAAATTTAGAATATTTATTACAGTTTTTGAATCTCCTACAATTAAATATGTATCTTTCTTTTTAATTATATCGACTATCGTTTTTAAAGATATTTCTAATGAATTAATCTTTTTCCAATTTTTATCACAAATAATAGGATCATAAGAAGTATTCCCTCGATGTTTATCTTCGAGGTTAATAATTCCTAAACTTTCCATACGCTTCATAAGACATTTTAACCCTGTTTTCTTAAAATAATATTCAGGCTCAACTCCTAATTCTATAACCAATTTATTTTTCTTTCCAGGAATTATATTTGGATTCCTAGTATATTTCTTCGGAGTTAATTCTATTGTAGCAGAATATATAAGAACATGGTCGATATCAAAGAAATATACGCCCCATTCTCCTTTCTGTTCTAGGTTAATCATTAGAAATATATGTTAAGAAGTTGTCCAAGATCTATATAATCAATTCCTACTTTTTCTGCTGCTAATATATCTCTATTACTTTGACCATATAAACCAGATTCAAGTCCAATTTGTATGGCTGAATTCTTATCAAATCCACGAGTCTTAGAAATTACAGCATCCATCATTCTATCTTTAGATTGTCCAAAATCATTCTGTACTAAGATTTGACAATGATCATACGGAACTCTTAGATATTCTGATAAAGCACAAACAATGTATTCTAACATTATTTTCCAAGAATCTGAACCATTACTACTTAAGATTAGATTTCTTGGAACCATAGCATAAACTTTATTTGGGTTAAAACATAAAATCTTATCCCAAACTTCAAAACGGAGTCTGATATCATAAATTCCACGTGGAAGAAGACCTGGTTTTCCGTTACTTTGGAAAGTTTCTACTAAACAATCTAAGACATCACAAAATATTACTTGTTTTTGTCGATCAATCTCTTTTCTTCCATTATTTGTATTACTACTTCCCCAGGATCCTCCAGTATTACCACCACTACCCCAGCCAGAAGATCCACTCCAAGATCCTCCTGAGTTTCCCCAAGAATTTCCTCCAGCTGGTTTTGTTTGCCATGGATACTGTTGATTATTACTTCCTCCCCACGAAGATCCTCCGTTATTATTCCAAGATGGAGTTGATGGTTGACCCCAATTACTTCCACCTACACTTTGTCCAAATGGTGTCTGTTGCATAATTTTTTCATTCAATTCTTTTTGACCTTTAACTACTTTTTCTATTCTCTCATCCTCCTCTGCTTCATCGATTTCATTGATATCATCATCGTCATCATCTCCTGAATCATATGGAGGTTCTTCTGAAGAGTAGTCAGGCTTTAGATATTCTTTAAATTTATTATCTTCTTCCATAAGTTTTTTATAGTTTATGTTTATCACATATAAGGATTTCCGGATTTAATAAAAGTTTGTCAAGTTTGGCTAAATTAGACTTCTCCATATAAAGTCTCCATAATTCTGTTTTACGAGCTTCCCTAAAACATTCTATAACTTTTTGAGCATCTAATTCTACACTTCCGATAATAACGTATCTACTATCATTTGTACATTTCGGTTCTATATTAAAACACCCTTCTCTAATAAAAGCGTAGATAATTTTATAAGATGGTCGTTTTAATATAATAGGAACAGTTATATTAATAGAAAGATCTATACTTGTTTGAAGAATTAAAAATGTTTCTCTAGTAGAATGTAATTTAAGATAATAATTCGATATAACAATATCTGCTATCATAGGAAATATTCTTTTGAATTATTTATCATATCTTTTAATATAGTCAATTGAGTGTCATCACCACCCCAAAATTTATCATTAAAAGCTTTCTTCATACCCTGAATTATCTTTTTATAATCTATTCCTTCTACTGTCCCTAAAACTTTAACAATTGATCTATTTGACATTTTTTCCGGTAACTCAAAATAAAACCTACCAAAACCAATAGATTCATATATATCTTTTCGTCTAGGTCTTTTAAGATAATTATAGTGTTGATCATCAATACATATGTAAATATCTAAATTTTTCATAGTTCGAATTATTACTTCTCTTAATTCAATCATATCGTTTGTATCAACTATTATCCCTGTCATGTAAATTTTATATTATCTAAGTTTTTTACTAAATGTTTCAAATCATTCGCATAAGGACAATTTTTAGATCCTTGGATAAACGATTTTTTAAGTTTTTCTGGGTCAATATTAACTTCTTGAATAATCAAGTAATCGATTATATTTCTATATCGAAGATGTTCTAATAAAAAAGTATCATCACAAAATCGAAATATACAAAATTTTCCAAGACAAGTTTTTACATAAATTTGTTTAGGAGTTATTCTCTTAGTCGCTAACCCATCTAAATTATATTCTAAAATAAAGTTCTCTCCAAGAATATTTCCACTAACAATTCCAATATCAGTTGATAATTCTTTTTGAAGTCTTCTGTAAAAACTAATCTTCACCATCTCCAGTTCCTGCTTTAATAGATAAAATAGGTTTAATAATTTCCAAAATTTTCACTGTATCTTGTATTCCAGTTATTATTTCAGAAGGATCTTTATATACCTCGGGCGCTTCATCAATACAGGCGAGACATACAGAACTAGAATATACATTGCCCATACTTTCTTTAAATTCTTGGAGACTTAATCGTTCTCTTGCTTCTCGCCTAGACATTAAGCGCCCAGCACCATGAGGAGCACTATAATTTCTATCAGGATTACCAAGACCTTCACAAATTAAGGTTCCAAAAGCCATGTTCATAGGGATAATTACTTTCTGTCCGGCGTAAGCTTGAATAGATCCTTTTCTAATTATTCTATCTCTTGGATCTATGTAATTATGAATAGACTCAATTCTCTCAAGCTCTTTTCCAAGTCCAAGAGCTTTTTTAATTCTCTCTGATATTACTATTCGATTATATTCTGCATAAGCTTGAGCAAAAAACATATCCCCAAGATAACCAGATATATCTTCATGTGTTACTAAGAATCTACTAGGCGGAATTGTATATCGGCCGGAAGCATGAAGTTTTTCTATTTCTTCTTTGATTTTCTTCCCTTGACCTTTATACTTTTCCTTAATTCCTCTCTCGGCCGCTTTCATATCCGCCTCAATTATCCTAGTTTTCCCAATTTGTTTTTTCCAATAAGCAAGTATTTTTATTCCTAAGTTTCTCGATCCTGTATGAATAGTAACCCAAACAGACTCTTTGTCTTCTTCTACCTGTCCAAGTTCTATAAAATGATTCAATTTTGTTACTAATACTACTTTCAAGTATCGGATAGGTCATTTCTGCCTATCTCTAGTAGTTCTTTTTCCTACTAGTTTGGAGCACACCTTTAGCCCTAGAAATAAATCCTAATGACTAGCCGAAGTCCCTCTGCTCTCTACGGGGGTATAAGTTTTAACACTGTAACCTTCCCTCGGTGATTAGCATCTCAGCTTCTCCCGATATGGACGACTTTTACAACGAATGACTATTAATCATTCTGGAGGCAATCAATTTTTCTCACCTCCACCAAGAGTTCCAAGAGATTTATAGAAAATTCCCTCAGACATACCAATTCTTTTAAGGGTTTTTGATATAAATTTCTCTATCTCTCCTAGACCTTCATAACATACAAATTCAGGCCATAAACTTCTTGCTCTTTCAAGTTTTGTTTTAAAAAATTTCTTGAATTCTTTTTCTTGGATAACAGTTTTCTCATTTACTTCCATACCCATTGGAATATCTCTACGAATTCTAGCATCCCAAAGAGCTAATTCTGGATCTCCCGAAGGCATTTTATATTTTACACTTAACATACCACACGATATGTCACAACCAACCACATCAGGATCGAGAGGACCACCAGAGTAGGTTTGAGTATACCCTACTACACATCCATTACCACAATGAGTATCTTCCATGATTCTAACCTTTTCTTCTTCTACCATTTTAGTATTTAGTAGATCATATATCTGAGTGATTGCAGCTTCTTCTATATTCTCAGTAAAAACTATTGCTTTACCGTATTTTCCTATTATTTCCATATCCCTATAATTTCTTTGATAAACTATAAATCCAATGACGTCCTTCTTCAGTCCACCTCTTTACATTTCTTGGTTTTCCTGCCTTGTCAAATATAGTAACTATTTTTGTATATCCAAATTTATCAAATGGTTCCTTTAAGTACCATTTCTTTTTATCATGAGATCTAAAAATTAAATTATTCTTCTCTAATAATCTTAATAATTCTATATTAGATATTCCAAGACCCAAATCTTTCACTATATCTCTTGTTGAATATAGATTTTCTGAAGTAGTTAGGACTCGATTACAATAATCTACTTGAGGCTGTTGATTTTGAATAGTAATCTGTAGGTTAGTAATTTCAGAGGTTAATCTTCCAATTTCAGCGTCTCTCAGAGCAAATCCATTATTTATAATTTCGTCTAATTTTCTTAGACACCATACTCCAAATTTAGGACTACACCACATAGCAAAATGAATAGCTATTAATCTATGCATCCAAGTACCTTGATTCTGAGGAATACCTCCTTTAATAACTACTATTAATTCCGATATCGGAATTCCGATATCGATCGAGACCTCATTGATTAATTCTTTTGTCTGTTGATTACTAAGATAATGACCTAACTGCTTCTTACAAACTTTTGCTATCTCAGTAGCATTAATCATGACATCATTACTAGTCAATGCAAATGGAATAATACATCCATTATACTCAAAATTTAATAATTCATTCATACTTATATAAAATAAAGGGAGTATGAGAAAATACTCCCCTAAAACTTATTTCTTTTCTTCAACAGCTTCCTGTCCCTGCGTTTCTTCTTTAGAAGGTTTGTCTTCTTTAACTGGACCTACAAACAATCCGCGAAGAATACACATCTTATTTTCTAAGGTACACTCTGAATGTTCCTTATTATAATATTCACAGATATCAGGGCAACATTTATCGATTACTTCGTCGAGATAAACCAATTTTTTATTTCCGGCGATTTTTTGTAATATATCAGGCTGATCTTTGAAAATTTCCTCAAGAGTGCCTTCTTTTGGAACCATTGAAGTTAAATCTGAATCTTCTCCTTCATTAGCTCCAAGATCATTACAAAAATCGATAAATGATAGTTCTTCATTTCCGGGATCTCTAGGATCAGGGATAAAAGAACAACATTTTCCATAAGGACATTCTTTATCACAAATTAAATGTGATGTTGGAATTTCCTCAATGGGTCTAAAGACTATCACTTTTTCTCCGTTAGATGTGGGAACTTTTACTGTTTTTAACTTTTTCATAATTTAATTCATTAATGTTATTTAATTCTTTACGCATTTATTTTCGAAGCGGATTCTGTATTAATTTCCGCTTCATATATAAGAATTTCAGGGAGAAGAAAATAAAAAAGAAGGAAGTATTTCATTCCTTCTTCTTAAATGTTCTAGTTTAGTTAGTTACTGCATAAAGAATTGTGTTCCCTTCTCTTCTAAGAGTAAATAGTCTTTCAACCTCATTATCACTTATTATTTTATAGTCCTCTCGTTTTTTAGAAACTAGATAATCTTTAATAAGTCCATAATTAAATGACTCTATCACAAGATGACAACCATTTGGAGTATTAATTTTTCCTAGAATATTAGTATATCCTGAGATAAATTTTTCTATATCATGTTGATAGGATTTATCTTCAGAATCAATATCTAAAATCCACCTAGGTTTATCTACAACTCCTTTTGATTGAACCGTTTCATTACTTAAGGCTACTTTCTTTGGAAGATTATGTATATTTGTATAATCATTGTTTGCTACTCTCTTAGAATATTCAAACATACATTGCTTTCCAAATTTTTCCAAAGATCTTGGTGTAATAGATATGTAAGCTCTTGCTTTATAATGTTCACACATCTCCGTTAATCGATTCCAGGATTTTTCAAGAACTCCTAAATCTGTCACCCACCAAGCATATCTCTGTATTTCTTGAAGAGGTAAATCAGGATTCTCTTTTCTTCTTTGTATAACTTGCACAAAATAATATATCTCCGGTTTACCTTTAGAAGATATCTTAAATTTTAGAAGACTTTTTACTGTCTCTAAATTATTTATTACTCTCATGATTTTATAGTATTTAGTAAAAATTTCCAAGAAACTGTTGCTGTATGATCTGAAGAAAAGATATCAACCGTCTTACTAGTACTCTCAATCAATGGAAAATGTTTATCATTAAATCTCGTTGTTTTTGACATAATGATCTGAAACTTTCTTCTTCTAAGCTCTTCATTATATTTAGTGAGATTAGTTTTCCATTCTTTTCGAATCTCTTCGATTGGCCTTTTTCCAAAACCAATAGAGTCTAAGAATACTTTGATTACACTACTTTTTGGTAATGCTCCTCTTTGATATTCTTTATACATAAGTTGTCTTTTTTGTTTTTCTCCAGGGATACCAGAAATAAAACTAACCAATTCCATTATCATTTCTGATTTTCTTGTAGCTTCTTTATCAGTTTCCTTCTTAGGGAAGTAATAATCTCCAACTATTCCAAGAGATTTAAGAAACTCTATTTTTGGATCTAAAGTTACCTTCTCAGGATAGTACTCTTGAATATATTCATTAGCTATTGCTGCAAGTTTATACTTAACTTCTAATCGAGAAAGGTAATAACTACTAATATCTCTAATTGCACACTTAGTTACTACTGGAAGAGATGAGATATCTATTAGATACTTTCCAGAAAACACTAATTCTGATTTTATTATCCCCAGTCGTTTAAATTTCCCGGCGAGTTTATTGGAAATCATAACTCCTATTAAAGACTGATTAAGAAGACCATCCTTTACTAAACATATAGATTGTCTTGTTTTATATGTTTTTTCGCCGGGTTCTATTCCGACTGTATTTTCTGGGATATTAACTACCACATTAGTATCAAAGCAGATTCCTAAGTTAGCTCGTCTTTTATTTCCAATCGTTCCTGTCACTTTCGCCCATTTATCTTTTTGGTAAGTAATAGCAGTATTACTATCCACTTTTTTAGGAGAAAGTCTTTTATATTCTCCGATCAACTCTGGATTAATAAGAATACTTGCATTATCCTCAATTAAATCAGTTATTAACCTACTAATTGAATATTTATTATAATCTGAATAAATTTTTGGATACTTAGTTTTTCTTTCAATAGGTTTGGGTGTATATTCGGAACGTTTAATAATATCATTAAGATCTTCAATATAATTAGTCATCCCTACACGACCGTACATCTCGTAAAAACCTTTGATAACTATTTCATCTTTTGTTGCTTGCGCTAAAAGTTCAGCAGTATCTAGGTATTCAAGTTTAATTGTACTTCCTAAAAAAGATAATATAATTCTAAGATCCTGGGTTGAATAAATTTCCCCAGAGTATCTTTCAACTCTCTTTTCTCTTACTATTCCCCATGCAGATGCGTAATTATGAACACTAGGACTAACTCTTATTTTATTTTTTCCATAAGAATCCATTATTAACCAAGGATTACCAGAAGAACTAAGTTTATCTGCTAAAAGTACATATTGATACTTTAGATTTTTCTTATTTCTCAGGATAATCTCAGTACTTTTCCCATACTCATAATCACAGTACTTTACTAATTTTAATCTTGAACCATTAATTTTAATTTCTTTTTCCATAATTCTTATGTTTATTGTTATTTATTATTCATTAGTAAGAGTTTCAAGAGCTTCTAAAAAATCCAAGATATTCATTATAAAATTACGATAACTTTTATCGGGTTTATCTGGAAGTCTAAGAGAATACTCAATAAAACCTCGTAATTCTATATCAGAAGGACAAATATTCATTATAATATCTTTGTAAAGATTATTATGAACTGTTTCTGAGATTATAAGATTATTCTTAAGCTTTCTAAATAAACTTCGTTTTGTTAATTTTTTATAATTATCCTCAGAATGTAAATAAACAGGTAATACCATTACTAAATTTCTAACTTCAGAAGGACTAATCCAGTTCCCTATTGGAGATCTAGCTGCATTTAATTCTTCATAGTTCTTTAGAATATGATAACTCAAAAGTTTATTTCGAAGAATAGATATATTTTTATCATAAATAAATTTTATAAATTCTTCTCTATTAAATAACTGATTAAATCTGATATTACCAACTATAATATTTTTGTTATATCGTAATCTATAAAATTCAATACTTTCTATTTTTATTTTCTTCATAACACATATAAGGAAAATAAACCCCGACCTATCACAGGCAGGGGCTCACACTATAATATGCAATTCAAAGGATTTTCTCTTTTCCATTTATAAGGATCTAAAGCCTTAAAATTGATAAACAATAAGAATCATGGAAAATATTAATGAAGAAAAAATTAAAAAATTTAAAAAGATTACAGAATTAATTTTGAATGGACTAAAAGAAAGAGGAATAAATCCCATCTTATCTGAGGACGACACTTCCCCTAATGAAGAGTGGGGAAATAGTATGACAATGTCTTTCAGTTTTTCTAATGGAGGACTTAAATATTGGTATCTCGGAATTTGGGGATGTGGGAGATGGTCTGAAACTTACAATTGTGATAATTCTGAGGACTATATATCAGTCTTTCTAATTCACAAATGGACGTATGATAAATTTAGACCTAGTAGTTCAGATATAGAATACAGAATTACATTAAACGATAAACCTGTAGAAATATATCATGTAATTCAAGGGTTAGAAGAAATTCATAAAAATCCTATTCAAGAATATTATAAAACTTTTTGGGAACATAAAAGTGATCATGATATGCCTTGTCTTGAATATTTTAGAGATTGGTGGTTTCATGAAGTTACTTATCCGATTCAAGAAAAATTGAGATATAAATGGAGTGTAAAAATATTATATAATTTTCTTAAAGTATTATCATGGATTGACCCTAGAGTCTCACGAAGGAAGTTATTTAAAGAAGAAGGGTGTATTCCAATCTATACTTCCGGATTTTTAGCGACGGAATGGGCATCAAGTCGTGATTGGGCTTTTAATAGCTTTGCATGGTTATATGAAAAATTTCCATGGTGGTTATGTAAAATCTGTAAACATAAATTATTTGATGCACACTGGAACGTCGCTGATTTTCCGGAAGAAGTAACAAATACTTTAGAAAAAAGAATGTGGAAAGGAGTAGTAATATGAAAAAGTTTAAATTTGAGGAATGGTTAGATGAGAAAGGTGGAGGTTGTGAACTCATTTTAATATGTCTTTTTTGGAAATTTATATTTGATCCTATTATATACCTAACTACCAAAGATATGGATTGGGTAGTAGCATCACAAACTCCATTCATAATATTTATTCTAACTCCATACATATTATTTAGAACAAGAAAAAGATGGAAAAAGAAAGATTAGATTTATTATTAGTTTATGCAAATGATCTATATAGATATATTGCTAAGAAACTTGGAGAAGATTATGAGCCAAAAAATTTAATTGGTCTTTTAGGATGGTTAGACGAACATAACGTAATAATACATATCCAACCAGAATTTTATAGTCAAGGTATAAATTGGAATTGGCAAATTTCATTTTATAATCCAGAAACTTTTGATGATCCAGATCTTATGGATGGAACTGGATTATATGGAGATAATGGAGAATATCCTACTAGAGGAAAAGCTATGTGTTGTAGTATTGTTAGAGCACTAGAATTATATATCCTTGAGATGATAGATTCTGAAGAAATTCTAGGCGATTACAAACTTCCAATGCCTTCTGGAACAACAGTACAAGATCTCTTAATTTACATGATAAGAAATCAATATTCTGTAACAGTAGATGAAAAATGGTCGGAAATGAAAAGAAAATCTATTAATGAATACTTTAATTACTTAAAAGAAAGGATAATAGAATGTTGGGAAAAAGTTGTCTAGGATGTTTTATGTTCTTGGTAATAATGTTCTTAGGATGTTTATTCCTAGGATTTATAACTAAGATTGTATTCGTGCTATCAGTAGGAGTATTTATTCTTACAGCATATATCATTGGAATAATTTTTATGGCTTTCGTGATTTATAATGCAATTAAATTTTTACTTACATCATGAAATGGAGAAATTTTATACAAGATTTAGTTCTGATAATTATTGGAGTTATTCTTTCAATAATTCCAGAAAAATCAGAATTTACAGAGATGCTAACTACATTCTTCATAACAGGAGGAGTTGTTAAATTAGTTTGGGATTTTATAGTAAATAGTGATGAGGATTGATTATGGAAACTATAGAAATAAATTATAAATATAAACCAGGAACAAGATTATATCGAGTTACTTATGGAGAGCTTAAGTATTATGATGTTGAATGCGTAAATATAAACTTATCATTAAATCGAGATGAACCGCTTATAACATATCAACTCAGAGTTAATAATTCATCAGGAAACAGAGATACAACTTGGGATTTTGAAATTGATAAATATTATTCATTAACCCCAGAAGAAGCTTTAAAGAAACATTCAGCGGAGTTATTAGAAAAATTTAATTCTAAAGATAAATGACGATTATAGTAATTATATTCTCAATAATAATATGTCTAATAGGAGTTTATTTTCTCTTAATTGAGACTAGAAGAATAAGAAAATGGCTAGGAATTGGACTAATTCTTATCACAGCGTGTATTGTATCTACTATTTATACTGAATGGGTAAATAATAGAGTATTTCAGTATTATACACTTAAGATTACTCTCAAAGATAATACCGAAAAAGTCATAGAGTACGTTAAAGCCTCTGAGTTATCTATACGATTTGCTGAGGATTCAACTATTATAGTTTGTGATACTATTCCTAGTGTAGTAAAAATAGAATTAATTGAAGTAAAACAAAAACGTTATGGAGAAGTACATAAGAACGCTAATTTCTAAAGGAATGTCCAGAATAGAGGCTGAAATGTTTATAGACGGATTAACAAAAGTTATTCTAGAAAAAAGAGAACCAGAACCAATTAAAGCAATATTTCCTACATACTATAAAATTAAAACAATAGATTCAAATACTAATGAAGATCTTGGTTTCATAAAGTTTGATGTAGGATTTGATGCTAAATTTTTTGATTATGATACTGCCAAAAAAATTTGTACATATTTAAATGAACATGATATATACAGACAATTAGATTCAATCGATGCTGTAAATTATAATAAAAAACCATGGTTAACTATAACTCGCGATTGGAGATCTTATGTGAAATATATTACAAATGAAGGTAATGTTTTTTATATAGAAGTGAATTGGAAGATAGGACAAGCAAGTTGGAAAATAGTACCATTTTATGATTAGAATATTACTCTGTGGGTTAGCAATCCTATTTGTAATTGGAATTTGGACTATAGAATTTATACAAAGATTATATGGAAAAATACTTGGAAAAATTAAAAGCGCTTGGAGTAAAAGATGAAGAAGCTGCCAAGAATCTACTTAAAGAAATAATCAATGATATTCAAGAAAAAGACATCATACATTTGATCATTTATTACCAAACAGGAAGTTCTTTTGAAACGCATAATGATGTAGATATTATTGATTATCCTTGGAATAATATATCTATCGCAAAAGAAAATGAAGAAGCAATTCGACAGCATTATAAATTTGCAATGGATTTAGAATATATATGTACTTCTGAATCAAGAGAAAAACTTAAAAAAGAAGCTGCTAAGAATTGGTGGTATGTAGAAGGACAATACAGTAGATATTCTCTGAAGTTAAAGAAAAATGATGGAACTTTCTTTACTTATAGTACTCCATGGATTGGCTACTTTGAACGTTTAGATGACATAGAAATAAAAATTTGTAACAGTTAATAATATTAACTACACTAGTCTATTATGGATTGGTGTAGTTATTTATTTTGCTCCTTTAATAGGATGAGAATCTTATATGTGAAAGAAAATATTTTTTTATTAACTAAAACAATAAAATCATGTTAGAATTTAAACCAGAAAAAGAATTAACAACATTAGACAAGTACAAAAAGTTATATGGTTTCTATGAAGGAAATCTAAATTACGTTCCTAGAGGAGGAGATCTAACAAAACATATTGGATCTTCTTTAGCACTAATTGATTATTCTAGAGATGAAACTGGAAGATGGGACTATTCTCTTAAAGAAGTAAAAGTTGAGGATATAACTGATTATGATCCTATGACTACAACTTCAATTATTAAGTATAAAATAATTGGGGAAGAGGAAGTCAAAGAAGCTAGAATTATTCCGGAAGGCTTTAGTTTTGAAAGTCCAGAGGAAACGGGAAAATCATTGAGATTTCTTCCGTTATCAATGCACTTTAAGGTTCAAGAAGAGAAAGCTTTTTATGATAGACTCTTAGCGAAATTTGATAATGCTAAAACACTATCTATCGAAGCTCTTGAAAATCTATCAAACTCTAAAGAACAATCTGAACTTCTTGGACGTAATTATAATATTGCAGCAGTGATTAAAACTGACGAAGAGACTCCAGAAATTCTATACTTTAGAATTGATAAACTAAAATTAAAACACAATAAACAAGATAATTATGCGATTACTTTAACTAATGAAGATAAAGATAAAACGTATACATTCTTGATTGATTCTAAAGCAGAATATTATGAATTCTCTTATGGAAAAGAAAAAATAGGAGATCTTAAAATTTTAGATCTCCAAAAATTATAAAAAATAAACCCAGGCCCTATGTAAAATAAGGCTTGGGATTTTTATTTCTTTACACAAATAACGCTGGTTTACATCTACTTCTCCAATCTAGAAGATAACCAGGCTCAATCTCTTCTAAAAGTATTGAAGTTTCTTTTAATTGAATAATACAATCTAGACATAAATTTATACCAGAATTCTTACTTCCAAAAGCAAGATATTCTTTTTTCTCTTTTTCTAGCTGATTATATTCAAATCTAGAACATAGATCAAACCATGCTCCTTCTTCATACATATTCTTTCCACAAATTGCACACTCACATTGTCCTAAACCAGCAATAGGGAAGAGTTGTTCAGGATCTGTAAAAGAGTGGAATAAATGTTTCATAAATCTTTTATACTGTTCCGTACGATAAGCCTCCACAAGTAATCCAATTTCTCCGAGATCTGGTTGAAGAGATCCTTGTGGGTTCTTATTTTTTCTGTAAGCTATAATTCTTTCTGGAAGTTGTCGGTCTAAGAGTGGTCTAGGGAAAAGATATAAATAAATTAAATTTTTCTCTTCCACACTTAATACTGGATTTACTCTCAAAGAATTAATAACTTCGTGTGCATCACAATCTTTTAGTTTGTCAATGTAAAATTTTAAAGAATTCATGGTTTTATTGTTTTATGATAATACATTAATAAGAGTTTGCAAGGAACAAAAAAGAGAACTTAAGATTTCCTCCTAAGCTCTCTACAACAAAACCATTTTTCTATATTAACTACCCAAAAAAGTTTTCAGATCTTCCATAATCCTCTTTTCTTTTTTGTTGTGGAGTAGTTTCTTCAAAAATTGTACTTGTAAAAACGACTTTATCTCTTTTCTTTTCACGATATTCATCTTTATGATGTACGTGTTGTTCACTTACAATGTCTTCTCTAACAAAGTAATTTCCATTCTTTTCCATGTCTTTTAAGTTTTCCATTTTATTTAATTTTATTTACATGTATAAGGAAATTGGGGATTCTGAAAATACCTTAATTTCTAATATTCTCCTAAATCCACTCTTCGGACAAGGAAGCCTTGATTCTAAAATATCAAAACTTTCTCTAAACCTAGCTCCGTAAAATTCTTCAGGACTTGGATCAGGGTACACCAAGAAATTTCCGGTTGGATAATATCCTTGATTATCTCTTATGTCTAGAAGAAGAGGATTTACTCGATTTAACTCATCTAAAGATATTTCAGTAATTGATATATTTTCCTCACCTTCATCACAATCTACTTCCACAATAAATGTATAATTGTTATTCTTCTCCGGGATCATAATCTACTCTGATTATATGTTCTGGACTAACTTTTTTCACTAGAATAACTCCATTTCCAGATATAAACACTTCATCTTCTAATCCTTCTAAGTCTACTCTAAGTATTGCTATCTCAGGACCTCTTCGAAGAGCTACATTTCTTGCTGTCAAAGGATCTGAACTTAGATGTACATACTCTCTACTCCCTGGAATTAATCCATCTCTAAATATACTCTCTAAAAATTTTCTTTGTGTTCCGTGGTAGACAATATTGCACCCTGTGTACTTCTTAAAATCAGCATTAATCCCTTTAACACTGTGACCTTGAAGAGCACGAATCTTTCTTAAATCGGCCGATAATTCATAGCGCTTTTTATTATCAGTATCTACTATTTCTTTTAGTTCAGATATAGTCCAGCCATGATCAATTAACTTCTTTGTTTCTAACCAACCTTCTGAATCAAGCGCTCCTTCTACTTCGGCCGGATTATGTCTTAGAATATATGCTAACTCTTTTCCTCTATTCTTCTTCATATAATCTTCCTATTTTTATAAATTCTCCTATTAAATTTACAGTTTCAGTTATAAAGTTTTCATCATTATATGTTGATGTTGATACTAAAATCTGTTCAGAATACCCAAAATATCCAATATTATTTATCACTTTATCTCGAATATACTGAAAATTTATTTCACATTTATCTAGAATTGAATTTATGTAGTTACTTTCTGGATTAATTTTAATAAGATCTTCTAAAAACCTCATAAATCTACATTGCGTTCTACTAGTAAATTTCATTATTTTATCCAAAGGTTCTAAGTAATCTCGAAAAAGTTTTTCTAAGAAGTAGAATGAAAGCTCATCTATCTTCAGAAAATTTCCATTACCAGTATAATATTCTACTAAATAGTTAGAGCTATCACTGAGATCTAAGCAAACTTTGAAAGGTTCCATGAGATTTACAAAAGATTCATCCTCCTGAAGAAGTTTTCTGTGAAAATACGTATCTATATCTCTACATAAACTCAGATATTCTTTATATGTTTCTTTACATATTCTTCTTAGTCTATTCACATGATCTTCCATACCACCAGATTAAAAATTTTCTTAACTTTTCATCTTTCCAATTAGGTGTAAAACAATTAACAATTCTCCTTCTTATTTCTGTTCCAGAATAAGTTATATGCACATCATCTTTTTGATCAGGATAAATTTTTATATTATAGAATCCTCCATTTTCTTTATATCTCTCAGCTACAGAATCTCTAGAACCACATATATAAATTTCAGAATCTTGTGGTATTTCCTCAAGACTTTTTAAATAATTAATTCTATGATCTAGCGTTTCAACCCATTTAGGATAATTACCTAGATCACTAATTTTAAATATTTTCATCTTTGGATAGGACTCAAGTATCATTTCTTTCCTTGCTTCAAAAGGAAGAGGATCATGTGCAGTTCTTTCTGAGTTTTTTGTTTCTCCTATAAAAATAACTACATTATTATTTCCAAAATCTCCTCTAACTTTATCTAATAAATAGTTATGTCCTCTTGTTAGATTATCTACTTGAAATCTACCAACAATTACTCCAATCTTAGTGCTCATTTCTTTTTTCTTTTATTATATGTTCTTTTTAATACATTTGTTTTAAGATATTCTTCACAACCTGTAAAAATTCTTCCTAATTCTGCTTTATTATCATAAGGCATAACAAATTTCCTATTCACTAAAGCAGTCGGAACCTGGTGAAGAGTATACAGAGCAGTTCCTTTAAAGAATCTAGACCTCTCAAGTTGATATCCTACGAACCCTTTAGCCTCTCCTGATGTAGTAATTGATAAGACAAATGATATCTCTCCAACTACTTTAAAAACAATACAATAGTGAAGTATAGGTCCAATAGGAAGAAATGCTACATCACCTCTTTCAATAGTTTCAGGTCTAAGTCTTTCTATATACATCGGAAGATATTTCTCCCTAAGATCGGCTGGAATTTTCTCTTCTAACTCCTTTGATCTAGTTACTATCTCTTCTTCCCTTTGTGATATAGATTTTTCTTCAGAGTCTCCAGCCGTAAGAGAGGGAGTTATAAACTTCCGCTTAATATCTAAAATTTTTTCAATGCAATCCCTATCTTCAGGCTTTTTATACCAAACCTTAATCAAATCTACAATTTTATTACATCTAGTTCTTGTTGCTTCCGGACTTACTACTCCTGGACCAACCATGAGAAATCTAATCATCTCATCCAAACCTTCAGTAATTGTCTTCTTAATACTGTTTTTGATACTCTTATAGTTATTTATTGATTTTCTAATATCACCTAATTCTGTAACAGCTTCTTTAATAGTTTCCATAGAGTTAATTTTTCATTACTTTATCTATTACTAATTGTTTTATATCATCTTCAGTTAAACCAAAATAATTACTAAGATTTTTAAGAATAAATACTCCTTTATAATGCTGAGTAGGATTAAGAATACTATCTAGAGAGGTATCACTATAAAGACTTTTATATTGTAAGATTCGTTTATATTCAACATTATCCTTTTCAAGTAATTTCTCTATATAAAATTTTTTTAATTTCGGATAATTTCCTAAGAAAAATTTAAGATCAATCTCAAGAATACTAAGATAATACCCATCTGTTACATTTAAATCCACTAATGGTTTACTAGATAATGCAGAGAAATCTATAGAATCTACATGAGAAAGAGATTCAATAACATCCACAATTACATCTCTTGGGTTATAAGTATCATCTACACCTACCAAAAGTTGCTCGATTTCTGTTCCTTTCATAGCAGTTTTCTTAATATCTAAAACTCCTCTAGTTATACCATCTCTTATATTATCTACATTTTCAAGATTTTCAGAGAAATATCCTTGAATAAAATCCTTTATATTATTATTTTTTCCTGATAATTTTTCTAAAATATTATTTCTCTTATTTATCGGAATACATAAATGTATTTCTCGATCTGTTTCAATATCTAACCAATATGAATCAAAGAAATTTAAAAATATACTTGATACTTTTTCACGTCTTCCACGATAACTAAAAAGTTTGAGCGAAAAAGGTTCAATATAACTTCCTAGATAAAGAACTAATTCCATCGGAGATAATGCATATACATATCCAGGTTTCCATTTTGTCGTTTTAGGTTTTGTTGCAATCAATTTTCCAATCTCCGTAGAACATGTAAATGATTTATTTGTTGAATCTTCTTTTACTAATTTTAAACTAGGAAAACACCCAATACCTAAAGAGAAAGTTTCATGTAGGTTTCCATCAGAAACATATCTAGTATCTTGAAGAATCTTAAAAAATCCTTCAATAGCTACATAAATATAAACGTTTCGCCCTGGAAGTTTTGAATCTAATTCATCATTTTGAATCCTTACAGCTACTCTAGGTCCACCTTCTCCATATTTAACATTATGTCTCCCATATGAAGAGAAAAGTGAATTCTCTGCTAAAGATATATGAAATCCAGAGTTAAGTACAACAACCTCAGAAATATCTTTCTCTTCCACTGTTTTGTTATTGTTCAAATGGAAATTAGCTGACTCAACACTATTATATACTTTCTTACGTGATGGTTTTGTTAAGTCCTTTTTATTTACAACTTCTGGAAACAAATCTGTTCCATGGTCAAAATAAACTAATACTATTTCATACGGAATATTCAAATTTTTCATATTTTTTATTTTATTTTACATTTATAAGGAACTTAAAGCTTTATTTATGTAATAAAATTTTAATAAAGAATAATAATGAAAAAGAAAATTTATTTTATTTCAGGACATAGAGATATTACTGAAAAAGAATTTAAAGAATGGTATGTTCCTCGTCTTGTAGAAGCAGCGGCCGAAGATTCAGAATTCGTAGTAGCTGAATGTATCGGAGTTGATAGATTAGCTCAAGATTGGTTAAGAGATAATCTTAAGAATCATTCAAGAGTTACAGTTTATCATATGCTTGAAAAACCTAGATACTTAGCTTCTATGTTATTTAAAACGGCCGGAGGTTATCAAGACGATGTTCAAAGAGATTCAGCAATGACAACTATATCAACAGAAGATATCGCATTTATTCGGAAAGGTAGATGGACTTCTGGAACCGCACAAAATATATTAAGACGTTATGAAAAAACTAATTAATTGCTTCTTTAAGGGTATATTTGCAACTGTTATGATTGCAATAACTGGGCAACTTTACTGGAATTTTTATATAGTAGAGAAGTTTGGAATAGGAAAAGTAGTAGAAGATAGTTCTGTATTTATAATTGGAGCAGCTGTATTATACTCTATCTTTGCTCTTTTGGTGGGAAAAAAAGATGAAGAAGTATATGAAAAATTTGATTGGATAGAATTAATAAGTCTATTTATAGGAAATATATTTTTAATATATCTATTCAAATAAAATAATCAAAGAGGGAGGAGACAACTTCCTCTTTTTATTCCTTAAAAGCCTTATTAATGTAATTAAAACTTAAAAGAAAAGAATTATGAAAAACAAATATTTCCAGAAGAAGGAAATATCTTAGGGACAGTAAAATTTAAATTCCCGGGAGAAGGAGAATACAGTCTTGCTTTTAATGGCAGGAGTAGTGTTAAAATTCAAGACATAGTAAATAAAGTATGTCTAGGAAAGAGAATAAAAATAAAATTACAAAAACTCATTAAAGATAAATTGATGAGTAGAGTAATAACTATAAAAGATACTTACGAAATGACAAATAACCTATTCGTAAGAGTATTTAATAGTGAAAAGCAATTTATCGGATTTATTCATATTAAAAAAGAATGAAAAAGTTTTAATTAAAGTATCTCCTAAGAATATATTTAAAGCAGGAATAGGGTTACTAGCTATTAATGAATACCGCAAGGGTGGATTTCAGGCAGGTCTATCTGTTTTAATTGGAGGAGCAATTTTAGGATGGTTATTTTTTGATGAATAAAACCCATTAAGAAGGAGTGAGAAAGTTCATTCCTTCTTTCTTTATTTCCTTATAAGTGTATAAATAAAAATAAATAATTATGCTAGAATACTTAAAGAAAACATATAAAGAAAATCATGAACTTGGATATGAAAAAATCTATATTGCAGTAGATATTCATGGTACCATTCTTGAACCTTCATGGAATAAAACTGAGAACTTTACATACTTAGGATCCTCAAAAGAAGCACTTCAGGAATTATCAGCTAGAGAAGATACTATATTATTAATATGGTCATCCAGTTATCCTGAAAAATTAGAAATGTACCAAGAGAAATTCAGGGAAGATGGAATAAATTTTAAATACCTCAATCAAAATCCAGAAGTAAGATCAGGAAGAATTTCTTGTTTTGAAACTAAACCTTACTATGATATTCTTTTAGATGATAAAGCTGGATTCGAATGGACTGAATGGAAAGATATATTAAATTGGTTAGAAAATGAAAGAAGGTGATATTGTAAAAATTAATCCACAGAATAATGGATTTATAGGTTGGGCTGAATTTCTAGAGATCATTAGAGATTTTGGAAAAAGAGACCCTGAAGAATATTACGTCATCGATATTCTAGGGCCGATTTATTCAATTGTTCATTCTGCTCAAGATTCAGGATTTTCGGAGAAGACTATTAATACTTCTAGTCTTCGGCCCATCCCTATCGATGAAGAATTATTTATAAAATACTGTGCAGAAAGATGTACCCTAAGAAAGAATTGTATAAAAGGATGTGCATTAATAGAATACTCACCTAAAAGCCTTATTAATGTAAACAATAAAAATATAAACAATAATGAAGAGTGAAACATTAATTACTGCTTTAGTTACAGCAGGAACACTATTTCTAACAAAAATAATGTTAGATGATGTAATATTAAGAACTAAAAAAGATGAACTAGAAAGAAGACTCGAAGACGCTATGAGAAATTATGAAGATGATTCGAGAAAGCTTACAGAAAAAGAAAAAGATGAGGTTAATAAAGAGTACGATTCTTTATGTGCTAAACTAGTGAAGAGTTCATATAGTAGTCTCTTCTTAAATAAAAAACTAGAACAAGAAATCGATACTTTCTATTATAAATCTCGTAAACTTAAAAGTAGGGTATAAAATCCCTACTTCTTTTTTTTTATTCTTGAGAACCTTATTAATGTTAAATAATAAAAAATAAATTATGATAGTACTTGGAATGAGCTGTGCAGATATGATAAAAGAGCACAAAAAAGACGAAGAAATAATTGATGAAAAATTAATGGAGATCTTAAATAATAACAAATATAAGATCAAGAAAATTTATGATAGAACAAAAAAGCCTGTACCTGTAATAGATCGAAAGTTGAAAATTAGAGGTACAAATTATAATATTGCAGTAAATGATATAAGTTCCCCAAAAGAAGAAATAAAGAAATCATTAATACAATATCATCCATTTATAATAACTAATGATATTTGGTCTGGAAATAAAGTAGCAATGTTCTTTATAGAGTCATGTGCAAAATATGAATCAAAAACACTGGTAATGTTACTAGAGCCGCACCTTATAAAAAGATATCGTGAGAGATACTTAGAATCAGTGCAACCAGAGAAAGTGACATTCGAAGACTTAGTTTCAACCTTTCTGAAAAGAAATCGAATATATTTCAACTTAGAGTATTTTCCCATTTTTGATAAGAAAGATCCAAAGAAGTTAATAGATATCAGAACAATAAGTAGAATGAAAGATGGAGTAGTGTTTGGAAGAGTTGAACCTACTGGAATTGTTAGATTTATTACATTTATAAATAATAGTCAAGTTAGAAAATCAGATCAAGGAAAATATGTAGAGAATGGATATTATGACAAAATGGTAAAATTATTTCAAGATCCGGAACTTAGAAGAGAAGATATAATTAAATATTTTTAAAAGGGAGTGAATATAAAACTCCCTTCTTTTTTTTATTTCCGGCCAGTAGATAAAGAAGCCCTGAAAGCCTTATATGTGGCATAATGATAATGTTAAAATTAGAGTGTTATGATTTTGACTTATAAGCCCCTGGTTCGTGATGAATAGGGGGGCTTTTTAATTTTGGCCGGATGATATAACTTGAAGGCCTTATATATGAGAAAAATAAATAAGTAATAATATACTCCTTAAGCAATAATAAAAAGCTTAGGGAGTTTTAAATTTTTATAATATGAAACTAGAAAAATTAATAGAAAAATTTGATCGGTGTTTAGGTACTGTTATAGTTATCTTAGGAATTATATTAGTAATTTCAATAGTAATATCACCTGCACCAAAGCCGAAGGAAATAATTTGGCAATCAGACGAGGAGTATGAATATGAACAATTCCTCGACTCAATAATGAAAGAGGAAGAAGAACTGAAAGACGAAAAGACAATAAAGGTAACTGCAACTGTCTATAATCCAGTCGAAAGTCAATGTGATTCTGATCCTCTAGTAACAGCAGATAATTCAAAAATTGATCTTGAAAAACTAAATCAAGGAAAACTTAAATGGATTGCTGTATCTAGAGATCTTAGAAAACAATTTAAATATGGATCAAAAGTAAGAATTAGATGTAAATCAGATCCAAGTATCGATGGAATATATGAAGTTAGAGATACCATGAATAAAAGATATAAATTTTGTATAGATATCTTAAAACCCGTCGGAGAAAGTAAGGGGAAATGGCATGACGTCGAAGTAAGTTCAATATAAGAAAGGGATTAATTTTCCCTTTCTTTTTTTATTCCTTAAAAGCCTTATATATGTAAAAAAAATAAATGAGCTAGCTCCTAAAGTATATGTGCGAAATATACAAAAGGAACTAGCATTAATTTTTAAGATTAAGAAAAATTCATAGAAAAATACTGGCATTAGAAAAATAACCCAAAATAAACTAGACCAGTATTATGAATAAAAATGAAATTATTCAATATGCTATCATTGCTATAATTATAATCGCAGTGATAGTATTTCTAGAGGATTCTGAATTAAAAGATATCCTCATAGATATATTCAATGATTCTCTGGCACAAATGAATGTAGACAGAGAAAGACGGAGGTTTAGACGAATGTTTGACGACTGACTCTAAACCCACTACAACCCTGAGATAGAAAATATCTTGGGGTTTATTTTTTCTTAATCTTCATATATTAGAATCTAAAGGATCCTAAAGAGCAAAATGTAACTTATTTATGAGGACAAAGGAGCTTCCCTTATATTACACCCCTTATCGCTACCGCTAGGGGTGTCTAAGGAAGAAACTTTGAATAAGATATATAGGAATAAACTCAGAAAATGAAGATATTTTTAAAGATTTTATATTATTGATTTTCGCCTCCTCAAGAGGCGAATCTAATCTAAATATTAAATGTATACTTTTTTAATCATATCTTATTATATTAGTATATGGTTAAATTTACTTTATTTAAATCTACATTTTGCTCTTCTAATAACTTTAAACTCTAATTAATGAAGAAGGGAGACTCCTATGTCTTCGATTTTATGTAACTGGATTCTGTATTAGAATTCATACCAACTAATTAAAAAATTAAAATATAATTAATATGATAAAAAGATTAAACGATTATGTGGTTCCTAGAGGAATAAGATTTATATCAGAATTAGGAACTGACTTTAGATTTTACAAGTTACCTGTAAAATGCATTATTAATAAACAATTACCTGGATGTGGTTTTACTGAATACTGCTTAAGAGGTCCTGAAAATGTTATCCTATGTTCTCCTAGAAAGATGTTGTTAAAAAATAAGAAGGATCAGCATGGTAGAGATGTTTATCTAGTTATAAATGAGCTTGAAAAGGAGGTAGCTATTGATAAAGATTTAAATAAAATTGATAAATCTCAAGTATTTTTGGAAAAATTAGATGAAATGGTTAATGGAAAAGATATTGTCTACAACCGATTAATGAATGAAATAAAAGACTATCTAAATGAAAGAAAATACTTAGGAGATAAACCTGCTAAGATACTAGTAACTTATGATTCTTATAGGATTGTAAAAGATATATTAACATCTTTAGGAATATTTCAGAGTTTTTATACTATTGTAGACGAATTTCAAACTATCTTACATGATTCTAAATTTAAGTCAGATACTGAGTTAGATTTTTTATACCACCTACATCAATCTCATTCAGCATTATTTGTATCTGCTACACCTATGTTAGAAGAGTATCTTAATATGTTAGATGAATTTGATGGCTTACCGTATATTAACATGGATTGGGCTTCACAAGATCCTACTAGAGTATTAAAACCTTCTCTTAAGGTATTAACAATGAAATCAGTAGGTACTAAATTACCTGAGATAATAGATTCTTATAAATCTGGAAATTTTGAAAGTGCTATTAGAATGGTTAATGGATATCCTACTAAAATAGTTAGTGATGAAGCTGTATTTTATGTAAACTCTGTTAATCATATTATATCTATAATAAAGAAGTGCGATCTCCAGCCAGAAGAGGTAAATATCCTTTGTTCTAATACTCCTGAAAATCTTAAAAAAATTCAAAAAAGACTTGGAAAGAGATTTACTATAGGAGAAGTTCCATTAGAAGGAGATTCTCATAAAATGTTTACGTTTTGTACTAGAACGGTTTACTTAGGAGCTGATTTTTATTCTACATGTGCACGTAGTTTTATATTTAGTGATAGTAATATAGACAGTTTGGCTGTAGATATTAGTGAAGACCTACCTCAAATTCTCGGAAGACAAAGACTATTTAAGAATCCATGGAAAAATGAAGCCACTTTTTATTATAGATCTACTTGTGATTATAGAAAGATATCTCAAGATGAATTTGATAAAGAACTTGAAAGAAAGAAAAGATCTACTAATAATTTATTAAGATCATTTGATTCTGCTCCAGATGATGCTAAATATGATCTAGCTAAAACTTATCAGAAAAATACTAAATCTTATAATTATAAAGATGACTATATAGCAGTAAACGAACATCGAGGCGGAACTTTAATACCTGTACTTAATAATCTAGTATTAGTAAATGAGATTAGAGCTTTCAGGATTCAACAAATAGATTATAAAGATAGATTTACAGTATTCTCTACTATTCACAATACATTATCTCCTGATGATATAATAAATCAAAAGGTATCAGAATTTTTAGGAGAATATCAAAAATTAGGTACCTTTAGGAGTAAATTGAAATATTTATGTGAATATGGGTTTTCAGATCAAGTAATAGGAGTAGTATTAGATCAGATAGGGGAACATGATAATATTAAATCTTACTACTTAGCACTTGGACCTCAAAAACTTAGAGCTTGTGGTTATAATAGGTATGATATAGAGAAGGAGTTAGGGGTAGTAACATTCAGTCAAGAACTCCTAGAATCTATTATATATTCAGAATTTAAGGTCGGGGATAAAATAACTTTAGCTGATATAAAAGATAGGTTAGGTTATTTATATTCCAGTATTAATTATGATGCTACTCCTAAGGCAAAGGACTTAGAAAATTATTTTAATGTAAAGGAGTCATCAGCTAGAGTAGAAATAGATGGTGTTAAGAAGGTAGTAAAAATATATAATATAATAAGTAGAAAATAAATATAAAAAAAGAGGGATTTGTTATTTCCCTCTTTATTTTTCTTCTTCTAAACCTCTAAAACACGTATCCCAGAAGGTGTTACCCTAATAATTGAGAGGAAATTTCAGGTCCTCTCAAGGTTTATACTAATTAATTAAAAATAATAATGCTAATAAAGAATGGAAGACGATTATTTGTTAGATGAAGAAGAAGACCTAGAAAATCAAGGATATCTAGGTCCAGACGAAACAGGAGATGATTCTGACGACGATGACTCTGAAGGTTCTGATGAGAGTATTATTGGAGATGACGAGGATGAGAAGAAAATTAAAGTAGATGAGTCTCAGTATGAAGGTAAGATGACTAAGGACGAACTTTGGTTATCTACAGCATACGATGACATAATAGCAGCAGGAAAATTGGATAAAGATAATGCAATTGAAGATGCTGTTACTACTATAGTTTGGGCTAATCCTAAACATACTTCAGTTAATACAGTCGGAAATATTATTAAAGATTTGTTTCATAAGCAAGGTCACTCTCGTATGGTTAATAGCCTCTATACACCTGATACTCCTTTACGCGGAGAAGATGTTGATATAGACTTTAAAGATGAGGATGACTCTGGATTTAATAAGAGATATGCTGAAGAAGCGAGAAACCAAATAGCAAGATTCATAGAATTTTTGGCTACTCGTGATATTAGCAAAGACTCTATTATATCCAAGCGAAGAAAACAAAGACAAATTCCAGCTTTTATTATTTTCTTATTCTCTTCTGGTATGTATGACTTAATTGTTGAATGTCCTACTATGCCCGAAGAATATGCAACTCAGATAAAAGAAGCAATGAGAAAAATCCTAAAAGCTAAGTATGATATCGTCGAAGAATTAGCAAAGAAGTACGAAGAAATGGGTAGACAGGCTGTGGCAGATCGAGTTAGAAAGTTACAGTTATCATGGTTTAATAAAGAACCAGCCGAAATTAGATCATCAGCCGAATACTCTGATCTCGAACTTACTTATGACGACGTATTGGTTTATCGTGAATATAGATCCAGATTTACTAATACATCAAGAGCTATTACTCAAGATATTATTTCAGATATGATTGAGGTAGTTATAGATAAAGAAGCAGGAGTTTATGAAAGATTAAAAGACAAGACCAGATCAGATGCAATATCAGATGTAAAACAAGTATATAAAGATTGGTCAAAAAATAATCCTGACGATTCTGAACTAGCTACTAAGATAATTTGGAAAGATGTCGAAGGAATGGTTAAACAGTAAAAATATTAAAATTTTATGTCAGTATCTCTTGAGTTACTAACCGATGAAGCTATCATCGATTATACTAAAAGTGATGGAAAAGATCAAGTCCTATTTAATCATAGAGACTTGGACCTGAAGTACAATGGAATACAACCTATCGCCGGTGGAGTCTATGATGTCGATATTTTTGGCTCACCCATGGAAGATAGATGTATTTGTGGAAAAATTCGACAACCCTCTGCTGAACCTTGTCCTCATTGCGGGGCAAGAGTATTTACAAGAGAAGAGGGATTGAGAAGATTTGCTAGAATTGAACTTCCTTTCTATTACTTGAATGATTTACGTTTTGATATCTTTAAAGAACTTTTCGAAGATATTTTTAAAGATAGTAAAATTGTGTTAGATTTCTTTGGAGACGATCTTCGAAGAAATGGTTATAGTGCAAGAGGAGCAAAGAAATTAGGTATTAAAGTTTTTGATACCTGCCAGTTCGAATATAATCCAACAACAAAAGAACTAAAAATATCAGAATTTATTACTGATGAAGCTCTATGTTCTTACGAAGGATTAATTAAAATTATTGAAGAACATTTTCCCGCTCGTCTTACAGAATTTAAAAAATTAATTAATCGGTATTACCTAGTACAACCTGCTATGATGAGACCTTTTACTCTCGGAATTAAAAACGGGAAAAAAGTAATGGGATCTCATAAACTTAGTATTTGGTACTCTATTATTATCAGACTTTGTTGCGTAGAAGATAAAAAATCTAATGACTTGAACTATGAGGAAGTTATATCTAAATTTAATACCCCTGGAGAAAGAGTTAGATATACAGCCCTTTTACGTGCTCTCCTAAATGCTGGGAAAAAAGAAGCTACAGCACTACTTAATACATCTAAAGAAAATCTAGCACGTGACTTGTATTCTGTCCGTACTAAAAATTCTGCTAGATGCCCAATTATACCTAGTACTACATTAGCTATCGATGAAATCTCTGTTCCAATACATATCGCTTATGAAATGTGTCGGGAAGGTTTCTTAGATTACTTAATGAAAGAGCTGAATTTTACCAAAAACGAAGCACTCAAAGCAACAAAAGAAGAATATAATAATCCGGAAACTCTGAAAATGTTTAAAGAGTATGCGGAAAAACAAATCGTACTAATGGTTTCCTAATTGGTACGTTAGGTGTGAATCCTAGAATATATAATGTGAATTATGTATTAAATTTTGTGTATTGCTGGGAGGATCTAAATATCTAATCAGCAGTTGAAGATAATTTATTTATACGAATTTATAATAATTAAAATACTAGAATATTATGAAGGTACTTAGAATTAAACACTTCTCTTCTCTAGTATCTACACAACCAATTTTTAATAGATCTGAACATATGAAGCAACTACATGCTCAAGGAAGATATCAAGGTACTTCTAAAATTGGTATATGGAATTCTAGTGAAGAGAAGAGACAAAGAATGGCATTACTTGGAGCTAAAAATGCTTTAGATAAAAATTCTAAAGGTTATGGATCTGAGTATGCAATGAGAGTAAATAATAGAATATTACTTGGAAATAAATTTCAAGGAGAAACTGGTTATTTATATTTTGTAAGATATCCGAAATCAATAAAAATTGGATTTTCAAAGAATTGGGAACGTAGAATTAATACCCAATTGATGAATCAATTTCAAATACTTGGTGGAAAAGTTGTAGCAATTATATCAGGACCTACCAATGAACTAGCTGATCTCGAGTTTGATACTTTTATTAAATTTCAAAAATATACTAAACTGTCTAAAGACGAAACAAGGTATACTGAATTTTTAGATGATAAAATTAGAAAAGACGTATATAACTTTTTGGATGATAAAGTAAAAAATAATAGTAATTTGAAATTTATTATACAAAATAAAATAAACCTTTGAAATTTATGACACAAGAAGAAATTAAATACCATAATCAACTATGGTATTATAAAACATATAATCAACTTATAGATAAATGTATACAATTGGAGTCTGATGGTTATCCAGAAGATATGTATACAGAGGTTCACCATATATTACCTAAATGTATGGGTGGAACAAATAAGGAAGATAATTTAGTAAGAATGCCTGTTAGATATCATATAATGGCTCATTTATTACTTGTAAAAATATATCCAAATATAGGAAAAATAATATATGCAGCTAATATAATGATTGTCGGAAATAAAAATACAAGAGCTGAACGAAATCTAGCTTTAAATCAATTCTCTACAAAAACTATTAGTCAATTAAGGGAAACTATGGCAAATTATCAGAAAGGAAAACCTTTATCAGAAGAACATAAGCAGAAAATTTCTTTTGCATTAAAAGGAAAAGTACATTCTGAGGATCATAATAGAAAAGTTTCTGAATCTAAAAAAGGAAAACATTTATCAAAAGAAACGAAAGATAAGTTAAAGTTGTCCCATTTAGGTAAAAGTCTTTCTGAAAGTCATAAAAAAGCTATTGGAAACGCTCTTCGTGGAAGAAAAGGAAAACCTCTCTCTGAGGAAGTAAGAGAGAAAATTTCTAAAAATAATAAAATGTCAAAAGCTGTTCAGGATTATAATGGTGTAATTTATAATAGTATCTCTGATTGTTCTAGAAAATTAAATATTCCAGATAGTACTATTAGTTATTGGATCAAAAAACATCCTGAAAAAGGTTTTAAATTCGTATAAATAAATTAATCACAATTCAACGACTATGGACAAAACCAGGCTAGTGTTGTGATAACCTAGTTTTTCCGGATAATATAGTCTTTGCAGGGTAGAAAATATCCTGGATAATCAATTATAATGTTGGCTAAAGTATTGATTATCACAGAGTTAATCGCCAACCGAGTCTTCATGAATATTCGATTTTTGCAATGAAATTGAAAATCCATGATGACTATACCATATGTAATAGTGTGGCCTAATAAAAGAGATATTAGGAAAATATCAATAATTGCTAGAAAGAGATAATAAATCTAATTAGCAGGGGAAATATAAAATCCCTTCAACGACTATAAATGATATGGATTAAAACCAATGATATAGTCTACTTAGTAAATGAAATATTTTATATAAAAGTGACACTTTCCCATAAACAAACTTTGTGGGAATAAAATCTCACAAAATGCTGGAAATCTAAAAATAGAAATCAGCATCTTGGAATTAAACCAAGTTCAACGACTAAATATGAGACTAAGAGAATGTCTTAGATGATATAGTCTGTCTATATATTAATACTATATAGATTAACGACAAGTTTGTGAACCTTTAAATAAAAATAGAGGCACTTGAGTTTAATATTGAGTGAAAATACTTTAAATTGCTGGAAATATCTAGTGATGGATAAATCAGCAGTATTATGATTTTATATTAAAATTTAGAGATATGACAAAAAGAAACTAATTTTAATATAAGAACTATGACACAAGAAGAAATTAAGTATCATAATCAGTTGTGGTACTATAAAACTTACAATCAATTAATAGATAAATGTATACAAATGGAGTCTGAAGGTTACTCAGAGGACGTGTATACAGAAGTTCATCATATATTACCTAAATGTATGGGAGGAACGAATGATAGGTCTAATCTGGTAAGAATGCCAATTAGATATCATATAATGGCACATGTATTATTAGCGTATGCTTATTTAAGCAATACTAAATTAATATTTGCAGCAAATGCAATGTTAATGCATAAAACAAAAAATCCAGAGATTATTAGAGGATTTTCTACATCTTTAATTACTAGAGTTAGAGAGAATGCTATTAAAGCTAGAGTAGGATATAAATATACTCAAGAATCAAAGGATAAAATCTCAATATCTCATTTAGGAAATAAAAATCCAATGTTTGGTAAAAAGGCTTCTATAGAGACCAGAAAGAAAATGTCTGAGTCTAGAAAAGGAGAGAAAAATCCAAATTACGGTAAGAAATTTTCTGAAGAGCATAAAAGAAAGTTATCAGAAGCTAGACAAAAAAGAATTGTAAGTGAAGATACCAAAAAGAAAATATCTAATACCTTAAACACTAAAGGGACTTATAATTCTAAAAAAGTCTTAGCTCCTAACGGAAAGACCTACATTTCTATAACTAAGTGTGCGGAAGATTATGGAAAATGCGCACATACAATTATAAAATGGATAAATGAACATCCTGAGAAAGGATTTAAATATGTAAATTAAATTTAGTCATAGTTTCTAAAATTTTATAAAATTCATAATACTCAACGACTATAGTAAGTACTTTTAATATTATTAAAAGATAATATAGTCTACTTCTAATTAAATAAATTAGATATTAAGGTAAATGCAGATTTTTAATAAAGTCTGAAGTTTGAGATATAACTTAAGAATTGTTAGAATTGCTAGAAATTATGTAAAAATATAACTAGCAGTCTAGAATATAATATCTAGATTCAACGACTATGTGAACAACTAAAGATGGTAAACTATCTTTGGAAGATATAGTCTAATATTAAATCAATTAGAAATAATTATTAATATTGTTTGATGGGGATACTGTTTCTATTCAATTAGTACCCCCCGAAGCTAGTCAAGAAACCTATGAGAGGATGTCGCCAAGATATGTGACAATTTATAAAAAAAATAATTTTTAATAAAGTTACTTAGATATTAAATTATATCTATGAAAAATTCTATTAAAATGCTGGAAAGATATAAAAATATAAATCAGCAAAAATCATACTTAGATTTATCTAAGAAAAGTGATTTCTCAACGACTAAATATAGAACCATATATATAATATGGATGATATAGTCTAAGTTTATAATAATGTTATAAATTTATCTGGAACCTATTTATAAATTTAATCACGAAACGCTTAACGGATTTTCTAATAAAGTCCGAAGTTTGAGATACAACTTAAGAATTGTTAGAACTGCTAGAAAGGTTATTAATACCCAATTAGCAAGAGGAATTATCTAAAATTTCTCTCCAACGACTATGTGAACAACTAAAGAAGATATAGTCTAATACTAAAAATATTAGAAATAATGATTAGTATTGTAGCGGTAGCGACGGAATATGTATTTGATGATCAGGAAGAGTTAAAGAGTCCGAGGTATTTTTATACAGATTATGTCCAATTACTTAAAGATGCAGAAATAGATAAGAAAATAAAAGTAGGTACACCAATTGTATTTACTGGAAAAATAGGCAATGTGGAGTATCAATCAAAAGTTACTTCTTATGGTCGTCTTAGAATTTCGAAGATTATTGATGCAGATATAGATAAGATTGGAATATTCTCTAACGAGTTTGAACGTATCGGAGCAAAGAGCGCAACAAAATTAAGCCTGTACCTAAATCAATTCCCTGACGGAGTTGAGAAAAGAAAGGCTCTTACAAAATTTGCGCTTAGAGTCGTTACGTTAGCAGGTGTCGTAACTTTTGATTATAAAACGTTATATGCAGATTGCGATACTGAAACTTATAAGAGAATTTGTAATGTTGCGGATTCAAAAGATCTTACTGATAAACAGAAACTTCTTATCATGACAGAGGAATTTAAAAAATATGAAAAAGAAGTTTCTGAAAGTTTTAGTTCAGATTTAAAGAATGAACTAGCACGCGCAAATCGTGTAAAACTAGCCTCAATTGTAGCGATGTCAATGCCTAAGAAGAATTGGGCAATATAATAAGATAAAATTTATTATATTAAAATTATGTTAATTGCTAGAACTGTAAATATAGAATTAGCATCATCAAGCATAAGCAAGGTGTTCAACGACTATATACATAATAATCAAAGATATAGTCTAATCTTATATAAAGTAAAATATAAGTATTGTTGCAATTCATTACATCGGGAGTTGATGAGAGGCCTGTGATAACCCGTGGAACTTTACTCTCGGGATATACAGAGAAAGACTATCAACTTCATGCAATTGAGAATAGGTCACTTCAAAGTATCAAAGTTAGTGGAGTTAGAAATAAAACCTGAACTTTATGGTAGCCCACTATAAATAACAAAGAAATGCTGGAAATAATAATAGACATACAAAGTCTTTTAAGATCAGCAACTTATCGACGAGAAAAAGATGAATTATTAGTACTTTTTAAAACTTAATGTGTAGATTTGAAAAATTCTTAGAGGCTCTAAAGCTTATTGGAAGTATAGCAAAAACTGTACTCTCTGGAATTGAAGAATATAGAAAAATTCAAGAAACAAAAGCTTATCGAGAGAATAAGAAAAATAATGTAAAATATCTACCAAGACCAAAAAGGTATAATAGTAGAAGAAAACAAAGATAAGATCAACGACTATGTATTGTTAGATTAAGGAAACTCTTTAATCATGATATAGTCTAATCTTACGTGAATAAGCGTAAGCAGGATAAGAGATTAGAAGACGTCTTTTAAAAATTATAATATCTAATCTCTTTGAATGGCCTAGTTCAGGATATTTAACACGACAAATTTCATTCCTTTTAAATAGTTTTATATATCATGAAGGAGAAGATCCAGAAAACACAGGATTACTCATTCCACGATATAAAGCATTAGGAAGAACAGCACCGAACGGAAAGGTATACCCAGATAAACCTCTTGCAAATGGTTCTGAAGATGACCTTGTTCCAGTACGTTCGATTGTTACAAAAAGAACTGGAGATTTAAGCACAATTACACCAGACCTGATTGGAAAGAAATTTAGTTTTACTGATGGAGCAGCAATAGGATTGTCATTTGCTACATCATTAACTGAAGGAACGACCCAATCTGCTTTAGGTCTTAAACATGGTGGCCATAGATTATATTTGTGGCGTATAATTTCAATAATTGCTGGAAATATTTGTAATAAAATAAATCAGCAGGGGAAAATAAAATCCCTTCAACGACTATAAATGAAACTAGATGAATTTCTGGATAATATAGTCTAACTTATAAATTATATTATAAGAGTAATTGGAACGTGTGCTTAATACAGAAGGCTTATTAAAATCACCAAAACAATGTGAGTTTAGAGAAGAAGGTAGATGGATTTACCTAAAAGTCAGAGGAGGAGAATTAAAATATCCAAGACCTGATAATTGGGTAGGAGTAGGTAAAACAAAATTCGAAAAAGGTGACTTAATCGGAGGAGCTTATAATACTACCTCGCCTATCTACAGGTTGAACGCTCTTATAAAACTTATGCGTGCCAAAGGTGAATATAAAATTGCCGTCTAAGGAAGTAATTCTCTAGATTATAAGTAAGTAAATTTGGTGAAGCTAGTAACTAGTAATACCAAGCCTTGGATTAATAATTAGAATCTTAAGGTATAACGAATAAAGACTTACCAACTTTTTTATAAGTTGAATTTATATTCTAAACTATAATAAGAAAATTATAGATAAATTGAGTGATGGCACAAGATATTTTGAGAAGGATAATGTTATTGTATCTGATTGTTATGCTTTGAATGATGGGGTTATTCATTACAAAGAGACTAAGGAAGGTGATATTGAAGTTTGGATTGGTGATACTCAGTATGATTATAATCCAGATTGTATGTATTATTTTCCTGATGGTACAGAGGTTAAGAAGTTTCAAAGAATTTCCAGCGGAGTTTGCAATATGAATCATGTTATTGCAGAGTTGGGTTCTAATATTAATGATATTTACTTAATCTTTAGAAAACAATTTTATACTTTAACGGATGGAGGATTTGTATCAACTGGTTTATCAGATCTTCATGCTACACAGGAAGAACTTATTGAACTTTTATTCACAGGTTTAACTGATGTAGGTGTAGATCCAGAAACACAGAAGATTGAAGACATCCAATATCTAGGTACTCAAAGTGGTGTTTTAAATAAGAAGTCATTCTATACTGTTTTGTCTTACGGTTATAGCTCTAGAGTTGTGTCTAAAGCTCTCAAAGGGGAATTAAATCTTTCTGGTGACGTAATGACAGAAACTATATTAGGATTACTTTTAAATAATAAACTTGACGAAAAACAAAAGTAAAAACAAATTATGGGAACTATTAAATTTGAAATAGATCTTCCAGAATTTGAAAAAGAGTTGAGTATTAATGTAACTATTCATAGAGACGGTGAGGTGGTTTATACTACTACCTCATCTTCCTCTGTGGATAAATCTAATAATACTAATCTTTTATCGAGCCTTGGAAGTAAACCCGAGCAAGAAAAATGTATCTCTGTGGATGGAGATAAACAAAAAGAAGAAAAACCCAAGAAAGCATCAACTACATCTCGAAGGGGAGGAAATTTGATGAACTTGGATATATGATGATTAAAACCAGAGAAGAGAATTTTTTGTTATGAACGATAATTATTATAAAATTATACTATCATATGAAATTCCATATAACATTTTAGACAGTCAAGATCCGAATATTATACAGGCGAGAGAAATATTATATGAAAAACTTAGAGATGATATTTTTCCGAAGTATGAAAGATTTTCGGTAAAGCTTACATTACATCAACTTAAAGATAACTTCAATTATCTTGTTACTTATGAAGCTTTTTTTAGATCTCTTGATGGTAAACCTATGGGAGAATATGTAGAGGCTCGTAGCTTAAAAGATAGTATTAAATCAGAATTAGAAACATTTTTTAATTCAGTAGATTGCGAATATAAGCAATTAAATATAAAACCATTAGTATAATGAGTAATTTTAATCAATATTTCAGAAACACTGGAGCAAAAATTATAGTAGATCGATTTTTTAATAAAGTTGATGCATATAATCCTAAAGTAAAAGTTGGAAAAATTGGATATTCATTTATAGAAGAACCTCCTCAACCAGCTTCTTATTATATTGAAAATGGATTAACTGCTACACATAAAGTAAGAATTGAATATACAACTATAACGGATGGGAAAGAAGATCCTGAAATGAAGTATGCAGAGTTCGAAGTTCCTAAAGAAATTGATGGTGCATTTATTATAGAAGGCGCTTATCGTATTTCAACTAATCGAATGGGATCTGATTATGACTGTCGTATTAAAATGTCTGGTACAGGAGATTATAAAGTTAATTTCGACTATGATAGAGTTTACGATATTCAAAAACAGATTCTGAAGATAAAAAGAATTAATCCGGAACTTGGAATTGCAGATAAACCAATTGATATAAAGTTTGAAGACATTGATAAATACTTGGAAACTGATAAAAAGGAGATCTTGAAGTTAACTGAAAGACAAACCAAGAAATTAATGATCAAACTTGACTTGGATTATAAACCTGAATATATTACACAAAAACTAATACAGGAATGTTTGGCCTTTGGAGATGATAGACTAAAAGACTTAATCATTGATAAAACATTAGAATCAGTTCCTAACAGTTTTATGCAATATATCTTTAGGAATAATAATGGACGTAACTATTTTGCAGCTAGACGAAGAATTACATCATATTTTACAAAGTATGGTAAAATTCAAGATCAAGTTACTGCAATTAGTACTTTGTGTTTTAGATTTTTTAAAGGAAGTAGCGATAACAAAGGAGATTCAGGAGTACAGGTCCCTCCTGGAGTCAATAGTGTAAACTTAGAGGCAATTTCTCAAAAAATTGTTATCCCTGAGAGCGTAGCCTTTAATTCGACTTTTACAGATTTAGATTAAGTCTGATTATAGAATATTTTCTATAATAAAAACTTTGAGAATTGCTAGAAAACTAGTAATAGTTAATTAGCAGTATAAAATAATTAATACTTATTTTATATTCAACGACTATGTACAAAGAGGGAAATTCCTTAAGATATAGTCTAGTGATAAAGTAAAAAACTTTATTTATTCGTTAGTCGATATAGCTGATACACCCATAAATTATTTGTGGCAATATTAATTATTGAAAATTTCATTAAATTGCTGGAAATTCTTAAAATAATAAAGAATATCAGCAGTATATATTATAATTATATAACTTTAGATATTTTATGGATGAAATAATAAAGTTATTGATATGGAAAATATAGAAGATATTAAATACCACAATAGAGTTTGGTATTTAAAAACTTATGAAGCGCTTATTTTAAAAGCCCAAACAGAAAATATAGCTAATTCTGAAAATTATTTTGAAAATCATCATATTCTTCCTAAATGCATAGGAGGAACTGATGAAAATTCTAATTTAGTATTACTGAATTCTAGACAACATATAATAGCGCATATGTTATTATCATGTATGTATCCTGAAAATATATCATTATGTAATGCAGTTATAGCAATGACGATGATTAGCAGATATACTAAGGATAGAGTTAGATTTCCTACTAGATTATTAGCAATATTTAGAGAAGAATATGCTAAACTTCAAAAAGGTAAAACTTTAACAAAGGAACATAGAGAAAAACTATCTAAAGCAAAAATCGGAAGGAAAAGAAAAGACTTTTCTGAAGAAACAAAGAAAAAAATTTCTGAGGGAAAACGAGGAAAAACTTATGGAACAAGAGTAATAGATCCAAAAGGAGTAATATATAGTTCTTTATCTGAATGTTCTAAAGTATATGAAGTTTCTCAAAGTACAATACATTTTTGGATAACAAAGTCTCCAGAAAAAGGATTTAAGTTTTATAACGGGGATGGATTTAAATTACATCACCCTCGAGCGAGAAAAATTCAAGGTCCTAACGGAGAAGTGTATGAATCACTGACTGATTGTTCAATAAGAACCAATCACGACAGACATACTATTTCTAGATGGATTAAAAATAAACCTGAAAAAGGATTTAAATATATTTGATTTAATTTTCCATAAAATAACTCTAGATTTAAATATAATTATAATTTATATTCAACGACTTATATATGAAATAGAATTTTTTTAATAGTTCTAATGATATAGTCTATCCTAAAAAGTGAATTTTTAGGATTAATGAAATAACAATACTAATCTTCAGAACTCACTTACAGTTTCATGTCATATTACAGACGATGATGTATTATTTGATGTATATGATCCAAATTTTATTAAGGTCACTATACCTTATATAGACTATCTTAATAAAAAAGTAGCTGCCAGTGAGTATGTAGATTATGAAACTAATACTTTAAAACCTGATAAAGATGGTCAGGTAGAAGTTAAATATAGGATGAAAAGAAAAATGGTTCCAGTCGAAGAGGTGGAATTAATCGACTTACATCCTGATTATAGATTGTCTAGTACAACTCGAAGAATTCCATTTACCAATTATAAAATAGTTGCCTAATTTTATAGTAGATTAGGAAAATTATACTAAAATGCTGGAAAAATCTTGGTTACACCAAGTATAAATCAGCAAAAAGGATATCTTAGATTTATCTAAGTAAAATCCTTTCTCAACGACTAAATGTATAACCTAGGAACTAAAACCTGGGATGATATAGTCTACTTAAGTTAAAAATAATTTAAGTGTATACAGATAGTGTCAGAATAAGCATGGGTACTAATTTATGTGCCGCTTAAAGTAGTAATATTTTAAGTAATTAGTAAGTAAATTCGGTGAAGGAATAATTAAAATTCTAATACCGAGCTAAAGATAATAGATTTCTTTAGTGTAACGAATAAAGACTTACTAACCAAAATAAAGGTTAAATTTATATTCTAAACTATAATTAAAAGTATATTATAGAAGATTTGACATCAATGCTTAAACAGAGTATACCTCTAATTAATGCGGAGCGTGCACTTGTTGACACTGGAAGGAATGAAGAGTTGAAAGATAATATATTAAATGAAAAGTTCAGTTATCCAGAGGGTAAGGTAAAGGATATAACAGAGGATGAAGTTATAATTGAATTGCCTGATGGAACTGAGACAAATATTTTACGAAGAACAGCGATTCAGAGTATCAATGACGTGGCGGTATTTACAGAGCCTAAAGTAAAAATCGGCCAAAAAGTAAAACAGGGAGATATTATAACTGGTGCAGTTGGACATACTCCTGAAACATATAAGGCCGGCGTTAATGCTCTGGTACTTTTCCACGCCTATTATGGTTTAGTAAATGAGGATGCTTTGGTGATATCAGAATCATTTGCAAATCGTATAGCATCTTATAGTATAATTGACTTAATGATTAATGTTAAGAGTACTAGTGCTATTAAGTGGATCGCCCCTATTGGAACAAAGGTTAAATCAAAAGATGCAGTAGTGACATTATATAAAGCTGTTCGTCTTGATGCTATAAATCAGGCACTACAAGAAAAACTCGGAGGACTTTTCGGAGAAGGACATGATCTCTCCGAATATACTATCGAGGATCATTTAGTTGTGCCTAATAATATAGACGAGGCAATAGTTTCTGATGTAATGATACAGGAAATGAAGAAACCTAAAATTCCTAAATCAGTAAAATCACCTGACTATTCATTTACACATACCTCTCAGGATGTTATAGATGAATATGAAAAAACAAAATCTCGAAAAATTATCTACGAGAAATACCCAGAGTATATTGCAGCAGATACATTAGATCCTATTAATATGGATCCAGATGCATATAAGATCGTATATACTGTTCGTGTAAGACTTATTAAAAGAACCATCGGAATGATAGGCTCTAAAATTACTTCTAGATATGGAGGTAAGGGTGTTGTATCAAAAATTCAATCTGACGATTTAATGCCTATAATGGTCGATAAGGATGGAAAACAAAAAAGAGTAGAGGTTGTGATGAATCCTATTTAATGAATGGGACTTAGATTTTTTGAAATCTATGAAAAAGCTTTAAAATGCTGGAAAAATATTAAAATTTAATCAGCATCAAGTAGTATAGTAGTATTTAATTACTTGTTCAACGACTATGGCAAGCTTAAATAATATAGTCTAATCTTAATAAAAATTTATTAAGCAAGAATGTATTCAACAATCAACCGTAGAATTTTTGCGGTTCTTAAATTATGTTAAAATGCTAGAAGTCTTATAGATAATTAGCAGTATAAGTTAAATTTTATAAAAAAGACGCGACAAATATAAATAAAAACAAGACGATGAATAAAGAAGATATTTTAGAACATAATAGATTAGTATATAAAAAGATATATGAATCTATTATAATAAGAGGCCTTGAAAGAGGTTTAGATAAAAGAACAGTGGATTATTATGTAGAAATTCATCATATTCTTCCTAAATGTATGGGGAGGTAGTGATGATGAATCTAATTTAGTAATGTTAACTGGAAGAGAGCATGTGATATGTCATATGCTATTAGAACGAATGTATCCAGATAATCCTAAACTAATTTATGCTATTCAGCGAATATCAACTAGTAAAACTGGTGAACATCTTTCTCCTCGACAGGTGGATTATATTAGAAAAAGATTTTCTGAAACAAGAAAAAATCCTGAGAAAACATCAGAAATGAGATTAAAGATTTCAAATACACTAAAAGAGTATTATAAAGATCCTGAAGTAAGGAGGTTACATGGAGAAAAAATGAAAGCCAGAATAATAACGGATGAATGGAAACAAAATATTTCTAAGGCACAAACAGGAAAGAAAAAGCCTCAGAAAAAACCAAATCTATCAGATGAATTAAGAGAAAAGAAAGCTCAATTATGTAGAGATAGAGTAGGAGAAAAACATCCAAATTCTAAAAAGATAATGGATCCTAGTGGAAGAATATTTCATTCTATAACAGAATGTGCTAAAGCTAATGGATTAAGTAGAGAGAACTTATCTTATATAGTAAATCATTCTCCAGAAAAAGGATATAAATTTATAAAAGATTGAAACTTCGTCGTCTTTATTTATCAAAATTATACTTATATTCAACGACTAAATACATAACTACTGTGATAGTAGATGATATAGTCTGAACTTGAATAGAAAATATTCAGTTAACATAATTGAAAATTCCGAGCGTCCTTTAAATTCTAGAGGCCTAAACATTAATTATTTAGGAAAATACTTTAAATTGCTGGAAAACTTACGTCATAGGAATTTCCTGCTCTAAAGATTTAATTATCTAGAGCGGATGTAATATATGACAATAGATAATCAGCAAAAGGGATATTCTTAGCTTGATTTAAGTAATAAAATCCTTTCTCAACGACTATAGTAAGTACTTAGATAATATAGTCTTCCTTAATAGAACATATTAATGAACCAGAGATGGAATTACAACTCGGAAATATAGCACACAAACTGCACGATCTTGTAGATAATTATAAGAAAACAAAAACAGGGCAAAAGAAGATTAAGCCCCTTCTTGAAACATATTACCCCGGACGTTTTACTAGTATGGATGTAGAAGAAATTATAGAACGTCATAATACTAGTAAAATCGAGGATATGTATTATTTCAATGTTGGCTGCTTCTCTACTAAATTTACTCCAGAACTTGTAAATCAATGGGCTGAAGATTTAGGTGTAGAAAGTCAGAGTAAAATTCTTATGCCTGAGACTGAATTAACAGATCTCGATGAATTAAAAGAAAATCTAGAACCAGAAGAATATGATAAATTAGTTTCTGGAATGTCTGGTAAGTTTAGAGAAGTAGATAAACCTTTGCAGGCGGGATTCATGACCCTTGAAGAGTTATACCATATACCATCATATAGTAATAAGGTTACATCAAGTCTATATGGCGTAGATATTAATGCTAAACGAGATGAACCTATACTTGGAAAGGGACGCTATAGACAGACAGGACAGAAAATTGGTGAGATGGAATTGGCCGTATTACTTTCTAGAAATGCGGATCAATTTATCAGCGGTGCTAGAAAAGACACTGCGAAGGAAGATAATCAAATGTTCCTTAAATTATTGAGGCTAGTATCAATACAAACTGATACTAGAAAATATCTTAAATTGCTGGAACAAAGTAGAAAATCAGCATCAAGCTGTTGTTTTATAATTAACAGCTTGTTCAACGACTATAGTAGATACTAAAGAATACTTATTTTAGATAATATAGTCTTACTTTAAATAAAATTAAAGATGAATAGAATAACTTATTAGGTCTAGGATTAACCGTAAACTATTTGCGGTTTTAAATTATATTAAAATGCTAGAATATTTATAATAAATATATTAGCAAAATATCTTACCTTAGATTATATCTAAGAAAAAGATATTCTCAACGACTAAATATATAACTAAGTTTGAAATATAATTTAGATGATATAGTCTGAACATAGATTAATAATAATCTAGTAACGTAATTGAGTAGATGATAAGGGATTTAACCAAGGTGGGTCAAGTCTGAAAAAAGAATTGAACGACTTAAAGATTAAATTCCGTCGTAAGAATAACCTATTAAATATGGGAGGTAATTGATATGGAAAATAATAGCTGTTTAATGCTAAATTGCTCGCTTTATCTTCCAGTATCTCTATCTGCTATATTTAGTAGAGAAGATCTTAAAGATACTGGAATTGAGAATGAATCACATATGACATTATTATATGCTCAAGGAAAAGAAATTCCCAGGATGAATATTTTAGGGGATATTGAAACTATTTTAGGAGAACCGGAATTTGATGATTTTATTGAATATATAAAATCTGAAAATACTGAGAGAATCTTGGATAATTTTGAAATCGGATCTTTTGAGAATGACAGTGATTATATAGTGTTGAAAATGAAACAAACCAGTGAATTATACAAGACACTTGGATTAATCAATAAAGGATTAAGAATGAAGTATGAAGTTGCTTCTGAATATTTTTATACACCTCATATATCTCTTGCCGAACTTCAACCAGGGACAGCAAGGAAATATCTCGAGGATCCTAAGATTAAATTAATTCTAGAAGAAAGTTTTGTATCATTTGAAGATCTTGTTATTTCCTATGGACCTAGTAATACGCCTGTAGATAGATTGAGATATAATCTAACTACATTTAATGCAATTGATTACTTCTTTCATACAGAAAATATGAGAAAAGAAAATTCAGAATTAGATTAAATTAAAATTCCTCAGTAAATAAATATTTTCTTCTACTTGGAGAATAATTTTGCTGAGGAATTGTTTTTATAAAATTAACTATGTCAAAAAAGTCAAAATGGTCAGAGTATAGTAGTATTGAAAAAGTTCAAGAATTCATAAATTCTAATAATATTAGTAGTAAAATAGATTTTAAAAATAAGTATCAATCTTTATATACTAGAGCTAGACTAAATAATTGGTTAGATAATTTAAAATTTAAGACAATAAAAAGAAATGATCTATCTAAATTTGATAATATAGATTCAATAAGAGTATTTATAAAAAATAATAATATAAAAAGTAGAACAGAGTTTAAGAAAAAATATAATGGATTATATTGGAAATCTGTAAGAAGTGGTTGGATACATGATATAAAATTTGAAAAAGATATGAAAGATTGGAGTTACTATGATAGTATAGTTAAGGTTCAAAATTTTATTTATTCAAATAATATTCTAAATCATGATCAATTTTCAAAAGAATATCCAGGATTATTAAGTAAATGTGATAGAAATAGATGGAGTATTTACTTAAATTATATAAATGGTAAGATTAATAATTGGAATAATATTAATTCTATTATAGATGCACAAAATTTTATAAATATTAATAATATAAATAATAGAGAATTATTTACAAAAAATTTTAGTGGTTTATCTGATAAATGTTATAGAAATAATTGGATGAAGGATTTAATTTTCAAAGAAGATGGAATTAAATATTGTTGGGAGATTAATCTTAAGATATTTCTAGAAAAGAATAATTATACTATAGAGTCTGAAATAGTATCATATTCAAATTATTCTAAGATTGATATTTTTATACCAGATCTAAATATAGCTATTGAAATTCAGGGTCCATACCATTTCCCAGTAATGGGAAAATTAGAGCAATATCTATTTCAAAGAAAATCAGATATAAAGAAAAATAGATGGTGTAAAGAAAAAGGAATTACTTTGTTATACTTTAGCTATGATAAACTATTAGTAGAAAAATATGGATATCCCTGGTATATTTACACATCAGAGAAAGAATTATTGGCAGAAATAGAACGAATCAAATCCTTATAAATGTAGTAATAAACAAAATATTAATATTATGGAATCAGAAATTAAATTACCAAAGAAAGGAATTGTTATTGGAGTTGAGTTAGATAATCTTTATGAATTTTTTAATCGAACTCAACATTCAATAGGAAATATGGGAAAATTTGAGATCTTAGCTGAACTTGAGAAAAAAGTAAAGGGAGAAAAGATACGACACTTAACTAAATATGTTTCTATAGTATATAAACAACCTTCAGTAAGTATTGTATTTAGAATTTCTCGTTATATAAAAGGAGAGAATCAAGAAGAATATATAGTTTATTACAAGTTTGAAGGATTTATTTCCTAGAACAAAAATTAAAAGAGAGGACTCAAATGTTCCTCTCTTATTTTTTTTTATTTGTTTTCTATTAATTCTTTTGTCGCCTTTCTATGATAACCTTTCTTCTCAAATGCTTCAATAAAAATTCTTTTATGTATTGGATTTCCGGCCGCATCTTTTCCGTAGTATTGATTTCTCCAATGACCTCTTACACCAAAGGGACAATCTATATTTATTTCAGTATCGTATAGTTTATCTACTATAATTACTCCTTGATTTCTTCGGCCAGTATTAGGATCTTCAAATTGTGTAGGTGGATTTTTTACTTTTCCAGATAACACAGATTCAAATGTTTCAGTTTTTATTTCAGAAGTCATCAAAAATATAAAACTTTTAAATGATTCATAGATAAATCTGTATTTTATGCTAAATGATTCCTTAGCTTCAACCGAATATAAAGTTTGATTATAATTATTTTTAAAATATTTAATAAGATCATCTATAGTTTTATTATTTGATAATAAATCTTCTTGACTATCTATTACCTCTTTATAGTAATCTTCTAATGTATCTGACCATCCTAATGAAGTAAACTCATTCATCATTTTTGAAGGAATACTTTTAAAAAATTTATCCAAACAATTAAACTGTTTACAAAGTTTGTATGAGTTAACAAATTCATCCATGCTATATAAACAACCTTCTAAGTTTAATTCAGAAAAATTTAATAAATCACTCTTTTTTATTACTACACTTCCTAATGAATTAAATGTTTTTTTTATCATTGCCCATAATACACTTTCCAATAAATGCATATAGTATAATATATTCATTTGTTATACAAAAAATAGAGTGGGCATTATAGTCTGTTTCCTGTTTATCTTTCGTACTAGAATTATATATCAATCCAAATTTAGCTTTCTTTTCTGAATTTCTAAATAAGTTTTCTAAGTTCTTTTTACTGACTATATCTCTTAATTTGCTAGAAAATAGCCGTTCTTTATTAAGTGAATAAAATCGAATATAGTTTTGTATATTACTTGAAATTTTATATTTTCTTATAGGTCTGGGTTCTTTACTTACAACTTCAAAAAATACATTTTCAAATTCAGTAATATGTTTACGGTTCCTTCTAAAATTTTCTAAGCCTTCTTTTTGTAAAACATATTTTACTGCAAATAATTTCTCGTAATCTTTTTCCATAATTTTCTCTTTTTTAGTTTATTAATTATTTTTACGTATATAAGGCTTTTACTGGAGAAATAAAAAAAAGAAACTATGTAAAATAGTTTCTTCCTTATTGTTATTATTTGTCTTCTTTATTTTGGTTAGTTTTTCTGATTTTATCAACTTCTTCTTTCAAATTATACCTTTTCACTAGATTGGTTATAATTTTTCTAGTAAGTTTAAAAAATTCTGCTACTTTTCTATAGTTTCCAGAAAAATCATGTAGTTTCTTTAATAAAGTTTCTTTTTCTGGATAATTTTTTGATTTAAATCTACATTCTTCAGAACAATATAATTTTCCTTTAGATTTTTTAAAACGTTTTCCACATATTGGACATACATCTCCAAATTCTTTTTTATTAGAAAAAGAGGTTTTATACTTTCCTTCCTCTAGTAACTCTTTTATGTTACTAATATCTAAATCTGGATGATGAAGTTCTCTATGGCAGTTTGCACAAAGTAATTCACACTTATCTAATTCTTTTTGTAGGGAATCAAGATTTGAATTAGAAAATTTTCTTATATCTAATTGAAAATCTTTTTCTTCTGGATTTTTATGATGAAATTCTAAAGCAGATATATTCTTATCATATCCACATTTTTCACACTTTCCTCCCCTAGAGAGAATTGATTCATACTTTCTTTTTAATCCTCGTAAAACTTGATTACGATAATCATTATTCTGTTTCTTCATATTAAAAATAAAATTTAAGTTGATTTTTTATATTTTGTGAATTAAAAGTTTATTAGTCTAAGTGATAAAGAAAAGAGGGAAAGAAATTATTTCAATCCCTCTACAAATCAACTTAAATTCAATAAGTCTTTAATTTCACAACCAAAGATTCTATTATTATATACATTAATTAGGCTTTAAGATTACCATAAATGCAAAATATCGATTTGAAAAAAAAATAAACTAATAATCAAATTAATGATTATTAGTCAGTCTTTGTCCAAGTGGCAGGGATTGAACCTGCATGCGACCGATTACCCTTTCTACAAGGTATAAGCTTGAGGGGATACACTTGGAATTTGTTATAATTATGTCTAGTATCGGGAGGGGAGCTCGAATCCCCACGGGTCTTATTTTTCTGCCCAAAACATTTTAAGTGTTTCTTGTCTACCTATTCCAACATCCCGACATCCTTTTTAGTTGTTATTGTGTCTTGATAGATTTTTTATTTTATTTCAGAATTTCTTCCTCCATAAAATTGATTTCCAGATTCTATAAATAATATCTTTCAATCTTTTCTATCATATATAAGAATTTCAGGGTTTCTGAGATTCCTCTTTTTCCTCAAGTTTAAAATTTCCTGCAGTACCATGTCCTAACGATAGTACTAACTTTACTGCCTCAGGACCTCTCATGTAGTAATATCCGTCTGGCGCAGGTTTTTCAGAATTTAAATTTTTACTAATACTTTTAGTAGAAATAACTGATTCCTTCTTTGCAGATGTAATTGAATTATATGCTCCAAGAACTCTTAATTTATCTTTAGAAAATTTATATATTATATTCTCCATCTTTTTATGTAATTTCTCTTTGTCTCCAAGTTTAATACAAATATATTTTGTAGAAATTACATTACTACTTAATAACCTATCTACTCTGGATCTTTTAATATTGTCTTTTCCAACTAGTTTCTGGATATCTCTCGAAAAACCAAAATTTAAAAAGTCTCCATATAGATCTGCTAATACTATTTTTTCTGATAATTTTTCCAGAGTATTTACATTATTCATATTTCCTTTTTGATCAGTAACTCTAAGATTAGAAAAACTATTATCTGTTTTTATTGTATTAATGTGATCAATTATTTCTCCCTTTTTTAAATTTCTTCTTAAGAGATATTCCATAATAACTGTATGCGCTTTAGTACTATTACTATCAACTATAATATATCCTTTATTATTAAGTGTTCCTATTAATTTATTAAATCTATTTGATTTAATAAATCCTTCACTACACACAGACCATTGAGGATATTTCCAGTGTTCATACCAAGTATAGTCATCTAAGTTTCCAGAAAATCCTATAAGATCAAAAAACTTTTGATTATTTAATGATTCTTGTCGTTTCCAATAATATCCTTTATAGCTATATTGACTTTTTTTAGCAATCGAAGAAATGTAACGTATATCATATCCTTTACTATCTAAAGAATCTATTGTAAATAATTCATTTCCCTTTTTATCCATTGCAGTATATTTAATTCGTTTATCTTTATGAACTGGTAAGCGTCTATCTGGACTATTATTTTCACTTTTAGTAACCCATTCTAAGTTAGATAGGTTATTATTTCTTGGATTATGATCTATATGATTAACTATATTATATATTTTTGGTTCTGAATTATTATAGAAAACGGTAGCCATTATTATATGAATAGATTTTGCTTTTCTTTTATGCTTTTCTATATATTGTGGAGAGATTGTAGTATATCCAAATTCATCTTGTTGTTGTTTTAATAGTTGTTTAGTGTATTTATTTCTAACTTCAGATTTTTTATTAATCTCATATATATCCTTAATACCTGGATATACTAATGGAATAAATTCATAGTCAGGGAGATCTGGATATTTTTGATCTTGGCGATTAAATGGTTTTTCTTTACACATAACAAAAATAGTTTCTAAATTAAACATCTTTTTCATCACACATATAAGAGAAAAAACTTAAATTTTACGTGTTTTGTAAGTTTCAAGTTTTAATAATATAAAATTCAAGTATATAAAAATAAGAGAGGTAGAAAATGTATCTAACCTCTCTATGTTATTTTACATAAAAATATCTTGACCATTGATCTGTATTCTTATGTTTCCGAAGGGATTGCCTCCGATTATGCCACTAGTTCCAGGGATTTCTTCAGGGATCACCTCTTCTATGACATCTTCATCATTACTAATGATAGTTGGTAATTTTTCTTCGTCGATTGATTCTATTATTTCCTCTTCCATAATTTATTTTCTATTAAAACAATCCAAGTAAATTAGTAATGTCGCCGATATCAGTATTACTAATTCTAGACTCCTCTACTTCTACTACTTCACCTTCTTGATTTACGTATCTAGTGCCAGGGAAAACTATTTCTTTTTTCTGAATTGCTGCCTTGTATTCATAATTTTCAGTAGATTCTTTAAGTTTTTTTACCCAATATTTAGCATAGTCGCCTTCTACTGTTTCAGGATCATATGGTTCTTCAAATAATCCTTCTTTTGGCTGGGGGCATTCCATTTTTACTTTAATAACTGAATCTTCATTTTCAGTATCAGTCATTTCATATTCCCAATAAAAGTAGTTTTTCTTTTTATTACTTTTATATGTACCTTCTGTCTTAAGGTCATCCCATATATTTTTAATAAGCTCCACAATATTAGTAGTACTTTCTTGTCCTGGAGTTAATAAAATCTGTTCTTGAACTAAAGCATTTTCAATAATAAATGCTTGTCCTTTAATTATTTTTGATTTACTCATTGTTTATCAATTTTTTATTTATTTATTTTCAGGTTCAAATTCCCAAGCTCTTCCATGACCTTGAGATAATATTAATTCAACTGCTTTATCTCCCCTATAACTTTTATGAAACAATAAAAGAACACTAGATCGATCTATAAATATTTCTTTTATAAATTTTTCTAATGTTCTTTCATATATTAGGTTTTAACCTTTCTCTAAGTGCATTTTTATCATTTCATATTATCACTAGCTACTTTTTCAGCTAATCTTAAGTATGATATGCAATTATAGTATTCCGAGTCTTCCTCTGGATATACTATTTCAGATACACTAAATATTTTATCTACTTCTTTTTCTACTTCAGGATCATGGAGATATTTTTTCATAAAATAACTTAATCCTCCTAAAACAATAATACCATCATCTAAAGCATCAAGTACCTCTCCATAATTTTTATCTAAATATTGAAAAACTTCGATAATATATTTTTTTGAAAACTCTTCAACTTGTCTAGATAAATCTATTGTTTTTCCTCTGCGTTTTAAAACTCCAGTATCTAAAATTACTTGGCCTTCTTTAATTGAAATTGATATCGAATAATTTTTATATAGATAATCAACGAGATCGTAAACTATTCTAATTACGCCAGAATCTTTTACTCCTACAGCAGCACCTGCTGAAGAAGTACCGTTGATAATACTACAGAAATCTAAAGTTTCAAATCCTCCATCAAGTATTAATGCATTTCTTAACTTAACATCATTACGTCTAGAAGCTTCACGAACATTTAACCCATATTCATTATAGGTATATTTACATGATAAGCCTTGGCAAAAACAATATATATAATCTTCTTTATTTATATTTAATGTTTCATATAAATAATCTAATAATTCATCTACGTTATCATTGGTATTAAAAGCCATTGATAAACCAATAGCTAATTTATCAAATGCATTTATTCCTTCATCTCCGCCATATTTTTTTATTAAATATGACAACCATGGGGCATAAACTGCTTTTAAATCTTCAAAAGTTTCGAGTTTAAGTAAATAAGATCTAGGTACTTTTAATGCTGCAGGTCCTAATACATAATAATCCCCTCCTAATGGAAATACCATATCATCATCACTTTCAAGTGGTTTTTCAGGGAGTTTTGCTGTTGCACTAATAAACTTTTCAAATTTTATTAAACCGTTGGAATCCTTAAAAGAACACTTAATAGCAGAGAAACCAACATCAACACTTAAAATTCTCAAATTGCTCATCTTTTATAATTTTCTAAAATTTGTTCGTAAGCCTTTATTATATTCTTATCAACTTTATACTTTTTAAGATCTCCTAGAACAGTATTAGTTAGGTAATCAAATGGTACATGTGGGAGAAGTGCAGTATATCCAGATGTAACCATACCAACTGAAAAGTGTTCTGTTGGTTGATTAAGTGCTACTATAACAATTTGAGTTAATCCTGACTCTCCTGTAGTATCTTTATAAGCAAATACTAGATCTCCAGCAAGTAATGAACTATGAATACTAGCCCATAAATCATTTGCTACAGACATTGCATTTTCCCATCCCCATACTCTTCTTTTTTCTAGAAGTTCATAATCTTTTTCCGACATTTTTTCACTCTCCATCGGATTCGAGTTTTTCTTTGTCTTTTCCATCACTTAAAATATAAATTAGTATATAATAATAATCTGCTTCTTCACAATCAACTTCTTGAATTCCAACTACATCAATATTAGAATAATCTCCCCAGGTCTTTACTACTTTTGATAGTGATCCTAGAATATGTGCTAAATATTCAGGAGTATCTTGATATTTTCTAGCTTCGAATAGAATATTATAATAAATCCATTCACCAGCCTCTCGATTTCTTTTCTTTGTTTCTAAAAATCTCAATCCTATTCCTGGAGTTTTATCTATATAATCATATTCTAAGATTCGTTGGGTTAATTGATTTTGAATTTCTAATCTAGTATTTCCTTTTAATCCAAGAAGTCGTTTTATATCGTTATTGTATTCCGGAACTGCCATAACCTGATCCTCCTCGTTCTGTTTCATCAAGTTTACTAACTTCCTCTAATTCCATATGAGTTACTTCTGCACAAACCATCTGAGCAATTCTTTCTCCATGTTCTACAGTTACCTCTACAGGACTAAGATTAACTAAAATTACTCCAATTTCTCCTCTATAGTTTGAATCTATAGTGGCTGGTCCATTTAAAACTCCTAATCCTTTTTTAAAGGCTTCTCCAGATCTAGCTCTAACTTGGATTTCAGTTCTAGGGGGAAGTTGAACATATATGCCTGTAGGAACTAATTTTCTTTCTAACGGTTTTAATGTAAATTCTTCACCGATATTTCTAAGGTCCATTCCAGAATCTCCAGGCTTTGCATAACTTGGAAGTGGAAATTTTGATTTATTAATAATTTTTACAACCATGATACTGTATTACTATAAAATGTTTTATTACCTATACCTAAAAAATGTTTTTGTTCACGAGAATCAGTATATACATTTACATCCCCAATAAAGTCTTTAATAATTGTATAACACCAATCTCCATGTTCTACTAAAAAATCTGGCTTATATTTTAAAACTTCGTCAAGATAAAATACTCCAAAAGTCCCAGAATCTACACAATATCTTCCAATAGTTTCCCTCTGATTAACTAATTTTTCAAGATTAATCTGATTTTCAATTGAAGGATTATCGTAAAGATTATAGTAAGCTTCTTCAATATCATCTATGAATTTTTCAAGCTCAAGTAAGCCAAGAATATTTTTTAGTTTTGATACTTTCCATCTTCCATCTCCAACTCCAGTATCTTCCCAAATATAATTATCAGAGAATCCTACTTCTTCCGAGATAGTCATATTATTATAATTAAATCCGTTTCCCCAATCCTTATTTTCTGCAATATAGCAGGGATCTGTGATAATAATCGTTCCGTTAAAATTCATAATTTATACTTTTTTCTTGTTCTAAACTTAAATAACCAAGATGTTCCAGAAATAAACTTTACTTGTCCAATTACATCAGGTCCTTTATACATTTCATTAATATTAGTTGAATAAACATTAAATCCATAGTTTTCAGGGCCAAGACAAGTTCTAGGTTTTATCAATTCTCCAGATGCTATTAAAGATTGAAGAGTTGACATTAGATAATCATAATCTTCTGGTAATAGATAAGTCGGTTTTTCTAAGTCCTCCAGTGCTAAACAATAATAAACTGGGAGACCTAGATATACCGTTTTTCCTTTCTGTTCAAATATAAGTAATCTAGTTTCTTTTTCATATCTTACTTTAATTGGAATCGGAAAGTTTGTTTTTACTGTATTATCAGAAAACTCTACTAAGGAATTATATATTTCTAGAATATCATTTTGTAGAGTAGTCATTGTAATTAATCTTCAGAAGTTGCACAAAATACTTTAATACCCATCTGATCTAAAAGATTATAGATCTGAGTAGTAATAGCTGGTGATACAGATCCAGTAGTATTCTTAATTTTATCCATATTATTTAACAATAATGTAAATGGATTTTTAACACCACTTAATTTATTAGGATCAAACAAACCAGACTGTTCTACAATCTGCCTAAGGATAGCTGGAATTTCAAGACCTTCACCAGGAATAATTTTAGTTGCAGTTGGGTAATCATATTGCATAAAGTTGTAATCGATTACATTCCACTCTACTACATCACCTGTCGGGATACCGGTTGCATTTTCTTCATCATCAGCTACATTTTGAATCTGAACAAGATAACCAACTTGAGCTAACCAATAATTAATGCAAGAAAAATCCTTAGTACTCATTGTAGTTTCTGAATTAATAAAGCTTACTAATTCAGCGTTACCAATACTATTTTCGAAATTTGCTAAATTATTCTTTAAAAAACCCTTAACAAATTCCATAACACTTACGCCCATACCTTCTTTATCAAAACGGCTACGAGCAACACAACGGCCTACCATAGAATTCATTTCTTGGGCCGGAATAGAATACAAATTTACTTCAATCATTTTAATGTTATTTTATATAATATTTAATTCGGGGCTATCAACTAATAAGAAAATAGCCCATAAACGCTCTTCAATCAGACCTGACTCAAACAATTCTTTTTCAGATGTAGTAAAATCTCCAATAGTTAAGATAGCTTTATATATTTCTATAAAATCTATCTCCTTACCATTTTTCCAAGATATATACTGATCAACTAACCAAGATTCGAAGGGTGCATTATTCATTTGCTGATAATCAAGAATAATAAATTCATTAATTCCAAATGCATCCTTAAGGAGTTGAAAAATATCTGAAATTCTTGCTCGGTAGGAATATTTAGATACTAAGATTTTATATACTGCTTTCACTGTATCAGTATAATCTGTATCATTTCTTGTTTTTATATAATTTTTTCTTTGCTCTAAATCAAACATTTTCTATCTCTACTTCTAATGGAAATAATCTCTTAATTTCAAACAGTTTTAAATATTTATCATTATATTGATCCATAAAATCTTTCACTTCTTTATAATGATCAAATACCCAATTTCCATTAAGACTATTTAATACCTTTGATTTATCTTCAAGTTGAAATAGGTAAGTTTCAATAGTAATATCATTTCCTGAACCGTGATAGGATTTAGGAGTACTACTTATCCTTTCAATATCAAATATATCTCCCCAAATTGGATCTCTCCAATCTATATCGAGTACGTAAAATATTAATTCTCGAAGAAAAGATAATTCGAATAATTTATTAAATGAGTTTCCTGATCCTTTCCATTCATACTTAAAAGAGTTAACTTTATCTTCCAAGCCCCAAGATTTTATTAAGTCTAAGAGTTCAAGATAAAGTCTATTCCATTCTTCTTTTGGTTTTTCTACAATTATTGCTTCTTGTTTAAATTCCAATAGACTTTTCATAATAACTTCTTAAGATTGTATAACTTGCTTTCCAAACTAAATCTAAATTTCTCACTTGTAAATCTGTTTTAAGGTAAGATCTTAATTGATTATAGTAACTATTAGGATCATTTCTTTCAACACTTCCCAACAATTGATCTATATTAATCCCAGTACTTTCCCACTTAAATCGATCTATAACAAGTAATTTATTAAGATCTAGTTGTTGTTTAATATTACTAAGAGATCCTATATAATTATTCATTCGATCTAGTCTTTCAGTACACATAGGATTTCCACATTTCAAAAGACTTCCATAAACATCTTTTTCTGACATATTATAACCACAGCTACAAGTTGGCCACATAAAATCTCCATTACCTTCAGTAAAAGAATCCCCTACCATTGGAATAGTTGAATTAGCCATAATAATACTTACTATTGCTCCAGGGGTAATTTTCTTTTTTACCATTTTTCCCACACTTCCAGCACTTGGTTTTCTTACTGTACATCCTTTTACTTGAATTGGATCGATTAGAATATTAGCTGACCAAGAATCTTTTCCTTTAGCTACTTGAGAATTCCATTGTATACCTCTTACTGTAGTTTTTAAAGCTTCAGTTCCTGATCCAGCACCAGCAAATTTTAAGGCGCCGAGACATATTCCAAATTCATCATATACTACCCAACCATCATTTAAGAAGTAACCAGTTGAAGTAACTGTTTTATCTGTTTCTGTATATTCTTTATTTCCGGCGCTCATAAGTTCTTCTATAGTCCATACATCGGCAGGGGAAAATAAGATATGTCCATCAGTTTTTGAACATACAGTTTCAAACATTTTTAAAACTTCACGATAGTCTGTTTTTCTTAGTATTTGTCCTTCTATTGAATCATCAGTATAATATCTATAAGCTCTAAGAGTTAATAAATTATTTACCTCAGATTCACAATACTTAGAATTTATTAGTCCATTGGCTCTTTGTCTAGCAGTTTCAGGATCAGTATCAGAAAGTCGATTAATGTCAACTAATGCCTCTGCCTGAATTGCTACTATACCTTTCGGAAATCTTTTTGGAAGGAAGTTTATTAATTTCCAAGTTTGATCTACCCCATAGTTATCCAAATTTAAATTTCCGACTGTAACTATTCTTTTTGGAATACCAGTTGAAGAATCTAAATAAATTGCTATACTAGATCCATCATACTTTAGATCACAGTATTTTCCAGAGTTTTCATTCATAAACTCTGAAAGAGCACTTAACATAGTTTTTTCTTCAACTTTTTTCTTTTTAATTTTTTCTATATAAGAATTTTTTGTCTTAGTTCCTTTTAAGTATGTTTGATAAACATAATCTCTGACAAAAAATCCATCTTCTTGCGCTGCTCTAGCTTCTAACATATCATATACAGCATCATCCATTCCGGTAGGTACTGAATCAATATAATAGTTTTTACATGCAAGAATAAGGTCTTTCCATTTTTCTAATGATTTTTCTGTAATATTATTTGTAACGCACATAAGTTTATTTATTTTTTAATAGCCATCCAATCATTATATCTTGAACTTCTGAGTCAAACATTTCTTTAATATTACTAAAGTCATCTTCTGGTATAAAAGATGAATTAGGTTTTATTGCAACTTCATATTCAACTTCTCGACGATCAGAATATCTAGTAATTATCTTATATCCAAGTTTTACTAAAAATTCTTTCATTTTATCATAATCCCAGTGTATTCCGAAAGGTTTAGACATCATCATATTACTAATAACTAAATCAGTAAGAGGACAATCTGGTAAATCTTCCGGTTCAAAATCGAAATCATCTTCTTGTTCGTCAAAATTAATATTTCCTTCCTCCCCATCATAGAGAGGAAAGTCATTATCATCTTCTTTTTTCATAATTTTCTTATTTTATTTAACCTCATTAATTAGAAAATCAAGCTTTCTCGGCTGCGTATTAAGCATATAATTTATAATATAACTCACTCCAAAACGATCGATCATATCATCTTTTGTTTTTGATAATATATTTTCTATAAAATCAGGAAAACTTATAGAAATTTTATCGGTTAATTCATAAGCTCCTTGAATTGTTCTATAGTAATATATCTCAGATTCAGAAGAAATTCCATTAAAGTTGTATAAATCACTTTTTAAAAATTTATTAACAAATTCCACTCCAATTCTTTTATAATTATCTCCATGAGTAATTGTATAAAATAATTTCTCTCTTTTAGCTTCAAACCTATAACCTCTTAGGGAATCTTGAGAATTAATTAATTTTAGAATTTTCTCAAAATTTGGAAGTTTTGAAGTATTTGATCTATATTTTTCTCGATAAAGATATGCTAATCTAGATATATAACCTTGATATCTACCATCTGCTAAAGACATATATAACCATTCGTCACTAAATCCAATTGAAACTGAATGGGTATCACTAATTATTATCTTTGTCATAAAATAATGAAACCCCACCCTGGAAATGAAAATCAAAACCAGGATGAGGTGTAGTATATTATGTTTATTAACCTTCTACTTTAGTTTCGGAAATATTATCATCAATGATTGTACAATCAATTAAAAGAATCATTGACGCTGCTGAAATAGAATTTTCAAGAGCTACTCGAAGAGATTTAGAACTATCTAAGATCCCCTCCTCAAGTAAATTACCATACTTTCGAGTCTTAGCATTATATCCAATTCCTGGTTTAGATGATTTAACCTTTTCTAGAACTACTTCTCCAGAAACTCCTGAATTGTCTGCAATTGTTTTAAGAATTACTGGAAGACTTGAGAATACAATTTCTGCACCCTCTACTTCATCTCCAACTAAAGATTTCCAGAATGTCTTATCTTTCTTCACTTCTAATGATCCTTTGTAATAGATATAACCACTTCCTAAAGAACATCCTTCAGCAATAGCACTTTTAGATGCTAGAATAGAATCTTCAATAGTTTGTTTAAGGTTCTGTTTTTCAGTTTCAGAAGCTCCTCCAGCTCTCACTACTGCAATACCTCCACTAAGATTTGCTACTCGTTTCGCAAATTTAGTTTTATCATAATCTGATATTCCAGGATCTGTAAGTTTGGTGCTAAGAATTTCTACCCTTTCAGCAATCTCTTTAGAATCACCACCACCTTCATAGATAATACATGAATCTCTAGAAATTACAACTTTCTTAGCTACTCCAAGATCCTCTTTTGTTGCTTGTGTGACTGATAATCCGTTCTCAGGAGAAATATATTTACCGCCAGTTAAAATTGAAATATCTGCCATAATATTTTTCCTTGAATCTCCGAAATCAATACCTTTTACAACACAACATCTAATTGCACCTTGAAGAGTATTCATAACAAGAGTTGTATTTACTACTTCATCAATATCATCTACTATAAATAAGAATGGGCGTCCAGTAGGTACAAGCTGTTCCATTAACGGAAGAATTTGCTGTACACTAGATAATCTTTCTCCTACTACAATTACATAAGGATCTTCCATTACACAAGTTCCATCAGTAGGATTTGTAACATACTGTGGAGAAGCCCAACCACGATCGAGTTTCATTCCGGTAGTTACATCAATAGTAGTTTCAAGACCACTAGAGAAATCAGCTGTAATAATACCAAGCATTCCAACTTTCTCCATACATTCAACTACCAGATTTCCAATGGCCGGATCATTATTGGCTGAAATAGTTGCCACCTTTCTGATCTTTTCCATATCATCATTTACTGGAATTGAATTATTTTTGATATACTCAGCCATCCATTTTCCGGCCTTAAGCATACCAGATTTCACCTCATTTACGTTAGCTCCAGTTCGTAATGCTTTTTGTCCTTTTTCACACATTTCTTTGATTAATAGTGAAGTTGAACTTGTACCGTCACCTGCTAATCTTTCTGTTTGAGCGGCAGCATTTTTTACAAAGATAGCTCCTGTATTCTGAAGTTGATTCTTAAATGAAATCGACTTAGCAACAGTAGCTCCATCTCTTGACACCTCTGGACCTGTAAATCCTGAAATACACACGGCTTTACCTGACGGGCCAAGTGTTTTCTTAATTGCCTCTACTGATTTTTTTACACCTTCAATAATTTCGGCCTGAGTTTCAAAGCCGTGATTAATAATTTTTCCTTCTGACATGTTTCGTTTTAATTAAAGTACTACAATAATTTCATTTAAAGTTATAACACGATATTCTGTTCCATCTTGAGTAAATGATTTTCCTGTGTTTGGATAAATCAAGATAGTATCACCAGGTTTTAATACTCCCTCGCTAACTTCTTCACCTACTCCAATAACCTCAGCTTTTTCACATTCACTCGCAGGAACAACAAAATTTCCTATCTTTTGAGTCATAGTATCTTTTTTATCTACTATGACCAATACTTTAGATTGAATTACTTTCATTTTATTAATTTTATTTTAAATTTTTACTCATATATAAGAAAATCACCCTTAGAAATCACCCTTTTTATTGATTTGGAAAAGAAAAAGAGCCCAACCCACTATAATTACTACAGGAGGTTGGGATTAATTTTATTATGAATTTATTAAATTTATTGCCTATTAACCAATTGGAGTTAATAGAAGAAATGAAATTTATTTTTGTTCTTGTTGTTTGTAATATTCTTCAAGTTTATCAGGAATTAAATTTATAACATCATTAATATTCATCCAAATATATCCTTTAAATTTAGAATTACTTTTAATAGATTCTGTAATATTTCTTTTATAGATATTTTCAGATCTTAAAGAATCATTGTCATATACTTTTATTATATTTCTATCATCATCTAAACATACATAATTCCATGACAACTTATGAACATCTATTTTATTTGAATTGTTATAATACTCCTCAACTTCATCATTATGATATATAATATATTCAGAAAAAGATCTCCAATAATATCCACCATACATATTATGAATTTTTAATGCATTAGATACTGAAGAAACATCAAAACCGTCAGATATTGTATGTTCTTTGAAATCGTATATCTTTACTATTTTATAAATTATATTTAAACATACTATTCTTGACTCTATTTTTATAGGAGATAATTTTGGAGTAGTTATATTATTTTTATAGTATTCTTCTATTTTTGCACTATCTTCAAAATCTCTATAAAATTTCCAATAATATCCTCCACTGGATTTTTGCTTTTTAAGACTTAATGCAGCACTGATAAGTTTTGGGTCAAATCCATCAGATCTAGTGGAATTTATGTTTTTATATATTTTTAAAATATTGTTATTCTCATCTAAACAAATTATCCTACGTTCAATCTTTATAGGTGATATATTAGGAGTATATCCTTTATCTAATTTATTATAGTACTCTACTAACTTATGAGAATGATTTTTCTCAAAATTAGATAAATAATCCCAATAATATCCTCCTGTTATTTTTCTTTTTCCAGATATAACATTACTAACTTTACTATTTTGAAATCCATCTAAAACAACATCAGATTGAAATTCATATACTTTTGCTACATTAAAATCTTTATCAAAACATACTACACTCTTTTTAAAATTACTTCTAAAAGCTATTCTTAACTCATTAAGTACATTCAAGAGATTATCTAATACCTGCTGTTTCAATTTATTATTCAAATCACTTCTGGAGGTACTATTAGTCATACAAACAGCTGCTGTGGCAATTCTTGTATTTTCTGGATAAATTCTATATAATAATATATGGATTATCAAGTGCTCCAAGAAAGTTAAAAGTACATAGTTATAATCAGAATCCTCACCTTCCATACATCTTGGAAGAATATGATGTTTTTCTGTATAAAAATTGATATTTTTCTTTTCTAATCCTCGTAGAAGAGCATAGTCAACAATCATACAATAATCCTCTAGGTACTCATCCTCAGTTCTTCCTTCTAAAATCATCTCATTAAAATCTTTTTCATCTAGGTAACTACTATACTTCATTCCTAGATTTTCGGTAGATTTTAAACCATCTTGATCAATTAAATTATACATTTTATAAATAGATTTTTGAATACAGCAAATAGATTTTAAAAAGAAGAAGGTTTTGAATAGTAAAGTTTGCAACCTCTACTAAACTACTTCCTCCTTCAAGAAATCTATTTACTATGTGTATAAAAAAAGAACATTAGATCAATCCTTTTATAAATTTTTCTAATGTTCTTTTCAGTTATAAGGTTTTAACCTTCCCTTAAACGCAAAAACTTACTTTAAGGTTTACTAAATGGAGTTGGTCCTGAAACAACTTGCTGAACGTTAATATTATTTCCTTGTCTCTGCGGTCCAGCCCCTCCAGCTTTATATACACTCTGTTGAGCTTGATTATACTGAATATTATAGTTATTAATCATTAAATCAATATCTGCCTCAGAAAAATATCGTTTGTCTTGAATCATCCTTATATCATCATACACCTTCTTCGGCAAACTTCTAAATCTACCATTTTGAAGTCTTATATTGTAATCAATCACATTTGTTTCTCCCATTTCTTCTAAAAATTTCTCTTTTTTAGATAGACTATATCACCTAGGGATAATATATATATCCTTAGTTCACATACATAGTCGTTGAACAATCTATTTTCCTTAGATTGATGCTAATTCTATAAGTTTTCTCTTATAGTTCTAGCAATTCTTGTGAAATGCGCTATAATTTAACGCCGATTTTTTGTAATTGTCGATATTCCAAGATTATTAGGATTTGGTCCATCCCCACCTTTAGAGCGTGTGATAATAAAGTCACAAACATCTACTTTGTGACTACTGCCCGCGATGTAGCTCATATCCAATATCGATTGACTATATGCTCCAATTTTTAATTGAGATAATATAAATACTAATTTCCCTAATCCTGTTAATTCTGTAAGTTTATCATAAATATCTCCAAATGATTTATACATAGAACCATCTTCTCCACCATTAGCTCCACGGAAACCCGCGTCATAATCGATAAATAAAATTTTATAATCTTTGGTTTTCATGAATTCTATATATTCATCTACTGAAATTTTTCCAGCTGGTAGTATAGTTATACTAAGATTATCTCCAATCATTTGACACATACTATTGTAAATTGGTCCTATGTTTTGAGATACCTCATTAAATGGCAATCCTGTAAATTGAGCTCCTAATCTGATAATAAAGTCTTTCATTTTAAGATCTCCAAGAGCTAAATAATGTACTTTATAACCTTGTAAACTCATGTTTAATGCCTCCTGCATGGATAAAAGAGACTTTCCTCAATTTTTCTCATATGTTTTTCAATATAAGTTAGACTATATCACCTAAAGAATTTATACTTTCTTTAGTTCACATGCATAGTCGTTGAACATCTTGCTTTCGCTCGATGATGCTAGTTAATTTTCATAATCTTCTAGCAATTCTTGTGAAATGCGCATTAATCTACGCCAGGAGGCATTGCAATCAAGCCTAATTGTCCAAATTCATAAGCTCCGCATGAAAAGCAATTATTTATCCATTCAAATTTACTAGGTACACCACCTTCTGCCTGTTCAGCGATGATTGAATTAATATCTATTTGTGTAAATCCAATCTCACTAAAATTATCTAGATCAGCAGTAGTTTTAACATTTATATTTTTTACAAACTTAACATACTCTTCTGGATTTTGAGAATAGAGTCTGTTTGCTTTTTGAAGATTAACTGAATATATTACATCAGTTAAAATCTTTCTGGCTGGTTCAATTTGACTTTTTGTATATCTTTTCCATTTTATAATTTCATTCATCACCTCTTGGGTCTCTTGTGGAGTTTTCTGAGATCTAAATAAGATACTCCTAAATAAAGGCTCATCTATATTTTCTAGAGGATAAGTCTTTATAGCATCCACGAGTTGAGAGACCATACCATTTCCGGCTGTTTGTGGATTAGTCTGAAAATAATATTGAAGATCTAATATATTATTTTTAGCATCCTGAAATAAATATTGATTAAAACAGCTAAAAATCAAATCAAATACACTACCATTATCCATACTATATTTTTAAAGATTTTCTTCATTAATAACTATATCTTGAATATCACAATACTTATAGTAGTTATGTAATAATTCATCTCTTTGTTCGAATCCTTTTGTATATACCGGGATTCTTTTCGGTATTTTAGGTTTTAGTGCAAGAACGTTCATATTAGTTCCTCTTGCTGTTCGTCCTAGTTGTTGAAGAACCGATCCAGCGTTGATATTAGAAACTAGTAATATATTTTCTAATCCAGGAAGGTCTAGTGCTCTAAATCCTGCGGCGGTACTAGGAATTATATCTACCATTCCATTTTTAATATATTCGCATGATTGTTGAAGATCTAGGTTTGTTTTATTTCCAGACAAGTCATAATAAATATATCCTTCGCCGCAAATTAAGAGCACTCTAAATACTCCAATAAAAAAGTTATCTATCCAAGTTGAAATAATATTATTTAAATTATTTATTGGGATATATAATTTAGGATATTTTTTTGCTATCTTTACAATCAATTCACATACTCCAGGATCAACCCAAATTTTTGACATTATTGTATTATAGACATTATTATCCTCATTAAAATCCTCTTCTGTAAATTTAATATTATTTAGAGCGATAGTATTTATATGGATACTATTTATTTTCAGACTAGTAGGCATTCTATAAACTAATGCTGGTCCGAAATATTTAATTAAATCCTTGTTTCTTACTACTGTTTCCGTAATTCCCTGTGCAAATGTGATCATAACTCCTGAATCTCGATCTGCAGTTCCAGAAAATCCATACATAACTTCAGCATTCACTAGTCTATCATATATCCATTCACCAGAAGGATTAATAGTATACTCTACTTCATCTACTAGAATCCAATCGAATTTCTTAAGTTTCTCTTCCTCTAAAATACATAGGTCTGGATCTTTTATTTTCTTTTGATTTAGAAATCCTGAAGTAATTATACATCCAAGATCTCCATCTATTGATGTAGGTAATTTACCACCAAATCTAGACTCGTATCTTTTTACAATTTCATCTTTCGCTTTTTTTCCTGGAGTTATAACTAATACTTTTTTTCCAAGTTCATTATGTGCATAGTTTATAAGAGTTGCTATAGTTTCAGTTTTACCATATCCGGTATTAGTTTGAATAATTGCTCTCTTATATTTTAACACATGTAACATATCTTCATTTTGATAATCCCTAAGATTTGGAAATGGATAGGTTCGATAATAATCTGCAAATATTGTTCTAAGAATTGTATTATAATCCGTATCTGATAGGATTGGTTTAAATACATTAGCAATATAAGCTGCCCATCCCATTCCTAAGATAAAAGTATATATTCCTTTCTTAGGTCCGCATGATCTAGGGTTATCATAAAGTTTTGCTATTTCTTCAGTTGTATTCCAAGATTTCAACCAAGGGGAATACTTAGTTACTTTTCTTTTAAATTCTAAAAGACATTTTACACTAGGGTCATCGGTTTTTATTACTATTTTATTTATAGTATTATCTATCGACGCTGTTATCATTTTATTTAATCCATTGTAAATTATTTCCAGCCCTAAGTTTTCGTTTCATACATTCTTCTGGATCTTCTCCATTAGATTTTATGATATTAATAGGGCAATAATCTATTCTTTTTCTTATTTTTTTAGCCACACTCATAGATTTTTCAGTATCATCTAAGTAACATAAAATTTTTTCAGGAACGTACTCACTAAGAAAATCTAATTGATAATCTGATATAGAACTTCCCAAAACTGCAAAAGGTATATAATCAGGTGCCATAATTAAAGCAGCTATAGCATCATATACCCCTTCCACTACTATTATTTTTCTTAGACCTTGACCATGATCTATTACATAAGGAGGCTTTGCTGATATTTGTGGGAAAAGATATCTAATTTTTGTCTTTCCAGAAAATCTAATCTGGTAATAAAATACTTCCCCATGATATTTAAATGGCATTACTACATTTCCGTCAACAAATTTAAAGTCTAGGAGTTTATAGATGTCGTTCATAAAAGGATGTCTACTCATTAGATAATCATAGCCCCTTTGATCAAAACTATCAAATTCATTCCAGTACTTATCTAATGTCCATATAGGATCTTCTGTAAGTTTAACTACATTTGGATGACCTGAATATCCATAATACAATGACATAAAATCAGGTACTTTAAATGATGTATCAACTTCATCAGACACATGTATATAGGCTCGATTACATACAAAACAAGTACCAACAGTTAAGTCAGTTTTTATATATAATTTATGTTTTGTATGTCCAGAATCTCTACAAAATGGACAATGAATAATATAGTGTCCTGTTGAATTTGCATGAGGTTCTACTTCTTCCATACTAGATACTCCATAAAAATCTTTAAGAAGTTCTTCGAAGTTACAAAACACTAATACACGTCCATCTTTTAATTTTACTTCTTTATAGTCTACCATAATTTTTATAATGAAACTGACATGATAAAATACTTTCCTTTCTCAGTCCATCTTCTTTGATTGTGAGGTTTTCCATCTTTTCCTGCAATCATTATATCTTTTGTTAATCCAAGAGTATCATAAGGGGCTTTAAGAAACCATTTATTACCTTGATGAAATATTATATTTTTTGATTCTAGAATATTATATATGTCTTTACTAGATTTACATAAGTTTAGCCCTTTTGTAATTTCTGTCATCGTATATAAATTCTCAGATGTGGAGATAACTAGGTTTGCAAAATTTACTAAATCCTTTTGAGTATCTAATGTATTCTTTAAGTAGATTATCTCATTATTAGATTCAATTAATTTTTGCTGAATACCTGTATAGGCTTTCTCAAAAGATTCTCTATTTGAATTAATTACAGAATAACCATTAATTATTATTTCTTTTATTCTCTTATTACACCAAATAGCGAATATAGGATTTAACCATCTAGCAAATTCTAGGGCAACATCTTCATGTAACCAGGTACCTTGTTTTATTCCATTTCCATAATTACCTTTAATTACTACTACTAATTGTGATATGGGAATTCCCATGTCACTTTCTAATGCTTTTAGAAATTCTTTCGTTGATTTTTGTCTATACCAATCTGCAAATAATTTTCCAAAGGGTTTAGCCATTTCGGTTGCATTAATCATAGTTCCATTACCATCTCCTCTTAATGAAAAATTGATTTCATTATTATCAAATTTAAATATAAAATTTTTATCTTCCATAAAAAATTATACTCTTGAAATAAAAATGGAATCCCTTAGATAAAATTCTATGAGATTCCAATAGTTTATAATACTTTATTTATTTTTTTTCCTCTTTAGTTTCAGGTACTGATTTTTCTTTCTCTTTTTCAGCCGGTTTTGTTGGAGTTGCTGCCGGTTTTTTATCTACTGGCTGCGGTTCTTTTTCTTTTTCCTTATTACAAACACAAGGATCTTGATTACACTTCGGACATTCTTTTGGTGCAAAACGTTCAATAGCTTCATCAAGGGATTGAACTACAAAACCTACTGATCCTGATACTCCTGCACACATATTTATTTCAAATGGTCCTGATACAATTAATGCTAGTTCATTGTAATCATAAGAACTTACTAGTAAACTTAGAAATTCATTACTAGGCATAATATCACCAGAAACAGAATGTGCTGGGATAGTAATTCGTTGAGTACCTGATAAAGGTAAATTAATTTGTGATTTTGTTCCGTTATAAACTCTCATAATTTTTATTTATTAATGTTTTCTATTTTATTTTCCGGGGTACACAACTAACTCCGGATTTTCTCAATTATTAGGGTTTGAGTTCTCAAGGACTGTGTTTTTATCAGGTTCTTCTATAAACACTGGAAGATCGATTTTGGGAAGTGCACAGAGAAAATGTTTAGACTCAATTTTTTGAGAATTTTTTTTCTTTTTAAAAAATCCCTTTTTCTTTTCTTCGATCTCTCTATGTACTAAAATTCCAGAGACGAGTTTTCCTGTATTTACTACATGAATATTCCATCCATCCGTTTCAGGAAATTTCATTCGAAGAGCTGATAAAACTTGATACCTTACTACAGCATATTTAGATTGAAGAGTAGCATCTTTCGGAAATTCTGTAACCTCCAAAAGATCATCCACAAACATTTCTAATTCCGTTCTTAATTTCGGATCAACTCCATCAACAATATTTACTGGAGAACCTAGATTTATATTAATATCTTCTAAAGGAAATAAATACTCAGGAGAATCTACACTTAAAACTAGATTCTTATTAAATATCAACGAAGTATCTACAACTTTCTTAAGTGGTTTATGAAGTCTAGACACATTCTTTTTTAAGGAAAATTTACTTGAACATTCAGATCCAATTATATTATCTTTTATATATAACATTGATTCTTTAGATAAAATCAAATCACGTCCAGATAAAAATATAACAGAACAATAGTTTCCAGCAAAACCAAGAAGATAAGGAATGGTAAAGCTAGATATTACAGATGCTGAGTTAATATATCCGCCGAAAGGATTAAAGCCAAGCAAATCTATTGTATTTTCCTTACAATAATTAACAATATCATAATTAAAATTCAAAGGACATAAATCAAGAGAAACGAATTTAATTTTCTCTTCAATAGCTTCTTCCATGGCTTTGAGATCTTCGGCGGTCTTAGGATTTTTTACTCCAAACTCCTCAATTATTTTATATTCTCTAAGCTGTTTAATAGTTTCCTTAACAGTTCCTAGGTTTTTAAGAATTACTTCAGAATCTATCAATAACAGGTCTACTTTCTTTCTTCCAAGTTCAAGAAGATGTCCTAAGAGTGTTCTTTCAGGATTATCTAAAAAATCGATAGAAGTGATTAAGCTACCTCCTGGAAAACTCTTTATAAACTCAGAAATTAAGAAATCATTATTAGCTGAGATAGATGTATGAAAATAATCAAAAGAGTATTCATCTTCAGGATCTACCCACGGTTTAATTGTCATATTCGAAGTATCTAATCCTACCCCTTGTACTTTAAATTTTGTTGATGTTGTCATAAAATAGATATATTAATTATATTATTAGATAATGTTTCATTTTTTTCAGGAAGCCAAGAAATATTAATTATTGGTTCTTTTTCAGAATTTAAATTAATACTGTTCTTAAGAAATACTGAATCTTTAAATACTTTACAAGCTCCAAGTAATTCTAAGAAAATAGAAAATACAAATCTCATATAGTTCTTATTTCTTAAAAGAATTAACTTTATTATAGTATAATCTTGATAACTTATTTCTTTTAGATTTACTGGCTCTTCTGTTTTAGTATCAATAACTTTAAATATTGATTTTGTATCATAACCTTGAGTATTGAAAAACTTAACACAATTAGGAGAATTATCTAATTTTAATCTTTTTGTTTTTCTATTAGAATTTAGATTAAGAATATTATATCTACTAAAATGTTGTTTATCATAAGGAACAATTTCAGGAAAAAGAATCTTATAATTATTAATTTCTATATTATTCTTTCCTGATACTACTCTATACTTCTCTGATAGATTTACTATTTTTATACCAGTCAAATTCGGAATAGATATAATTTTTGGATATCCAGGTACCCAATCTAAAAACCATATATCATTTCGACTTGGAAGATCTAGTTTACTTAAGACTTTTTTAAATTCCAAGTAATCATGAGAATAAGTAGCTAAATGGTAAATGCTATCAATTAAGAATAGTTGTAAATATCTATCACTAAGAATATAATCATAAAAAGATTTTATATTCTTTATAATAGTCTTAATTAATTCTTGTTTTTCTGTTTTCTTTGTAATAGAGTTACTACATATTCTACAAGGAAGATAATAAAAATCTTTAATTAATGTAGATAATGGACCTCTATATTTATTACATCTAAAGCAAAAATTATCAAGATCTTTTTGATGTGTTAATTCAATTTCACAATACTCTTGATAACTTAAAAAATGCTCTTCGGATAGATGTTTTTCAAATTCTATTGGATCATTACTTTTGAATCCACACCAAATACATTCCATTTATTTTAAATTATATAATCCTGTATCAATAAATTGTTGTTTTAAATCATTAGCTAAGATTTGCATATCGAGGTGAGCATCTTTTGCACATCTTAAATGAAAAAATCCTTCATTCTCTAGAGTATCTTCTTCTGGCTCTTTTATAAAATCTTCGATGTATCCAGTAACTCCAACAACTGATTTTAGATCATTACAAAGACATCCACGAGCTTCTTCTGGTTTAAGTTTTTCTCCTTCATCTGTCGTAGTTTCATAAAGATATTCATTCTCTATTTCCCTCCATAATCTATCTCGAGATGCTACAGTTCTGTCATAAATAGTAAGATGATCCCACAAATCTTGTCCATCTAGGTCTAAAATATAATTTCTGGGGAGACCTGTTAAAGAATCTACTGTATTACCTATGTTATTCCTTACTCGATAGATCCATTGAGGCAAAATATAAGTAAGCTCCCCTCCATAGCGACCTTTATTATATCCTACATATCTAGTTGATTCAGCAATAAAACTCATTATTCTATGCCTAACTAATTCTGTCTGTATACCTCTAGAACAAACCCATACAGAAGTAACTCTATGATAATGATATTCGGTAGGTTCACACCAGTATTCATTCATAAAATCCTCTAGTTTTTTCTGATAAATAACTCTAAGATTAGTAGTTAGATAACAATGATTATTATCATCTGAATAACAAACTTTTGTATAAGGACTTGTTGTTCTTTCTAATTCTAGCAGAAGATCTTCTGTTCCATAATTTACAGGAACATCTAGATATACAGTTCCAGAATTAAAAACAGCCCAATGACCGCGATTATAAAGCATCTTATCAAATTTTTCCCAAGAATCTTCAGTCATTCTATCTTCACTTAGATATGCTATTCTTCCAAGCTTTTCTACATGTTTCATTAATCCATCCACCCCAGGTTCTTGAGGGAGAATGGATACACTTGATTTTACGATTTTCATATTGTTTTATTGTTTAATAATTACATCTATAAGTTCTTTAAGGTTCTAGAAGAGCAAAAAGAAGACCTAACACCTATTTCTAAGTGCTAAGTCTTCTGAGTTTTTAACCTTGGTTATTACTCAATTCTGTTGTTACTTTTTGAATTTTCTCCTTAATAATTTTCTTGTAATGATAGTCAGGGAATCTCATACTTGTAATCTGAGTATCTCCCTTTTTTGTAGTGGATATAACAGCAACTGGTTCCATATATCTTGTCATTACATCGATACATTGTTTGTAAACACCAATTAATTTCTTCTTTGCCTGTTTTTCTTTTCTACTCAATTTCATTTTTACAAATTTTTTAAGTTATTATTACATTTATAAGATTTTTAAAGGTTTTTGAAGGAAAGAAAAAGAGAGGGAATTTTATTTTCCCTCCCTAGTGTCCATAATTCGCTTTCTAAGATCTTCTGTTAATTTAGAATACCCAAGTTTTTCTTCTAATTCAGTTACTTCTTTTTCTATTTCATTTAACATTTCATCTGTCCTTTCTTTATTTTCAAAAAGTAATATAAGTTTTCTCACCTCTCGTATTTCATCTACAATTTTACGATACACATTAAAAACAAGTCCTTGAAAAATTTTATCTCTCAATAAATTTAATCTATGATAAGCTCTTGCTCTTGACAATGTTTCTTTTTTATTGGCATTCATAAAATCCTCAACCTGTTTTATTTCATCCAAATAAGATAATAATTGTTCTTTAGATTTTGTTTTATATTTATCTTTTTTCCCAATTTTTTGCTCTATAGAAGTAATCTGTTTATTTAATTTTCTTCTATTAATATCTTCTATTTCTTTTTGATTTTCAATATCTTTTGAATAGCTTTGAATCATTTTATTTATCACTTTTTCTTGCTCTTCAATATCTTTTTCTTCACTAATATGAATGTTATCTTTAGAAGTAATATGCCAACCTCCACAGCATGTACAATAATAAGCTCTAGTAGGTTTCTTATTTCCTGTAAAATCCTCTGAGTTGAATTCTATAAATCTATCAGCTTCATCTTTACTTTCAAATAACATCTTAGCTCTATTAGCTAATGGACAATAAATTCTATTCTTTTTTGGTTTCATAATATTTTAATTTATATGTTTTCATCATTAATAAGGCTTTTAGATTTTCCTTGAGATTCTTATATATGATATAAAAATAATAATAAAATAAAATAAATTTAAAACAAGAAAAAATTATGGATCCTTTATTTGGAATGATTTTTTATTTTAGTATAGCTATAACAATTAGCTTTATTTGTAGTGTTCTTGAAGCAACATTATTAAGCACACCGACTTCATTTATTCAGTCTAAAATCGATTCTGGTTCTAAGGCAGCAATAAAATTTATGAAGCTGAAGAATGAAAGGGTAGATGATGCTATCTCTGCTATTTTAACACTAAATACAGCTGCTCATGCAGTAGGTACAAGTTTAGCTAGTATAGAGGCTGTTGAGATTTTTGGAATGAAATATTTTGCAATTATCTCTGGAATAATGACTCTATTAATACTAGTACTCAGTGAATTAATACCTAAATCAATTGGAGCACATTATTGGAAAAGAATGACCTCAATTACAGCTAATATATTAACTTGGATAATTTATATAACATATCCTATAGTCTGGATATCAAGATATGTAATGGCTATATTCTCACCAAAAACAGAAGAAGCAACTGTTTCTCGAGAAGAAATATTTAGTATGGCAACAATTGGAGAACGAGAGAAAATATTTACAGGGAGAGAAAGTAAAATAATTAAAAATCTACTTGCTCTTGATAAATTAACTGTTGGAAATATAATGACTCCTAGAACTGTTGTAAAATCTTTCGATGCTAATACTTTTCTTAAGGACTTTCCAGATGAATTTGAATTTTCTAGAATACCAATATGGGAAGATACTGAAGATAATATAATTGGAATAGCATATAAGTCAGACATATATCAAGATTATGATGTTTATCTGCCAGGGTTAACAATAAAACATACAGATTACGATTCTGATATTATATTTATTCCGGACTCATCTAGTGTTAATGTATTGTTTGAAAAATTTCTTAAAACTAAACAACATCTAGCAATAGTAGTAGATGAGTATGGAACATTTGTCGGAGTAGCTAGTTTTGAAGATGTTATAGAAAACTTACTTGGAATAGAAATAGTAGATGAAACTGATACTGTTGAAGATTTACAAAAATTAGCAAAAGAAAAATGGGAAGAGCGAAAAAGATCTATGAATGGTTGAAAAATGTATTATGGATAATAAATCGCCAGAAAGATAAGGATTATATTAAAATCAATGAAAAGATTAATATCATCAAGAAAAATATATCAACTGGAGAGATTGATTTTTATCCACAAATAACCTATAGGATTGGTACTAAAGTTAAAGTATATATTCCTATAAATGATGCTTGGATGTTTGATTGTGCTGAATTTACTGGGACAGTACTTGGATCTTATATTTCTAGTAAGAAAGAAGCAATGTCTGATAACGATATAACGTACTTAATTTATGCAGAGTATTATGAAGTTGCTGGACGTCGTAAATACTTGAATAAAGTTTTTCAGATTAGTTCTCAAGATTGTACAATTTGTGGAATCAATGAAGAAATAAAGAAAAAAGGAATATATACAGTAAAAGATATGTATAATGATATAAAAACATTTTGTAATAATAGTTGCATTTTATCTGATGAATGTAGCGAAGATTGTCCATTCTACCATTATGAAGCAAATAAAACTAGGAAGAAACATTTATCCTGATATTGAGTTATCTGAAGTTGATAAGTTCTTATTTCAGTATGGAATAAAAATGGGATTCTTATTTGATGATGGAGTAGAATTCTTTATTCCAGATCATATAATGACCAAAAATTATCCAGGGGACTTATCATTTTATCGGGAAGGTTTTAATAATCCAGATCTAATATTTGTAATATCTTTTGGAGAATTATTATTTCTGGATGGGGTTACAGAAAAAGAATTATTTAAAATACCAATATATGATTAGTAAATGGTTTGAAGTTAGTGTTGATTTATTTAATATAATTTTTGATACTTACTGGAAAAATAAAAAATCTTGGACATATGATAATATTATAGAAATTCAAAATCCAAGATCTATCCTAAGTGATCAACCATCTGAAAGATTATACTTAGGATATAAAATAAATATAGAAGATTACAAAAATGTTTTCACTAATTTTCTTAAGATACATACTATAGAAGCTCTTAAGGAATCAGGTTGTACAGTTCCTAATACTTACATGTCTATATGTATGATAACTAGTTTAGGACCTGATATTATACCTCTTCAACATGTGGATAAGCACTATAAGATTGTACTAGATACATGTTATGGAGAAGATCCACATCATCAACTTGAGAGTTTCTTACAAAGACCATTAACATCTTGGTATGTAAAAGAGAATGATAAATATATAATTGGAGGAGAGTATCCAGTAGAAGATAGGTTTATAAGATTTAGGTTAATTGATTATACATCATGGAAAGAAATGATTGAAAAATATCAAAAAGAAGATGTATTATCCTATCTTTATCCAGAAGATGATATTCCTAAAAAATTATTAATGTTATCAGATCAGAATCCCTCAAAGCCTTATATGTGAAAAGATAATAGATCATAAGTGAAATGTCTACTCGAAGAAAAACTCGGGTAGACTTTTTATTTAAAAAAAAATAAGAATATGGAAAAAATTATTAGAAAAATTAAATTACAATTAAAGGCAACAATAACTAGGTTTATTTGTTGGTTAAGTTATGGAATGGGGTGTTATAGAAGTGTACCAAATACCCTAGAGATTTATAGAAGTTATACATTCGACAACTTAAAAAAAGAATTAAATATATTACTGGAGATATATAGCCTTACCGAACTTGATTGTGAATATCTTAAGAAAATAGTATCTGTTAGGGCGTCTTCTGGAATTCTTAGATTATTGGAAATGCATGAAAATAAGAAAATGCAAATAACCTATAATCATCTAGAATTAAAGAAGATGATTGAAGACACTTTGGATATAAAAATTGAAGAGATGGATTGGGGTGAATATAGATATCAACAGAAACTAAGACCATTGTTTTTATGGAATATAAGAAATGGTGAGAACGAAATAAAAAGAAAGCTTGAATTGTATAACATAGTATTATTAGTAATGGAGGAAGACTAAGGTTTTCCTCTTCATTTCTCTCCTTGAAATTCTTATATATGAAATTTAAATTAAAAAATATGAAAAAGAAATTATTAACATTATTAGCGTTAACAACATTATTGTTAGTAAGTTGTGAATCCGTTGAAAAGGTCGAAGGTGTTAGTTCTTCAACAACAGTAACAATTAATCTTCCTAAAGGCGAAAAGTTTATAGATCTTAAACCAAATAACAACTCTTTAATAACTTCTGATACTTTACCAATAAAAATTTAATATTAATTTATAAAATAAAACAACAATGAAAAAGAGAACATTAATATTTTGGGGAATTATAATCATAGCTGTAGCATATATAGTATTTGTATTTATTTTCCCAGAGAATAAAAGAACTGTATTGTTTGGAGGAACTATGGAAGTAAAAGTAGAACCTGGCCAAAAAGTAATAACAGCTACATTTAGAGGAACTAGTTTATTTTATATGACTGAACCTATGGACTCTGGATATATACCTAAAACAAAAACCCTCCATGAAAAATCCGGCCGTGGTATAATCGAATCTGAAGTTAAATTTATAGAAAGAAGATGATAACGAAATATAATAGTAGAAATCGAGTATTTAGTATAACTCTCTCCCAAGAAATAATGGAGAACTACTTAAAGAAACGCGGATATCAAATTTCTACATTCTCACAAGTAGCTAAGGATTTTGGATATACGGCCGGAGAACTTACGGAGGAATTAAAACTATATCCTAGTACGTTTGATTATAAAATAGCATACCTCCCAGAAGAAAAAGAGGAAGTATATCGAAAGTTTATAAAAATTATAGAAGAACGAAGAGAAAGAGAAGATACTAAATATTCTTCTGGAGGAAAATGGTTTTGGTATAACTGTGCGGAACTTGATCTCTTAAATCATATAGTAGATCTTAAAGCGAGAGCAATTATGAAGTCTGAATTTATAGAACGTATTATAAATTATGATTGAAGCTATAGAATTATTAACAAAACTAGAATGTGAAATTGATTTATTAATTAAATTATTAGGATATGAACAGAAATAAAAAAGCGTTAGTTATCTTTCATAGGGTAGATTTTGATGGAACATCCAGTATGTGTATAGCAGTAAAATCACTATACGATGAAGGGTACCAAGTAGATAAAACCGGATATAATTATGGAGATGAAATTCCAGAAATGTATGTAGATAAGAATGGAAGACCCTATGACCTGATCTGTATGGTTGATATAAGTTTCCCTCCTGAAATTATGTTACAGGTTTGGGAACACTATGGAGATAACTTTATATTCATAGATCATCATGTATCATCCATCGAAAGTTCTATACAAAATAACTACACCGGAATTAAAGGTATTCGTGAGATTGGACCAGCTGCTTGTGAATTAACTTGGAGATTTTTCTGTCCAGGTCAAGATATTCCAGAATTTATTCGACTTCTTGGAGTATATGATACTTGGAGAAAAGATGAAGTTGGAGAGGATGATTGGCAAGATGTAATACTTCCTTTACAGAGTGGTTTGAAATTTAAATATGGCTTAAATCCTGATACGTGGCTCTATGAATTTCCTAATCTATGTTTCTGGGAAAATAGATTGACAGAAGTAATAGAACTTGGAACTATTCTTAAACAAAATCAGGATAAAATTAATAAAGGAGTAGTTAAATCATTCTCATTTCCCGTTACTGTTGCTGGAAAATATAGAGGAGTTTGTGTAATAGGAACTGCATTTTCAAGTACAGTCTTTAATTCTGTCTTAAATGATTATGATATTTATATAGTATGTAATCGAAGAGATAAAGGAGTATATAGTATATCAATGTATAAAGAACCTGATCGAATTCCAGAATTTAGTTGTGCTGGATATAGAGGCATTATTTTTGGACATAAAAGTGCTGGAGGTGGTACTTTAAACTTTGAACAATTCAAGACTTTAATAGAGGATTGTGAAATTTAAAACTTATAAGAACCAAGGATTTTATTTCCTTGGTTTCTTTTTTCTTGATACATTTTTATGAGGACTAAGGAACCCTTTATCATACCTTCCGTTCACCACTAAAGGGTTCACTCCAGGGCCCTACGGGCTCTAGATTGAATAAACTATATAGGGAATAAATAGATTATAAGAATTCGATCTCCTCCCAAAGGGAGATCGAATATATTAAGTGGAACTTTTTTAATCGAAAATAGATTTACTTTATATATGGTCAAATATGTCCTATTTAAATGACAATTTTGCGCTTCTACTAACTTTAAATCCTTACAATTGAATGAAGATTATAAAGGGTATCCTTAGTCTTCGATTTTATGTAACTGGATTCTGTATTAAAAAGAATCTATAAATAATAAATTAATTAAAAACTTTATAAAATTATGACTAAAGATAAAATTATTGTACCTAGAGGAATTAGGTATATAGGAGAGTGGAAAGATTTCTGCTTTTCTAATTTTCTAAGTAAATGTATTATTAATAAACAATTACCTGGATGTGGTTTTACTGAATACTGTATTAATGGTCCTGAGAATGTAATACTTTGTTCTCCTAGAAAAATGCTTTTAAAGAATAAATATGATCAACATAAAAATGATATTTATTTAGTAATTAATGAGATGGATAAAGATCCAGATGTGGATAAGGATATTAGTAAGGATATTAAAAATCCTAATTTAGATGAAGATTATCAAGAAAAGAAAGATAATTCTGAGATCTATGAAAGATTATATAGAGAAATTGATACTTATACCTATCAAAGATATCTAAATAATCAACCAGCTAAGATTCTAGTAACATATGATTCATATAGAATCGTTAAAGATATTCTTGAAAAAATTAGAATATTTGATAGGTTTATAACTATAGTAGATGAGTTTCAGAGTATTTTACACGATTCTAGATTTAAAAGCAATACTGAAATGGGATTTTTGGAATATCTTAAACAATCACCTACTGCATACTTTGTATCAGCTACTCCTATGATGGATGAATATCTAGAAATGTTAGATGAATTTAAGGATCTCCCATATTATGAATTAGATTGGTATAGTTCAGATTCTAGTAGAGTAATCAAACCTTCATTAAAAGTACTTACAATGAAATCAGTAGGTACAAAAGCAGAAGAAGTAATTCAATCCTATCTATCAGGAGATTTTGAAGAAGTTGTTGTTCTTAGAGATAGTGTACCTACTAGAGTAATATCAGATGAAGCAGTATTTTATGTAAACAGTGTTAATCATATTATATCTATCATCAAGAAAAATGAATTAACTCCAGAACAATGTAATATATTATGTAGCAATACTCCAGAAAATCTAAAGAGAATACAAAAGAAATTAGGAAAAGGTTTTACTATAGGAGAAGTACCTCTTAAAGGAGTTAAACCTAGGATGTTTACGTTTTGTACTAGAACGGTTTACTTAGGAGCAGATTTTTATAGTTTATGTGCACGTAGTTTTATATTCTCAGATTCTAATTCAGACTGTTTAGCAGTTGATATTGCAGAAGATCTTCCACAGATACTAGGTAGACAAAGGTTGTTTAGTAATCCTTGGAACAATTCAGCAACTTTTTATTATCGTACTACAGCAGATTATAGAGAAATGAAAGAGTCTGATTTTCAGAAAATTTTAAATAAGAAAACAGAAACTACAGAAAACTTATTATCAGTATATAATAAAGGAACTGATGAAGAAAGATATGATTTAGCGAAAAATTATTTATATGTAGCTAAGTCAGCAAGTTATAAAGATAATTATGTAGCAGTAAATAAAATAATTACCAGTACAGGTAATATTATTTTAAAACCTGTTATTAATCAGCTTGTAAAAGTTAATGAGATTCGAGCATTTAAAATTCAGCAAATTGATTATAAAGATAGATTTAGTGTATTTAGTAGTGTACACTCTAAACTTACTCCTGATGATATAGTAAATAGGGATGTAACTAGATTTTTCTGTATTTATGATACTTATACTACAATTCATGATAAACTTAAAATGTTATGTGAATATCCTGTTTCTAGAGAAGTGATAGATATAGTTCTTGGACAAATAGCAGATTCTGATGAAGTTAAGTCTTATTATCTGTCATTAGGTCCTACTAAACTTAAAGCGTTATCATACAATTCTCATAAAATAAAGAAAGAGCTTGGAATAGTAACATTTAGTCCAGAATTACTTAATAATACAATTCATCAAAACTTTAATCCAGGAGAGAAATATACACTATCTAATCTTAAAGCAAAACTAGGAGATTTATATTCTAGTATTTCTTATACTGCAGTGCCAAAAGCTAATGATATTTTAAATTACTTTGAGGTAAAGGAGTATAAATCTACTGAAGTTGTAGATGGAGAGAAAAAAAGAGTAAGAGGTTATGAATTATTATCTAGAAAGGAGGTGTGTTAATTATGAAGTTAGGTAAATTAATTTCTAAAGCAATATCTTGTATAGATTCTTATATTAATCCACCAATAGAAAAAGAATTAAAAGATAAGCATAAGACTGAGTTTTATGTCTATATATCCCAATTTCCTGGATTTATGGCAATGAATATATTAGATGAAATTGAGGAACTCGAAATGGATATTTTATCAGAGGATTATTATAATATAAGAGCTGGAAAAACGTGGAAGGTTCTTATATTATATCAAGGAACTTCAGATTGTTTGGGAAATATAAATAAAGTTCTAAAAGAAGATTTGGAATATTTTAGGAAACGAGTGATAAAATTAAATGAAACGTACTTAAATGGGGAAGTTTCAAGTATGGAAAATTATGATAGAAAGATCCTTAGGTGGTGTTTTCAGTCAGAAGATCCAGAATTTAGTAGTAAATTTTTTAAATATTTAAATAAGTTGTTAAATGGTAATAAAACGTAAATTATTCTCTAAAGAAGTAGAGAGAAAGAAATCTGATAAAGGATGGGATGCTGCTTTAGGAGCTGGTATTGGTGCTACAGCTGGAGTTGCTGGTAAAATGAAGCTTGAGAAGATTAATTCAATTAAGAAATTAAAAAATGCTACTAATGCTAGAATAAATAAAGTTCATGACTATCGAACTGAGAAAGTAGAAACAGAGATGCAAAGGAGAATTAATGCTTCTGTTGATCCTTTTGAAAAATCTGTTTTAGACGAAGTTAAAAGAGGTAAACATAAGATAATCAATGATAGTCGTAAAAATATGATAGAAACAGTTGGAAAGAAGAAACGAAAGCTAAAAATTGCGACAGCTGCTATCCCAATTGCTGGAGCTATTATTGGTGCAACCTATGGATATCAAAATAACCTTAAGAAGCAGCGGAATAAGATAGAGGATGCTGCAGGAGATAGAGTTGCAGATATTGTTAGAGGAAAGAAAGAAAAATAAATATAAAAATTAAATTATTATGTCAACAAGAAGTACTATTTCAGTTAAGATACCTACTGAAATGATTGGAAAGGTATACGAGAACATTCATGGACATCAAGTTTATCTAGGAGGAGAGTATATGGTTATTTACTGTCACTTTGACGGTTATTTAGATGGTGTTGGAGAGATTTTGCAGTGTTATTATGATTCATTTGAGAAAGCTTTTGAGTTAATTCTAGGTGGTGATATCAGTTCCATCGCAGAGTCTCTTGAGGGTTGTGACTATTATGTTCGAGGAGGTGAGAGTTGGGAGAATAGCAAACCAGCTTTTTCAGATAAACCACCTAAGAGAGTTGAAGAGTATTTATATATCTTCGAATCAGGAAAGTGGTATGTTTATAATGGGTATAATTGTAATGGACCGCTGGAGGATTATCTCAGCCCGGAAATCTCTTCAAAAGATGACATGATTTCGTTACCTAAGAATTTTTGTTATTATTTACATGGTTATTTATCTGGGCTGTCATCTACCCAGCGAGAAGATAAAGGACTTGATTCTATAATTAAAACATTGGAGGGTTATTTAGATGTTTAGAGTAATTATTTGTGGTTCTAGAGAATTTGATGATTACGATCTTCTTAAGGAGAAGTGTGATCTTATTTTATCAAGAAAAGCAGCAGACCCAACGGAAAAGATTGTGATTGTTAGTGGATGTGCTAGAGGTGCTGATAGACTTGGAGAAAAATATGCTGAAGAAAAAGGTTATGAAGTTTTGCGTTATCCAGCTGATTGGGATAGATATGGAAAAAGTGCTGGGTATAGGAGAAATAAACAAATGGCAGAAGTGGCTAATGCATGTATAGCTTTCTTTAGTTCGGTTGCAGAGAATAAAGGAACTAAGAATATGGTATCTCTTGCAAGGAATATGAATCTTCTTGTAAGGGAGGTAAAAGAAGAGGATTAAAAGCCTTATATATGTAATAAAAATAAATGTGAGAAATAATATGAAAACAGTAAAAGTAATTGTAGGTACCTCTGTAATTATTGGAGGTATATATTTAATATATAAAGCAGTTAAGAAGACGAATAGTGTAATAGATGGTGTTTCAGAAGTAAAAAATAAGATGAACACTTTTATACAAGATCAAGCAATTAACTGGATGAAAGATATTAATAAGAACTTAGAAACAAAAATAAAGGAAAAAGAAGACAAGTTACTAAACGATAAAGAAAAGAATTAACGGGTTCTTTTAAGTTTGTAATATTGTTGTACCCTATTTAGTCCATCGGTCTGTGAAGATAGATGGATTTTATTTTTCTTCCTTTTTGAGTCCTTTAAAGCCTTATTAATGTAGAGAAAGAAACTCCTTAAGCTAACAATGAAATAGCTTAGGGAGATTTTTTATTAATAAACTTAAAAGAGAATAAAAATGGAAACAGGAGAAATTACAAGACAAGCAAAACAAAGCTTAACTATCTTTAAAAAAAACAACTTCATGAATGTCAGTGTAGAGAGAATCGATTAAAAGAATATTATGAAAAGAAGTGGCTGACAAAGAAAGAGTTTTTAAAGAAAATAAGAAAGCAGAGAAAGAAAAGAGCAGAATTTGCAGAAAAGTATCTCACTAAATATAATGAATTTAAGAATCTTGGAGAAAAGATGTCACTAGAGCAAGAAAATTATGCTAGGGATGCAGATATAATAGTAAGTAGTTGGTTTATAATAACTCACCAATCATTACCTAAATTATTTATCTTAGCTGGAATGGTATCTGTTATAATGAAGAAAATAACTAAAGATTTTTGGTTACTGAGTGAGAAGAAAAAAGAGAGGGAAATTTAATCCCTCTCCATTTATTTTTTTATTTAAAGCTTACAACTGGGAACTTAGCCGCGTCATAAGATAAACAGTAATCACCTTCTGGACCAGCTACAGCATCTTGACATACCATAACTACTTGACTTTCATTTTTAGTGCCACAAACTGAAGCAGAATCAGCTGGATTAATCTTTACTCCAGCATGAACTAAATTATTAAAGTTAACAGTAATCTTACCGTCACCAAACAAGTTATTAGCATTAACCTCTTCTTCAGTCTTATTAGTATAATCTTCGCAAATCAAGAAACCTTGCCATGGAGCTCTAGTTTCCCATTGATCTACAGTACAGTTATTAATATTAACAACTACACCAGAAGCATTAGACTTATTACTTAATCTAAGAGCATTACTGATCTTTTCGAAATAACAGTTATTCAATGTAATAATAGCATTGTCTTGAGTACCGAATACTAAGATAGCATTATTACTGAATTCACCTTGGAATTTACAATTATCGAACAAGATATTTTTCGGAAGTACAGAATTGCTTGCTAGACCAATCTCAATACCGTTATAAACTTCAGATGCATCAAATACCATATCTTTGAATACGATAAATTCAGCATTATTTACGCTTATTACAGTATTTCCATTAGCTTTCGGGAATGAACCTGAAATATTTAGATCTTTGGCTTCTACATCACCAGCATTCAATTTAAGTCTAGCATTATCACTTACTTTAATTGATTTTAATGAGATAGACTTACCAACGATTTCAGCATTTTCATTAATAGATCCTGATACGATATAATCCTTAGAAGAATCTTTCAATTCACCAGCAGAACCGTCAACACTTACAACTTCAGTATTTGTTTTAGTAAGAACATCAACTTTACTTTGAAGAATTTGAACTGTTGCATTCAAAGCTTCAAGAGTATTGCTAAGACCAGCAACTACTTCTTGAATTCTAGCATCAACTTGAGAAGCACTCTGATAGTTAGCATCATTTTCAAATTCAGATACTTTAGTAGGAACATTACCGATCTTTTCTTCAAGTTCAGAAACTTTAGTATCAGTAGCACTCATATAAGCTTCAAGATCAGATTGAGATGCCTTAAGATTAATATTATCTTGAAGTTCGGCTGCTTTAGTTTCTAAATCTTCTGAAAGAGCAATTCCTTTAGAACCATTAAATAGAGGACGAGGTTCAGATCCAACTAAGTTAAGATCCATACCAGCAGAGCCAATCTCTACTTTATTCTCGGGTGTTACTTTTGCCAGGTTAAATCCAGCAACACCTTCTGCATTAACACCACTCAAAGAATCACCATTAGCAAGTTCGATAGTCTTAGAACCATCTTCGAGAACTTTATAAGAAATCAATCCTTCTTTTGCAGCTTCAATATCTTCGGTAAGAGCAATTTCCTTAGTATCATTATAAGTAGGACGATCTGCAGAACCATTAAGATTCAATTCAACCCCAGGAGCACCAAAATCAGCTTTATCCCACTTAGACAACATTACTAGATTATGACCTTCTCCCTTAGTATCGATACCAGAAATATTGTCATAATTAGAAAGTTGAATTGTTTTACGACCTTCACCGAATTCTTGATACTTAACAACACCTTCAAGATCAGCAGAAATACCATCAACCTTTTCAGTAATAGCATCAACAGCAATCTTATCAGCCTTAGAATCAAGACCTTCGTTAACTGTAGCAAAACGATTATCAACACTTTCTGCATCAGCCTTAGTAGCTAATTGTTCAGTAATCGCATCAACTGCTATCTTATCCGCTTTTTGATCAAGTGCTGAATTTATATTTTCTACTGCACTATCAACATCTGCCTTATCAGCTTTAGTTTCAAGAGCAGCCTTAACTTCTTCTATCTGTGCCGAACTAGATTCAACATCACTCAGGTACGCAATCTTATGAGCTTCTTCACCAGACTGACCTGCTTCTTGTACAGTTGGACGTACATCTTTCGGAGTATTGATATTAAATGGGACGCTAGAAGAACCAAAATCAGCTACACCCCAACGATTAAGCTGAACGAGACTAGATGTACCACCTTCTAAGTTACCACCTAAAATAACATCACCATTCTTAAGAACAATAGCTTTACGTTCTGGGAGATTAGAGTCAGCTACATCTTCATATTTAACAGCTTTCTTATTAATAGCATCGATAGAAGAAGCAAGATTTTCATTAACTGTTACTAGGTTAGCAGCAACTTCTTGAACATTCTTCTTAATTTCATTGATACCTTCTACTTTAATACCTGCTTCAGATACACTCAAGTAAGATTCACTGGAAGGATCTAATTTAATAGAGAATCCATTTTCAATCAATTCAATACCATTACCAGCTACGTAAGTATCAACCAAAGAGCTAAGATCAACTACTGAAGTTTGTTCTCCTTCAGAAGTGTTAAATACAAAGGTCAATGATTTATCTTCTGCAGAGTATTCAACAGATTTCAAGAATTGGTCTGCAGGAATATTAATAGTACCAGCAATTTTATCACCTACTTGAAGTTCATAAGTTAAGTCATCTTTCTTAACTAATGCAATAGTTTCCATATTGCCATGAACATCTTCAAGAAGGGCAATTTGTTTGGAATCGTTATAAGTAGGTCTTTCAGCAGAACCGTTTAAGTTGATTTCTACTGAACTAGAACCTAGATCTACTTTATTCCACTTAGAAACCATAGCAATATTCACAGCACTACCATCAGTAGTTTTTCCGCAAATATTATCATGATTGTTTAGGAAAATAGTCTTACGTCCAGGATTTTGTTCAGTTGCTGTATCTTCATATTTAACAGCTTTTTCAAGTTCTGGACGTATCTCATTATCGAGTCCTCCGTTTATGGTGCTGAAACCGTCTGCAACATTCTTATTGATATTATTAACAGCTTCAACAAGATTATTGTTTACAGTTGCAATATCAGCTGCATTTTTTTCAATTTTTCCTTCAAGTTCAGTGAGATCAGCAGCTTCACCGTTTACTTTTTCAGCTAATTCATCAATAGCTGCTTGAAGTTTAGCATCGCCTTCTTCACGATTAGTTACTTCAGCTGCAATACCATTATTAATAGTTTCGATAGCCTGAACAAGATTATTATTCAGAGTTTCGATAGAAGAAGCTACATTTTCGTTGATTTGATTTACCATTCCATCAACACGAGAAGCTTCTGATTCAATTTTTTCAGATAACTTAGCGTCACCTTCTTCACGGGCACTAGCTTCTTCAGTTACCTTATTTTCTAAAGCAGAGAGTTGTTCTTGGATATCACCTGTAGACGCGATATCGTATACAACTCCGTCAACACTAATCTTAGAGATTTTTTCGCTCATAATTTATTCTTTCTTTTAATTAAACGTTTAATAAAATTTTCTTAATCATTTACAAGACCTAGGGTAGAATCTTTGTAAGTTACTGTTTCATCGTAGATCATCAATGTATCTGGGGATTTGAAACTTGCATGATAACTATTAGGAAGGTATAATACTCCATTCTTGACATAAATTTTATTATTTTTGTCTTGAGTATCTGGATCTGTACCATTTACTTCCTGAATAGTTTTGCAATAGACTTCATAAATCAGCGGAAGATTGTAACCTATATCCCCGAACGCATTGTAATCACTTCCAGGGTTGAATCCACAACCACAGTTGCAAAAATCATTCATAATATTTTAATAATTATTATATATTAAATAAACACTACACACTTCTTAGAAAAACAAAAGAACAACTACAAAATTTCTTTTATAATTGTTCTATGTCATGTATTAGGGTTTAGGTTTCCTAGGAGCGCAAAAACATCATTTGGAGAAAGAAAAAAGAAGGGAATTAACCCTCCTTTATTTTTACATTTACGTTTCCAGTTAAAATGAAATAATCTATATCTATATTCCAACAAAGACCATAATGTTCTATTACATCACTTAATTCAATATAAGTATGATAACCAAGATTATATATAGACCTTATTTCTTTTACTGTACGAGTTGCAATATCACCTAATGTTTTCATATTCTTATGTTGAATATCATAATCTACTAAAGTATTAAGTGCTCTACGAGAAAGATTTAAGTCTCTTATACTAGTTTTTAATAATCTCATTCTCTTTTCTTGCTCTTCACTTAAAGTAACATCAATATTTTCTACATTTTTGATTCTCTTAAGTTCAGCTAATTCTATGTCTTTGGTCATGTTCTCTTTTGTTAACTTTTCAAGTTTTTCGAGAACTAGTTTATTGTTATCATATAAAAATTTTATATTATCATTAATATATTTAGTAAAATCACTTTTTGTCAAACCATAAGAATCTGCTAATTTCTTAATTTCATCAACATTCTTTTCTCCTTTTCCTTTATTAATAGAGTTAAGAAAAGTTAAGTATTTCCATAAAATTTCATTGATGCGGTGAAAATCTGAGTTATCATTATAGTAATGAATATTGTCTATTAAAGATGCAATAATTAATTCTTTGCAGTGTGAGTATCTTCTATATCCAATTCTTATAATTCTTGTAACATCTTCTACTTCTTTGATCTCTTTTTTCATTTTTTCGATCTTTTCATCTAGCTGGCGTTCTAATTCTCCTAAATCAGTTGTCTTTTTAGATAAACTGCTTTCCAATAAATCAATCAGAGTTTTCTTATCTACATATGTCATATTTTTAATAACTCTGATAGTAATTAAACCAGATTTACCCCAGTTTGTAATAGTTTGTGTACTTACTTTTGCTAACTTTGCAGCATCAGTTCTTGTAATCCATTTTTCTTTTTTCATCTTCTTTTAAATTTTAATTTATACACTAATAAGGCTTTGAAGAAGAGCCTATTTTCCTTATAAATGATTATGAAATATTTTTATTATGAAAAGAATAAAACAAGTAATTAGAAAAAATCTACCTGAGACTAATAGTAGTTCGTCTCACTCTGTAGTAATCTGTGTTGATCCTAATTCATTGGTTGATACACTTCCTATGGATTCAGAGGGAGTTATACATGTTCCTAGAAGATCTGAATCATTTGGTTGGGAGTATGAAAAATATAATGATCCAATGACTAAACTTCAGTATGTATGTGGTATAATTTGGAAATATAAGAGTAATCGGAAGAAAGTAAAACTCTTAAAAGAAATTGTCCTAGGATATACTGGAGCAAAGGATATAGTATTTGACTGGGAAGAAAACAGGTCAAATGATGATGTTGTTGAAGAGGATGAGGATTATTACTGGGATTCTGGTGCTCCTGAGATAGATCATAATAGTTCTGATATATTTCCTGAAATTATGGAATCAGCTAGATCAATTAAGAATTTTATATTTAATTCAAGATCTTGGCTATATTTAGGAAATGATAATTCAGATGCTCCAGAGGGTTTCTATGAAGAAGAAACTGATGACCCAGAAATTATCGTTAGCGTTGATTATGGAGGAGATATAGGTAGAGTTGATTTTGAATATAATAAATCAGTAGGTTGTGATATAGAGAATTATCTGAAAAACGAATCTTTAATTTCAGATATAGTTTATAATATCAAAACCAAAAAATTTGAAAAAAATCTTGGAATGGAAAAGTGGAGAGGATTTCATAGTGATAATCAGCTTACTTTTAGACCTATTTCTCTTAGTGATAGAAAATTATATTGGATTAGTGAAAGTCTGGAAAAAGAGATTATAAATAAAACAATAATAAAAGGTGATGGTAAAAAACAAAAATCAACCTTACTATACTCACTTTCTACAAATGAAAATGAAATCTTTAAAGAGTTAATAAAAGATACTCAGACTTGGGGATCTCATTGGATTAGTTTACCATATACAGTAATGACAAAAGAGTTCGGAAAAGTACTATGATAACAGATGAATATTCTTATATAAACGGAAATTATTATGTTACTCTTAATAATTTATCAGGTACAAAAACTTATCGAGCATTAAGAAGAGGAGAGGAGCTTATTTCAAAGTTTCCTGATTCTATAGATTTGAAAATAACAAATAAGTGTTCTATAGGATGTCCATTTTGTCATGAATCTAGTATCTCTGAAGGAAAGTCTTTTGACCTACAGAAAACTATTGATGTTTTATCTCAGCTTCCTAAAGTTGGAATAGAATTAGCTATTGGAGGTGGAGATGTAACTGAAGATTCTGTTATAGATGATTGTGCTGTTTTATGTAAGTGGGCAGATGATAATGGATTTGTTCCAAGACTTACCATAAATTCTAGGTCTTTAAATACTGAAGAGAAGCGTAAGAAATTTCATGATAAACTTGATATGGTAAAAGTATTTGGAGTAAGTATTGATAGGTTTGATGAAAAGTTAATAAATACTTTAGAAGACGAATATACTACATATTTTAAAACAAAAGTATATCATATCATTGCCGGAATATTTCCCCCAGAAGATCTCCAAGAACTGATAACGTCTGGAAGACAAGTATTAATTCTTGGTTATAAAAATTGGGGAAGAGCTCTCGGCAATCCACCCAAGTATGATCTTAAGGAGTGGGAAAAGACTTTAAAGAGAATTTTGTATACTCGACAAAATAATCTATCAGCTACTATAGGATTTGATAATTTAGCGATAGAACAGCTTGGAGTACGTGATTGTATAACAGAGGCTGATTGGAAGAGAATGTATATGGGAGATGAATTTACTCATACTATGTACGTTGACGCAGTTTCAGAAATATTTGCACCTACTTCTAGAGATTCATTTAGAGTTTCTTGGAATGATATGAAAATTTTAGAATTTTTTAATACTTATAAAAATGATAAAGTTAATAACAAAGAGTAGATATTATAAAATTCTTGGAAAGGAAATTTATAAAGACTATGTAAAATATTCTAAAGTAGTATTTCCTGAAGAGAGATGGAGTAAGTTTCTTAGTATCTCAGAGTCTTCATGTATATATTTTCTTTTGGAAGAGGAAAATAAAGTTTTTGTATATATTCCTTCCCTCGAAGTATTATTAATTCCAGGAATGTATAAAAATTCAGATGACTTATATAATAAAATTTTAGCTTCAGAAACAACATTAAGTAATTGGAAGGTAAGTTTAATAAAAGAACTGAAACCCTCTGAACATAAGCAAGATTATATTTTGAATACTTTTAAAATAGGGAACTTTCAATGTCTTCTTAATAGAAGTACTTCTGAAATTGTGTATACTTCTGGGAAATATAGGTTGATTAATTCTGATTTTCCTGAAGATTCAATGGATTTTTCGTTAACTAATAATCTTGAAGATCCAGATGCTTATTGGAAAAGTACATATTTAGCATTTCCAGAGAAATCAGAGATAATGTTATCAGATAAACCTAAATTACAACTAATTGAAGATTTAATTGCAATTATATTAAATGAAAACGGAAGAAATTATCAAAGAACTGATAGCAAGAGTTAATAGTACTCTTAGTTATTATGAGAAAGATTATGTCAGTGTTAAGAGAACTCCATATGCTGAGCGAGAGAGATGTGTTAGCTTTGAACAATACATAGAAGCTAGGTTTAATTATGAGTGTTCTAAGATTCCAGAATTATATGATGCAGTAATAGCAACAGACGGACATTTATTTTCTTGTACAGAATTAATTGATCCTGATACAGCAAAAAGAAGGTTTACTACTGCATCAGTTGTTCTTGTAGATCCAAAAACGCTGATAGGAGCAAACGAAAATCTTATTAATGAGATATACAGGATTCATGATTATCTTGGAGGATCTTGTATAAAATTCAATAATGTTAAGAAAAAAATTAAGTTTACAATTGAGTAAAAGAGAAAAATTATGAAGAAAAATTCTTGGAGATTAACAAGTGATTTGATAGCTTATTTTCCGTGTGACTTATCAGTTTCAGCAGGGAAGCGTGTTTTTTTAGCCTCTCCTGAAAAAAAGTCTTATAAAGCGGCAGTACAAAAGAATATCGAATCTACTTTTGATGAAGTGATTATTGAATCTAATTCATTTAAATTAAAAGTATCTAATGATCTTAGTGTTTATGTAAAGTGTGATGAATTTCCTGATCCAGAACAATATTACTTAGTTTGTAATATGTATCGGACAGCTTTTGGAGTTCCTATGATTGGCAATATAATTACTCAGGTTAAGAGTGATAAAGCTAATTTTGGAGACACAGTATTTGAAGCAGTATTTTCAGAAGATTCTCAAGAAAGTGTTTATTTTATGACACCTGAAATGGCGGAATATAAAAGTGCTTTCGAAGAGATGAAGCGTAGAATGAATTGTACTTTAAATAAAAAAGTAAAGAAGTGGATTCCTGGTGGAAGATATGATACATTAACAAATACGTATTATTATCTTGGAGAATTTAAGAGTAGAAAAAAGAACGAGTTAAATTCTGATTTTCTTGGAGATTCTTCAATGGTTCCAGCGTATCTATATGTTTCTGAACTTGGAGATGAGAAAAAAATCTCTGACATTCTAAAAACCAGAAAAATTGGTTCTGGACCGGAAGATATTCAGATTATGTACTCTCTTCCAAGCGCTGTAGATTCTGGAAATGTTTTGGAGAATGATATAACTTGTCTGAAAGATTATCAAAAATATATCTTTGATAATTCAATGAAGGAATATACAATTACTTCAGATTATGGATTTTCTAGTTATTCAAATCCTAAATATATTCTTGATATTCTTTCATTGAAATCAAGTGAATCAGATTCTTATGCAGATCTTATTCCTGAATCTGTTTCTGAAATGATTAAGAATATGTTACATGAAGTTGTATTATGTTCTTGGGATTTGAATAAGAATAGAGAAGACATTTATATTGGTGAAGGAAATAATAATGATAAGAATGCAGAAAACTTAGTAAGGAGATTTTATCAAGATTTTAAAGATGGAAATGCAATGAGAAATTTGTATTACAGAAAACTCTTTATAGATCTTGGAATAAATATAAATGAAATAGCAGTAGAGGTAGTAAGTCAAGGTAATCCAGAAAGTTTAATACTATCTGGAATTGAGAATTATGTATCTTTAGGAAGTATTTATTTTAAAAATCACTTTACAGATGCTTCCAGAAAGATTAGTAGACAAAGAATTAAATCAACAAATTATACTCTAGAGGTAGTTAAATTATCTGATTTATTCTCTGCTACACCTAATTTATTATTGGATATTAAAGATTTGATAGAAAACGCTAGAAATAATTTTGGATTAGGTGTAAGAACTTTTTATGATACTAATACCGGTACTAAAAAATCTCCGAAAACATATACAACAATTGAAGTAGATATTTTAGACTTGATTAAGTACTATGGAGGTATTAAAAATATTCCAGAAGTTATTGTAAATGAAATTATATCAAGTAAATTTTGGAATCTTCAAGTGTTAATTGATAAAGAAGGAGTATTAGAGTGATATGGCTAAGCAAGAGAATTTATCATTTACAGGAGAAGTTGTTGAAGAGCTCGGGAATTCTATGTTTTCAGTAGAATTAGATTCTATGGAGCATCAAGTATTATGTACTATATCAGGTAAAATTAGAAAAAATTATATAAGAATTCTAGCAGGAGATAAAGTGAAAATTGAAGTAAGTCCTTATGATTTAACAAAAGGACGGATTGTTACTAGATTATCTCTTATAGAAAATAGTGATAACAAAAATAGTAGTAATAACAAAAAGAAATCAAAAAAGAAATGATTAAGTACAACGTAACAAACAGTATGATCGGTAATATTTATCCGATTTTTTTGAGTAATAACAAACTAGTCGAAGATCCATCATACTATCTGTACAGAATTGTGAGTCCTAGTTTAAGTCCAGATCTTATTCCATATATATCATTGGAAAAGATTAGTGAAAGAACAAAAATTGGAAATCCAAAAGAATTCTGTGATAGTCAAAAGAAAAAAGCTATTCGTGAACATTTAGATGTTATTTCTATGTGTCTTGGTAGTCGTGAAGGTCTTGAAGAAAAGGCAGTTGAGTTCTTGCAAGGAATTCTGTGGAGAGATAAACCAGTAATTGATAATGGTTTTCCTGGATTTCCGTTGATTGAAATGGAGAATGGTAATAATATCCAGAAATCAGTAATTATTGGTCTTAGAGATACAATGAGATGGAAGTATTATAAATTGTATCCTGGAAATTATGTTGATATTCTCTGGACTGCTAAGACTTATGCAGTATTTAAACTTTGTGGTGAAAAAGGAAAAGAGGAAGTTTGGATTGAACCGGTCGGATTATATAGTAATACAGATCCGAATATGAAAAATCCTCTTCCAGTAAATCTTGAATCTTTAGACTATCCTACCGATAGATGGTCTATTACAAAGGGTAAACTTTCTGAATTGAATCGAGCATTGAAAAAGCTTGAATGGGAAAGTTTTAATAGAAAAGAAATTTGCGTAGATTAATTATCATAATAGTTCTAGTCCTTGGTTGGAGTGTTTATAGCCCCTCCAAGGACTTAGATTCTACTCCATTAGCTACATTTTATTATGCTAGATCGGGAAGCATTACAGCAGATGGAAGTAAAGTTCATCCTGAAAAAGTTAAAACAGGTGAACATAGATGGATTGCAGTCTCTAGAGATCTCAGAAGGAGTGGGAAATTTAACTTTGGAGATACAGTTCTAATCCAGTCTAAGAAATGTCCAGGTTTAAATGGTGAATGGATAGTAAAAGATCTTATGGGTTCTAAGCATACAAATAGAATTGATTTCTTACTGCACCATGAAGAGATTGATTCTTTGAAATTTTGGATGCCACATAGAGTAGAAATAGTAAATAAAAAAGATAGTCTTAATCCTTTGGAAACATTGGATTGAGGCTCTTTATTTTTCCCGTGAAAGCCTTATTAATGAAAAGAATAAATAAAAATAAAGATTATGAAAAAATTAACAAAAGAAGAAGCAGCAGAATTAAATGAATTATTCGAAACTAGTAATTTTAAACCAGAAATGAGTGGTCTTAGTTTATATACAACACTAACTCAGATAAATTCAAAGACAATTAAACCAGGAGAAAATAACCTTAGATTAATATCTATTCAAGGAACTGAGAAAATTTCGAAAATGATTGGTAGATTTATTACGAAGAAAAATAAAAAGCTAATTAAGATTACAGCTTATTCAAAAAGTGGAAAAGTTCTTAAGGAGTTTGATTTTAATTGTTCTACCTTATATATAGAGAAAGGAAGACAGTCAAAAGATATAGATGAAATTACTGGAGAGATTGGATTTATACCTTTAGTAGGAGATGTATTTGTTCCAAGGTCTCATTATATTGGATTTAAAGTACTATATGATAAAGAGGGGATTTAATTTCCCTCTCTTTTTTCTTTCTCCCTTGAGATTCTTATATATGATGTATAATATTAACAAAATAAATTATGGTAACAAAACAAGTAACAGGAATAGTAGTGGATAAATCTATTGAGGATATTGATAGCATAATCCATGAATGTACTAAGAAATTATCAACCAATGATATAATTTCTAAAAGTCAAGTAATTTCAATGCTTCGAAAAATTAGATCTTTTGAAATTCCGGATGAAGTATTTGATAATCAATCTTCAGCTGAATATTATGCCAAAGAATTACTTAAGATTGGTTTTCTAGAGAATGTTAAACAAATATTTAGAACAATTCTTAATAAACCTAATTTTTCTACTCTCGATCTTAGTAATATCCGAATGGAAATGGAATTCTCATGTTTTAAGATTAATTCACTTGGAAAAATTTTGAAAGAGCGAGAGATTAATATATGGGGTGATTCTTATCCTGCTATAAAAATTGATTTTATTTCTGAAAATGGTAATTATATAGTTAAATAAATTTATTATATTATGATTATTGAAGTATTAGCACAGAAATATCGCTGTGGTTGTGAGAAAGGAATGGCTGATTTAGTTATCCCTGGAATCTTGGTAAAACTTAATGCAGTAATAGAATGGGATTTTTGCAGATTTCCAGAAGAGATTAAACACGAGAAAAAAGATCCGGCCGACGAAAACTCAGAAGAAATTGAAGTAAGAACTGAGCTTAGAGATTTCTTAGGTGAAGATCCTGAATTAAAACCTGGAAATTGTTTCTTATATAAAGGTCAAGTGATAGCAGTTGATTCGGCCGATAGATTAATTCTCGTGGTTTCTGAAACTGGTTATGGAGCTCTTGATCGAATATATGAGGAAAACTTCAAGACGGAATTCGAAATGATCTTTAATGATTATGAGATTGAAGATGTTAAATGGGAGGTAAATGATACAGGAGAAGTTCCAACCGAATATGATGAAACCTATAAAGTTCCGTATAATCTTTATAACATCTGGAAAGAGAGATTTGTTTCGGGTAGAGGGTTCATTTCTCCAGGACTATGTTTGAAAGTAGTAATGAATTCAGACAGTTTCATTATGCCTCTTGAGTTTTATATGCTTGATTGGTCGATAAGGTATAAATCATCTCAACTTGAACCGGATGAAGTAGAGTATGCAACAAAACAACTTTTATCCTGGTTTTATGATAATTATAAAAGAGTTAAACCATTAGAAAGGAGAAAAGATGAACAAGAAGAGATCAATTGATTTTATATTAATAATTTTCATCTTAGGATTATTATTGATTTTTGGAGGATGTAGTAAATCTCCTGAGAGAAGAAAAACTTGGACAACTACTTCAGATTCACTTCCAAAGAAACCAACACAAGGACAAATTTTTCGTGATCGAGATAATAATTCTTGGGCTTATAATGCAGCACTTGGAGCATGGGTATTGGGTTCTGGAGGATATAGATATTACCCTGAAACAAATTCTTATACAGATGGATCAGGAAAAACAGTGATTCCACCTAGATCTATAAGTTCAGGTATTTCAGAAGGAGTAAAAGCTAGAGTGTCTCCTAAAAAGAAAGTAGTTTTAACAAAAGAACCACAAATTAAAGAGACATCAAAAAAGAAGTATACTAGGAAGAAATCTAGAGCTCATAGGATACATAGAATGCGCAGAAGATAATAATAAAAAAGTCCTCAAGGATAGTAAAATATTCTTGGGGATTTAATTTTACAAAGATGAAAGTATATTTAGTACGTAAATTTTATTCTTTCGGACAACCTAAGTTCATTATTTACTTCTATGCAAAATGTGGAGATCTAAAACATGTTAATCTAGATCTTATAAAAAATAATGAAGATATTGATAATTATTTCAAATCTTATTATGGAGAACTTAATGATACTATTCAGATTGCAATATCACTTATTTCCTCTCCTTATAAAAGACTTGGGAAATCTATTAGATTCTCGGAATCATATAATGTGAGGTCGGAACGAACAGGACAGCATTTTGAAGACTATAATAGTTCTTATGTTAAGGTTATAGATATTCCTTCTGAAATTCTTTTAGAGAAATTTAAAGCAAAGAATTTATCTCCAGAACACATACAAATTTTTGCTAAGAAGAATCAATTTAAATTATTAAAATATATGAGATATAAATGGATAGAGAAGAATGGATTAGAAATTATGGATCCAAAGGATTGAAAGGTGATATCTTAGTTAGAGTTTATTATACTGACAATAATGAAGAATATTGGGTATCTAAATTTTTAGAAATCAAGAATCTTCCAGTTTATAATTTAGCTCTTGTCGATAAAGAATTAATTTCTGAGAAAAATTTCAAGGATGAGCTGGAACTAAGAAATATTGACGATTATCTGAAGGAAAAGTATAAGGATTGTCTAAAAACAGAATCTGTATATTTTCTAATTGATCCTGGAACAAAATTTCTGAAAAAGCGCACATCTGATAAAGGCTTGTGCTTATTCTATGAAGTTAAATTTGATTCTGAAATAAATTTGAGAGATCTTGACAATACTAGGATAATATCAGAAAATATTAGAATTTCTAAGAATAAACTCAAAGATTTTACAATGGATTTAATGTTTGAGCTTGCGGGAGAGGCTGGTTTATTTTATGATAAGGATTATTCTCCAAGTTTATGCACTAAATTATGTTATTTTAATATTCTTAATATATTTAGATGCTTAGAAGAAACTCTGGATCTAGTATAAAATTTTTAAGTAAAAGGGAATAAATTTTCCCTTTTATTTTTCTCCTTAAGATAACCGACAAATCCTTATTAATGTAACAATAAAACATTGATAATTATGAAAACAAACATTTATGAAAGAAAATTAAATTATGGAGAACAAGAAGCCATATTTAATAAGATGGTTGAAAAGACCGAAAAATATGTGATAGATAATAATATAAGAGCATTAATTCTTGGTATCTCAGGAGGAGCAGATAGTACTCTTATGGCTGCTGTATGTAATGAAGTTAGAAATAGATCTGGAATTCCTTTTTACGGATATTCACTTCCAATAAAGAATAAACCAGATGAACTTACTTCGTCTGATCTAACAGGAAATGCTTTTTGTGTTAAAACTTTTTATAGAGAAGTTGCACAGTATGATTTCTATAAAAGTTATATAGAAAATCTCTATAACTACGATTATTGTGATAATGATCGAGATATTCTTTGTGATTTATCTGGAAAAAGTATATCCGAGATAGAGGGGATGATGCCAGAACAAACAAAAATAGCCAACGGAAATATTATGGCACGTCTTAGAATGATGTACCTATATAATCAAGCTGGTATTAAGAAAGGTATTGTAATTGATACTGATAACTTAACTGAACATTATCTTGGATTTTGGACTATTCACGGAGATGAAGGAGATTTTAATCCTATGGGTGGTCTCTGGAAAACAGAAGTATACTCTATTCTTAAGTGGTTACATGCGAAGTATTATTCAGAATCTTATTTAGATACTGAAATCATAAATAAAAATTCGTACGATAAGATGGTAGCTCTAGAGAAAGCTATTAATATTACACCCACTGATGGTAATGGAATTTCTAGTTCTGATCTTGAACAAATTGGAGGAAAGGATTATACTGAAGTAGATAAAATTTTGATTCCTTTGATTTGTAAAGGTTCGGGAGCTATTTCAGAATTATCTAAAATTCATGGGATGGATACTGTAATGAAGATTTGGAATAGAGTTCAAGGATCAGAATTTAAAAGAAGAACTTCCAGAGTAATAAAAGTGTCCCGAGAAGAATTATTTGAAGGATTATGATAGAATTCAAAAGAGATCCAAGATTTTTCAGAGCAGTCATTAGAAGAGAAAAAGAAGATGAAGATCCAGCTTTTAGTTATTTTATGATGGAAGATACTTTTACTAATATAAAAGATAAATATGATATTAGTAGGATTGAGAAATTTCAAATAACTAGAAAAAATTATGTAGTCTTTGGATTAATAACTGATCTTGAAAATATTACAGAAGATGATCTAATTTCTGAAACAAAATGCACAATTAATAGTTCTTACATTCATTCGCTATACTTTAAAGAACATCAATATATTGAAAAAGATGATCTCAAGGAAATAACTATTAAGATTTCTGCCGAGTATATTGGAGATTTAATGTTTTCTGCTAATGATTATGTTAATGAATATCATTGGGAAATTTGTTTGAGAGATGAAAAGATATTTAGAGATAATGAAGATATAATAAGAACAATTTTAAAATCAGAATTAAATTATGGAAGAAAAAGAAAAAAGTCTATTACTGATAATAGACCCACAGTATGATTTTTGTAACCCCAAAGGAACTCTCTATGTTCCTGGAGCAGAGAAAGCAACGAAAGAATTGTGTAAATGGATATCTGGGAAACGAAAAATCTTGGAAAAAATCATAGTTACACAAGATACTCATATGTCTTATCATATTGGGCATTCTATGTATTGGGAACAAACTCCTGAAGCATTTACAACTATTACTTCAGGGATGGTAAAATCGGGAAAATATACTCCAGCTTTTTATAATAAAGAAAATACTATCGCCTACCTTGAAGAATTAGAGAAGACAGGAAAAGTTCATACTATTTGGCCTGAACATTGTATCGCTGGTTCTTGGGGATGGAGTTTGCCCAAAAATCTAGTTGAGGAATTAAATTTATGGTCCCTCAGTAATCATGGCGCCGAATATGAGCTAATTCAGAAGGGAAGAAATCCACACTTAGAGATGTTTTCTGCCTTTTCTTATGCAAACGGCGCTAAAAAATCTGAGGGATATGAATTCCTAGATAAAATTGCTAGAGAAGATTATACCAAAGTTTATATAGCTGGTTTTGCAAAGGATTATTGTGTAGCAGAGTCGGTGAAAGATATGATGAAGGAACAAAGATTATCAGGAAAATTAGTGTTCCTAAATAAATGTATGGCTTCGATTGATAAAAATTCTGAATCTTTGAAAGTATATGAAGATGCTGTTAAAGATTTCGGTGCGATAATCGAAGAATAAAGGAAGAATAAAAAAAAGATAGGATTTAACTTGACTTTTAATTAGTCAAGACCTATCTTTTTATTTTTTTTTATTCGCCGATAATATCAAGTATTTTCACATAATTCTTTGATATATCTTCAAATAATATTTTTTCTTTTACTTCTATATCTGGATCATCCGGTAATATTTCTACAACTTCAGCACCTCTAGATTCATAATGTTGCTTAATGATATCATAAGATGAGTATTTTTCTTGTTTAGAGAAAAAGTTAACTATTGCTTTCTGTAAGGAATAATTATCTTTATTATTAACTGGAAGTCCGGAAGTCTCACAATCTAAGAGAATCATTTCTCTATTTTCGATATCAATCATCATTGCTGCTATCGAATCAGTCTTAGATGTAACGGGAACTGTTAATTCAACCTTTTGCGGATGCCAAGTTTTATCACCTTCCTGTAATTTTTCTCTAGTACAATACCCCAACCATACAGGAAGAGTATCCATTCCTCGACCTTTATAATTGCAAACATCCATCACCACATATTTATATCCATTCTTTTTGCACTTATCTAGATCAACGTCTACATACTCTGCACAATCTCCTGGACGGTTTAATACATCACCAGAATGAACAGCAACATTAGAATTAAGTGAAGTATTCCATCCTATATTGCTAATATCATCATTAGACTTATATAAGAATGCATGAAGATCTAAGTCTTCATCTCTATCTTTCTGAATCCAATGAACGAAAAACCTAACAATATTTCCAGAGATTTTATATCTTGTTCCTTTGGGGACAGATACATTTTGATTTCTCATACCCTTCGGAATAGGTATTCTCTTAATTTCTGGATCGATATATACAATCTCGTTTACTAAATCTTTCTCAGTAATTCTAGAATCTATGTTGAAAAATATTTTTCGAACTATATTATCTTTTATAGTTTCTAAGAATCCAGGGTTAATTGGTTTTAATCCATCTAGTATATATAAACCTTTTCCAGGAATATTTACCACTCTAGGAGTACTTTCTGATTGATCTCTCATATCGTAGTAGCTAAGAATTTCTAAGAGTGTTTTATTTTTCATCCCTGAAGTATTTATAAAGATATCCATTATATCAGATTCTTTATATTCTTCAATAGCTCTTCTTAAGAGAGAATCAAATTTTCTAATAAATTCCCCTGGACGAGTAGAAATAAATTTAGCTATTTCTAGAATATCTTTACCAGTATCATACATATTCTGTACTTGAGAATTAAATGTACGATATTCTTTTGATAAATCCTTACTCTTAAGTTTTACAAAGAAATCAGCACACTCAGGATAATTTACTACATATTCCTTCGGATGTACACGTTCTGATAATAATATCCAATGTCCATAGAAAAGTTTTGCATCTCGTATACAGTTTTCTACTCCTTTAGCCTCAATTATTTTTTCTATTCTTCCACAAATTTCTCTACGTTTTGATCTAGGAAGAGTATCTAATTTTCTCCATTCAGGATTATCAGTTTTTTTATTAGACCAAGAGCTAACTTGTATTCTCTTTGGAACATGTGGAAGACTTGGATCAGCTCCCATTAAGTACAAACCATATCTCAGAACATCATTAATCTCGGCAATTTTATATTCCGGCCGATGTTTAGCTACTATACACATTGTTTCTTTAAATGGTATACGTTCTGGGATGCTAAGTTCTGGATAATTCTCTAAGAACCATGCCAACTCTTCCCTAGTTTCTCCTGTTAGTGAATTTCCGGCCGACATCATTTGCCGAGGAATATCCATAAATTCAGAAGGAGTCATAATCTTAAGCTGTCGATCTGGCTCTTCATCAATTATTTCCTTTTCTTCTTTAGTTGTCCAAGGATTATCTCTTAAGAATCCTTCAAGATCACCAGAATAAACTCTTTCTTGATTTAACCACAATTCTGAGTTATCCTTAGAAATTACTTGTTCTGGAAATCCTGGATATAAAGGTTTAAATTTTTCCCCAGAATGATATAATTCGTGGATGTATGGAAGTAGATTTGTATGAAGATTTTCCATATCACTAACTGTCATCCTACATATTGCTTCAGGAGAAAGAAAATATCCATATCTCTTTAATTCTTGAAGAAGTGAGATTAATACTCTCTTACTCTTTTCCTCCATGTTTCTAGGATCTACTAACTCCTTGCTCTCTACTAATACGCATCCTCTATGAAATGCAATAATTTCCTTGTTTAATTTCATTTCTGCCATATTTTTTTGGTTTATAAATTAAATTTTCATCCACTTTTTTGCTCTCTCGAATTGTTTTATGAGATCATCTATCCAAGTACTAGCCGTACAATCTTTCTCAACTAATATCCATGAACTTGGAATGTCTGCTGAGTGATTCATAATAATAGAAAAACTAGTATCTTTTCTATCTTTCCCATCACCATCTAAGAAAAGTATTACCCCAAAAACACTCCCAAAGAAATATATCCTTGGAAGATGAGGTTGTTTTGATAGGTCCAGTTTATCATAATGATTTTTCCATGTTCTATCTTTTAAATCGTTTTTAATTAATTCATTTATTTCATCCATTTTTCTATTTGTTTATTTTTCTACACTTATAAGAGTTTCACGCCTTCTACAGTTATGGTCCTATGTTTCTTTTGTAGTTCGTCAAGTAATTTTCTTTTTAGTGTTCCAGGGAGAGGAATTTGTGGAAATAATAATGTCTCACTTCTATGTTCCCAAAGCCACTCATCTACTTCTTCGTAAGGCTGTTCGAAGACTTCAAAAACTGGCTGCTCATCATAAAACCATTCATCTAAGAATTCAACCCTAAAATCATATAGTCTAAGGTGAAGTCTAAGTTCGTCTAATTCTGAACCCTCTCGTGTAGATATCATTTCTCCAAGAGGATTATGAAGACGATATTGATTTTTTCGTTTTTCTAAGTCTCCGGTATATCCAATTTTTACAACCTTTCTTATTCCTTTCCATGCACCTGATCCAAATAAATATAACATTTTATAATTTACTCCTTTTTCTTCTTACCTTTAATAATTCCAGCAACCCTATCTCCTGCCGCATCCTCTATCTTATTCCGCTGCTTCTTAAGGTTATTTTGATATCCATAGGTTGCACCAAGAATAGCTCCTGCAATCGGAATGGCAGCTGCTGCAATTTCATCATGGGATAAATATGTAAAATCATCAAGTGACCTATGTGTACCATAGGTAGTCAATGTTTCAGCACTTGCCATTCTTGCTTTCTTTGCAGCTTCTTCTACTGTCTGTTTCATAACTTATTCGGATTTGTTTTACAATAATTTTCATTCTCTTTCAGTTTTAAAATATTATTCAAATGTTCGTCTGAAAGCAGATGCTTATTACTAAAATTACCCAACATTATACGAGGTTCAATATTTTCATCTCTCATAAATTTCTGTAGTTCGTATATATGAAAAAGCAAACCTTCACAATCTACTGCGTAGTATTCAACGCCATCGTCATTGTTGGCAGATACTTCATAACCAATCCATCCACCGTTACCCATATAAGTATTTATCTCAATATTACGGCAAAAGCCATAACTGATAAGTAATAGCCTTAGTACATCTTTCCCACTCATACACATTTCGATTTATCAATTTGTCCTATACGCTGTCTTTCAAATCCCTCTATCTGTGCGTCAGTAAGGTTGTTCAGCCATTCATCAGCATACTTTCTGTACTTGGCATGATTGCATTTATAAAACTCCAATCTAAGCCATTCAATAGTTATGTCCTTTTGTTCCATAATCATCTGGTTATAGTAGTTCTTTTATTAAATAAAACCATAAGTATCAAGGCAAAGGCGACTTTCAATAATCGCTTTTTACCAACAATTACAATGTTGTCTTTGGTTATTCCACTATCAGTTGTTATGCTGTACCATTTACTATATGGTGGTAAGCACCTATAAATATGAATTTTAGAAAATGTATATTTCATAATTACCTCCTATGTGTTTTATGGTTCTTGTTCATTCAACATAATTTTATCTCCTTCTCTTTTAAGGCTTATATCAATTGACAACCTATCGGCAATTTCCTCCTTAATTATCTCCCTGCACAAATTCCTTATCATAGAGTAATCACCGTTTCTTTTTATCTCGTCAGAAACCATACAACGAACCCACCTCTCTATATCAACGTCGTTTCCGTAGGTATTGTGGAAGACACGTTTTACTTCTTCTTTCACGATTGGAATCATAATTTCCTTTATATCCTCTTTAGTCAACTTTAATTCGTTGTGGATATAGTTCTTTACTTCTCTGTATCTATATTTACTCATAATCAATCACCATTTAAAACATTCAACAACTCTCTTGCTTTTCTATATCCTCCGGGAGATCAGGTATTTCATAGAGAACCTTACAGGTAGGATTATGAAGTTTATATAATTGAAATCTTTTATCCTTATTATTATCTTCCGTATATCCTATTTTAAGAAAATGAATTAAATTCTCATTCTCATCATACCCCGCTGATTTAATTAAATATATCATAACTTTACTTCCTTTCTATTTATAATTTCTAGTCCATTTACTCTCTTTCCTGGTAAATTTATAGTACACTTCTTAACTTCAAAATAATTCTCTAAGTCTGTTGCTTTTGCTTTTCTATCATAATTAATAGATTCGTAAATATTTATTAATTTAACTTTTATGTCAGATAAAGACAGCCTATCTCCTACTTTAAATTCTAAATACATAGACTTCTCTAGTAATTCTTGACTAAAAGTTACTATATTTAGCTCTCTCTTTATTCTAGTTACATTATATCCTAGTGCTCTTAATCTACTAGGCGTAATGGATAAATAATAAGACTTAATCTCATCACTATCTGAAATTTGACCTAGAACTATATTAATAGAATCTTGAGATAAACCGTATTCACAAAGAAGTTTTAATTTATCATATATAGTAGTTAATCCTGTATATATCTTTAAAAAACTTGATACCTCTTGGTTTACTATATCATCTGGAGTAAGAGTATTATGAACAGTACTAAATACTGTAAATCTATCCTTATAATCTATTTGCTGAATCCTGAAAGCTCTAATTTCATTAACCAATACTAAATTATTAATAACTGGTTTAAGAATTACATTTCCATCAGAGGTATGAATTTTATTTACTGCTACATAATCATCTCGATAATTATATGAATTTGCAACCTTCTGATAATTCTTCGCCAAGGTAAATTTAGTATCACTTGGAGCTGAATTATAAACTTTTAATAACTTTTCAGTATCTTTCTTCTTCTCATCTATTATTTTCTTAAAATCTTCCTCTTTCATTTCCCTGTAATTAGCTGTACTTCTATAATAGAATACTGCTGAATTCTTCCATGGATTCTCAAATAATCTCTGTCTCCCTAGAATTTGAGGAAGGTCTTCGGCTATATCTACTGCTAGAGAGTCAATATTAGAATCACTGAAAATGAATGACCTAGCACATAAACTATAAAAATCTGCCCCTAAGTATACAGTTCTGGTACAAAAAGTAAACATCTTGGGCTTTACTCCCTCTAAGGGTACTTCTCCAATCCTGAAGGATTTACCCAATCTTCTTTGAATCTTTTTGAGATTATCTGGAGTATCTGAACATAATATATTACATTGATCAGAAGTAAGATTATTCTTTTTAATAATAGATGTAATATGATTGACAGAATTTACATAGAATACAGCTTCATCTGACACTATTCTAATTGGTGATCCATTTCTCATTACTACTATTTCTTCGAAATCTCCTGAAAGATATTTCTGAATAATCTCTGATACCTTCTCTCCTACGGTCCTCATTACAAAAACATCTAAATCCGGCTTAATAATTCTTCCGGGATCTTCTGTATACCAATCTAACTCATAGTAAGGTAAATCTCTAAACTCATCTAACATTTCCAAATATTCATCCATCATAGGAGTTGCGCTTACAAAATAAGCTGTAAGGGATTGTCTAAGATATTCTAAGAATTTAAGTTCGGTATCAGACTTGAAACGTGCATCGTGAAGTATTGATTGGAACTCGTCAACTATTGTATAAAATCTATCAAACCATCCTAATTTTTCTAGGATATCTTTTACTATCCTATATGAATCATAGGTTACTAATATCTTACAGGGTAACCCATTAATACTTCTAGACATACAGTACTCCTCTATTTCTCCGTACAATCTTTTGTAAATTTCCGAATTATCTAATATAATATTACCTAATTTAGTATTATTATCAGATAAGGATAATGTTTTATCTGATTTAGATAAATCTTTATCTATATTAGACTCCTTATCCATTTCATTTACTACTAGATAAACATCAAACTCATGTTGATCTTTTTTGTTCTTAAGTAACATCTTTCTAGGACTACATAGAATAACATTTTCATTACTTCTAATACAATACTCTGTAAAACCACAGCCAGGTAACTGTTTATTAATTATACATTTACTAGGAAAATTATTAAAATTAAATTCACTCCAATCTGAAATAAATCTAATTCCAGATGGTACAATAATCTTCTTTTTTATCATAATTATATTTTTTTTAATTATATTTATTAATATCTTTTTAGAACTCAATACAGAGTTCAGTTTAATTAATTATAAGGTATCCAAAATCTGAAGACTAAGGATACCTTTATTTCATTAATTAGAGTTTAAGGTTATTAGAAGAACAAAATGCATACTTAAATGAAATTATTACATACGTACAGTAAAAGAAAATAATATTAAAAAAATTATGCATAGAGTGGTTCTTCTAGAGGAGCGAACATAGTGAGAGACTCACCTCCCTTCGGGAGGAAGGTGATGTCGTCTCCTATAGAAGGTTCACGATACATAATTAATATTTTATTATTAATAATCTAATGAACCTTAAAAGAGTACCGTCCACTCGCCCTTGAAGAGGGCGGGGACTCTCACTAACGTTCGTACTTTTTAAGAACCATTAGAGATATATTATCTTTCTATCCAATTTCTTTTTCCCCTTTATATTTTCTATTATGTATTGGGATATCTTATTCAGTTTCTTGAAGGCCCGAAACGGAATGTAATGGAGTGAAGGGGATATGAATACTAGGTTCCTTAGTCTTCGATTTTATATTACAAAAAAAAAGAAAAGAGGAATTTATTCCTCTTTTAATTTAATACTTTTATATAAAGTTTAATACTTTCTGATATATACCACATACAAGATTCGATATATTATCTAGAAATAATTTTTCAAATGATGTTTGTTTAAGTTTATTATATGGAATACCACTAATTTCATTTGTAACTCTTGACAATTGTTTTAAATTTACGGTTATAGATCTTTTTAAGAAAAATTCAGTAAATCCAATGAATTTAATTAAGTTATCTACAAATTCCAACGCCTTTTTATTATCTTTTATAAAATTTCCAATAATTGTTTTCGAGTAGTTTATTGGAATTTCTCTCATAGATAAGTTATTAGATTTGAAACGATTAATTATACTATTAGTTATCCTATTAAATAGATTTATGTAAGGAATTGCGTGTTCATCATTATTTCCGAATTCATAAAACCTATAAGTAATTATTCCATAAACACGTTCTACATAAATATCTCTTGCTTTATCATAAATTACCTTTGCTTTATGATATTTAGAATCTATTTCCACAGCTATTCCTAAATAAGGGAAGAAATAGTCTAGTAAGAAATATCTCGTGTTTCTAATACTATCATCTAAACTAACTGAAAAAGAATTCAGGATACTATTCCATAAACTTACATTCTCAATTATTATTGGAAATTCTTCGATATAATTATACTCTTTAATATTATAATTATTATCAATAAAATTTTTAAAATTAATAGAATAGCTACTTTTATCATTTAATATTGCTTTTTCACGATTAAACACTATATCTATTAATTTATTATTAATTTTTACTTTTCTAGGAATAAAATACATTCCTATACAACTTGTATAAAATTTATCTCTTATTACGTAATTTCTAATCAAATTTAAATCCATATTACATATTTGTTATTTATGTCAAAAGGTTAAAAAAAAACAAAGTAGCAAGGGTCTCTCAACCTCCTACTACCTCTACCTAATATTGCCTTAAAGCCTTGTCCGAATACTCGACCCTTATCTTTATCGACTTCTTATCTGTTAACCATATACAACAAGGTAGCTACTTAGGATCTAGAATATTAGTAAGTAGCAATCTAATATTAATAAGATTCTGCAGTTAATCTTACATCCTATCACATATAAGATTTTCCCGGTTTTTCAGACGGTCGAAATTAAGTTTTTGCGCTTTCTATAGAATAAAACCCTTATATATGCAAGAAAAATATTAGAAAAATTTTATAATAGATTTGGATAGTATTTTTCTTTTTTGTTTATTCATTAATTTATATTAAAATCTATTATGAGCAATAAGAAAGAAATTAAGGTAGTAGTACAAATTAAAAAAAGATTTGTCAGTGTTAACTCTCTGTATAAAGCAAGAATTATGTATGTAGGAGGTAGACCAGTCCCCAGTACTTATAAAAATCCGAGAGCAGTAGAAATTGAGAGAGAAATTAGAGATCAACTCAGGGCAATCGATTTTTCTGATTATCTAGAATGGCTCCGAACCACCCCCGGATTCAAACTTCATATTCAATTTATCTTTAAGAAAAATATAACTAACTCTGATACATCCAATTAAAAAGTAGTTGCCTAAATGATACTATGTTGTTTAGGAAAATCTTATTAAAATGCTGGAAAATTACATCACATATATTTTCCGCCCATAATATAAAGGGAGGTTATAAAAAGTGATGGAGAATAAATCAGCAGAAATTATACTAAGATATAATTTTTCAACGACTAAATATAAGACTAAGGGGAAGTTCCTTAGATGATATAGTCTATTTTTATATTAAATATATAGATATTCAGTACTATAAGAATATAGAGGATATTTGGACCAGATTTGTTAAAGAGGATCTGGGTATTGAGAGATATGACGACAATCTTCATGTTGAGATTTCTGCAGTTAAAAGTATTATCCCTAAATCTACTTCAGAATATGCATGTTTATACTTAACTGAATCTACTTTTAACGTAAGACTTGATCAAGAAGACAAACCTAAACGTATTTTCTTGGGAGGTACTTGTGGTGGATCGGCCTGGAGAGATGAATTAATTCCAGAACTTGATAGACTTGGATTTGAATATTTTAATCCCGTTGTACCTGATTGGACTCCTGAATGTATAGAAAAAGAAAACATCGAAAAATCCGAACTTTGTAATACACATCTCTATATCATAACCCCGGAGATGAGTGGTGTATATAGTATAGCAGAGATGGTTAATTCGGTATGGGAATGTTTATCGACCGGTACTGGTTTTGTATGGATTGGAATTCTCGAAAGTGAATCTTGGGAACCTCATCAACTCAAATCACTTCAAGCAACTCTCGATCTAATTAACAATATCGCCGATGGAAATAGTAGAATTAGAGCAAAGCTTATAAAAGAATCTAAAGAAATATTAACGTGATGAGAGTAAAAAGAAATAATATTGTAGCAGTAAGAGTTTTTACTGGCAGAGATTTAATTGAAAAACTATACTCTGAAGGTTGGGAAGTAGAATAACGAGAATATGGATTACTTTCTGGAGTAAAAAAGTTATCAAAAGGAGCAATTAATGCTATTAGTGATTTAGGAGATAATTTAATAGTAAAGCCGATTAGTAGGTCGAAAATGGGAAAGAAAATTATCGATAAAACGCAAGATTCTATTGAAGATTCGTTAGATAAAAGAATTAAATTGGATAGAGAGATTAAGGAATTAGATAAATCCATTAAAGATCTATCTTTATCTAATGAAGATTCAGCAAAATCTATCAAAAATAATTTAAAAAATGAAGCTGCTAAAAATAAAGCATATATACTTGAAGATAAAAGCAATACTTCAGGAAAATCTTTTGAAAATGGAACTATTGATATAAGAAATCCAGAAATAAAGAAAGCTGTTAGAAAAAAGCTTAAATTCGATGGTCGAAAAGATATGGAACATTTTAATAATAGTAATGATTTAATTTTATTTAAAGAATCTTCAGGTAATCCAGCTTTAGCTCATGAGATTGGACATGTAATAAATAGAAATTCTAAAGGAAAGGCCGCAAAAATAGATAGAGAGGCTGAAAATATAATAGAAGAATTTCATAAACCAGCAGATTCTCCAGGAGGAAGAGATAATTCTAAAGGTCTGTGGAAATCAGTAGAAAGATTTTTCAAAGGTAAGAAAGTAGTAAATAATGAAAAGAATGCCTCTGAAAATGCTATTAAGCTATTGAAGGAATCTGGAGCAAGTGAGAATGAACTGAAACTTGCAAAAGAGAGTTTAGATAAATCCCTGGAGAGTTACAAAGAAGAACATAAAATGTATTATAAGTCTCCATTTATTAATAAACTTCAATCATTTAGGAAAAATAAGGAGAAATAATCATGTTTGGTTGGAAAAGAAAGAAGGAAAAGGATCTAATGTATCAATCTTTGGAAGAGGAAATTAGATTCATCGGAAAAGATCTTGGAATTTATAACTATGGAGACTATAAGGTAGAAACATCTTATAAAGAAGCTACTGAGTTTGAAGATTTATTAAAGGAAGTTAGACATAAATTTTTCTATCTTGAAGAAAAATATAAAAACTATGAATTAAGTATATCACTTAGATCTTATTCATCCGCTAATCTTGTAGATTTAGATGAAATAGAGAATCGAATTTTGAAAGATCATGAAGCAAGAGATATTTTTCTAGACTATATTGGGAGATATAAAAATAATGAGTTAAAATTAATGGATATAAATTTTAACTTACTATATGATTTATCTATGAGATATGCTTATGATGTATTAAGGGCGTTAAACAGAATTGCAGAATCTGATTCAGATAAACTAATATTGTCAGATTGGGAAGAAAATTTATCTCGTGTTGTAAAAAAACCTTATTATTATTCAAGTAATTATAGTGCAGAGGATCTTATGCCATATCTAGGACCTTACTTCATTGATCAAGAAGCAAGAGATTCGTTATATGAGTTTATTAGATGTAGAAGATAATAATAATGAGTAATTCTAGAAATTATACAATATCTTTAGAGAAAAAATTAGGGATATTTAATCATAAGTTATTTTATTTAAAAGATTATGTAAAAAGACTTGAAAGATTAGTAGAGAATTTAGATAATGTAACTTTTCATACTATTCCGGAAACCGGTAGGGAAGTGGATGAAGTTGTTGAAAAAATTAAAAATGAAAATCTGAATAGAGATATTATATATTCTCATATAATTAATAATGATTTTAACTTCGATCAAGAAACTCTGAATAAGTGTGGTTATAATTTTATTAGAAGTATAGAATATTTAATCGAATTAATTAATGAAAAAGATAATTTATTTCTATGTTGTAATAGAGATAATAAATTTTATACTAATCATTATCTTATAGATAATCTTTCAGATATTATATATAATGAGGAATATCAAAAAGCTTTAAAACTAGAAAATATAGAGCCAAATCTAAATCAATGGACTAAATTTTTATACAGAAATTAGTATGTTTTACGTGTCCCAGAAGCTGTAAGACTCGTACTCAGTCTAGGACATGGAACAGCAGGAGATTTTAAACCAGAAGAATAAATAAAATAGATTATGACAAAAATATTATTAATACCAGCGCATCATAAAACTACTCCAGGAAAAAGAAGTCCTGATGGGATTTTACGAGAGTATTCTTATTCTCGAGAAATTATTAGTGAGATGATAGAAAGATTGGGAGGCTTAGGATATGAAGCTATTAATCCTATACCTGAAACAGAAAAAGAATTATCTCTTAGTGAACAATGTAGAATAATTAATAAAATCTACGATGAATGTTCTGGGGATTGCTTCTGTATTTCGCCTCACTTAAATGCAGCAGGAAATGGTTCTGAATGGATGAATGCTAAAGGATGGAGTGCGTTTATTTATAGAGGAGCTGGACAGAAAACAAAAGAACTTGCTGGATGTTTAACGAAAGCGGCTGAAAAAGAAGGGATTAGAGTGCGTTATGAGTATCCTGGAGTTCCTTATTGGACTAGTGGATTTTATATTTGTAAGAACACTAAACCAAGTACAGTTTTGACAGAAAATCTCTTCCAAGATAACCACGAAGATGTAGATTTCTTATTATCGCCTGAAGGAAAAGAAGCAATAGTTAATCTTCATGTCCAAGGAATTTTAGATTATATAAGTAAAATAAAAGAATAATGAAATTATATAGTAAAACAGATTACCTCGAGTATAAAACAAATCCACAGCCAGGAGATTGTCTGGGAAAAATTTTATCTGAATGTTTTGAAAATTTCCAGGATAGTAATGGTATTGTTAGAACTTCGATCCTTGATAATATTCTTTCCTATAAGCTTTCATTATCGGCCGGAGATTCTGACTATCAAGCATGTTCTGTAGTGTTATCTGAGAATTTCGAAAACATAACTTACACATGGATAGCTGAACAATTCGGATATACTCTCATCTCAAATCCTAGGAAAATTACAACACTCGGAACACTTCTTGGATTTGAACTAGATATTGCTCATGGAAATTTACTGCCTGAAGAGAGTTACACAGGAGAATATTTAAGTTGTGCCTATGAAGTTTTAAGACGTAGGTTAATTATGAACTCTATAGGTTGGGGTTGTACAGTGAGCAAGGAATTAGAGGATGCTAAGAAATGTATGGAAAAGCGAATGAAAGTTTTTGAGAGATATTTTAGTGGGAATATTAAGTTTCCAGTATTTTCTCAACCTTTTATGAACTCTTCTTGGGATCCTGACTTCTATGGATTTTGTTATGGAGATGGAACTTACGGCGAATGGAACTACTCTTGGGCCGGCTTTATCGGGAGAGAATATCATGATTGGACAAGAGAAGATCAGATTTATTTCTCATGTCTCTACGAAGCCACTGATCAATATTTGGAACATCATTTAAATATGCTCCCGACAATGACCCGGCCCGAACTTTTATACTTCGCCGATCTTAGTCTTTATTGTGGATGTTCTGGAATATGGGCATTTATGAATAGAGATATTTCTGGAGATGAAAAGAACTCCGAATTAAATAAACTTTACACCAGATTAACAGCTCTAGGAAAAATTGAAGGAGCTGGAATGGAAGTATATAAAGAAATGGCAGAATCTTTAGGAAAACATGCTGCCAATTATTATGACCTAGATGAGATACAGGAAATAATAGGTTATAGAATTTATTTGTAATAATTTAAAAACGTTTTTGATTATGATTAATGATGCATTATTAAGTGGATCTGCCGCAGATGGTGGACCCCAAGCTGGTCTTCCTGTTACGGAAGTAGTTAAAAGTCTTGATATTAAGAAGGATGCTACTATTCCTCAACCTCTTCCGACTGATGAAGAGATTAATATCAAGGAATCAGAAAGTATTAAATTTGTAGTTGGTGAGTCTCTTGAAATGAAAATCGGGGAAGTTAAGTTTTTAGAACTTCGTCAGGAGCCATTTATTTCAAATCTCCCTTATGTAACTTATGAATCTAGTAATCTTAGGGTAGCTAGATTTATTGAAGATGGAGTTATTCTTGCTTGTTGTCCTGGAACAGTTAAAGTAACTGCAACAACTAGTGAAGATGTTAATAATCCACTAGTAGCTACTCTTACAATTACAGTAGTTGATCCTAATGCTCCTAAAGCAAGAAAGGGAAAAAAGTAAAGTAGAACGTTATAACCAAGCAGGAGGACTTATAAATCTTCTTGTTTGGTTTTTGATTTTTGTAGAATAGATGGCAAAAAAGAAAGAAAATAATATAAATCACTTAGAGACATTTTACTTCTCAGATATTCCAACTCAACCTTATCCGGTGTATTCAATATCAGAATCTGGAAACTTATACTCTCTGAAAAATATAGTATATCCAGGAAAATCAGCTAAAAAATTTACTCGTGCAAAACAATTAAAATGGAGATCTCAACAAGCTAGATTAGTAGATTTCTTAATAAACATAGATTATTTTTATCCATTAACTGTTTATAGGGAATTTCTAGTACCTATTCAAAATTCTCTTAGACTTCCTGGCATTTCTGGAGGTTTTTTCTTATTGGATTTTTATTTTTATGAATTATCCTTAGCATTAGAGTTGGATTCTGACTATCATAATCTAGACGCCGATAACCTTAGGGACGAATACTTGGAACAGCTTGGAATAGAAGTCTTCAGAATATATAACTTAGAGAAAATTACAACACAGAAGGGTAAGTTTAAAGAATTTATAGCTCTTCTCAAATCTAAAGTTCCTGTTCAAAATCCACGTCCCTTTGATTTCCTCGGCGACTTAAGAAAAAGAGAACAGGGAGGAGATAGTTCAGGGTTATGGAAAATCGATTAAACGCTTCCTAGTACCCTCGAGAATCTTATTATTGATAGTATATAATAAAATAGAAACTTTATTAAATTAACAGATCATGAAAATTCAAAGAGGAGTAAACCCAGAAAGTAGAATGATACAAATTACAGTTACTACACCATTATTAGCTGAATATTATAACAATTTTAGTGGTATGATTCGGAATAATAGTAGTAGTATTTCTGAGGGGGTTAATGTTGAAAGAGTAAACACCGATTCAGCTATGGTATCTTTTCCACTTCCATCAGATTCTCAAATGATAAATCATGGAGATAAAGCATTAGTTTCTATGCCTCCAGAGGTTGTAGATAAATTAAATGATGTAATAAATAAGTTTGTTAATTGTGGACTTCGGAAAACATTAAAAACAGTAGAATTCCTTCCACTTAACAACTATGAATTATCAGGACTTCAGGAAGATATTAAATCTGCAATAGAGAATAAACGAAACTTTTGCATTCTCAGAGATTATAAAGAGTATCAAAAAATGTCGGAGGAGAGAAAGTATCAATTTACCCAAAAACTAATCAAATACGGTACCTCAGAATATGCAGATGTAGCTCTTCTAATTAATTCTGGAAAAATGGATGAACTTAGAAGATGGTTAGATCCGCAGTTGAGTTATTGTGAATGGATTTAAATGATTAACTTTATAGTGTTTCCTCCAGGTTTTTATATCAGAGGAACACTTTTTATTTATTATAATATATGGAACAAATTAGTAATAATGTAATGGTACTGAATGTAGGAGATCAGATTCCTCCAGGTACCGAGGATGCATTGAAAATTTATTTAGGTGGTAGTATGGATCTTGGACCTACTGGAGAATACAATTGGTTTCAGAAATTTATAGATGGAATGAAAGTAGCTGTAGATCCAACAAAAGGGTATATGAATTTATTCAGTAAGTATAATTATATAATATTTAATCCATACTATGTTCCTAAGAATCCAGCTCAGAATATATTTAATCAGGAATTTACTCAAAAATGGACTTGGGAAAATCAATGTCTTGAGATGGCTGACTGTATATTTCTAAACTTTCTTGGAAAATCTACTAGTCCTCTTCCACTTTACACATTTGGTTATATTGTAAGAAGTGGAAAATTAGTAGTAAGATGTCCAGAAATTTATACTAATTATGGAATTGTAAAGATGGCATGTGATACTTATAATGTACCTCTAGTTGGTAGTAAGATGGGAACTGTAAATCAAATTCTTAGTCTTATGTTTAGTTTTATCCCTAAATTTCAAGAAGTAGGAAAAAATACATTACCAGAATAAAAAAAATGAAAACACTTATTATTTTAAAGGGATTAGCAAAAAGTGAAAAGCTTGAATGGGTTAAATCTCAAGGTCTAGAAAATTTCTTTCTAGATTATTCTATTTTCAAGAGATTATATAGTATGCCTGAGTTAGATCGAGATAAAACAACTGATATCTTGGGAAGAACGAATATTAATCTCATCTTTAAGTCATGGTTTGAAGCAATTAATAATAAGCTCGAATCTGGATGTCTAGTTGTTATCGATTATGATCAGGAGAAAACAAAGATTTTGGAAGATATGGGTATGATTTATGGTTATACTTGTTTCTATAAAATCTTTAATATCCCTCACGACTATACATCAAATCCAGAAAAATATAGTCCAGTAGGGTTTAAAAAGAAGACGAAAGAAGAATTAGAGGCAGAAGTTATTACATTTTTAAATCTTCAGCTTGGATATACAAAGAAAATTGGAGGATACTCTGATGTTATGGATTACTGGAAGAAGAAAGAAGTAATTCTAGATATTCCAAGAAAAGAGACGATGTATTTTTTCTCTGATCTTCATTCCAATTATTCTCTCTATCAAAAAATTAATCTCCCTTCTGGAACAATAAGAGTACATTTGGGAGATTATATTGATGGTCCAGAAGAAGGTGGATCTAGAAAACTTATAGAAATGATTTTTAAGAATGCATCATACTATAATATATTCTTAGAGGGAAATCATGAACGTAGACTTAGAAAATTTTTATTCTGGAGATGGGCTGCAAGTAGTAACTCAGGAGGAAGTAGAGCTATTATTGCCGAAATGCTTTATAACTCACTTCCAATAGACTTTTTAACAACAACAGCTGACGAATTTAGATCTTTAACTCCAGGAGAAGCATTGACATGGTTAAAGAGATTAAATGATATCTTGAAAACCCATATAATTATTAAAAAAGATGATACTGTTTTTTATTGTACACACGCTGGAATTAAATATCTTGAACAACTTAGTCCTAAATTTATAGGAAATGTTATCTATGGAAATCGAGATATGGATATTTATGATAAATGTTTCTCAAAAACTATATGGAAACCTACAGGAAGATGGTCGGTTCATGCTCATTGTAAGTATCCAGATGGCGTTGATTTCCTTAAATATGATGGAGTAGTTAATCTAGATCCATCATGTGAAAAAGAAATAGTTTATATGGAAAATAACATTAAAAATTTTTTACCATGCATCGTACAGTAACATTAACAGTAAAAAGTAAAGACTTAGGAAAAGTATTAAGTTCTTTAGAGATGAGTAAAGACTTCGAAGAGAATACTACATTAACTCTTAGTATTGATATTGAAGATACAAAGAAAAATTATCAAGTTCTTTGTGGGTCTCCTGAAGTTTTGGAATGGGATTTTATTGAGGAAGATAAATCAGAGGATGAAATGAAAGAATCAGTAAATCCTGTAACTGATATAGAAGAAGCAATAAAAACTGTTAAGGAGAGTCTTAATAAGGAAGAGTCTTTCTGGTCTGATAATATATATTCAGTTGCCGTAAATACAGGAAAAACTCTTGGGTATCTTGAAGGGTATGTTAAAACTTATGATGATATAATTGAATTTATCTTAATGTCTTGGAGATTATCAAAAAAATTCCCCAAATATTCAGTAGATTTCGTTCAAGAGTATATCCTTCCAGCAATTATCCAAAATCAAACAGATATTTCAGAAGTATCAAGCCTAGATCGAAAAATTCCTCACCTAATTGCATCTTATTATTCTGGAGTTAAAACAACAAAAGAAGTACTTAAAGATGTGATTAGGAAAGTTCAAGAATCATGGGAGATTATGAAAGAAACTGAAGATGTAGTTTCTTTAGTTACATTATTGTTTGGTGGTAAAAAATAGTAATGTCATGACGGAAGAAATACTTAAAGATATAAAAACTAGTTTAGGTTTAGATGATGTTGATGAAGCTATTCCTTATATCAATCAATGTATTCAAGCTAGAGATAGGATTTTATCAGACGAATATTCTGATTTTAAACCAGGAAGCTTAGTTCTTGATACTAGAGATAATGAAATTGGTTTTGTAATTGGACCAATCAATATGTATGGAGATATTAATACGGATAGTTTTGTTAAATTATCACACAACGCTAAAGTAAGTGATAAAAATACTACAATGTTAGTAGTGACTCGAGTAATTGGAGGTTTAGAGAATGAAAGACGTTCTAATTTTAGAGTTAGGTATATTAAACGAAATTACCTAACACCATTAAAGGTAGAAGAGAATAATCTCGATTACTCAACTAATAGTGTATCAGATCTTGATACTTTTTGTGGAAGTCAGTGTATTATGGAATGTACATCTGAGTGTAAACTATATAAATATAGAAGGAAAAAGTAATTAAAAACAGAATAATACTAGGAGGGAAACCTCTTAGTATTTTTTATCAAAGAATTATGAGTAAAAAATGGTTACATGGAGCTATACCTGCTCTACTAATTCATGGCTGTATAGGAACTGTTTATTGTTGGTCCTTATTGTATGATTATATAAAAGAATCTATTACTGGTAATTGTACTTGGGCATTTTCCTTAGCCATATTTTTCTTAGGGATTTCTGCAGCTTTTTTCGGTCCCTTAGTAGAAAAGAATGTAAAGAAAGCTGCAACTATAAGTTCTATCCTCTTTGGTTCTGGAATGATCTTATCTGGAGTAGCATGTTATATAAACTCTATTCCACTTCTTTACCTTAGTTATGGAGCAATTATGGGTACTGGAGTTGGAATTGGATATATCACCCCAGTAAAAACCCTGATGATGTGGTTCAAGAATAATAAAGGTCTTGCTACTGGACTTGCTATTATGGGATTTGGATTAGCGAAAGTAATAGCAACACCTCTTCTTAATTGGAGTATAGAAAGATGTGGAATATACTGTACTTTCTTCTCTTTTGGGGTTTGGTATACTTTGATTATGTTACTTGCTGCAATACTTCTTAAAAAACCAATAGAAGAAGGAAAAATAGAGAATACATCAAGACCCAAATTTAAATCACTTAAGGAATGGTTTGATAGGAAAAAACAACTCCTAAATCTACCAGCAATTACTACTATATGGTTGATTTTTTATTTAAATATCTCTTCTGGATTAGCAATTATAAGCTATGAGAAATATTACTATGAAACAGCTGGAATTGGAATAGTTCTAGGATTAGTATTTTCAGCTATTTTTAATTCTCTAGGTCGTTTTGGAGTTGCTTGGTGGTCTGATTATTTTAAAAATCGTGGAAAACTTTTTGGAATAATCTTAACATTCTCTGTTCTTTCGGGAATTACAGCTTTTATGGCTCCAGGTTTTATTCCAGTAGCTGTACTTTTATGTAATGCTGGGTATGGGGCAATGTTTTCAATAATGCCTTCTGTTCTAGCTGATAGGTATGGAATGAAAGACGTATCTGAGATTCATGGATTAATACTTAGTGCTTGGGCTTTTGCTGGTCTTTCTGGAAATCAGTTTGCTAATCTTTTAGTAGGTATTCCAGAGAGTTCATATAAAACATTAATTCTTGGAAGTGTTGGGTTATATTGTATTGCTCTATCTTTAAGTGCTAAATTGTGGAATAAAGACTAAAAACCTTATATATGATATAATAAATAAGAAGTTATGAAAAGTAATAGAGCGTTTGAAATTTTATCTACATTAAGCTATGAACCGTGTTATTGTGAAGTAGATGAATCTATAATTGATTATAGTAATGCAGTTAGAGCAGTAGAAGAGGCTGAAAATGAAGTAATAGATCTGCTTAAGGAAAGTATATTAGCGAAATTTCAAAATGGGTCTACAAAAGATACTATAAAGATTATACTTGAAGAAACTATAAAAGAGTTTAAGGATGAAAAGTAAAGAAGGAGATAAATATTTAGGAAAACACCTGAATAGTATAAATGACTTATTAGAAGAAGGTCATGATCCGAAAGTTAGAGATCTGGTAGTTTATGAAGATGCAAAAATACTATCTGATATTTCTTATTTTGAGGGTTATGATGCTGGGGTGTCGGATGAAAGAAATAAGGAAGATTATGAAGTATGGATGGTCGAGTTATTCAAGAAAATCGCTGTAGATGGATTACCAAAAGAATATAAAGGCGGCCATTCTAAGATATGTGTTTGTTTTGTTCCGGCCGTTAATGGAGAACTTGACAGATATGTTATTGGATACTATAATTATAAAAAGAAAGGTTGGATGACTTGTTTATGTGAAGGATGTCAAGAATGTTTCCGGCCGACTCATTATCTAGAACTTCCGGCCGCTCATAAAATCAGAAAAGAATATGATGTAACTGGGCAAACTAGATCAACAAATTCATTTCCTGAAGTTCCTGATGGTGTATATCAAGGAAAATTCGGTGGACATGTTGGAATGATAGAGTATTTAGGAAAGGTCTATAACTTCACATTCTTAAAAGGTATCGTTCAAGAAAATATTCCAAAAACAATAACAGTAATAGATGGATATGGATGGACTCTACTAAAAGATGGACCGATTGTACCAACCGTTTGAAACTATAACAAATTAAAAATAAAAAATTATGAAGAAAGAAAAATCAGAAGAAAAAGAAACATTAGAAGTTAACAAATTAATAACTAAGAAAGAAAAAATCAAGGATAATATTGTAGATATTATCGATATTGATGACGAAGAGACGGAGGAGTTTAAATTCTCTGGTGGAAAATTGGTAATAGATGACTCACTGAATGTAATTGGAAAGTGGGAATCTAAGAATTATACATCATTAGGAGATGGTGTTTATATGGGGTTTGTAAATAGCGGAGAACATGAAATAACGCTAATGGAAAGTAAGAAAAAGCACTCCAACATATTTGATTTTGGATTAGAGAATGGATATATCGCTATAAATAGAACTACACTCAAAGTAATCGTAAAGAATAAAAAAGGTTATATCGACTGTAGACATCTAACTCTAATCTGTGATTACCTGAAAAAATCTATCAATTCCAAAGAAAAAGAAATTAAATCTTTGGAAAATAGTATATCAAGAATTGAGTCACATCAAGCAACATTTTCTAGTGAAGAATCTAGGGGAACAGTATTAAAATCTCAGAAAGAGATATTATGTGAGCTCAATGAAAAATTACCCTCACAAAAGAAATTATATGAGGAACTTTCAATGAAGAGAGCCAAATTACTGCAAGAAGTTCAAGAAGAATATGAAAATTGCTTGAAATCTTCTAGTGAAATGGAAAAAGTCATGGAAGAACGGAAAAAATCTTATGATGCAGAGTTAGTTAAGTGTTATGGAAAAGAACATCCTACATCAGAAGATAAGAAAAATAAACACAAATCAGAAGAACTCGCCCTTCTCGAAAAATTATTGAAAGAAGGAAGAAAAACGATAGCTCTTATTAATTATAGAATTCCTAACTATGAAGATATGTTAGAAATTCTTAGCGGTAAGTCTATTAAAAGAAAATCAAAAAGAAAGGATGACGATGATTAAACTACTAAGATTACACAAGTTAATTTGGGGAATTCTAGTTATTATAGGAATTCTTCTTGAGATGGTAATTGTAGTACCAATCGTGTTTTTAGTGTTTATTTATAATTTTAGATTTAATCCAAGAAAAGTATGGGAAGCAATACATAGCGCAGACCTAGATTTTCAGAATAATTGGGGAGGTTATGCCTATCGTGATCATACTCCTTGGGATACGTTCAAAAGAAGATATAAATATACATTTAATCATATAGAGAACGAATCTAAAAGACAATAAAAAAGATAAAGTAGTAAGACATCAAAGCTTACTACTTTTATTTTCTATGTAAAAAAAAGGGAATCTCAGAAACCCCGAAACTCTTATTAATGTATGAAAAAGAATTTTAAAGAAAAAGATGATTTTATATTTTTAAATAAAGAACGAGTTCGGCTTACAATGTTAGTTACTACTAATTATATATGGAATGCAAGATTAACAACTGCATTGATCTCCGAACTTTAAATTTAAATACGTGGCGGCTCATGTTATTAGTTACTACTAAATTATGGATTTGTAAACTATGCGATTTAACTGTAACGATCACCGCCACGTAATTTAAAAAATATAAATAATTCTAAACTACAAGAGAAATCCTGTAGTTTTATTTTTTCTTCTCTGATACAAATAAAAAAAAAGAACCTAGATTTTACTCTAAGTTCTTATTATTTTTCTATTCATTTACAGGAGGAAAGTCATCATTAATAACTTCTTTATTATCAATTAAACCCGCCTCTTTGTAGCAATTTCTTTTATTCTCCTTCATCCAGGCTACTAAACATCCTATTAAACCGAGAATAATTGCGATAAATCCTAATATCTTTTTCATAGTTTTCTTATTTATTTTTCATATATAAGATTTTTAAGCGGATTCTGTGTTATTTTTATTGTCTTCTGGTTTGTAATCTCCTGCAGTACCATGTTCTAGACTAAGAACTAACTTAACTGCTTCTGGTCCTTTTAAAATATATTCTCCCGTTTTAAGAGGTTTTCCTGATTTTATATGACTCTGAATAGACGTTTTACTAAATTTAAATCTTTCACTCATTTTATTTAAATCATTAAAGTAAGCACCTAATAGAGTTTTCTTATCTTCAGAAAATACATAAGTAACAGTCTCCATCTTCCTATTAGGTTACTATTATTCACCTTATCCTGTGATACAGAGGATTCTATAGCTCTGTTTTCTGTGTCTAATAGGTCGTCTAACATTTTTTAATAGTTTAATTATTATTTACATTTTAGATTTTACAAGAAGGGAATTTCGAAGATAATAAAGTTTCCGGATCTCTACTATTCCTACTTTTCCCTAATAAACCTAAAATGTTAGAAAACAAAAGAACACTAGATCGATTTATAATTTTATTTATAAATTTTTCTAATGTTCTTTCATATATTAGGTTTTTGGATTTTCCGGGAAGCAAAATAAAGACTTAGGATTTCACACCTAAGTCTTATATTATTTTTATTTATCTCAAGATATTACTTTTTCTTCTTTCTTAATATCAAATTCTACTGCTATATTAAATTTTACAATTGATTTATTATTTTCATCAATATCTACTATAATATTTTTTCCAGTAGAATCAGAATATACAAGTTCATTAGAGATTGGATTTTCTATATTCTTTACAATCTCTCTTTGAAGATCTCTAGCTCCATAAGTAAGATCACACTGAGATACTACATACTCTTTCATTTTATTAGAAACTTCTAGAGTATATTCATTCTCTGAAAGTCTATCTTTGAGTTTACCTAATTCAAGATCAAATATTTTATAAAGATCATTTCTATCAAGTGATTTAAAGAATATAATATCACTTAATCGATTTATAAGTTCTGGTCTGAATTTCTTCTTAATAGCTTTCATAACAATGCTTTCATCTTCTTTATCACTTTCTATTCCAGATACTTTAGAAAATCCAAGATTTGTCTTGTTGCTAATCTCTCGTGTTCCAATATTCGATGTAAAAATCACGATCGAGTTCTTAAATGATACTAAGCTTCCGTCCGATAAAGTAATCTGACCTTCATCTAAAATAGGGAGAAATACAGTATTAATTACATTTTCATGCATCTTTTCAATTTCATCAAAAAGAATCACACTAAATGGTCTTTTCCTAACATCATGAAATACTGTTTTATCTCCATATCCTACGTATCCACTTTGTGCTCCTATTAAAGAATTTGCACTAGTTTCTTGAGTAAATAAGCTACAATCAACTCTAATTAAGTTCTTAGGATTTGAAAATAGTGATTCATTTAATATTTTTGTTAAATAACTTTTTCCAGTTCCAGTTGATCCTGTAAATAAGAAAGATACTGGTTTATTTTTATCTTTCAATCCAAGGAACTGACGATTAAGTGCTATAGATAACTTTTCAACTGCTTCATTCTGTCCTATTACCTTCGCTTCCATTGTTTTTCTCATTTCTCTAAGTTTTTCTCGAGAAGTACTACGAATCTTATCAATAGGAATTTTTGACATTTTAGAAATTACCGAAGCTATATCATCTACTGTTACATTAGACCAGCCAGAAGGATCATTAAGTTCTTTATCAATTCTGGTTTTTTCTTTTTCAAGTTCTTCTTTCAATACTAGTTCCGTATCTCTTCTTTTCTGAGCCTCATCAAAATCTTGTTCTTCTACTAGTCTAATCTTTTCTTTGACAATATTATCAATTGCTTTTTCAAGATTATCAATAGAACTAGTATCTATATCTTTCTTAAGCTTAGTAAGAGATCCCGCTATATCAATAATATCAATATCTTTGTCTGGATGATTTCTATCATTAATATATAAATTACTCCAATTAACACAAGCTTCTATGGCTTCCGGAGTATATTTAACTCTATGATACTCTTCATATTTAGGAGCCGTTTTTTCCAAGATAATTTTCGTCTCTTCTAGAGTAGGTTCCTCTACTTGAACCTCTTGAAATCTTCTTTTAAGAGCTCCATCTTTTTCTATGAATTTTCGATATTCATCATCGGTCGTTGCTGCTATAACTGTTATTTTTCCTGCAGTTCCGCTTAAATAAGGTTTAAGTAAACTACTTGCATCGCCTGATCCGGGCGTATTGGATCCAGCCCCAAAAATTTGATGCATTTCATCTATAAATACGATTATTTCTGGATGTTCTACAAGCTCTCTTAGAGACTCAAGAAGCTTCTTTTCAAAATCTCCTCTAAAGGTAGATCCACTGACCATTCCCATGATATCTAAGGTACGAACTTCTTTTCCTTTTAATTCGCGTGGTACATTTCCAGATTCTATTGCTTGTGTTAATCCCACAACTACACTCGTTTTACCAATTCCAGGGGATCCAAGTAATACACAGTTACTTTTTTTTCTACAAGATAATATTTCAATAACTTGTGAGATTTCTTTTTCTCTTCCAATAACTGGATCAAATTGTCCAGATCTACATTGTTTAGATAAATTGGTTGAGTATTGATCTAAGAATGGTGTAGTTGAATTAGGATCACCTGAAACTAGAGGCTCATTACTTCCTTGTCCAGCCATTTCAAATTCTCGATCTTCCTCTTCGCGACGTTTTTCTGAGTCTTCGTCGCCTTGGTTATAATCGAGAGTTTTTTCTTTAAGTTCGCCGCCGTTATTTTCCTCACAATTATCTTCTTGGTCTTTTATTCCAAGTTTCGTATCGAAGTCATTTATCTTCCAAAATAAACTCGTGAGGTCTCTTGCATCGGCGTCTAATTCATTTACAAGATACTTAGCAATCTTACTGAACTCTGCTTCTGGGAGTGAACACATAAGGAAAGCTAGTGTATCAATATCATCAGTCATCTCAGATTTTAAATTTATATCTGTCAGTTTATCCAAGATATAATTAACGGCCGGAGACAAGACAATCGAATCAGCGCCAGTATACAATTCAGAAGGCGCTGTGAATTTATTGTCTTCTCTAATTTCGGCCATTACATCCATTACAAACTCTCTAAGATCTTCTTCTGTACTAGGTTTTCCGATAAACAGATCTTTTAGGTAATCTCTTAGTTCTGGAATATCACCTTCATTATCCAGATAAGTTATAACTATCTGAGAAACTATATGATCTAGTGATATTTCTTTTCCCATAAACGAAACTACTTCTTCATGAGCTCTCTCGAAAAACTTTTTTAACTCTTGAGATAATTCAAATTTTGATGAATCTTTCATTTTTCTATTTGTTTAATTTTAATATTGTTTAATATCATCACATTATTAAGGAAATCATCGGTAAATTTTATATCTATTTTTTGCTTCAGAAATATAATCATTAATATCTTCTTGAGTAATAGTAATATCTTTTATATTTTTTAACTTGTTAGCCCAAGAACAATACCAGCTCCAACTAGTATTACCTTCAAGTTCTTTTATATACTCAAGAATTTCTTCCTCTCCTTTAATATTTCTTTTTGGGACCCACCCCGAACAACTCTCGAAAGATTCATTTCGATCATATACTGATTTTACTTTTATCGAAATTTTCTTTTTCTTCTTCAACCACTTAAAGAAATCTTTTATAGGATTTGGATATATTAATTTTGGAAACTTATAAATCTCATGATTTTCGGCTATAGTTATATAAATTCTTGATTCTTTCCCTAATGTCGGTGTCTTAAGGAATGGAAGATCAACTCGTTTAACATTCATATAAACCTTAGTATTCCACCATCTAAAAGTATCTGGTTTATTTGTATCTTTTACTTGATATAACATAAAATCTCCAGAAATATCAATAGCATTTACAACTAAACCTGTTTTTCCGGTAGAATCATCTATGACTACTTGAGAATTTCCTTCTTCGAAGAGATCCATAACCTGAGATGCACCATGTTCTACTATATAAAGTGTTTTCCCTGTTAGATTATCAATAGTTTCCAGATCTTTCTTGTCTCCTTCTGAAAGTTCTACAAACATATATCCATCTGTACGTGTTACAGATCTAGTTCCAGTAATTCGATCTAATTTTGTTTTCTTTACTAATTCTTCTGGTTTCATATTAAATTATTCTTGGTTCATTAATAATTCCTTTGTCAATTAGATAATTTCGATAAAGAAGATTTTCAACAAATTCAGGTGAACAATAACCAAATTCTCTATCTATTTTTAAATTTCTTAATAATTCAAATAAAGAAGTTTCAAGTAAATATTCTCCCCTACAAATGTTATTATTTCTGATATCTAATCTTGAATCCGTATAGATTAATTCTTTCTTTCGATTTATTATATTTATTAATTTTCTAAAAGAAAGTTTTTTATAAATACATTCTTTTGTAACAAGATATAAAAATACCTTAGATGAAGAAACTAGACGTACATCCTTTTCTAATTGAATTTCTCTAAAAAGTTTTAACATATAAGTCTTATCAAAAAGATTTTTATATTTTTCTTTAGACAAAATATATCTTGAGTGTAAAAATGGAAAAGTATATAGTAAATCTTCTTTATCTGAAGAAGAAATTTCTAAGTAAGTGTATTCTGCTCCTTTAAAATTTATATAACTTAATAACATACTTACTTTCCCCATTTTAAATTTATTTTTGGTTCTCCAGTAATTTTTCCAGTATCTATAAGATAATTTCGAAAGATTATAGTTTTTAGAAATCCTGTTACAGTTTTAAATTTCTTTTCAGGGATAGGAACCACAGAAGTCAGGATATCCATTCTAGTAAATGAGTTTAATTCGTACTCCCTGATTAATCGGGTTCCTGGTTGTTTATTCAACGATTCTACTTCCATTATAAATGAAAGTTGTATCATTGGATCTTTATAAAGTCTTTTTGACATAGAATTAAGATTTGAAATTTTTGGACGGTCAATTGAGGATGCTAAAACTAATCCTACTTTAGAGAAATCCATTAATTGTATTGGTCTTTCTTTTTCGAATTTTTCTAAGTATGGTTTTAATTTTACTTCGTCCTGTACAATTTTAAAACTAAATCCAGGTTCTGCAAACACTTCGAATCTACCATAATCTACATAAGGTATTGTAATTTTTTCTGTAGAATTTGATTCTGTAAGTACTGTATAATATATTGTGAATACATTTTGTATAACACATTGATAAACTTTTACATCCATTCTTCTATAGTATTATCGTTCCACTTCACCCTAGCATATACATCTGGGGCATTATCTAATCTCAATTCTAAATTTTTAAAATCCTCTCTGAATTCTTGAGGTAGTTCGAATACTTTATTTATTACCTCCTTCATAATTTCTCGAGCCTTTAATTGTCTGGCTTTCTTTCTCCATACTCTGGGACAAAATACGGCCGGAACATATATAAAGTGATCAGAAGCGGCGGATATATCTGTTATAACTACCTCAGAAGGATCTATCTCAAGTTTTTCATACTCTGGGGTGTTCCAGTATCCATATTCATTTTTCTTTGGTTCCTTAGAAAAACATAAATACTTATCTCCTTCTTTAACAAACCATAAACTTCCGCCGCTAAACTCCTCTTTATATTTTTCTAATAAATCAGCCGGTGTTGATAGTCCCGGATCTTCATCGAAATAATCTTGAAGAATTTGTTTTATCTCTCCAACTATTTTTCCAGGAGCTAATCTAAATTCTGTCATTATACACTCTCCTGTAACTGGAACTGTGAAATTTGCAGTAGGTTGAAGATTTTTTATTCTTTCAACTTCGGAGAGAAATGATTCAGTTTGACCTGGCATATTCCAACAAGGTTTATGGTTCATATTATCAGCTTCAATTAACTTCATTTCATCCGTCAAGTTATCTCCAAGAAGTCTGATAAGTTGACGAGTTTTCTTTGGTTTTCCTGTATATAATCCCCGAGAATAGTCATATAGCTGTTTAATACACATATGATTTTCAACTAAGAAAACGACTTTATCAATTACTTCCCCCGGATATTTAAGATTAGTTAGGATTTTTCTTGTTTCTTTTGCTGACTCTTTATCATGTCCATGAAATGAAAATGATCCATCTTCTTTTACTTGATAACATATTGGTTTAGAAACATCATGAAAGAGGGCTGCTAACCTAAGTTCAAGATTTGCTCCGCCTTGAATTACATGACCCAATACAGCAAGAGAATGTTCGCCCCAAGTTTTATCATGATACTTATTATTCTGTACGAAACCGATATTTAATTGAAAAATCTTAGAAATTCTCCACATAAGACATTTTCCAATTAATTCTATAATTCCCCGTACTGCATTCTTTGACATTAGAATCTTAGTAAATTCATCTCTAATCCTTTCCATACTAAGAGCTGAATATTCTGGAATATTATCAATCTTAGAGTATGTTTCCTCAGAAATAGTAAACATTTTAGTACAGGCAAATCTGATTGCTCTTAACATTCTAAGAGGATCATCTTTAAAAGTCTGTTCAGGATCAAGAGGTGTTCTTAAGACTCTATTCTTACAATCATCTAAGCCTTTCCCCGTTGGATCTAATACTTCTCCAGTTAATAAATTTTTATACAATGCGTTACAACAAAAATCACGTCTAAAAGCATCTTCAGTGATATTAGTTTGCTGTACTGTATCTGGTCTTCTTGGTCCCTGATTATAAGTTTCAATTCTAGGCACAACACATTCTATATCTATCTTTTCATTGGTTCCTATGTCTAATGAAAATTTTCCCGTTTTAAATCTATTATAAGTAACAAAACCAGAACATTCAGGCTTTGTTTTTAGAAAATCTATAAAGAGATCTGTTCCCTCTGGATAATCAATACACAGGTCTATATCCTTTGGAGTTTTTCCTAGAACTAAATCTCTGACACATCCACCAACTAGATAGATTTTTTCCTTGAATTTACAATCTTGAACTATTTCTTTTAATAATTCAACTGCTTTTTCATAATCATTTTTCTTCATAATCGTTTATTGTTTTAATCACATATAAGGAAAATAAACTACCCTGGAAGATTTATTTTCTCCAAGGTAGTAAATAATTATTATTGTTCGGCTTTTCTATACACTCTTACTATAGTTGCTAGATTAAGAATTACTATAAATCCAGATATAATTATAGTAATTAAATTTATAAAAGGTATTTGAATGAAATTATAAGAATCCAATTCAATATGATTCCAATAATCTTTTTGATATTCACTAAGTAAACAATCTGAATAATTTTCTATGTTTAACTTTGTTCCAGGCTTAAGAGATTTTTCCAAAATATATTTTTCAAACTTCTTATCTCTATCCCAACTAAAAGATCCAGACCAAGTTATAGTATCATTTTTATCAATACCTATACAAAATATTGCTTCATTTTCTTTTCCTCCAGACCAGAATGATCTTTGAAGTTCTGTTTTATTCTTATAGCTATTTTGCCAAACTAAAAGAATAGGTCTGAACATAGGATCAAGGGAACATATATAACCAATTTTTCTTTCTAGAGAATCAGGAATATTGATACCATATACGAAATTTTGTCTAGGTTCTAAAATATTATCTGAATTTACAACTCTACCAATACTATATCTCATAAATAATCTTTTCTTCAAAGCTTCTGATATATCTACATCATATAACTTATAGATCGGTAAGATATTATTCATGTAGTTATAGTAATTAACTGGTTTTGAGAATATTAATGCAGTTTCAGGATTACTATTCCACTTAGATCTACACATATGCCAACTCTTATTCTGTGGATGTATGATATCTTCCTTGTTTTTCCATAATCCTTGAAAATACATAAAAGTATTTTTCGAAATTTCAATCTCTACTTCTTCACCAGTATCAAAATCATTATAAACTAGGTAATAAACATCTTCATGAGTAACATCTTTTCCATCTACTTTTTCTATCCAATTACTGTAATGTTTTATATACCTAGCTGAGTATTCAACTAGTTTTGTATCTACTGGCTTATTTAAAGTAAATGCAAAAAATACAATAAATATAGCCATAACTGAAGGTAAGACGAAAAATATATTCGGCTTATCTTTTTTCAATCGATTTTTAACTTTAACAAGTATAAATACTGTTATTAATAACAGTATTACAACAGTTATAAATAAATATTCCATAGGCTTTTTTAAAAACTTATTAATTTTCTTTTTCTAAGCAAATCTCCAACTACTGGATTCCATTCTATTGCATCTTTAATAGTCTTTTCTGGATAAGTACAGGTATGAAAGTTTTCTGCAAAAATGGTTTCTGTAATAATTATCTTTCCATAATCACCCATATCAGATTCAAAAAATATATTTAAAGAGTCTCTAAATATTCCATCATCTCCTGGAGTTAAATAAAGATTATCAGTATCTTTTTCAATAGATCCTAAGAAAATAAGATCTTCCCGAGGTTTCTTAACTCCCATTAAGGAATAATCTGCGTACCAAAGATAATGTTCATACTTCCATGAATGAACACTATATTCTCTAAGATCTCTTGGAAAACCACTTAACTCTGGGGTCCCTTCACTTCCATAAATTACACAAGGTTTCCACCCTCCATTAATATATTGAAGTTCAAAAAGACATTTTGGATAATCTTCATGGATTAAAATATCACCTTCATAAATTCCGTTAGTTATAAATTCTCCAACAGATTTATGTGAAACCCTACTCCAAGTAAAAGATCTCTCTTCTTCATCAACTCGACTATCATTAATTATAATTAAACAAGAACTGTCATAAGTAGATATTCTAAGGGATCCATACACGAAATTCAATGAATCATATAGACTCATTCCAATAGGTATTCCTCTAAAACTCTTGTCAATACTACTTCCATGTTTTTCTGCAAAGTATTTTTCAAGTAATCTACAACTCATTTTTTCTCTTTTCTTGTTTTAATCTTAATAACTCTTTTGACAAAGTAGGATCATTATGAGAGATGCCATCCAAGATATCATAATAAATACCCCAAATGGATCTTACAAATGCTAATCGTTTCGACACAAGCATATAAGTTCCATTCATTAAGGGCAGTTTAGATTCTTTCATAGAACTGTAAAGAGCACTAAGACGTAAGTATCTCTTATGCCACTTCAAAAGTTCTGGCATAGCTGTCTTTTCAGATAAACCCATTTCTCCAAGAACTTCTTTAACATCCTCTGGAAGTTCATCAAAAAACATATTATAACTTTTCTGCAAAGATTCTTTATCTTCAATCATAGTGTTTTATCTTCACTTAATTTCTCTACTACTTGATCCCATGTTAAATCACAAAGATCATCTATCCAGGAATCAATATAATATAATTTATCCGAATCTTTAATAACACCAAATAGAATTGGATCCTTTTTAATTCTCTCCTCTTCAGCTTTTTCATATTCTGTTAAACTGAATGATTTTCCGGTAGGATCATAGTACAGAATTACGTAGTTATCAAATACTTGTAAATTATCTGCCAGTACTTTCTTTTCAGCAACTGAATCTGGAATTACTCTTGTGAAATTCTTAATATAATCAATATCAAGTTGTTTTTCACATTTTTTCTGAAGAGTTACTAGATCCGACATTGTAATATAATGATTAATTCCAGAAACTGCTAGAACTGATTCATAAATATGTATAACTAATTCTGAAATTAATTTTTCGAGTTGAGCTTGTTGATTTAATACAGTAGCTTTATGAATTAAGCTCATATAAGCTTCAGTACGTTCTTTAAACTCTTTTTCTTTTCCAGCTAATATCTTAACTTGATCAAACAATTCTATTACATTTATTTCATACAGCTTTTTCGGTTCCTCTATCTTATCCTCAGTAATTGTCTTTTTTCTCTTTCCAAATAATTTTTCTAAGAAACCTTTCTTCTCTTTCTTATTCCCCGAAGAATTCATATTAGTATTAACATATTTAACAGAATCATCATTATTATTTACGAAAATTTGATTCCGAATTCTACCTGAGATTAAAGAATTATTTTCCTTCAGAATTTTTAATAGCTTTTCTGAAATTGATATATTAAATTTCCTAGCATTTGAGTCTCCAAGAAATTCCTTAACTCTAGATAAACCTTTTAGAATTTTATCCGTAGCTTCTATTTCTTTCTCACCTTCTAAGAAAAGAAATTGTCCTGGAGTTATTGAATCAGGATCTGTATTTACTATTCTATTAAAATTTATATTTACTTCAGATTCCTTAAGGTCTTCCTTTGAACTTAAAGTTACTTTTTCGGTTGTATCTTTTACTAGATTTTTATATTTTAATAAATTTTCATCTACTACAATACCACCTTCAAACAATGTAATTCTGTTTCCTTTTTCTAATAATTTCATAATCTATATAATATTTGTGAGTTTTTATTTCCTAGTTCACATCTAATATTTTCTATCAAACCCCTTTTAAGAGTTGGATGAAGACCCGACATTGATGTTATAAATAAACACCTTTCTTCAGGATCCTCTATAATACTAAATATTATAGGAAGCATATACATAAGAATTCTAAATCCTGATCCATGATCAATTATACTTAATAATCCAGTTGGATCATGATCTGTTATTATCCTCCAGTCTTCAGTTATTTTATTTATTCCAAAACCTAAATCAGGAATAATATTTCTTACTTTCTCTTGAACTGATTCAGGATATTTCATGAGTTTTTCAATAAATGGATCAATACCCCATTTAAGTCCTTCACCTGAATCAGCTATTATTAAATCTTTTTCAAAAAACTTACCTATTCCATAAGATATATTAGGATAGTCATAGGATAAATTAGAAATAAAAGAAGTAATAAATTTTGTTGATTTATAAACTTCATATAAATTTAATAAAATTTCTTCATCCTCCCCAGTTCCTTTAAATCCTGCTCCTATACTTATTTCATATTGATCTACATATACAGCTAATTTTTGATCTACAACAAGGGATTCAGATATAAACTCATCTAACGTAAAGATAACACTATATCCTATATCATAATCTTCAGAACAAAGAGTTATAGACATCTCAATAGGTTCTATAGGATCATATGGTCTAAAATCTACTTTACTAACTTTTTTCAGTAAAAATTTACCAATTCCTTTGAGAAATTCATCTAAGGATATATCTACTTTGTAATCAACATCACTGCTTATTAACTCTGTAAGTCCAGTCGGAGAAAATCCTATTGATATTTCTTCTTTACATGCGAAAAAATTTTTTAATCTTAAATTTTTTATTCTCATTTTAATTTTCTTTGATCATAGTTAAGGCTATTAGAGTTTTATATCTTTCTTATGTACATTTCCCTTAAAAACCTTATATATGGAAATTATTGTTAATGAAAATTGCTTTAGTCAATAAGTCTGGTCTGCGAAGATCGGGCTTATTTTTTTTGGCCTGAGAATCTTATACTTGAAATAAAAACCTAAAAGAATGGAAAGATTAGAACAAATTTTCGAAAATGAAGTATTAAAAAATCTAAAAGAAGGTAAAATTAGTGGGAAATCTATCAAAGAACTTTCAGTATTATTTGAGAAGAGGAAAAGAAATGATAAATACACCCACTCTGAGTTATCATATATTATGAAACTTAATGACCTAGGAATACCTTATGGATTAATCGCTAAATCTATATCTAGAACTGAAACATCCGTTAGAAATAGATGTGTTAAGTTTAGAACAGAAAATGGAACTTATAATAAGGGTCATATAGAAGAAAAATATAATCTTAACGATAAATTCTTAAAATATCTTGAAAAAGAAGATAGAGTAATGACTATCTTAGACGCTTATTCGGGGAGTAAGCCATTTTGGACAAAGTATGAAAAAGGAAGAGTAGTATTAACAAATGATATAAATAAAGATTATCCAGCTAAATTACATTTTCCTGCTGAAGATCTTGTTAAGGTATTATATGAGAAAGAATATGAATTTGACGTTGTAGATCTAGATCCATTTAATACTCCAATGAAATGTTTTGATAATGCAATTAAGATTTGTAATAGAGGATTAATCATGACTTTCGGGGATAAACGAGGAATAATAAGTAATAAAAACTTAGCAAAAGAACGTTATGGATGTAGGGTCTATGATGAAAGAAAAATAATACAACATTATATCAGAAGAGCTAAGAAATTTGGAGTGAAACTTAGAGTATGGAAATTTGTAAAATGGAAAATGACATGGAGAGTTTACTTTAAAGTACTAACCCCGAGTTCCTTATAAATGTATTAATAAAAAAAATTAAACAATTATGAAAGTAAGATTTTTATCTACAAAGTTTTATGTGAGCGAAAAAAGAAGAACAGTAACTTGTGTTATGACTGCAAAATTAGACGATAGAAAGTCTGGTCAAAACAATTTCCGATTTACATGGGAAGGGGAAGAGAGATTCTTAGAACCTTTCGAAGTTATAACAGTTGCCCGTTGTCACAAAGATGATAAATTCGATGAGACAAAAGGAAGACGTATCGCTGAATCTAAAGCTAAACGTTTAGTTTATTCAGAAGGAATTCAACGAGGAAGAATGATACTAAAAGCAGAAAATGCTTATCGGAAAGAGTTGGAAACATTTGTAGAAAATACAGTAAAGTATAAAGAAAAAGAAGTAGCTCATACATCTATTGTAATGGGATAAAAAAGAAAATAAGAGAGGATTTAACTTGACTTTTAATTAGTCAAGACCTCTCTTATTATTTTTATAGTCCTTCAGCAACTGAATTAAGAATCGAATCTAGGATCACCTTTTCAGTTGTTGTTTTTATTTTCTTCATTTTATATTCACCGGTACCTAAATAAATTATAGTATATTCGATAATATCTGAAGATTCTTTTCTTAATTCAAATAATACCATAGATGAAAACACTAAAGTTATTTGATCAGGGTAATCGTGAACAACATACAAAGGATCTCCAAAAATATCTGAAACTTCTTTAATTATATTTTTCAGGTTTATCATAATGCTACTAAGTAACGATATATATAATTTTCAATATCATTATAAGATACAGTAACAAGCTCTTCAGTTGGAAGATCTCCTTCTGGGTTAGTTTTAATTATATACATAGGTACTTCAGAAGCATTAGGACCTATTTCATCGGAATGAATTAAGAATACTGCTGGATTTTTTATCCCAGTAATTTGTAAATAATGAGTCTTAACAACTGTAGAATAGTATTGAAATGACCCTTTTCCTAACTCTTCACATATATTTTCGAAAATTTTAGTAATCTTTTTATTTTCCATTAGTACCTAAAATCTCGATAAGATTTATAAAAATAGTAATACCCCGGACCTCCATTTAAAGTTGGTCTTGGATCTACTCTAAATACTAAAAATTCTGGTGGGAGTGGTGGAAGCTGAATTGTATCTCTCCATCTAAACTTTATACGTTCTGGATCTCTTTGGCTATCTAAACCAACTCCAATACCTTCTATATAACACATTCCATTATCTAAAATCTTTAACATCAAAGGAGCTTCATCTCCAATTACACCTGATTCTACATAAGGATCGTATATAAATATCTCACCAGGGTTTAGATTTTGATATTCCATAAGACTAAGATGATCATTTCCTATTCCTGGAAATCCAAGTTTCATTTCTGTCATTCTGGATTTCATTTTATTAACCTGATCCGGCCAAGTCTTAGAAAAACCTCTTTTTCTAGCGAATTTTATAAGAATATCATCATTTACCATATCTTATATAGTTTTTAACGTATTTATAAATATCTGTAATTAATTCCGTTGTTTCATTATCTTGAAATGATTCGCTTGATATCAAATCATTATCTACTAAATTTTTCAAGAGCTTTACTATATCATCACTATTACTAAATGAGACTATATCTGTTGTTGTATGATAATTATACTTTTCTCCAATATATGTAAAAGTTAATTTGACATATGGAAGTTTTACTAAGTCATATGAACCATCCTGATTTTGAGATTCTGAAATCAAACATTCTCCTAAAACATTAGTATAACTGTAAAGATCAAGAATTGTTTTTCCTGGAATACATTTAAGATAATTAAAATTCTTTACTATCTCTGTATCCGAACTTCCTCCAGTAACTACTACATTATTTTGTATTCTAGTACGTGTTTCTGTTTTCTTAAAGAATCCAAAAACTTTTCTCTCTATTGTGTACTTTTCTTCATAAACAAAGTAGAATTTATGATCTTCGAGTTTTAATGACTCCGGATTTATTTCTATCTTTGTAACTCTATAATCTTCAATTGAGTAAGGTAAGTTAAATAATTTTCCTATATTCATCATAATTTAGCACTTTTTATTAATTTATTTGAAGTTCTATCATAAAATAAATCCTTATCAGTAAGTAGACCCTTTTCATATAATAGATTAAGAAACTCATTTAATTCTTTTTCTGTTTTAAATGTATATTCTTTTCTTCTTATATTATTCCCATACATATCGATTTTATAGTAAATTATAATATATGGAAGTCTATATACTTTATAAGATCCATCAGAATACATATCTTCTCCTATTATTCCATCCTTAACACCACAATAAAATACTGAATTTGGAAGTCTTATAGATTGTCCCGGTTCAATATTTTCATATTTTCTAGATTCTTGTGAGTAAATCATATCTCTCATATAATTCTTTTGACGACATTTGATAAACCCAAGGAACTTTTTTGTATATTCTGGATAAAATCGATATCTTTCTTCTAAAACAATTGATTTTTCAATTGATACTGAGATAATCAGTTCTTTTGTAAAATTTAATTTTTCTAATGTTATCATAATAGTAAAAGTAGTTTTTCTGGTCGATCCCAATAAGCTTCTATTGCTGATTTCAAATATTCATATGCATTAGTCTTTGGGATGTCAGGATTGTAATGTAAAATGAAATCTCGAATTTTCATTCTATACATTCTAAATTTCTTCAACATAAAATCATTATCTCCACCTGGACACTCTGGATTTTGATAAGCTTGTTCCTTGTAAGACTGAATAATATTATACAATCTATCTCCAAGTTCAATACTATAACCAGCAGAATATGGTCCTTGGTTATGATTTTCTTCAATTAATTTTCCAGATTCCCAAGCTTCTTTTTTATACTCTACTTCTTTTCTAACGTTTCTAAGATATCTTTGATGACGTCTTTCTTTTTTTCTTTTACTACTAGTCATACTGTTCTTTTATATATGAATAATTTATCTTTATTACCATCTATTACAAACTTCCAATCTTTCCGAAATATTACTTTAAGGAAATCAATATAATCAGAAAAACCGATCCCAAGTTGAGGTTTCATCCCATTTAAGAATATTTTATCAATTGAAGATATTCTTATAGTTCCAAAATAACCTTGTAAATTTTCACGAGGATCTCTTAATACAGGATTAACGGAAGCAACAATATTACTAATTTTATAGTCGGTTACTATAACTTCAATGCATTTCCGTGTAGTTTTAACATACTCCTTATATTCTTTTGACCCTAAAGTTCTCTTAAGATCATAGGCTGCATATAAAACATCATAATTAATGCTTCTACACAACTCTTCTCCATACTGATAAAAAATATCTATAAAACTAGAATAAGGTGAATCATCAATAATATCTAAGATCTCAGATTTTCTAGGATAACCAATAAAAGCTTCGAATTTAGTTTGAATACACCAACCCTCATTATTTAAAATCGAGAGTAAAGTTTTAAGTTGTTCAATATTAGTACTTTCACTCATCGAAAACTTGTTCTTCTGAAATTGGTAATACTGGAAGTTGCTGAATTTCTTCGGGAGTCATAAGGATCTCTGCTACCTTCATAATAACCTCCTCACACTCTTCCGATTTTACTTTTGGAGGAATTGTTCTTACTATCCTCCCAAATAATTCCTTAATATCTTTATATTTTTCAGTATTAGGAAGACTTAGGGATAAAGTTCTAGTATCTTGTCTAAGTCCTCGTACTGTGTGAATATATTGACATCTAGGACGATTATCAATTCTTCTATAATAAATTATGTTTCTAGCTCTGGCTAAAATACAATTTATTCTAAAGTCCATTTCTTGTTCATTCATAATTCTTATATTTTTTAATTACATTATTAAGGGATTCAAATCTTTTTGGATCACTATTTATAAATCTTCTATAGAATATTTCTTTTTCTACAACATAACCTAATTCAAAATAATTCATTAAAGAATAACCCATAACAATACCAGTACCAATATCACTGATACGAATAGAAAAAACATCTCTTAATCTATTATTTCCATCAAAAAACCAAAACTTATTCTGTTGATCTATTTTAATAAAATTGCCTAAGAGATCAAAATACTTAGATTCATATAGTCTTCTTATTTCTTTAGAGGATAAAATCTCTAATTTCTGATCTGTCTCCCATAAATACTCTTTAATCTCGAGAGACATAAGTTCCCCTACAGTTGGAAATAATTTCATAGCATAATTATTCCAATCAACCCAAGGGATTAATATTTCTAGATCTTTTCCATACAAAGGTGGTTTTCTTGGATTAATCTCTAAACATTTATTATATAACTCTAATCCTTTTATTACATCTGAAGTATAGATTGAAATATAACTAATCATGACTACCTACTGCTATATATCTATCACTATCTAAATCTAACACTAAACATATTTTACCACCTGACATATAAAATAAATCACCTTCCCAAAACTCGCTTCTATTAACTCCAACTCCTTTCCATGCTTTTCTAAAGTATATTTTTAAGTAATCTTTAGTATAGAAGTTAGTTACTACAGATGATTCAATTATATTAACAATCTCCATAAATTTTTTAGAAACTGAACCTCCAGAAATGAATCCAAAAGGCATAACTGATTCTTCTAAGTCTTTCTTTAATAGTAACATCTTTGAAACATTAAGATATCCCTCATTAATTGGATGTGCTGGTTCTTTTACTTCTCCCAAACTAAAGAAATAATCATATAGCTCAGGAAATTCAGGATAAAACTCTTCAATTGCTCTAGGATCCGCTGTTGTAAGTTCGGCCGTATTATTTTCCCATCTAACCTTACAATACTGTCTGAATTTCTTATTTAAATCTAATCCAGAACATAATACTCCCAATAAAAATCCACTACCTCTCATTGTCGTGTATGATATAATTTGTTAAATATGGAGTAATTACAAAACGGCCGGAAGAAAACAGCGAAATATCTAGAGTCTTAATCCTCCAATCTCTTTCAGGTGGTAAAGGAAATTCATCTTTACTTTCGAAAGTAGTGTAATAATATCCATAAGGTAAACTTTCTTTATAAAAGCTGTCTAACCCAGAGATATCTACTCTTGCATCATTTCCATCACTTATGAAAGGATTACTTAAAAGATCCTTAAAACTCTTTTCCAGGTTTCTTGTAAAATCATGTTTGAATGTTTTGACCTCCGTTTCTATTTCTCTACCACCAAAAGAATATTTACTTGAAAAATATCTATATATCTCCTTAAGTCTGGTGAAAGAGATCTTATAATCAAACTTTCCTCCCGTTAAACAAAAAACAGTTCGAAAAATATGAAACTCTGGATAAAATTCCTGAACTGCGTCAGAAATTATAGGCTCAAGATAATCATTAAATGGTGTTGTGATATACTCTTGATAAAACTTACAATATTCATGAAATTTTTGATCCATTGAAACTTCAGGATCTGACAAAATATTTATTATATTATTCTTTTCCATAATAAGAAAATAAAAAGAGCTGCCTGGAAATTCCAAACAACTCTCTTGATTATTATTTCTTTCTAATGATTTCGTCAATAATTCCAAAATCTAATGCTTCCTGTGCAGTCATCCAACTATCTCTATCACAAAGTTTTTCAACCTCTTCATAAGTTTTTCCTGTCTGCTCTACGATAGTTTCATAAAGATCTTTTTTTAGCCTCAAGATTTCTTTACATTCAATTTCTATCATACTTGCTTGACCACTTGCCCCACCGAGCGGTTGATGACACATTATTGTTGCCCTTCTAAGTGCTGAACGCTTACCTTTAGTTCCACACATCAAAATCATAGCACCAAATGAAGCTGCTAAACCAGTACAAACAGTTCTAATATCTGATTCTACAAAATCCATACAGTCAAGTATTGAATTTCCACTATAAACTTCTCCACCTGGGCTATTTACATACATAGTAATATCTGCATTTTCTACAGAATCTAGATATAATAATTGAGAAACTACTATATTTGCACTATCTGAATTTACATCTGTACCGAAGAAAATTTGACGTTTGCTCATAAGTTTAGAAAAAATATCTAACTGAGACATATTTCTCTCAGATTCCTCAAGAATATAAGGATTAATATAACCTCCTCTAGCTTCTGACATTTTATGAAGTTTATCATCAAAACTAGTCATCTTAAAAGGATTCTGAGACTTATAAAAACTTCTAAAATCTTTAATTGTTTTATTTTCCATAATTTATAATAATTAAATGTTTTTATTCAATTATAAGATTTTGAAGCCTAGAAAAAGAAAAATCCCCAATCTTCACAGACTAGGGACTTCTATTAAACTTTAAAAACTAATACTAACAAACAAAACACATCTATATGTTTACCATTAATTAAGATTCTGAATCGCTGTAAAGAGCAAAAAGAAGAAGACCGGATTTCTCACAGTCTTCTTTTGGTTTTAACCTGGAAATTTATAAACATAAACAGGCTCTTTTTCGAATTCTAAGTCTTCAACGATACAAGGAAATGAATATTCTGAATGTAATCGTCGGATGATTCTAGGAAATAATTCTTGATCTCCTCGATTTTGTAAGTTATTTACAAACTTATACATCTTAGGTCTTCCATCAGCTGCTACAATCTCTAAGTTATCTATCCACGTATTCCAGATTCTTTGAGCTTGTTCTTCAGAGAGTGCTAAGATGTAATATCCTTTCCATCTATAAACATTGAAATTTGTTGGGACAATTGAAAAAATTCCATCTGTATATACTCTTTCACCTAACTCATCAAGAGTTATATAATAAATTGGCTTAGGAGAATCCAATTTTATAACTTTTTCAACATTAGTAACTCTGTACTCTTTCTCTCTTTCAACTTCGGGAAAACCGATAATCTCTGGAGATATTACAAGTTTAACCCCAATTCTTAAGATTCCATCTTCTCTGACATAATTAATTCCTTGTTTTTGTTTTAATTCTTTTTCCATGATTCTTGGATTTTATTGGTTTATCTCAAAAGTAAGGTTTTAAGACTTTTTCCAAGAAAAGGATCTATCAGTTAAATCAACTTTTATTCCTTCTATCTTTGACGATGAAGTTATTCCAGGGAGTCTTATTAACCTTCCAAATTTCTTTAGGAAGGCTCTATATTCCCCAAGTTTTAGAATATCAGTACTTTGCGCCGATAATATGATAGGTTTTGAATATTCTTCATAAATTTTAATAGCTGATTCTTTAGATTTAGCAAATATAAAATACCAACAAAAATCAATATCCGGCGCCTCTATTTCTACTTTATAAACTTCCATAACTCCTATAACATTCCCATTCTTTCTAAGATTACTTCAATAGCCTCCCAATCAACACAAGAGGTATATATAGTTTTTATTTCTCCAGTATCGAAATTTACATACTCGGCTTCACCCCATCTAAGAGGTATTCCAAGAGCTGTATCATCTATCAAGAAATCTCCTAAAACTTTTCTTGCATATCCAATCACACCTTCTTCCTCTGGATTATCATTTACACAATACAGTGGAATTTCTCTTTCTCGAAACCATCTCTCAGCTTCTTCTAATGATGTTTCAGTTCTAAATTTTCCTCCGATGTAATTATATGGATTATTTCTAGAGTTATTTCGGCAAGTCCAAAGAATTAATCTATGTCCGGCGGAAACTATTCTCTTCAAAACCCTTTCAGCTCCTGTATCAACCTCTGAAAAACCGGGTTCAGGAAGATTAGGAACACAAGTACCATCATAATCAATTAAAAAAGTTGCCATAAATTTTCTATAGGTTTTGAGTTAATAAAAATCTTTTCAATCTCAGGAGAAATTGGTTTATTATGATAAAAATAATCAATCCAATTAGATATAACTATTTCTGCTGTAATTCCCCAAGGAACATAAAACACTCGAGATTCAGATATAGTATTTTTAATCTCTTTAATGAAATCTTTCTGTTTTAAGATAGGTGGATTTTGATATTTCCATCTATGTAAAAGACAAGTTTTAATTATCTCAAGTTTTTCATTTGTAATCTCTCCAGAATCATCAAGTGTTACTGGAAACCAATCAATCATTTTATCCGTTACATCTATTTTCAGTATTAAAATATATCTTCCTCTGTTATTTTCCATCTTTTAAGTTCTTGTTCATAGTTCTTTCTTTTTGGATATCTAGGTCTTAGTTGTTCTTCAAGTTTCTCCTGAGCTTCATTTTTAGAAGATGCAATAATCTTTATAAATTCTTTAAAAACTATACGATGTCCCAGTTTATCAAAATCAGGTACTTCTTTCACAAAAAGGTACGTTTTCATTTAACAAAGTGAGTTAGGTCATCGAACTTAACAGGCATACACTCCTTTCTATAAAATTCCCACATATCTCCAGATATATCACCCTCACTTCCACAATGAGATATCAATTCAATAATAGTTAATTCAGATGCAGTATAAATTCTATGTCCCTTAAAGAAATAAAACTCAACTGATTTTCTAAGAGTTTCTATAAGTTGTGCTTCTTTGTAAATTATTTTAGGAGGATTAAGAAGATTATCTTGAAAATATTTATTATTCATCCAAATAATTTGTCCTTTAAGATCAGTATAAAAATCATTCCAATCATCCCAATTATAACTTACTAACGAATATCTTTCAAGAATTCGAATAGCTACTATCGGAACTGGAGAACCTAATTTCAAATATTCTCCCCATACATCTTTATCTATTTTCTCTTCACCTGAACTCATCTTACTCTAATAACTAAAGTATTATCTCTAAATTCCTTCCAAGACTTAGCGTTTGACATCATAAATCCATAATTAATACACTCCTTTAGACCCTGTATCCAATCCTTTAAAGTAGTTCCAATCTCTACCCAAGTCCATTCCGAATCTGATACTTTTACTCTGGGCTTTTCTCCTGACGATCTCCAAGAATTTACATCTGAATAACCTGCTCGAAGTGCTTGCATCTTAGGGGCAGTATTTCCGAAGTATTGTCTAACTAAATCTAACTCAGATAATTCGATAGGAGACATATTAACTAAACCTCCTAACTCCTGAACTTCTTCGATAATATCCTGATCTGACTTTACTGTTCTTTTATAAATTGTTCCAGATGCTTCCAAGATCTTAGCAAACTCACGACCAATCATTACATAATCAGCACCAAGGGCAATAGCTTTTAGGATATCCGAGTGACAAGTAATACCACCATCTGCAATAACTTTAACATCCCGAAGTCTACCTTTTCCTGATTTTCGAAGTGAATTAATTGCGCCGAGAATAGATGCCATAGGATAATGAAACCCATACTTATCTTGATCAACTAAAGATCCAGATGATATTCCGACACGTACATAATCAAATCCGGCGCCACTATACACTTCGTAAGTCTTAGGGTTAGCTATATTTCCACCCATCAAGATAACCTGTTTTCCGTAGAGCTGTTTTAATCTCTGTCCAATTTCCATAAGAGCTACATCATGACCATTTCCAGAGTCGATGCAGATATGAAATTGTTGAGTTGAGCCTCTTTGATCTATATTTATAAAATTTTCTCTTACCTCCTGAAGACTAAACGCACAGAAGATAAATCCACACGCTTCAAGTCTAGTTCCAAGTTCAACAGTTCTAGGGAGGATAGGCTTAATTCCAGAATCTTGCCATACTTTCCAATTATCAACTCCAACAATAGCTTCCATTGGACTTGTAAAGATGGGTAAACTTTTTGGCACCCCCGTAACTTCCTGATCATCTAAAACAAAATAATCAAGTTTTCCAGAGTTAGTCCATCCTAAATTAAGATTATCAGGAACTAACATAACATCTGATAATTCTAAGTACTTTTCCATATTCTTTTATTATAATTTAAATAATTCATTCAACCTTTCCTCTTCGTAGAAAAACTTCTCTAAGAGCTCATCTTTACTCTTATTAAGCTCCTCTAATCTTTTTTCTATGGACTTTATATTATTTTCCATTTTTGTAATTCTATTTGACATATTTCTAATTCCAATACGTTTAAAAACATTAAATTGTTCTTCTAGCATCTTCTCTGAAAACGCTACACAATTACTACAATTTAGTATTATACGTTTTCCTTTAGAATCTTTAAATTCTCTATTATAGTGATCCTTATATACTTCCCTAACAATTGGCTTATTATTAAAAATATTAAAAGAAGGAAGATAGTATATGTATATCTTCTGAGTTCTCATATAATCATCATAATATTCTTTATATTTATTACGAACTTCACAATTATAGATAACTTTATAATAAGGTACAGAGCGATCTATCGTATACTCCCACTCATACTCACCAATTTTCTGTTTATAAGTATAAGTATCTGGATTATTTTCGATAACTTCAGAAAATATTAATTTCCCTAAATCTTCAGTAATTTCTAATTCTCGTGTAAGAAAAACAGGTGGATAATCCACAATAGAAAAATCAAACCTATCAATGGGAATAATTGGTATTCCCGGTTTATATAATTTCTTAAGTTCTTGTTTATTAATTAAAGGATTATTAATTACAGTATTTATATATTCTGCTGAAAGAAATTCCTCACTTTTTGGAGAAAAATCGTTAAATAATTTTTCTATTATTGGATCGTCTTCTATACGATCCATTGTTAAATACTTATTATAAATTTCTTCTAATGTTAACATTTATAATTTTATTTTTATTACTACATATATAAGAAAATTAAAGGTTTAGTAGTTTCATCACCACTAAACCTATTCCAAATTCAATCTAAAAAAGCAAATTCATCACTTAACTGACAAAGCCACTCTTGATATTCTTCATCACTCATAGTCCTTTGCTTCTCTTTTGCTACTTCTACAATTGTTTCTCCGAAGTTAAACGATTCTTCATATTCTTCCATAATTTCTTTTTTAAGTTTATTACATATATAAGGCTTTAAGGAAATTATATACGGAAAATAAAAAAAATTTACTTATCACAAAAAATAAATTATATTTTTATTTCATACATAATATTTTAAGAAAAAAAAGAAGGGATTAATCCCCTCCATTAAAAATATTCATTTACTCCTTCAAGACCTCCTGCTGATAAAACAGCATTACTCCAAGCAAATCTATCCTCCTGTTTTAATTTTTGATACATTTGAAGTATTTGTCCTGTTGGAGAATCATCAGTTAAATGTATCTGATTTTCTCTTAACATTTCATTACTAACATATGTAATAAAACGGAAAAATTCTGTATCTTTCTGAAAAATTCCTAAGGCAACTCCATCATTCAATTTTCCTTCTAAATTCCATTCTCCCTCTTTTTGAACTTCAGAAATTATTGTTGTAATTATTGCAGGATTAGATCTTAGATAAATATCTACAATCTTTTCAAAGTTAATATTATCTATTTTTAGATATCTTTCGCGATACCTTCTCATAAAATGTGCTTCGAATATTACAATACTCCTCAAATTAACATCAAGTGATGGGAATAATATAGCATTCTTTTTTCCAGTTATTCCATTATCTACAATAGTATAAATGGTAGTCCCGTTTGAAAATCCTCCTTTATCAGGCCATGCTTTAATAATTGCCCGATATTGATTTCTTGATACATTAATAATTTTCGTCTCCTTAAACGGAACTGGAGATTTCGTTCGTTGATAAATCTTTAATATTTTATGTTTATTTTTATCTACCTCTCTATTAACTACATCTAATATAGTCTGATAATCTCTTTTCAATTCTTTAAAGATTTCATCACTGTTCATGTTCATTGTAATCATAATTTTAATTCCTTTCTTTTAAATTGTTAATAAATCTCTTTTTGATTGGTTTTTAAAAAAGCCGGAGACTTTATATCCCCGGCCAAGAATGGAAAAAGAATTATACTAAACAAGAAAACCCTGATAAAACACTTTTCCAGGATCTTATATTCTTCATTTCGGTTGATGTACATTCAAACATATCCACTCCAAGTCTTTTCTTTTTATTTGGATCCGGACCTCCCGTTTGTAATGTAAACCGAAAGTTGTCACTATCTCTAAGGTGTTCAATTTTCACCATATAATAAGTTCCGTATTTTCCTTCTTCATTCTTTTCTGTAAATCGAACGAAAGATCTAACTGTATAATCTTTATCGTTCTCTGATACATAGAGCTCTTTAAGCGAGCCTTGTATGAATTCAAGATCAGCATCTTCAAGTTTTACTGCCAATCTAGTCATTCCATGAACTCCTATACCCAAGAGTTCTGCATTGTAATTTTGTTTGATCAATTCTGCATCTAAACGAATTCCTGACCAAATTTCTTTTAAGTTTTTCATTTTCTTAATTGTTTTCTGTCCTCTAATTGCTTCGGACGTTGCACTTTTGTTAGTTTAATTGTCTCTAAGAGAATCTTAAAAATGATTCTCTGGTTGTACTCTTCTCAGAAAGATTACACATTTTGAACACCATGTACCTTGTTGTTCCTGTTTAAACTCCCAGTCTAATCCTTCACGTGAAACTAGCCATTCTGTAATTTTAGCTTGTATTACTGCACTTCTCTCAGAATTCGAAAATTTCCTGGCTGCTTCTTCTGTCAGAAAAACATATTCTTCTGTGTATACTGGTAATTTCTTAAACGGTACTATAGTCTGTATTCCATCAAAATCGCTTTCTAATAATTGAGCGCCAAATTTTACTACATATCTCTTTCCCATATTCTTTATATATATTTATCGTTATTGTCTCTAAAAACCAAAGAGAACTAACTGATATTGTTATATATCAATTAATTCTCTCTAGTAAGATATCTATTTATCTTCATATATAAGGCCTTTAAGGATTTTGAAATGGAGTAACTTTTGACTCTATTTTCCTTATTAATGTATAATAAAAATATAAAAAATTATGATAGAAAATGACAAATTACTATTTTTAGGTTTTGTTGGTGTTATAGTAATAATATGGTATATATTATTTTATGTATGGCTAGTAAAACGAAGAAAAGATTTAATTTTTGTTCGTGATGTTTGGATAGATGAAGTTTCTGAAGTTGATATCATCTTACAATCTATGAAAGTATATAAATTTTCAGAATGTGTTACTCGCCAAGAAAAATATTATCAAGAATTAATCAAATATAAGAACGACAAAAGAGATTATTTATTTTTCCACCCTATTGGAGATAAGAAAGGTCAAGAAGAATTTTACAAGAATATGATAATAGCAACAGAATTAGTCCTAGATATTGATTCTTTAGAACCAAATGATCAAGTTGTTATCAGTATCTCTGGAAAATTTTACTTAAGGAAAGTATATAAACTTGACTTCGAAAATAATATTATATATTATAAAGAACCGAACAATACAGTAGTATCTGAAGCGAAATTATATAGTGTAGTATCTAAAGTTAAATTAATATTTGGTAAAGATTTATTAAAAGAAATATTATGAAAGATTTAATTAAAGAAACATTCAAAGTAATGTATGTAAAAGAAGGAATGAATCAGACTAAAAACTTAATCTCACAAGAAGATTATGAAGAAAAAGTTAAACCAATTCTAAAAGAGATTCAAGAACTAGAGTCAAAACAATCTGAGTATAACAAGAAAAATAAAAAGTATCAAGAACTCGAAAAGGAGATTAGAACACTCAAGGGAAAACTTAAACCCCTGGGAGAATGGTTTACTTCTAGATCACCTCTTGGAAAAGCCTTAGAGAATGGTGGACTCTTAATATTACCTTCACAACAAGGAGGTACTCATAAAGTAGAATTTATAAAAGAAGAGGTGGTATGAGAATTCGAGAATCATTACTTAGAAAATCTGCTATATATGGAGTAGTATTTCAACGTTCAGAACCAAAGAAGTCATTTTTTAATCCTGGAAGACCCTGTAAAGTAATATTATATGTAACAGGAGAGATCAGACCTGTTGAATTTAATTATAAAGATGACGATACTATGGGATATGATGCATATATACGCTTGAAAAATGAACTTAATATAACTACAGGAGACGATGTTATAGAAATTATGAAGTTTATGTTGGAGGAAAAGAAAGAATGATAAAAATAGGTTGTTTATCAGATATTCACGGTTATGTTTATGATTTACAGACAAAATGTTATCCAGAAATCGAACTTCTAATTATTGCTGGAGATTTATGTCCCACAGATGAAGTTATGTATCAAGAAGAGTGGCTTGAATATAATTACCAGAATATATTCATGAATAAGAAAATATTTCCGGATCTTCAAGAAATTATAATAGTTCCTGGAAATCATGACTACTGGATCGAAAGACATTATGATGATTTTTTCACACTTAGAAAGGTATTTGGATACTCTACTAAAGTTCTTGTTAATGAAGAGTATGAATATATTTCTGCAGTAACCGGAGAGTCAATGAAAATATATGGAAATCCTAGAACTTCTTTATGGTTACATGCCTTTCCACATAAACCTGGGAATACTGATATCTTAGAAATTCCGGAAGGGATAGATATTTTAGTAACTCATGAAGCCCCTAGAATATATCAACTTGAATGTATAAAACAATCTCAGAGGTGGTATGGAAAAGATGAACCTGGAAATCTAGCATTATCACAAAGAGTCTTAGAGATCAATCCAAAGTATCATGTGTTTGGTCATATACATTATCCAGGAAAAAATGAAGTATCAGGGATAAAATTTATGAATGTATCTCAACAAACTAGAGAAAATTATACTCCTGAAATACATATAATAGAATATACAGAATAAAAAAAAATAAAGAGAGGATTTAACTTGACTTTTTATTAGTCAAGACCTCTCTTTTTATTTCTTAAAGATATTTTTCTAGAAATTCTTTTAGTTCTTCCTCTGTACTGTTTACGAAAGAAAAATATTTTTGTTTAGGTACATATTTTCCTCTAACTTTTTCTATACAAAATACTACTAGATTAGTTCCAAAAATTTCTAGTTGATCCATTCCATCATATCCTCCAAAGAAACTTCCTTTTTCAGTTTCATACAAGTCCATTTCTGGATAATTCTTTTCAAAATAATTACAAACTTCTTCCTGTGTCATATTTCTAATTTTAAATAATTACAATATTAAGGAGATTAACCGCCCAAAAAAACCTGTTAGCCTTATATATGAAAAGAATATCAATCAATAATATATAACTATTGCCAATAAAATAAATAACTGTTATTCTTTTCTTATAAAATAAAAAGAGTATGGTATAAATAAACCTACTCAAAAATTAAATGACAACCGAAGGGGCGCCAAAAGAGATGAATTGAATATATAAAACTCTTTTCCCTTCGGTTATTTTTTTCTGTTTAATAAAAAAAAATTCGACCGTCTGAGAAACCGGGAAAATCTTATAAATGTATTAAAAGACACAATAACAAAAAAAAAGACATCATAGGCGTCTCAAGAAATGCGTAATGTATAGCTTGAGCTTGTGAAGAACTGAAAAATCATGTAAGGTTTAAATCTCACTAATCTCTTCAGAACTTCTACGTTTATGAGGTGCAAAATTAAACAACTTTAAACGACACAACAACAAAATTAAAATTAAAATAATTAACTGAATCTATAGACAAGATAGTTTAGCGGGTCAAAACACTAAGATAATTGTTTATCTTAGAATCTCAGGTTAGAATCCTGATCAAGTTCTCTAGATTTATAATAGTTAATTATTTTATTTTTTCCAACTGGATTCTGTATTAAAAATATTTTCCATCTCAAAAATACTGAAAGCGCCTTATATATGAGAAAAAAAATAATGTAAAACAATACTCCTTAAGCAATGATAAAAGCTTAAAGGAGTTTAATTTTTAAAAAGAAAAACTTATGAAAAAGATTAACAAAATGAATGAATTGAATGTAGTAAACAGCAAGATAACAGCTGATTTGATTAAGCCAGAAATTACAGGACATGCTACATCAAATTTTGAAACAACCTTCCCTATTCCAAAGGTAGGAGAAGTGAAAATGAAGATTGACGTGACAAGTACAGTAACGTCATCAATAGCCGCTCAAGAAAAATTGGATGAGTTGGCAGAAAAAAGAGCAAACCGAACCTTAGAAAACATTGGAAAATTTGTGGGTTTGGTACTTGAGAAATCTCCGGAAATATTTGATATGATCCAGAGTCTCGCAGAAAAGACTGAACAATATAAAGAAAAGTTCAGAGAAAAACAAAGCTTGGAAGAATGGGATAAAAAAGTAGATAATCTCTTCTTCCTGCTAAGACAAAAACCTAGTTCAATGACGAATCTAGAGTTTTTAGAAGAAACACTAGAGAATGGGGATTATGAATCTCAAAAAATCTCTAGATGGGCAATCCTACAGTTCAATAAAAATAACATTGGATTGTTGAATGAAAGGCAAAAAGAATCATTAGCTAATATAGGTCTTATTAGCTATTGAAACCTAAGAAAAGTAGAAGGACGATAAAAAGTTCTTCTATTTCTTTTTTCTCCCTTGACTTTCTTATATATGTATTATTAATAAAATATATTATGGGAACAAATTTCTATGCAGTAATCCCAGTGAAAAAAAGGGATAAAGAAAAAGCAAAAAAATTAATTGACGAAAACAAATTTAGTGAAGCTGCTGATCTTTTAAAGGATATAACAAAAGAAATACACCTAGGAAAAAGATCGGCCGGGTGGAAGTTTTTATTCAACGCCAATCTCGGAAAATATTATGAACTTACTCGCGAAGGTATAAATAAGTTCTTCGCGAAAAATAATGTTATAATAAAAGACGAATATGGCGTTGAGTATACGGCCGAGGAATTTTGGGAGAGTGAATTAAAAGAGTTCTTGGATAAAGGATATGACTTAGAGAGCTACTATAATGACAATCCAGATGAAGTTAGTCCATATTTTAGCTACTCTCGATCAATACCTTCCGAACTAAAAAAATATAACCCAAATAAATACGGGGAATTTTATAGTGATGGTCTAAGATTCACCATCACTGAAGATTTTTGTTAACGCCATAAAAATAAAGGATATAAGTGTAATAAAAGCTTGTATCCTTTTTATTTTCTGTTCTTGAAGAAAAAGAAAAGGATAGCACATATACCACCCTTTTCTCCTAACCGTCTCAAAAATGCTAAAAGCCTTATATATGAGAGAATAGAAGTTAAACTATAGAATCCTAAAGTATTGAAAGAAATTGGATATAATAGTTCTATTCTCTAATATTTTTAACTAAAACTCAATTAAATATTTATTATGAACATTGAGATTTTTAACGTAATACTATTCATACTATTCGCTGTAGTATGGATAGCTGGGAGTATCGTAGTGATATCCCTGGTAGCTTCAGTCTTAGTAAAAATATTACTGAAGGCTTTGATAGCTATTTTCAATTTGGTTATTAATTAATCAAATACACCCTGGGCAAAATGTGCCTGGGGTTTTTCTTTCATATATTAGAATCTAAAGGACTGTAGAGAGCAAAATTGTCCTTAAAGTTCGAAGACAAAGGAGCTTCCCGTTATCCATCCCCTCCGATCGCTACCGCTGAGGGGATCTAAGGAAGAAACTTTGAATAAGATATATAGGAATGATAATAGGTTTTTCTCCGATTATTTAAATTTAAGTATATAGATTTTATTCAGATTTCCGCCTCTTAAAGGCGGATCTTACTTAAAATAAAAAGTGGAATTTTTTTTTCAGATATCATTCTTCTTTATGTATTCCTATTTTTACCCCATTTTAAATGACGATTTTGCGTATAATATCCTTTCAATTCCTTATTATCGAAAAGGGAATCCTCCTATGTCTTCGATTTTAAAAGACATAGAGATTGTTAAACTGGATTCTGTATTAAAAATAACAATTAAAATATTAAATAGTATGATAAAAAAATTAAATGATTACATTGTTCCTAGAGGGATAAGATTTATATTAGAATTAGGGACAGACTTTAGATTTTATAAACTACCTGTAAAATGTATTATAAATAAACAACTACCTGGATGCGGATTTACAGAATATTGTATTAATGGTCCTGAAAATGTTATCCTATGTAGTCCAAGAAAAATGCTCTTAAAAAATAAAAAAGATCAACATGAATTTGAGGTTTATCTAGTTGTAAATGAGCTTGAAAAAGAAACGGAGGTAGATAAAGATCTATCCAAAATAGACAAAACTCGATCTCAAGTATTCATGGAAAAATTAGATGAGATGGTTAATGGGAAAAATACTGTATATAATCGTTTAATGAATGAAATTAAAGATTATATTAACTTTAGAAAGTCTTATGGAAAACCCTATAAAATTCTAGTAACATATGATTCTTATAGAATTGTAAAAGATATCCTAGAAAGTCTTGGTATATTCCAATCATTCTATACTATTATAGATGAATTTCAAACTATCCTACATGATTCTAAGTTTAAATCGGATACTGAATTAGAATTTTTAGATATTCTTAAGCAATCTCATTCAGCTCTATTTGTTAGTGCTACCCCTATGTTGGAAGAGTATCTTAATATGTTAGATGAATTTAATGATCTTCCATATATTAATATGGACTGGAGTAAGGAAGATTCAACCAGAGTATTAAAACCATCTCTTAAGGTGTTAACAATGAAATCAGTAGGTACTAAATTACCAGAAATTATTCAGTCTTACAAGGATGGTAACTTTGAATCCGCAGTTCGAATGGTAAATGGGTATCCTACTAGAGTAATATCGGATGAAGCTGTATTTTATGTAAACTCTGTTAATCATATAGTCAGTATTATAAAGAAATGTGATCTTCAACCAGAAGAGGTTAATATTCTTTGTAGTAATACACCAGAAAATCTCAAGAAGATTCAAAAACGTTTAGGGAAAGGTTTTACGATAGGGGATGTTCCACTAAAAGGAGTTAAACCTAAAATGTTTACATTCTGTACTAGAACTGTATACTTAGGGGCAGACTTTTATTCTACATGTGCAAGATCATTTATATTTAGTGATAGTAATATAGATACTTTAGCTGTTGATATTAGTGAAGATCTTCCCCAAATACTAGGTCGTCAAAGATTATTTGATAATCCTTGGAAGAATGAAGCTATATTTTATTATAGATCTACTTGTGACTACAGAAAAATTAGTCAAGAGGAATTTGATAAAGAACTTGAAAGAAAAAAGAAGGCTACGAGCGATCTATTAAGATCTTTCGAATCTGCACCAGATGATGCTAAATATAATTTAGCTAAAACTTATCAGAAAAATACTAAATCTTATAATTATAAAGATGATTATATAGCAGTAAATGAGCATATTGGATCAAATTTAGTCCCAGTTCTTAATAATCTCGTTCTGGTTAATGAGATTAGAGCTTTCAGAATACAACAAATAGATTATAAAGATAGGTTTACTGTATTCTCCACTATTCACAATACTCTATCCTCAGATGATATAATAAATCAAAAGGTATCTGAATTCTTGGGAGAGTATCAAAAATTAGGTACATCTAAAGCAAAACTAAAAATGTTATGTGAATATGGGTTTTCAGATGAAGTAATAGGAGTAGTATTAGATCAAATTGGGGAGCATGATAATATTAAGTCTTACTATTTAGCACTTGGTCCTCAAAAACTTAGAGCATTGAAATATGATAAGTATTATATAGAAAAGGAACTTGGAATAGTAACATTCTCTTCAGAATTACTTAATAATACAATTCATCAGAATTTTAATCTAGGTGAAAAATATAGTTTATCTGATTTAAAAGTAAAATTAGGAGATTTATATGAAAAGATAAATTATACTGCAGTACCAAAAGCTAATGATATTCTTAATTATTTTGAGATAAAAGAATATAAATCTACTGAGGTTATAGATGGGGAAAAGAAGAGAGTAAGAGGATATGAATTATTAAAAAGAAAAGATAATTAATTATGATATATTTAATAGAAACAACATATTATAATAAAGAAACTAAGAAAGTGTTAGACCTTCTTAAAATAGGTTATACAGAAGATTCTAGAAAAGATATCAGATTCATGGCTTATAAGATGCATAATCCTGGATTTAAATTGCTATATGAAATCCCTAATCTTTCAGAGGATGTAGAAAAGAGAGTTCAATATAAATTTAGAAATTTATTATATTCAGAGTATGGTAGAGAATGGTTTTATTATAGTGATGATATAATAAATTTTTTTAGGGATATAGATAAGATAGATTTAGAATCTCTTCCTAAAAGTCCTATGAGTGAAAGAAGGAAGTATTGGAAGCTAAATAAGTTAGTAAAAAACGTTGTTTATTGGGTTTCTGTAATTCCAAAAGAAAGCAAAAGAGATTATATAGAGAAGATAATAGAAGATTTAGGTAGTAATCTTAAAAATATTCAAGATATATTAAATTATATAGAAAAAGATTATGGTTCTGAAAGTACTTTGGAATATAGAAAAATGATAGAGCGAAAAGAGACAAAAAAGTATTGTAATGATGATATTATTAATCAAGAGGTTTCATCTGTTCTATATGAATTTGAACGGAAGACAACTTATTATGATAAAATGAAATTATTATGTAATACTAATTTATCTAAAGAGGCATTAGAGTTAATTTTAGCTCAGATATCAGAAGAGGATGATATTAAATCTCACTTCTTGGCTCTTGGACCGGAAAAAATAAAAGCTTTGGGATATAATATGACAAAGATTAGGAGGGAACTTGGAATTGTGATTTTTAATAAAGAATTATTGATTAATACAATTTTTACTAATTTTAACGTAGGAGATCGTATGATAAATTCCAAAATAAAAGAGAAATTAAAATCTTTATATACTTCAATTTCTTATACTGCAGCTCCTAAAGCAACAGATTTATTAGATTTTTTTGAAATTAAGAAATGTAAGATATCAGATGGCGTGAAAAGATTAGATGGGCTAGAAATTATAGGAGTAAAACCAGAATATCAAGGAACATATAACAACTTAAAAATAATAAACAATCAATTATGATAATATTTTTATTCTATTACTTCCTTATTGCAATATTTATCGGAGTATTCTTTATTCATACTCTAGATAATATAAAAAGTATGCTCCCTGAAGATGAATATGAGAAAATGAGACAGACTATAGTTAATTTTATGCCTTTCTTACCAATTGCATTATTAGTTGTCTTGTTTTGGAAGAGATTTTAGCTTTTCCGTGCAATAATCTTTCAAAGCCTTATATATGTAGAATTAAACTTAAAAGAGAGATTATGGAAAAGTTAAAATTTTGGTTAGAAGAATTGAGTCTAATCGCAAAAGAGTTTAATCGTGAGCATGAACAATTTTGTGAAGAACATCTCACGAGATTGCAAAAAATTAACATGGAACTAGATGAGGGTAGTCCAGAACATATTTTTGCATGTGAATATTACTACAATCTACTAGATAATAGATTGGAAAGCTTGAGAAGCCTTGGACAATTTTTTATGATATCAGTTACAAAAATGGACGAGGTACTTAAAAAATCAAGAGAAAACGAAAATCCCATTAGAGAAACTATAAGAAAAAACATAGATAATTTCATGGAATCTATTGAGAACCTAATGAAACTTCAGGACGGACTTAAAGGTTATTTGATGATTCATATTGATAGTATAAAACCTATCAAACCAGAAATGCAGAAAATAATGAATGAGTTCGAGACTAAGAAGTTGGTTAAGATTCCAGAAGGTTGGGATTTTTTAGAAGTTGATGATGACTATAATGTCATCGTAGTGAGGGAGAAAAAGGAGGCTTAGTGCTTCCTTTTCTTTTCTTCCCTGAATTCCTTATATGTGGATTAAAACTATGTGAGAACTAAAACAAAGTAATAATGAATCAAAAATCTAGATCACCCTGAGAAAAATAAAAGTTATTAGGGTTAAAACTATTATGAAAGAACTATGCGATGAAGTGTGGTTCTTTCTTTTTTTTTGCTTCTTTAAAAAATGCAAAACCTTATAATTGATGGAAAGAGAATCAAAGCTTTCCATCCTAAAAGAAATTATGAAAAATGAACAAGAAAGAGATTTATACTTTTGTGGAGATATTCATGGAAGTTTTCGAGAAATTACATGGATTATAACTCAGCACCATAAACTCAAAGATGCTAATATTATTTTTCTTGGAGATGTAGGATTAGGTTTTTCTAAGCCAGGGTATTATAATCAGGAGTTTGAAAGAATTAATACTAGATTAGAGAAAAATAATATAACGTATTATTTTATAAGAGGAAATCATGATAACCTAGAGTACTGGAATGAAAAATTAATAAATGATTTCCCCAAAATTAAGTTTCTTCAGGATCATGAAGTAGTAGAACTCTCGGGGAAAACAATATATCCGATCGGGGGAGCAACTTCAGTAGATTATAAATGGAGAATGAATTATAATGGATTAATGGAAAGAGTTGGTTCATCTAAGAGAGTATGGTGGGAGACAGAAGATATAATTAAGAAGCCTATCAAAGATCTTCCAGGGAGGGTTGATATAATAGCTTCTCATACTGCTCCGTTATGTTTTGAACCAATTATTACACGTCACGAAGAGGAAGCAGAAGATGTTTACCTCAGAGACTTAGAAAATCGAAAATACTTAGATCAGGTATTTAGAGGAGTAAGATGTAAGTATTGGTTCTTTGGACATTTTCATACTTCAATCACATCAAGTCTTGAGGATACTATATATAAATGTTTAGATATTAATGAATTATATATGTTTAGAAATCATGAGTAGTAGTAAGGGTACAATTTCAAATCCGTTATTAATGCCTATTGGAGAAGTTTTTTATGTTGATCATACTAAAGAAGTTTTGGATAGTAGTATAAAAATAAATTCAAAAGCTATCTTAGAAGAAATATTGCATTCTAAAGATACTGACCTTCAAGAGGATTTAAAGCTAGTCATTAGATATCTTCAAGGTTGTTTAGAGGAAACTATGGATAATCCTTGGTTTTTGAAAGAGATTAAAGACTTGAGGAAAAAGCTAGAGGAAACCGAGAAACGATGTGATGACTTAGAGGAAAAGTTAAAACATGTATTACATAATGAATAATATTAAAAGTAGAATTGAATATATAACAGATCTTGAATTTAAAATAGAAGATAAGTATTTAGTTCTGGGAGGATATTATAATTCACTAAAAAGAACAACACCTAGAATTATTGCTAAGAGAATTACTACATTTTTCTTATCGGATGGAGGTAAAAGTGTTGTATTCTATGATCAAGCTTATTCAGGATTGTTTGAAGATGAATTTATTAAACCTATACTCCAGAAAATATTATCTGAAGCTAAACAATTATTTTCAACTCTCTCAGTAGATTATAAGATAATTCAAGATTACCTAAAAAAGTGAATTTTGCTATTTAAGAGAGGTTAAAGCCTTACAATTGAGAAGAACATTAGAAAAATTTATAAAAATATAGATTAATCTAGTGTTCTTTTTAATTTTGAAGTATAATAAATAGCACTTCAGAAACCCTCAAAATCTAATAAATGAGGGGATATTATATAGAAACCTCCCCTCAATGATTAAAGTTATAAAGAAAAATAAACAAATTAAAAAGCTAGAAAAATGGCAAAATCAAAAAATGACAACATTAACATTTCAATTTTTACAGCATTGAAAGTTAGTGAGATTTCAAGAGTACCAGTACTTATTATGTCTAATCCAGGTCTTGGTAAATCAACTTCAGTAGAAATGTTTGCAGAAGTTCGAGATTATCACCTAGTCCTTCTTAGAGGTAATAGTACAACTGCAGAAGAAGTTATGGGATATGATGTGGCTACGAGTGATCAAGAAAACCCCACAACTAGACATCTTAGACCTTCTTGGTATACTGAAATCTTAAAAGTTGCAGAAAAAGGAGGTAAATCACTGTTATTTTTGGATGAGATCACCACAGCAAACGAATACGTACAGGCTAGTTTATTGCATTTAGTATTTGAGCGTAAAGTGGGTTCAGAAAGACTTCCAGAGAATACATTGATTGTTTCTGCAGGTAATTATGCACAGAATCTTTCGAATTCTATGCAAATGCTACCTCCGTTAATGAATCGTTTTATGATTTACAACATTACTCCGGATCATACAGACCTGGATACATTCCTTTGTAAATATGACGGAGCTATTGCATCATCAGAAGGTAAGGTTAAAGATTTCATGGGAAGTCTTAGAGATACGATGAAAAAACTTGATGCTCAGGAAGTAGAAATTCCGGCTGATCAATATAATAAGATTGGCGAGTATATCGAACGTGGTATTAAACAAACTGCTCGAGCATTGATGACTTCTGGTGGTAAACCTGTAGACTTAGCAATTACAGAACTTAATGGTATCTATGCTGATGCCGAAAATGAGACTAAGCTTTATGGATTTACAACTTTCCGAACTTTGAATTATCTTAGAGACGTTACAATTGCAAGTTTCAAGTGTTTTGGTAAGAGTGGTATTACTTCAGATAACTATCGTAATATGATCGATGGTCTTTGTGGTATTGGTATTTCTCGAGATCCAAAAACAAAGAATTTGATTAAGACGCCGATTTCTAAGGACTTCTATGATACTATGGTTAATATCGTTAATGATATTGAGAAAATGAAGAATGATAAACTTCCTAAGTATACTAAGTTCTTCAACGAAATCATAGATGGTAAGAAGAAGCTCGAAGTTCCTGAAATGCAAGCAATAATTAATAAGTTATCAGAACTTAAAGCAGATAAGGACTTAGAACAAATCGAACGTCCGATTGATCCAGCTTGCATTGAGAAATTGTTTAAATTGAGTAAGGATTCTGGTTCTTCTATTACCAAGATTAAAGTATCTACTACTGATAAATTCTTGGACAAAGTACCAGTAGAGACATTTATCGGATATGTATCTTATTGGAATACAATTTCAGATCTTATGACTTCTATTCAAGGTCTGGTTACAGATTCTTCTAAGGGTTATAAAGATGATACTTTATCATTGTTGAAGAATACTCAAGAAGACCTTAGAACTTCTGGATTTAAACTCAGATCAATTCGTAAGATTATTCTTCAGGAAGATCCGAGTATGGGAAGTATGGTTCCTGATATTAGAAGTTTTAAATAATTATACTATTATATGAGTGTTAACCTTAGAGAAAAATATGTAATGATCATGTGGATCTCTAAGGTTAATTTATTAGAAAAATATCAAAATTTAAAATTATGAGAAATCAGACAGAGTTAGAATTTATTAAAAGATTCATTGACAATACTTATAGTAGATTCGGGAATATGTTAATGGTTAATACAGAAAAACCATTTAATCCTGATAATCCTGAACTTGGATATTGTTTTAAATATAAAGATGATATCTCAGGAAATGTTATCTATAAAATTGTCTGCTCAGAGATTAAGATTCCACGTACTGATTTTCGTATTCTTATGCATGAGTACGGACATATTTACTTAGGACATCTCGACGGTATTCATGAAGAGCTTGATACTCAGATTTGTAATACCTTCAGAGATTATCGAGGTGAATTGATTGATCGAATTAATAAAGAGTGTGGAATTGATTTTGCAGAGAAGTTGATTGAGAGAGTAATAGATGATCCAGTTCTTAATCACAGTCTTCATAATATTGCTATGGATATGGAAGTAAATTCTAAAATCCTAAGTACTGAAGATGTAGAGGAGATGGAATCAGATATCTCATCAGTTCTTCCTAATTATCAACTTGAGCTCTTGAAATATAATAGAGATCACACTGATAATGAAGAAGCAAAACAGGCTCTTGATGATATGATAAAGAAGATGGAAAATGAGGCTAAAATTAAACTCATTGTTCCAGAAAGATATTATATATCCGAAGGTAACCCTTTCCCGAGTGAACTTAGTTACCCCGAATATTTGATGCTAATTGTTCAACACTTGGATCAGTTTGTTAAGATGTTGGTTTCTATTAAAAAAGGTGGAAACGGTGATACATCCCAAGTTACAAATCAAGATATTCAAGATGCACTTCAAGGTAATGGTTCAGGATCTGGACAAGGTAATCAGCAAAGTGGTGATGGAATGCAAGGTCTTTCTGATCTTATGCAGGAAATGGGTATGACTGATGGTTCTGGTAGTGGTTCGGGATCTGGACAAGGTAATCAGCAAGGTAAAGGTGATCCAAAAGATTGTCCATATAAAGGAAAGAGAGATTCTGGTTCAGGTGATTTGAACAGTAACGGTAAAGATGAGGGTGGAACTCATAAAGATCACAGAACAGACTCTAGAGACGATGCCGATAAAAAACGTGAGCTTGGACAAATTCGTTCAGGAGGTGGCGTTGGATGTGGTTCTAGTGGAGCTCCAGATGCAACGAGACTTGTGGATAAGACAGACGAAGTAGATATGGCTCTAGATGAAGTAATGTTAAATTATAAATCTAGAGTGGTTAAAGTTGATACAAAGAAAGATCTTATGTATCTTTATAATCGTGGTATTAATCGTTCTGTTATTGCTCCAACTATTAGAAGAAAGGTAACCATGTCTAATGAACCAACTATTGTATTTTTAATTGATGTTTCGGGATCTATGGATACACGATTGGTTGATAGAATTTTGAATACTATTGCCAATAAAATGAAAAAGATTGGACGTGGATTAAAGTATAATATTATTTCATGGTCTACACAGCTTGGAGATCATATTAAAGATATCGACCCGAGAAAGGGTGTTCCAAGAATCTCTATGGGAGGTGGAACAAGAATGGCTAGAGGTATGGAATATTTCAGACAGAATTATGGACCTGAAGCTATCTTGATCTTAATATCAGACTTTGAAGATTACTTGGAAGAATGGCATGAACAAGAACTTAAGATGTCTAACTATACCATGTACGGATTTAATTATGGATATAGTAATTATAATCAAGAATTTAAATATTTCAAAGTGAAAAATTTTAAAAACAATGGTAACTATTAATAATGGAAACATAAATAGAGACAAAGTCCATTCATTGGTTGAAGTATTTTATCAACCATCATTTAAGACTTTCTATGTTAATTCAGTAGATGGAGAGACATTTGTAAAGCCTGTAGGTGTATTTGTAAGTTTAGGAATAACTACGTCTTTGAAGGTCTTAGAAGATATCAAGAACATTATTTCCGGAAGTGAAGGTTATAGTGCGACTTTGGCAGAGATTAAATCTAAGAAGGTAGCAGGTCAGTTCTTAAATACTGTTACATGTACTACCGGACCTAAACAATATAAAATTACAAATCTTTCAGAGGATATTATGGGAGAGGAGGAGTCTAAGGCAGAATTGGAGAGAATGAAGAACTTGATGAATCCGTCTCAAGATTTAGATATCCTTAAAGAGTATGCACCTAAGATTTCCAGGTTGCAAGACTTGATAGATAAATTAACTTCTACACATGGTTGGGATGCTCATTTGATTCAAAAAGAGGCTTCCGGAGACTATCGAATATTCCATCAATATATTAATTATAAAAAGGAAGGCGAATTGGAATATCGTGTAGGAATATTCGTAACAGAAGATGTTGGAAACGATTAAGAAGGCTGTTTTAATTTCATTACTGTTATTACTTGGGTTTGGATTGGGGGTATTATATTACTCCCACTCCTCTCAAGATAAATCTAAGGGGGAAACTATATTACCTCCTCCAGAAATTATACAACCTGAAAAAAATAAAATTGATTCCCTTGAAGTAGAGATAATATCAAGGGATAGTATTATCAGTTATCTCAGAGAAAAGATTCATAGGATAGAATCTACTCGAACTGATAAAGTAGATAGTATTAGGGAATTACCGACAACAGAAGCGGTAGAATTTCTTAGACTTAAACTTAGAGAATTTGACAGTAAGTATTAAAGAAAATAGAACTTAGAGAACTTACTTTCGTGTTGATAAAAAGCACGATTACTGTCAAGTTCTCTAAGTTTTTTATTTTTCAATTTTAAATTGTTGAATTATGATCATAAAAAGATATTCTCAAAAACAATTTACTTTTACTGGTAGAGATTTAGTTGAGAAATTATATTCTGAAGGTTGGAAAGTAGAACAGAAGGAATATGGATTAAAATCAGCAGCTATTTCTGGAATAAAGAAAGTTGGTAAATTAATTGCTAAAAAATTAGATGATTCATCTAAATTAGATAGTGAAAAATTAAAGAAAATAAATGAATCTCTTAAGTCTGTTGCTAAGGATAGAAATCCTGAGGTATTAAAAAATATTGGAAAAGATGCTAAGAAATCTAATATTAAAATACTAAATGGAAAGAAAAAATTATCAAGTAGTGAAAAATTTTTTAGAAAACGATTTGATAAAACAAAATCTTGGGAGAAGAAGTCAAGTGATGTTTCTACTAAAGAGAAAATAGATTTGACAAGATCTAATGATAAATTTGATAGAAAGTTGGGAAAAGCTTTTATGAGTAGTGATCATGTAATAAATTTTCCTCCTTCCAGTGGACAAGCATCATTAGCTCATGAAATTGGACATTCAAAAAATTCAACTGGTAAAGGATTAGATAAGATAATATCAGATAAAAATAATGATATTAGAGGGTCTTATAGTAATAAAAATAAAAGAGTTGGGATTAGAAATGGATTAAAGACTTTATATCAAGGGAGTATAGTAGTTCAAGAAGAGAAAAATGCTTCTAAAAAGGCATTAAAATTATTAAAAGCTGCTGGTGCAAGTAAAGATGAATTAAAAAATGCAAAAGAAGAATTGGATTTAAGTCTAAAAACGTATAAGATTGGTAGAAATAAAGCCATTAAAGATTCAATCTCGAAACGATTAAAAGGATTTAAGAAAACAAAAACTATGTAATTATGAATATTATAAAAGTTATTGAAATATTACCACAAGATGTTTTCTTAAGATCAGCAACTTTATTTACAACAGCTTTTAGTGAAGAAATTATTGGATTATCTTCTTGTAATCGAATTAATTTAAAATGTAATATTTTTTATTTATTAAAAAAAGATAATTTTAATATTGAAACTAATTCCGAATTATATACGATTGTAGATAATATTAGAGATTTTAAAAATATCTGTTTAAAAAATTATTATATTATTAAAATTGATTCTGAATTTTTTTATGATGGATTGGATATTGTAGATGATATTAAACTTCAAAAAATAGAGAGAAAATTAGGGATAAGACAGATTGATAAAGTACAAGTAATATATGATTTAGATTATATATTAGATACTAATGAATATGTAAAGATAGTAGAACAAGATCTATATTATCCAATATCTGTATATGAAAATGAAGTTAGTCATCCTTATTATATCTATGAAATAAGAAAAGGAGATAATTATTTAGATTATTATGATGATGTTCTGTGGCGATATTTTTCAAAGAATCAACCAAAATATGAATTAATAGTTAATCGTATTGATCTAGAAATAGGAGAAAATCCTTTAGAGAAGATTAAATAAATTTATTCCTAATAATGATAATGGATAATATTATAGTAGGAGTATATCAAGAATCTTCAAACTATAGATCTATTTATCTTCTTATTCCTAAATGTGAATATAATATTATTAATTATGATAAGTTAATTTTTCCTGATAACTTACCTCCTGACAGTGAAAAAATATCTTGGTGGAAGTGTATAAATGATATTAATATAGAAGATTATTATATATTTAAGTATCCAAAATCTATTCCAATAGAGATTCCTTTCATGCTTTCAGTACCAGATAATTATTTTTGGAAATATCATTATAAAGAAGATATTGAAAATTTCTTGGATATTTTTATAGAAAGACTTAAATAATTTTCATACATACTTATTATTTCTTATGAAAAAAATAATCTATTGTCTCTTATTATCTCTATTTTTTATCACTAAAGGATATTCACAAGAGATAATAGAGCATCGCGGGGATACAATGATAGTTATATCTCCTGAAAATCTGAAAACAATTAATAGCATAATAGTAGATCTTGAGTCTTCCGAAAAAATTATAAAACTTCAAGGAGATATAATAAAAGAGGATTCGATTAAGGCAGCGAATCTAGACTCAATTATATCTTACCAGTCTATGATGATGAGGAAAAAAGATGATTATTATGTTAACTCTATACAAGCTTTAGAAAATAGCTTAAAGAAAGAAAAAAGAAAACGTAAATTATGGGCAGGTGCTTTAGGTTGTGTAGCAGTAATCCTAGGTGCTCTTGCCATAAGTAATTAAAAAGTCATGGTAGAAGTAGTTATTAATTATGATCAGTCTACACAAGAATATAAGATCTACGAACCTACGACAGATACTCTTTTGATATCTAGTAACCTGACTGAAGCGTTCGTTAATCTTTCTGTATTCTTAACATCAGCTGGATTAATTCAGGGCGACATATTGAATTATCCAGAAATATCTTATCACTTCGACAGTCATACAGTAAAGTCGATGATAGAGAGTAATGTAAATCTCCTTAAACGTCTACAAACAGCTCCTTCAGGATTTATGATTAGTAGTCAGAAGTTTGGCGGCTCTACTACATCTCCTATCAAACCTAAGAAACAAGAAAGTGGGTTTGATAGTAATGGTTTTAATAAATCTTATCAAGCAGATAGACGTTTTAGTGGGAAAAAGTCTTCTAGTTTTTCAGGGAAGTCAGGATTTAAGACATCTAATAAAAAATTTGGAGGACAATAAATAAATTTTAAAGTTATTAATAAAACTAAGAAAAAATGGGATACCAATTACAAGTTAAAACATCATTTGTATCTCCGGTAACATTAAAAATATTTACAGAGAATGGATATTTACCTATTTTTATAATAAGAAATATTAGTAATTCAGAATTAATTGGTAAGTATAATGGAACGGCAGTACATTTTAGAAATTTAGCTCCAAGTACAGAATTATTTAGAGCAAAGAGAGACGGGCTTATTGATTTTACAGAATTTTCTAAGAGATATATTATTGAGATGTCGAATGTAAATTTTGTAGAGGTTATTGATAAACTTAATTACTTGGCTGAACTTAGTAATGCAAGAGGAGTTATATTAATGGGTTATGGTTCTGATGATAAAATATGTCACAGATCTATCTTATCTAACCTAATTAACAGTATGGGAATATTAAACAGTCATATAACAGAAATAATACTATGAGAAGTAATCCTAGAGAAATTGAAATCCAGGAAGACATAGTAGCTAAATTAGATAGACTTGACATACATCCTTACTCAATAATATGTTCTTTTGCAATAGGAGAAGGAATTATATCGATTACATTTTACCTGAAACAAGATTTATCCGAGTTTCTTGATCTTTTAAGTTATAGAAGTCAATGTGATAAAACGGGATATTTAGTGATGGAAGATAATAATACAATAATTCTTTCAGGGTTGGCTTTAATTAATTTATATACACTATTATGAAAGATGCCTGGTTTAAAGAAGTATTTACCGAGTTTTACAAATTATCTTATATACGAGAAGGCAAATCTAAGAGAGTCGTTCTAAAAGGACTTAGTGATCATAAGGTTTTAGATTATGTTATCCTAAGAATTACACCTACAGAAGATGTTATTTATTATCTCTATAATGGTTCTTCGATTCATATTCCAGAAAAGTGGATTGATCTATTTTCAAGTTTTAATACTCATTCAGGGTTTAGAGTCTTGGAGTGTTATGATAGTGATGTAGATGGATCTTTAAGTCATTTTGGATATCTTATGACAAGGTTAATTTGTCACTTAGATAAAAGTCTATCTAAAATTGAAGGAGAGGAGCTTTTGAATGTTCTTGGAGAGATAAGTGTAATTGGTACGAAAGAATTTAGAGAATGGTGCCTTGAAGAATTTGGATTAGAACTTGATCCCTTCGAATATCGTTCTTTGGATGAAAATTTAGATATTTAAAATTGATGAGATGAAACAGTTTGATATTTATACTGACGGATCTCACCTAGACAAACAAAATAATGGAAGACTTGGTATCGGAGGAGTTCTTATTGACCCTACTGGACCTGGAATGGGAACTATGCTTAATAAATTCTCAATTGAATTAACTCCTGAATATATGAATTTATCTTTTGGAGCTCAGAAGTGTAGTAATCCTAGTGCGGAGTTAGTAGCAGTTTTACATGCTTTATATGAATTTCGCGGTTCTTGGGGCCCGAATGATATTGTAGTAGTCCATGCAGATTATCTTGGTGTTCGAGAGTGGATGACTGGTAATTGGAAAGTAAAAGAACCATACATCGCTCGAATTAAAGGTGATATTGATAAAGAAATAATTAAACAGGGTTTACAAAGAAGAATTGAGTATAAGTGGGTAAAGGGACATCAGAAAAATAATGGTGTTGATGCCGATATATACTGGAATAACTATGTAGATTCTCTAGCTAAAGGCAAAGAATAAAATGTTGAATAGTTGTAGAAACTCAAGAATTGTAGGTCCTTCTGGAATTTGGGAATATGAACAGTTGATCGGTGCTAAGGTAAAAGTTAGTTCATTACCTGTTAGTAATTTCTTTGGTTGTTTCTCAGGTGGAGGAAGTAATGATCTATTAACTATTAAAGATATTTATTTTAGAATATCTCTTGATGGAAAAACTATAACAGTGATCGAATTAACCGAGTATCCAGGGAAAATATTTACTTGGAAAGATTTGGAGATTATCGAGCTTAATGTTATTAGTAAGTTTAAAGCTGTATGTGGAACTTTCTTATCTAATCAATCAATTTGTGGATATGGAGTTGATACTGAAGCTTCTTGGATAAAAGATATGTCAAATGGAATAGCTTTTATCGATGAAAAGGGAAATATAATAACTAACCGTATAGTGAGAATCGTTGGAGCAAATGTAGAGGATATTAATACCGATACAAATGAAATTACAGATATAGATGTAAACTTCAATGGTGATATACTAGATAAAAGATAATAAAAATGGCACAATCACAGTTAACAAGATTTGAATGTATTTATGCCAATCGAGATGAAGCACTTAAGGCTCTCTCATGTGCATCTAGACAATATGCTGAATTAGTTGCTGTAAGATATTATAATGACAATGAAGATGTTTGTATTCTTTTAGCAATTTTTAAGAGTGCAGACTTAGGTGATTTTGACATTGTTTCAGATACTATGGAATTAAGTCAAGGTCCTAGAATATTTACAGCAAAGAAACAGTCAGAGGAACAATCAGATCAGGAGTGTATCTTGATTGCGTTGTTTGGTGAAAAACCTAAGAATGGAGATGTAGTAATTTTGACTTCTTATGATGGTACTACTTCCATTACTTACACAATGATCGGAGGACAATGGATAAAAACTGGTGGAACTACTGCAGATGGACTTGGAATTATATTTGAAGATTCTAGTACCATCGATTTTACAATGAGTCCTGGTCCTACTGAATCTAAGAAAACATTAACCGCTGATGTAAAATTGGATAATAATAATTTGATTTATGATGAGAAGGTTGATGGAATTCGTATTAATAAAATCTATGGAGGAACATTCTAAATGAAAAAAGTAAGAAGCCCGAAAGATATAAAAGTGATCTCCGGACGTTCTGCTAGAAATACAGCTCCTTTTGTTGGAAGACTTGGTAAACCTCTTAATCCAGGGGCTCTAAAATTTAAGCAGAGTAATATTCCAGGAGGAGATACTTTAAATGATTATCTCTTAGATTTAATGAAATTAAAATAAGAAAAATATTATGGACTTGCTTGATAGAACTGATGTTAGTAATAAAAATCCTGGGGATTCATTAACTAGTGCTGATATCAATAGTATAAATAATACTATTAATGCTGCAGTTAGTTATATAAATGAAAACTTAAAAGATTTTTGTAATGCTAATGCTGAAATAAATAATTATGAAAGAAAATTAACTCTTTCGGGAGCAATTAGATTAGTACCAGAAGCAAGACGACGTAGCGGATTGAAAATTAGATTTCTTGGTAGTGAAGGTGTATATTCAGAGTATATCTATAAAGGACCAGATGCTGATGAATCTAATTGGGCTAATGAAGATAATTGGAAATCTCCTTACAATATTATTGACGGAGGAGAGTGGTAAGTTTAAATAATAACATAAATTATGAAAAATAGTTATATAAAAACTACATGGATTGATAATAAAACTCCTGTTAATGCAGCTAACTTAAATAAGATCGAGAGTGCTTTATCAGATCTTTATACTAATGCTCTTAGTTCTTCTGAGATTTTAGAAGGAGATGGTATTAGAATTACTAATACTAGTTGTCAGTCAGATTGTTATGGTAATACTACAAAAGGTATTCAATTTTCTGTATCAGATCGTGTAATGCAGTCTGATTCTTGTAAAGGTATTGATATTGTAACAAATACCTTGGATATCCTTCAATTTGAAAAGGATAGATTATACCTATTCTTAGATCCAGAGAGAAAAACTTTGGTTAAGATGGTAATAAACGGGGTTACTATTTTTGAAGTGAAATAATAATGAGATGGAACGATAAAAACGGATACATCACATATAAACAAGCTCTTCAAAATATTAAATCATGTCTAGGGATAGCTAAGATAGATTATTCCATGAGATGTGAATTAGCTCCGTATATCACATATATCTTAAAATATATATCAGATAGATTAACTTTACTTCCGGAAGGATCAGATATCAAAACTTATATTCAAGAGTTTTTTGATATTCGAGATCATGGTGAAGCTAAGATTGTATTTTATGCTGTAGATGAACTTAGATGTGAACTTGGAATCGATAATGGTGAAATATACGTTGAAGGTTCTGAAATTCCATATAATGAGGATAGATTTATTTATGCATGGAGTAATGTTTTAACTGCTATGTTAGTTAGAATTTTATTCCAATATCAAAATCTATTAGCTCAACCTGATTCTAATGACTGCCCTTGTAATAATGAATGTGGAAGGGGACAGACTACAGCAGATTATGAATCTTGGAGTTCTGGTGTTTATCCAGAAGATGAAAGTTATTCTTACTATAATTATAAAGAAGTAAACAATACGGAATGGAGAACTAATAATGATGTTCCGGAGTGTACAAAATGTCTAAGACAATGAGTGATATAATTGTAAAAAATCAACTTCCTGAACCAACCGTAATTATTCTTAAAAATTCGGTAGAACAGGGAAAGGTGCCTACTCCAGAACAGCTTGAAGTAGGTGAATTAGGTTTAGGTCTTCATGCCGGAGAGGAAAGTATATGGGTCAAAAATTCTGATGGTGTAGTTGTAGATCTTAGAGTTCCTAGAGTTGATAATTTTTGGGGTGATTTTCTCCTTGAATATGAAACTCTTGAGGAATTTAATGCAGATCTAGAAGCCGGAAAAATTAGTGATACTTCAATAGCTTTCATCAAAGGATCTAGACAGGCTTGGACTAAAGGAACTTTCTTCGCATTATCGGAGGAAGAAATAAATAAACTGATCGATAGTAAAGTATTGTTATTCCCAAGTATGACTTCTGAGTTAACATCAGAAAGTACATCTGAAGAAATAGCAGAAATTTTTGGTGGAGCAGAGAATTTTGTCAAGCTTACTGAAAAGATTAAAGATCAGATTTCAATAGCGTCTTTAAGAGTAGATTCTGGAAAAGCGATAGTTCCTGTATCTATTCAATCTAGTATTATAGAATGTGAAACTCAGTGTAAGAATGTATTAGTTCTAGAATGGATTTATTCAGGAAAGTATTTTTCAGAAAAGATTATTCTGAATAGTTTTACATCTGAATTTTCGGTTGAAAAAGAATCTACAGAATCTACTTTTATAGAAGTAGTAGAGAAAGTAGATGAACTTTTTGATACAAACTTAGAACTTGTAGAACCTAAGATTAATGGAACTTGGGATTTCTATAATAATGCATTCGAACCTATAACAATTACTCCAAGTCCAAATAAATATAATCCTGTAATTGAAAATGGATATAAAGCTGTTTTCAAAGGTGTTTATACATGGACAAGTGAGAATGGAAAGAAAGATCCTACTGGAGTTGTTAAAGGTTCATTCTGGGATACTCTTACAGGTACTGATGTTAGTTCTGATATAGTAACTAGTCCTTATTATACAGAAGATGCTACTATTTCTATTAAACTCGAAGCTCCTAAGACTGGTTTTATGGTTAGAGGAGAAGATGTTGTTAGAAGTACTGGTGTTTATGATTATACAGAAGATACTAGATCAGTAACATTCGCACATAGATTATTCTATGGTGTATCTACTAAGGGAAAAGACTTAGTAGAGTATGATATTAAATCTCTGAAAACATCTGAATTAATTACTGAACATCCTAAAAAGACTCTAGAACATTTTTCTACAGAAATGGATGAATATGCTATTTTTGCTTATCCTAAAGTTCTTGGTGAGTTAGATAGTATTTATCAGGATGGAATTCGTGTAATTAAGGCATTTAACAAAGTAGAATTAGAAATCACTAATGGCGCTGGTGTAGTAATAGATTATATAGTTTATGTTACTAATAATCCAGGTGCTTTTACTGATGTTGAGTTAGAATTTAAATAAATAGTACAATGGCGTTAAATTTTGCAGATAGATTAGTGTCCAACAATCCTAGTGCATATGGAATTGTTAGAGCTATAGAAGTTAGTGGACACAAAACAGTATCTTCTCTTTCAGCATTGTATAAAATTCCCGACTGTATTCTTTCTGATACAGGGGATAATTCTGGTAATGATTCTCTTGGACAATTGTGGTATGTAATTGATGCCAAAGAAGTTTATCAGCTTGTTAATTGGGAAAAAAGAAATGAAGCTGGAGGATGGAAACCATACTTATCTGGAGTAATTACAGATGAAGCACTGGAAGAGATATTAAATACTAAGCAAGATAAATTGATAGCCGGAGAAGGGATTAGTATCAGTGAGGATAATGTAATTTCTTGCACTATAGATACATCACTTTTCAGAATGGTAAATGAATTGCCATCTCTGGACGAAGCTGAAACAAATAAAATTTACCTGCTTAAGAAGGAAAATAATGTAGGAGAACTTCAAAGTTATACTGAATACATAGTATCAGTTTCAGTAGATGAAGAAGGAATTGAACATAAAGAGTGGGAAAAGATCGGTGAATATGATTTATCTATTGAACTTGCTCCCTATCTTAAAATAGAAGATGCAGAAAAGACTTACGTAAAGAAGGAAAACATCGTAGATTCATTCGAAGGTGGTGATCCTAAAGAGCAAGTTTTATCTGCTAAAAAAGGAAAAGAACTTAAAGAACTCGTAGATTCATTAGAGGAAAGAAAAGTAGATAGTGTAACAGCTACTGAGGGAAAAGGAATCATAGTAGAAGGTACTCATAACGATCCTACTATTGGTGTTCTTCGTGATCCTGAGTCTGAAGGATTTTTTACAATCGAAGAAACAGGTCTTAAACTTAGTGGTGTTCAGGATGCTATTGATGAAGCAGTTGGTGAATTAACTGATAGAGTAGAACTTGAATCTGATGTAGTCTATAATATCAATGAAATATTTCCAGGTGAAGGTAAGGGAGAAAATGGAGATCAGTGGCACATCCAATATGCTGCTGCTAAATTAGATGCTTTCCTTCCAGCTGAAAAGAAAGTTCCAGGTATAAAAGTTAAGTTTATTAACTTAGACGGTAACTGGAGAACTTTCACTTTCAATGGTGGATATTTCTTGGATGGTAGAAACTGGAGTTATGATATCACTTCTAATGACTTCACTGAATTAGCTACAGAAAATCTTCCAACAGCTACTCCAGAATCAAATGGAGTAATGTCAAAAGAAGATAAAGCTAAACTTGATGGAATTAGTGAAACTATCAATAAAGATGTAGATGATAAGATTGCAGAAGTTAAAGAGACAATCGATAACTATACTGTAAATGGTTATAAAATTTCCACAAATCCATCTTTAGATAGAAATGATATCGGTCTTGGAAATGTTACTAATGACGCTCAGATAAAACGCTCTGAAATGGGTGTTCCTAAGGGTGTTGCTACTCTTGGAGAAGATGGTAAAGTTCCGGAATCACAACTTCCAGATTCAGTTCTTGGAAATGTTAAATATCAAGGAGTTTGGGATGCAGTTAATAATGCTCCTAAACTTGAACTTAACGATTTTGATTCCAATGGTCATTACTATATAGCTATTAATAAAGGCTCTCAATTTGGATATGATTTTGATCCAGGTGATTGGGTAATTAATAGTAATGGTAGATGGGTTAAAATTGATAATGTAGATTCAGTTAAGTCTGTAAATGGTCAGATCGGAATTGTTGAATTAGGTATAGAGGATATTCCTAATCTTAAGGAAACTCTAGATTCTAAAGCAACTAATGATGATTTCAATAGACACTTAACAGACTATAAGAATCCTCACAAGGTTACTAAAGATCAAGTAGGTCTGGGTAATGTAGATAATACAGCAGATAAGGATAAACCTATTTCTAATGCTACACAGGCATTAATTGATCAAACAAGAACCGTACTAGAAAATAAAATTTCTGAATTACAAACTAATACTGAGGCAGACTTAGAAGTATTTAGATCAGAATTTGAGAATAAATTAGCCGAACTTGCTGCTAAAGAAGAAGCTGATATTGTTGCTGTTAATAATAGTCTGAAGGAAGCAAAGACAGAACTTCAGAATAATATTGATAACTTAGCATCAAAGACAGAAAATGATTTAACAGTTGCTAAGAAAGAGTTGGATAATAAGATCTCTGAATTATCAACTAAAACAGAATCTGATCTTTCTACTCTTAGAGCTGACTTAGAATCTAGTATTTCTGTAACTAAAACAGAGCTTGAGAAGAGTATATCTGAATTGGCATCTAAAACAGAAAATGATCTTAATACTGCTAAATCAGAACTTGAAAAAGCTATATCAGACCTAACTGCTAAAGAAGAAGCTGATATTGTTGCTGTTAATAATGCTCTTTCTGAAGCTAAGAAAGAATTAGAAAACAGTATCTCTAGTTTAGCATCTAAGACAGAAAATGATCTTAGTTTAGCAACAAAAGATTTGAATAATAAGATCTCTGAATTAGCTACTAAAACAGAATCCGATCTTTCTACTCTTAGAGCTGACTTAGAATCTAGTATTTCCGTAACTAAGACTGATCTAGAATCTAAGATCACTGAATTAGCAACTAAGACTGATGCTAAATTCCAAGCAACTGATTCTAAGATTGAAGCAACTAAGACAGAGCTTCAAACTAATATTGATAACCTATCTCATCGTCATGATGATGATATGAAAGATATTAGAAGAGAAATCGAAGAGGCTACTGCTGGTTCTAATGAAGCACTTAATACACACATCCAAGATAAGAGTAATCCTCATCAAGTAACTAAAGAACAGGTAGGTCTTGGTAATGTTACAGATGATGCACAGGTTAAGCGTTCCGAAATGGGTATGCCAGAAGGAGTTGCTACACTTGATGCAACCGGAAAAGTGCCTTCATCTCAATTACCTAGTTTCGTAGATGATGTAATCGAAGTAGATTCATTTGACTTACTTCCTGAAACTGGTGAAACTGGTAAGATCTATGTAACTAAGGATACTAACTTGACTTATAGATGGTCAGGCTCTCAGTATGTAGAAATTTCTGAATCACTTGCACTTGGAGAAACGTCTAGTACAGCTTACCCAGGAGACAAAGGTAAAGCTACTACAGACAAGGTTAATGCTCATACTTCAGACTACAATAATCCTCATAAAGTAGATAAAGCTCAGGTAGGTCTTGGAAACGTTGATAATACAGCTGACCTCGATAAACCAGTATCTAATGCTACACAGGAATTAGTAGATAATACTAAGAAAGAGCTAGAAGAAAAGATTAATAACTCAGGAAACGACTTACAAGATAACATTGATAAGATTGACGAGAGAGTTACTAATATTGAAGATTCTATTGCTCAGCCTGGTGGTTTAGCTACTCTTGATGATGCCGGAAAAGTACCTCTAGAACAATTGCCAAGTTTAGTAGATGATGTAATTGAAGTAGACTCTTTCGAACATCTACCTGAAGCTGGAGAAGTTGGAAAAATCTATGTTACTAAGGATACTAATCTTCTTTATCGTTGGACAGGGGTTAAATATGTAGAAGTATCAGAATCTCTCCACTTAGGTGAAACGGCTGATACTGCTTATGCGGGAGATAAAGGCAAGGAGACAACTGATAAGGTTAATTCTCATATCTCAGACTTCAATAATCCGCATAAAGTTACAGCCGAACAAGTAGGCTTAGGTAATGTTGATAATACTTCTGATATCAATAAACCTGTTTCTACCGCACAACAAGAAGCTTTAGATGCAGTTAAGACCGAACTTGAGGAGAAAATTAATAACTCTGGTAGTGATCTTCAAGGTAATATTGATAAGATTGACGAGAGAGTTACTAATATCGAAAACTCAGTAGGTGCTCCTGATGGTATAGCTACACTTGATTCCGAAGGTAAATTAGAAGTTTCACAGATCCCTAACGAAGCTCTGAATGTTATCGAAGGTAAGTATATGACTGAAACTCAATTTACTGATTCTGAAGGTGTAGAGTTTATTCCAAGACATAATACTATTTATATTGATAGTATCGGTGGTTCGAATAAACTTTATCGCTGGGATGGATTCAAGTATGTAGAAGTATCAGATTCAGATAATGTTACAGAAGCTATTGACAATCACATCAAAGATTTCAATAATCCACATAAAGTAACAGCCGAACAAATTGGGCTTGGAAACGTAGATAATACAGCCGATATTGATAAGCCAATATCTACTGCTGTTCAAGAAGCTTTAGATACTGTAAACACTAAAGTAACTGAACACACTGAGAATAAAGAAAATCCTCATGGTGTTACAGCAGAACAAATTGGCTTAGGAAATGTAGATAATACGGCTGATTATGATAAACCTGTTTCTAAGGCTACTCAAGATGAAATCGATAGAATTGACGGTCGTATTGATACAATCGATAATTCAATTGGTGTTCCTAGTGGTATTGCAACTCTTGATGGCAATGGTAAATTAACAGATTCTCAAATACCAGACAAGACGATTAATGTTCTTGTAGGTAAACTTATGAGTGAAACAGAATTCAAGGACGAAGAAGGTAATACTTATGAACCTAGAACTGGAGTAATTTATATTGATACTGTTTCTGGTACTGAGAAAATATATAGATGGAATAAATATGAATATGTAGAGATTTCAAATACAGAATTACTTGAAGGTGCATTAAATTCTCACGTTCAGGATAAGAATAATCCTCATCAAGTAACCAAAGAGCAGATTGGGTTAAGTGAAGTAACAAATGATGCTCAAGTTAAGAGATCAGAAATGGGAACTCCGGAAGGTGTTGCTACTCTTAACGAAAATGGTAAAATTCCTGTGGAACAACTTCCAGGACAAGTTGATGAAGTATTTGGAATTGATCGTTTCGTATCAACAAAAACAGATATTCCTTCTTCTAGATTAGTAATTGGTTCCACTTACTATGTAGAAGATGAGAAGAAAATATATACAGCAATTTCTGAAACGGAATTAGATGAAGGTGCTACTCCTGATAAAGGTGTAATCTATTCTAATCGAGAAACTAATATAATCTATCGTTGGGATGGTGCTGAATTAGTAGAAATTGGTAACCCTATTCATCTTGGTGAAGTAGATGGAACTGCATATCCTGGAGATAAAGGTAAAGCTACTACAGATAAAGTTAATGCTCATGTGACTGACTTTGAAAATCCTCACCAAGTAACTAAAGAACAGATCGGTCTTGGAAATGTAGATAATACTTCTGATGCTGATAAGCCTATTTCTAGTGCAGTCCAAGAAGCTTTAGATGCTGTTAATAAAGAAGTTTCAGAACATAAAGCTGATAAGAATAATCCTCATGAGGTAACAAAAGCTCAGGTAGGTTTAGGAAATGTAGATAATACTGCAGACCTTGATAAACCAGTATCTAATGCTACACAGGAATTAGTAGATAATACTAAGAAAGAGCTTGATACTAAGATAGATAATCATACTTCAGACTTTAACAATCCTCATAAGGTAACAAAAGAACAAGTAGGACTAGGGAATGTTGATAATACAGCTGATATTAATAAGCCTGTATCTGTAGCACAACAAGCTTTAGTAGATTCTACAAAGGCAGAGTTGAAGAAAGATATTGGTGATATTGAAAAAGATGTTACTAATCACATAGCTGACAAGAATAATCCTCATGAAGTAAATAAACTTCAGGTAGGTCTTGGAAATGTTGATAATACATCAGATATCAATAAACCTGTATCTATTGCACAACAAGCTGCTTTAGATAAACTTAAGAGTGATCTTGAATCTATTATAGGTTCTACAGGAACAGATCTTAGTGCTCACTTGAAAGACTTTGATAATCCTCATAAGGTTACTAAAGATCAGGTTGGACTTGGTAAGGTGGATAACACTGCTGACCTTGAAAAACCTGTCTCTGTAGCAACTCAAGAGGCAATCAATGCTGTTCAGTCTAATCTTGATAAGACCAATATTTCATTAGAGAATCATATTGCAGATAAGAAGAATCCTCATGAAGTAACGAAGGAACAAGTAGGTCTAGGTAATGTAGATAATACTTCAGATAAGGATAAACCTGTTTCTCATTATCAACAGGATGCTCTTGATGAACTTGAAAGAAGACTTCAAGGTTCTATTGATGGTTCTGGTTCTGATCTTAGTGCTCATATTTCAGATTTTAATAATCCGCATAAAGTAACTAAGGATCAGGTTGGACTTGGTAATGTAGATAATACAGCTGACAAGGATAAACCTATTTCTGATGCTACACAGAAAGCTTTGGATAGTATTAAGACAGAAACTAATACTATTATCGAAACTCATATAGCAGATAAGAATAATCCTCATGAAGTAACTAAGGAACAGATTGGATTAGGTGAAGTAACAAATGATGCTCAAGTAAAACGTTCAGAGATGGGCGTAGCTGGGGGAGTTGCTACACTTGACCAAGAAGGCAAAGTTCCTAGTTCTCAATTACCTAGCTTTGTAGATGACGTTATTGAAGTTGCTACCTTAGATGAATTACCTACAACTGGAGAGGCTGGTAAAATCTATGTTACTAAAGATACCAACCTGACTTATAGATGGAGTGGTTCTAAGTATGTAGAAATCTCAGCGTCTTTGGCTCTCGGTGAAACATCTAGTACTGCCTATGCTGGTGATAAGGGTAAGGCAACAACCGATTCTCTTAATGCACATTTGGCAGACTTTAACAATCCTCATAAGGTAGATAAAGCTCAGGTAGGTCTAGGTAATGTAGATAATACTTCAGATAAGGATAAACCTGTATCTGATGCAACCCAACAATTAATTAATGAAGTTAAGGAATCTATTAATAGCGGAAATACTACTATTACAGATAACTTAACTAAACATATAGAAGATTACAATAATCCTCATAAAGTAACGAAAGATCAAGTAGGTCTAGGTAACGTTGATAATACTTCAGATAAAGATAAACCTTTGTCTGATGCAGCTAAAGAAGCTATCAACGAGGTTAAGACTCTAATTACTTCTTCTGGAACTGACTTAAGCAATCATATTAAAGATTATACAAATCCTCATAGAGTAACTGCAGAACAAGTAGGTCTCGGAAATGTAAATAATACTTCCGACCTTGACAAACCTATTTCTAATGCTACTCAGAAGGAACTTGATAAACTTGACGCTAAGATTGATAAGATTAATACAGATCAGGGAACAGATCTTAGTGCTCACTTGAGAGATTTCAGTAATCCTCATAAAGTAACTAAAGAACAAATTGGACTCGGAAATGTAGATAATACTGCAGATCTCGATAAACCAATATCTACTGCTACACAAAAAGCAATTGATGATGCCAAAGCAGCTAATAATACTGCTTTAGATAATCATGCTAATCGTACAGATAATCCTCATAAGGTAACTAAGGATCAAGTAGGTTTAGGTAACGTTGATAATACAGCCGATATTAATAAACCTGTATCTGTAGCACAGCAGAATGCTCTTGATACTTTATCTAATAGTTTAAATACAGCTATTAATAATCACGTAGGTAATACTAATAATCCTCATCAAGTAACTAAAGAACAAGTAGGTCTCGGAAAAGTAGATAATACATCTGACTTAGAAAAGCCTATTTCAGTAGCAACTCAAAACGCTATTTCTGAAGTTGTTTCTAATCTGGATAAACATATTGCAGATAAGAACAATCCTCATGAAGTAACAAAAGAGCAAATTGGACTTGGTAGAGTTGATAATACATCAGACCTCGAGAAACCTATTTCAACAGCTACTCAGGTTGCTCTTGATAAGAAGGCTGAACTTGGACCTGATGGAAAAATACCTGAAAGTCAATTACCTGAAAGAACAATGCATAGTTTGTTCTATAAGGGTACTTGGGATGCTGAAAGGAATTTACCAACACTAGCTAATGGAGATAAGGCACAAGATGGTGATTACTATTTAGTTAATAATGATGGTGAGTCCTTTGGATATAAATTCATGGTAAATGATATTATATTCAATGCCAGTGGAATTTGGTATAGAATGATGGGCTCTAATAAGAGAGATAATCCTACTGAATTTAAGATTACTAAATTCACAGCAGATAGAACTTTATTAGAGAGAGGTGAATCAACAGAAATTACTCTTGAATGGGAATATCAATTGACCCCAAGTGGACAAATTAATTTCCAATTCATAGATACTCATGATATTCCTGTTGAGGAACGTACTTATAAGATTACTGCCACTGGAGGACAAACATTCACATTGAGAGGTTCGTATCTAAGTGAAGTTGCAACAGCTACTTTAACGATTGATACAGCTGATAAGGTTTATGTAGGTGCATCAAGTAATTCTGCTCCTACTGACTCTGACTTTATAGCAATGAATTCTTTCTTCTCCTTCGGTGATAATGAATTCCCATTCACTCCTATTGATTGTTCAGGAGGTAAGTATATTTACGTAGCAATTCCAACAGAAGAGTATAGTAAGTATAGAATCTATTGTAATAATTATCCTGTTGATGATGTAACAGTATACTCTAGACGTATAACTAACATCTTTACTGGATATACTGATTATACAATTACTAAACTTGCTAATCTCTATCATGGAATACTAAATATTGAAGTTAAATTAATTGATAAAAGATAATGCCAGAAAATAATTTAAAAGGAACGGTACTCTATTCGGGTATCGTTCCCACCAATACTTCTGACGTATATCCAACACATTCAGCCATTTATGGTATGGGAGGCTACCGCTCAGTGAAAACAATAGCTGAGCGGGATGCTATTCCTGTAGAGCGACTAGAAGTAGGAGCTAAAGTATTGGTATCTGAACAAGAAACTGGATATTACGTTGAATCAATAGTAGATGGAAAAGTAAATTGGCAACTTGATACTTATTTATTTGCTGATAAACTCTTAGCATCTCCAGTTATCTCTGGTACTTGGAGTTTTAAAAATAATGCTGGTACAAAGGTTACAAATACAGAAGTTGGTGTTAGTAACGTAAATGCTAGTTCTATTACTATCGAACGAGGATATAAAGCAAAATTTGTTGGAAGTTTTAAATGGACTAAGACAACTACAAATAAAGCCCCTACTTCATGTAGTGGTGACTTAGGGACAACTTTATCTTCTAGTAATGTTGCTTCTCCAACAACTACTATTGATAATATTGCTGCTTCCAGAGTAATTAAAGAAACCTTAAGTGCACCTAAAAAAGGATTCATGGTTTCTGGTAGTTCTGTAGTTGTTGCATCTGGAAATGATACGACATCTGCACAATTTAGTATCAATGTATGGTCTAGACAGAGATATGGTGTAACTACTTCAGCTACTCCTACACAAGATGATATTAAAGCTATGACTGGAACAAAATTAGTCAATGCTAGAACTTTATCAGTTTCTGGAGTTACTGCTGATGGAACTCAATATTACAGTTATGCTTACCCAAAAGACTTAGGAGCTCTTACATCAATTGTTCAGAATGGAGCAGCACCTGTTTTGGAAGACTTTAATAGAACTGAAGTGACTGTAACAAATGGTGCAGGTGTAAATATCGTTTATTATGTATACACCTCTAAATATAAAGGTGCATTTCAAAATGTTAAACTAGATTTTAAATAATTAAAGATTAGAATACAATGGCTAAATACCCAGCGCAGCTTCAGTCTGCGAACTTAAATGAATTCGGTATTGTCTATGCCGATGAAGTACAAGGCCATAAAACAGTTGCTACTCTGAGTGCACTTTATGCTATTACAGACCCAATTCTTAGTAAATCTGTAGTAAATACAGGAAATGATGCTATTGGACAAGAATGGTATGTGATATCAGAGGGTTGTTACTATAGACTTGACAACTGGGCTAATAGACATAAAGCTTCTGGGTGGACTAAAATTCAAGTAGTAGATACTGAATTTAATAGTTTGTCTACTCATGGAGCTGATAAGATAAAAAATTTCACAACATCACCATCGACAGTAACTCTCAACTATAATACGTGGAGATCATCTACTGTAAATGCTGATGGAACCGCTGTAATAAACGCTGCTACTCGATCTGCAGCGGGAGTTCTAAGCGCAGCGGATAAAACTAAATTAGATGGATTAAATACAGATTCTATTAATGATATATCTGTAACATCTAATGCTAATAAAGCTACTATTACATTTGTATCTGATAATGGTAATAAGGAAGATATAAGTACTACTATAGATTTTCCTATATCTACTTCTTCCGCAGCAGGTACAATGAGCGCCAAAGATAAAACAGAATTAGATAGAATCAATACTGCTAACTTTGCTCTTGGCGCTGTAACTCCTGCTGCGTCTACTGTAGGTATAGCTGCTTCTAAAACTAATGTTACTGATGGTACTACCGCTGCGAATAATATTACGCTGCCTGCTGCTACTCGATCTGCAGCGGGAGTTCTAAGCGCAGCGGATAAAACAAAAGTTGACCGAATCACAGGTACTAATCATGTTATTTCTCAACCTACTACAACAGCTACCTCAAGAGTAATTACTATAACGGGTATAAATCCTACAGATAATAAAGCAGTTTCTAGTTCTATTACTCTTCCAGAAGTATCAGAAACTCAGGCAGGCCTTGCAAGTGCATCTGATAAGAAGACTCTCAATGCTATTAAAACTCTTGGGAATTCTTCTCACTTAAATGATGATAATTGTTGGACTAGAACAGCTTCTAATGTAGCTATAAACTTCACTTGTACTGATGTTAGTGGTAATTCTACAGATACTGACGCAAAAAGTGAACATTCTGTTAATATTGGAGCTGCATCATCTACTCTTGCAGGGGTAATGACTTCAACCGATAAGACTGAACTTGACAGAATAACTACAGCGAATTTTGCTTTAGGTGCAGTTACGCCAGCAGCTTCAAGTGTAGCCATCGCAGCAACAAAAACAACTATTTCTACAGGAGCTAGTGCAGCAAACAACATAACTCTTCCAGCTGCAACTTCTAGCGTAGCTGGTGTTATGACTGCTGCAGATAAAGTAAAGCTTGATACTACTCTTCCTAACTTAATTAACTCTAATAAAACAACTATTGATAATTATACTGTAAATGGAATTAAAATTTCTACTAATCCCGTTGTAACAGGAGCAAATACTAAAGTAACTGGGTATTCAAAACCAACTACGACTGGAGCTATTGCAGCAACTGATAGTATCAATGGAGCTCTTGGAAAATTAGAGAAAAAGTTAGATGATGAAGTAACTAATAGAACTAATGCTGTTTCAAATCTAACTAATACAGTAAATAATAATAAGACTACAATAGATAACTATACTGTTGGAGGAATAAAAATTTCTGCTAATCCTAAAGTGGCAAATGGAACAAATACTACAGTATCTACTGCTAATAGTACGATTACTTGGTCTCTAAACTCTACTATATCACTTACTAGAGTTAATGCTTCTAGTGGATTCTATCAGACTTCAGATAAACGTTTGAAATCAGATATTAAACCTTTGGAACATACACTTGAGGAGATTTGTTCTATTCCGACAGATTCATTTATTTTAGGTGGGAAAAAAGACCTTGGAACTATAGCACAAGAACTTGAACCAACTTTCCCTGAACTAGTAACAGACGCCGAACTTAAACAATCCGATGTACCTAACCCTGAAAACTTTGAAACCATTGAGAAAGATGGTGAAACTTATGTTCTAGTTAAAGAAGTTGATTATGCTAAAATGAGTGTTCTAGCAATCGAAGGTATTAAATTACTTAAGGCCGAAATAGATGAACTTAAAAAGCAGTTATTAGATAAATAAAATAAAGGGAGGTTGATCAAGAGTAAAAACTTGATTGCCTCCTTTTAAATTTAAAAGTAGGAATGAAATGGATCAAATAATTAATTTTAAAATAAATACAGAACTATTTACAAGTAGATCTGAAGCGATCCTAGCCTTAGAAAACATTATATTTACTCAAGGAGAGCCAGTTATTGCAATCTATGGAACTACTCCTCAAAATGCTAAAATTATACTAGCCGTCGGAAAAAGAAATGGAGCTGGAAAAAGTGCATTTGAAATAATATCCACTGGAGAAGATATGTCTGAAACTCTGGATATTATTAATTCTTTGAATAATGAGTTCACAGAACATATCAAAGCAGAAGCAGGTGATAAGCTTGGACATGTAATAACAGGAGGAGATATTGTTTTCTCTGGAGGTATAGGAACTGTAGTTTCGGCTGGAAAGGTAAAAAATAAACTTACTTTTACTGGTGGAACTTTTGAAGGAACAGATAAAACTACATTTGATGGTTCTGAGGCTGTAACGATAAAAATTCCTAGCCCCTCATTTACTGTTCCTAAACCATTAGGACATGCAATAGCTGGAGAATCTAAGGAGTGGGCTAGAGCTGACCATGTGCATGAAGCTCCTAAATCAGTCTCTGGAAATGCTGGTAGTGCTGATAAATTAAGTTCTAAAAGAAATATAACTTTAACCGGAGCTGTTACTGGAGGTGTAGTAACTGATTTTTCAGGAGATATTACAATTAATACTTCCAAAAACCATACACATGATATTTCAGAGGTTACTGGTCTACGAGGTGAGTTGAACACCTTAGAAGCAACTAAAGCTCCCATTGAAAGTCCTATCTTCACAGGAACTCCAGAGGCTCCAACAGCTCCACAAGGAACTAATACTAATCAGTTAGCTACTACTGCATTTGTTATCAAGGAAATTGGAGAAAAAATAGAAGCTGCTGTAGCCTTGAAATTTAAAGGAACTCTCGGAACAACTGGAACTGTTAAGAGTCTTCCTGCTCAACATACAACAGGTGACGTCTATGTTGCCACTACTGGAGCTCCGAATGTATCAGGACTTAGACTTGAACCTGGTGATATAATAATTTGTATCAAAGATGGTTCAACTGCTAATGATTCTGATTGGACAGTTGTACAGACTAATATAGATGGAGCTGTAACAGGACCAGGAAGTGCAGTTTCTGGAAATCTAGTACTTTTTAATGGAACTACAGGAAAAGTTATATCAGATTCTGGTCTTTCATTAGCAGACCTAGCAAAAGTAACAACTACTATCTCTGCAGGTCCTGGTTTAACTGGAGGTGGATCTATTGGAGGAAATCAAGTAATATCACATGCTTCTCAACCAACTACAGGAACTAATGCAGGGGGTAATTCTGGAGCTTTTGTCACAAACATAAAGATTGATTCCTTTGGACATGTTGTAGAAGCTATAAAAGGAGATTTAACTGGATCATACCTAGCACCCTCTGGAGAATATATTTCAGGAATTACACTCTCGGGGAATACACTCTCAGGAAATTCTAAACCATTCCCTAATATTGAAATTGAGAATGGAGAAGTAGGTGGCTCAGAAGAATTTGTTACTGGAATTTCTGTAAATACTATCTTAAATAATCATAGAATTCAAGTTAATAAAGGAACAATCCCTGGAATAACAGTAACTGGAGATGGTGGTGAAGAAAGTCCTAGAAAGTATGTTTCAGGAATAGAATCAGATGGACATCATGGAATATCTTTTACTACTTCTGAAGAATCTGGAATGGTTAAAGTTTCAAAAGATGGTTCAGCTGATTACTTAGGAAATAAAGTTCTCTCTGGAATTAGTTCTGGAAATACTTATGCAACTACTGTAACTCAAGACACTGATGCTTTAAGATTAACTACTACAATTTCAGAGATAGATGGTGGAGATGATCAAGGAAGCCAAGGAAAACGTCAAGTAATTAGAGTAAAAAGATATACTACAGGTGGAATTCTTCCTAGTGGGTTAGCTTCAGGGGAAATAGCTATAAACTTGGTTGATAATTACCTTTATGTTGGGAATGAAGAGGGTGGAGTTCAAAGAATCTATCCAAATGCTACACCACAGAAAGATGGTCTTTTATCAGCCGAAGATAAATCACGCCTCGAAAAAGCTATATCTGATATTGCTGATCATGCTTCAAGTCTGGGAACAATAAATACCGAGCTTGATGTTCTTGAGGAGGATTTGAAAGACACGAAGGAAAAATTAACTGAAAAAATTTCTCAAGAATCCGAGGCGAGAAAAACGGCTGATCAAGAATTTAAGGAAAACTTGAATACCGAAACCCAAGAAAGAACTACCGAAGATATTGCTATAAGAGAATATATAGACTCTACAAAATCAGAGTTAAATGAAAAGATAGATAAACTTATTGGTTCGGGAGGAGAAACTGAAGGAGGATTAGCTGCAGAAGTAGAAGCTAGAATACAAGGAGATAAATATAATTTTGATCTCTTAAAGTTTGCAATTCAGAGAGTAAATTCATCTGCCGGTTTTGAAGATCCTGATCCAGATGATGATAGCATTTATAGTAATTTCCCAAGTCTTTCAGATACACATTACTTAGGTGGACAGAGCAATTTAGTAGGATGTCTTAAGATTCTTGACCAAAAGATTTATGAACTAGAACAAGCATTAACCATTAAAACACTCTAATATATGGCATTAACTAATTTTTATAAAGGACCTGAAGCTGAATATTCTAGAGAGAAACATATTAATGGTATTTATATGAGCACTGATTCTAGAAAGCTTTGGATATTCGGACAACCAACACAAGAATTATCAGATATTATAGAAAAAACTGATTATGATGCTCTTGAGTCTAAAGATCCGAATTTAATATATATCGTAAAATTATCAGAAGAATGAAAAAATTAATTCTAATCCTGATCACTATTCTATTAATTATTTCTTGTGGTACTTCCCGAAAATTTAATACTACTTTTTATGAAGGCTTTTCGATAGAACCACAAAGAATAATAGATAGTATAACTACAGCAAACTTACTTCCGGCGTTTATGGAATATCGAGAATGGCCTAAGTCGATGTATTTTACTAGTGATTCAGTTATAACTACACAGTATACAACTATAACCACTAAAGAAGATACGACTTATGTATTCTCGATAACTAAATCCGCCGGAGATAGTATATACTTAATTAAATTTAGAAGGGAATAAAATTATGGATTTCGTATCAGTATTTTCAACATTAGCTGCTTTAGTGGCTGGTGTTCCTGTTGTTACGCAGGCAATCAAAAGAATTATAGGTAAAGAACTTCCAGGGTGGGCTAATCAATTAATTTCTTGGATAGTCGCTATTGGATTATGTATGTTTGGTTGGTTTTTCGATCTTGGATGTCTTGCTGAAGCTTCTTGGTGGCAATCTCTCATAGTAGGTGCTGGTGTTGGATTAGCTAGTAACGGGGTATTTGATATCGCTCTAGTTCAGGGAATGCTTGAACTTATATTCGGAAAAATAAAAAAGTAATTATGAGATCTTACGGTTATATTAAAACAGAAAACCTAGAAAGTTACTCAGAATATAAACCACAACCTATCACACTTCCGGCCGAATATAAACTTAAAGATATCGGCAAAGTGTGGGATCAAGGTAGTGTCGGAAGCTGTGTTAGTCATTCAATAGCAGAAATGTATAACTTTTATCAGCTAAGCCATGGAAAAACTCTGGAGAAAAAGCCTGATTGGTTATACTATCTTAGAGCTAATAAAACAATAGATGGAATGATGCCTGCCGAAGGTTTTGAGTTAATGAAAGCGGCCGGAGAAATAAAAATCTTCTCAAGAATATCAACTATTGAAGGAATTAAACATGCAGTGATAACAAATGGACCTGCACTTATAGCTGTTATTGTAAGAAACGGAGAACGTGATGATTTCTGGAATGGTTCTGAAAACTTAGGAGGACATGCGATAAGTATTGTTGGTTTCTCTAGAGATGGATTTATGATAAAAAATTCTTGGGGTTATGGATATGCAGAGTCCGGTTTTTCTGAGATGAGCTATGAAGATGCTGGAAAAGTAATTCGAGAAGCTTGGACTATAATAGAATAAAAAAAAGAGACTAGTAAAGGGTTTAATTTTCCCAATACTAGTCTTTTATTTTCTTTATATTCTCTCTATAAATACTTCATAATCATCCTTACAATACCAACTTGGACATGTATGAGGATTTCCATGTCTATTTCCTTTTCCTCGGTCTATATAACTTTTCCATCTATATATTGTATCAGATTTCTTAAGAGCTTTCCACCAAACATCAAGTGTCGTTTTTATCCATGAACCTTTCTCGGCTATTATGTCTGATGGATTAACTAAAGGTTTATTATTATCATAGTCTCTCAAGTGATGCCAAATATAAGGTCCAGTATATACAAATTTCTTCGGCCTTGGAGAATATACGGCGATGAATTTTTGGTCGTCAGAATAATCATCATCTCCTGTGTAACAAAAATCTACTTGAATCTCTTTTATCCCGACCCTCCTTAGTATCGCCGTTTTTTCATCAGGCCGTAAATTATAATACTCATCTCTTATTATCTTTTTCCCAGTCAAATCTCTAAGATAAAAGAATCTACCATTACCTTCTTTCCCAGGGATCATATCTTTAGGAGACTTACCTAATAGAAAAGTTTCAATATAACCTTTGGGAAATGCATAAAATCCCTTCCTAACTGGAGCTGTATGAAATCCTCGAGAAGGTGAATCCCCAGGAAGTGATCCTTCTTTATGATCCTGTGGAGATAAAGTACCCCATCTAAAAAATTCATAACTATTCCTCTTTTTCATAAACTCTATTTTTAAAAGTTACAGCCGAAAATCTCTTCTTTACTACTTTTAAGACTTTTTTCTCCAAAGATCGATACTCATTAGAAGAATAATTACGCCCTAGTTCAATATATTCCCAAGGCTCGTCGTAAATAAATTCCCAATCAGATGTGCACTTAATTAATTCAGCTGTCCATGGATCTGAATGTCTCCACCTAAGATAAATACAATAACCTTGAGATGAAATCGGATCAAGAAAATAATAATAACATTGACTTGGACACCATATTAAATCCTCTATCCAATAACCTAATAATTGTTCGTTCATATATAATATACTGTTTTTCATTAACATATATAAGGAAATAAACGTTC